>VYMG01000126.1_pt1 | contig 33677 bp, 23 predicted proteins | sample 5115261 | NCBI WGS metagenome assembly VYMG01 (sample SAMN12291781, study PRJNA351875) | freshwater metagenome | isolation source: freshwater lake | place: USA: Michigan, Wintergreen Lake | collected 2013-08-08
CAGATACGAAGCCTGCGGAAACCAAGCCTACCGAGACCAAGCCGGCAGAGAGCAAGCCTGCCGATGCGAAGCCCGTAGACGCCAAGCCCACAGAGACAAAGCCCGCAGAACCCGCCATCGATGATGCTGCGTGGCCTCAGCCTGCCAATCCCATCGGCTCGCTCGAGACCATGGAAGTGAAGCTCGGCGGCAAGACCTTCAGCCTTGAGAAGGCGATCACCAGCGAATCGCGATTTGCGGGTCTTTCCGGCCGTCGCGAGATCGCTGAGTCGGGCGGCATGATCTTCATCTTCGCCTACCCCACGCTGATGCAGTTCGTGATGCGGGACTGCCCCATTCCCATCGACATCATCTATGTCGATACGGGCGGGCGCATCACCGCGATGTACAACATGAAGCCTGAAGCTCCACGTGGTGAAGACGAGAAGGAACTCAACCCGATCACTCAGACCAACAGCAAATATGAGAATCGTCTGCGAAAGTACAGCAGCCGTTTCGACGCGATCATCGCGATTGAACTGAAGGGCGGCACGCTGAACATCGACGGCAGCAACCCCGGCGGGGTCGAACTGAAGGTCGGTCAGAAGCTGGACCTGGACGTGCAGGCATTGCGCAAGCTTGCGAAGTGACTCGAGAACGACACGCGAGATTCAGACCATCGCCGCGGCAAGTTTGTCAAACGCGAACTGCTGCGACACGTTGCTGTCAATCTCACGCTCACAGTCGCGAATCGCATCCAGCGAGCGGAGCACGCGCTCGCGAGAAGCTTGATCGCCCGTCTCACGCAGCCGTTTGGTCCAGAACCACGCAAGCACGCGCAGCATCCATTCGGCCGCAGCTCGATTAGCCGCTTCCTTGCTCGCGTTGTCATGACTCTCGACCCACGCTTTGGCCCATTGGTCTGTCAGTTCGGCCATCGCAGGCCCAAGGTCAACACTGTGCTTGCCCGCGGCAACGAGCTTGAGCATCGGCTCGATGCGCTGCCACCACGCGTAGATGCCCGTCTCCACGCAGCGCATGACGGCGCCGGAGAACCTGCCGCGAAATCCAACAGCCACTGCTGGTGTGAAGGCTCCACGTTCAGCCGACCGTCCTTCATCGCTTGCTTGACCCATGCGTTCATCGCAGCTGGCCCCAGCGACGCACAGGTGACACGCTGACACCGGCTGCGAATCGTCGGCAAGAGCAGTTCAGGCGCGTTGCACACCAGGATCATCACCGTCCGCTGTGGCGGCTCCTCCAGGAACTTCAGAATCGCATTCTGCGATGCTTCCTTTCCACCGGACAGATACTCCGCCTCATCGATGATGAATACGCGTCCCGCCAGACTCCTGCCGGGCGCACTGGGCGCGAGCGTGCCAGGTTCCAGCATGAAGTGCCGCAGCACGTCAATCGAGATCGACGTCTGCTTCTTCTTGCGCACTTCCGCGTCTGGGTGGTACGCCGCCAGTTCCTTGGTAATGACCGCCAGATCAGGATGCGTGCCGCTCCGCAGCAGTTGCTGCACGCGTGAGTCCGGATCCGGAGCGAGTTCGCCCGTCAGGCCGACACCCGTCGTCTCATCCAAGATCAGCGAAGCAAACGCAAGGGCGAGCGTGAACTTTCCGACACCTTGCGGTCCCTGGAAGATCCACGCATGGTGTACACGCCCCGATGCCACCGCATCGCGCAGCAGCGCCGCGGGCTTTTCCTGCCCCAGCACCTGCGAGAGCGCGAGCGGCGCCTGCACTGCAGGCAGCGGCGGCACGGGGACTTCCTGCTCGCGCGGTGCACGCGCGGTCAGGCCACCTTCACGACTCGATGCGGGACGCTTCGCCACACGCGATGATATGGAAAGGCCCTGCGAAAGCAACGATGCGTGTAATGGGCTTGGTGAACTTACGGGTACGCCCAGTTTCCAGCCAATGCGAAGCCCTCGTGCACCTTCTGGTCAGCCACGTAAATCGGCCGCTTGTCGTCTAACATCGCCCCCAGCACCGCGAAGCACGCCGCCTCACGAAACTCCGCAGGCACGCCAACGGCCGCGGTGCTTTCGCAATACCTGAATCGCTGCTTGAAGGCCTGCAACAAAGCGCGGTTCTTGACGCCCCCGCCTGCAAGCAGCGCACAATCGTGCGCTCGCGGAACCGCCTCGCGCACTGCTTGTGCAATCGCGTGACACGCTGTCGCTGCAAGATCGTTGGGCGAAACGCGCGACGCAAGCGACGCGATGTAGCTCGTCAGTTCATCCCCCGTGCCCAAACTCCGCCCCTGCGCCGCCTGTGCCCGCAGCGCCGCCACGAATTCTCGCAGCACGTGTTCCTGCACGTCACCCTGCATCGCCCGCGCGCCGTCGTGGTCATACGGCACACGCAGATACGACCTCGCGATGAAATCCAGAATGTGGTTGCACGCACAGAGATCAAACCCGTGAACGATCGAATCGTCACCAGTGCGATAGTCCGTCACCGGCGCGTATGTCACATTGCAGAAGCCACCAAGGTTGACAACCAGATCGACCCGACCCGACCCGAGCGGTTTGCCCATGAACAACACACGATCCGCCACGGGTGTGATCGGCGCGCCTTGTCCTCCTCGCGCCAAGTCTGCCTGCCGCAAGTTGAACACAACCGGCGTTCGCGTGGCATGCACCAGCGGTGCCGGCTCGAACAGCTGCCATGACACCGGCGGCGCATGGAACACCGTCTGCCCGTGCACGCAGATCAAGTCGGCCCGCGTACCCGCAAGCAGTCGCTGCACGACGCGCGCGTGCAGCAATGAAAACTCGCGTGCAAGTGTCGCGATAGAACCCGCCGTCATCGGTCGCTGCTCCGCCAGATCGCGCAGCGGCTGCTTCATAGCGCCCAGATCATCGCTCACTCCCGCGACATATCGGCACTGCATAGCCATGCCCTGGCCATCAATCTCAAGCAGCGCCGCGTCGATGCCGTCAAGGCTGGTGCCTGTCATGCATCCCACCACTTTGCGGAACTTCGCTGCGTTGCTCGCCATGGGTTCACTCCGCCGTCAGCAGACGCTTGATAGTCGCAAAGTGGCGGCAGCTGTTCTCAAGCCCTCCGCTCCGCGAGCGAGTCAGCCACAGCCGCCGATGATTCGCTTCAAAGATGTCCAGCCACGCAGCCATCGCATCATCCGTCAGCGGTTCACCTTCGTGACCGATCTCCGCGGTCGACGCGTTGAGCACCAGCAGCGCGCGTTCGCACGCGAAGATACTGAGCCCCAGCGTATGTTGCAGTTCATCCGCGATGAGTTGATCGCTGCATGCCGGGAAACGCGTTCGCAGATCGCGCAGCCGCACGAGTGTCTCTCGCCACAGCGCGACCGTCCGCTCTTCGCCCATGTCTCGCGCCACGTCACGCACAGCCCCTGCGGAGTTGTGTAGACTCGCGAACAGCGCCGTCGCGTTCCGCAGCCGCGTCAAGCCCTTGCGACTGAAGCCGCCCGCAATCTCCCGCAGTTCAGCGTCGGCATCGCCAATCTCCTGCAGCCATGCAGCGATGCCCGCCCCTGCCGGCCCCCACACATGCCTCGCATGTGCGGTCCGATCCGTCGCCAACCCACCGGCCCACGCCGCCGAAATGCCTTGCGTCAAAGCGTGCAGAGCGACCGGCCACTGCTGCCAGTGGCCCACATCACCCCACTCACAAAGCAAGAAGCCTCGCGCTCGCTGCGCGATCGCAGCATCAATCGCTGCGGAGATGTTCGCCTCACGCTCACGCGTGCGTCCTGTGATTGCCCGCCAACTGCTTGTACCAGGACACACCCACGCCTCCAGCCCCGCTTCATGCACGCGCCGAACATGTGATTCAAACGGCGTGTCGGGCTCGTATCCCCAGACCAGCGCGGTCATCTCGCAATCTCGCAGTGATGCGAGTTCGGCCGCGTGCTCAGGCTTGTCCGCATGGGTCAGGATCACATCGGCCCAGAACATGGGCCGCTTGCCCGCTTCGCGCACGCTAGCTGCGATCTGTCGCACAAACTCCGTGAAGACCGCCACCCGCCCGCGCCGCTCAACCTCCAGCTTGCTGCGTCCATACGCGATGTCATACACCTCATCGCAGTTGATGTTGAACAGTTCGCCCTTCACACACAGCGCCTGCTGGACGATCAGATCTCGCACGAACGCAAGCGATGCCGGCTCCGTCGGACACAGCGAAAACGGTCCGCTTCGCGGCCATATATCAAACATCCAGTCGCCCGTTGTCTCTGCCAGGTGTGCGTACGCAGGCAATCGCAGCCAGTGCGCCAAGTGCCCGAAGCAGTTCTGGTTCGCGGCCACTTCCACGCCTCGCGCCGCGGCATACGCGTCCAGCCGGCGCAGTTCATCGGGCGTGATGGGCGACCAGCCCTGCCACGCCGTTTCATGCCCGTTGTACGCGAACGTGTGCTCAATGTACAGCTGCAAATGATTGCACTTGCATGCCGCAAGCGTGTCCACCAGCGTCAGCAGTTCTCGCATCGTGGGAACACGATCACGCGACACATCCAGCATCACTCCGCGCCGAGCAATCGCCGGCCAATCCTCAATCACGCCGCACGGCAGTTGTCTTGTCTCGCCGGCCAGACGCACCAGTTGGGCAAGCGTTGCCAGCCCATGCCGTGCGCCGGCGGGTGTCGCTGCCTGCACAGACACACCGTGCGGCCCAATCGTCAGCGTGTAAGTCTGCTGGGCGATCTCATCACTGCCGCACGGCGAACCCGAGACGATGACACGCAGCCACGCACCCAGCGCTTCGGGCACATGCGTTGGCGCACTCAGCATGGCCAGTACCGCCCCGGCGTCCACCTCCGCCGGCAATCGCGCGGCATCCCCTCGCGCCGTAACACGGCGAGGTGCCGGCGCGCAGAACTCCGCCAATCGCACCAATGACAGATTCTCAGCACTCAGCGGCATGCGGCAAGAAGGTAGTTGGCTTCAACGTCTCGCGCCGGCGGGTTTACCCAGCACACACGTCACAAACGCCGCCACCGTACCGATCAACATGATCCACGGTGCCCCCAGATTGGCAATCGCCACCGGCGCGACAAGCCCTTGGGCGGGCAGCAGCGAGCGCACTTCGCCGCCAAGCCCCCGCTCAATCGCCGTAAGCTGCAACCACCTCAGCACGTTGCCCGCCACGTCCGGCTGCAGCACGAGCGATACCACAAACCCCGTAACCAGCGCGGCGATGCACGACTGCGTATTGCCACGCTTTGTCAGAATCGCAGTCGCGAACACCCCTAGCAGGCCGGTATACGCCAGCGCCATGACGCCCAGCGCAAAGGGAATGAGCGGAATGTCGCTGCGATCCTGCCACCACGCCGCGCCGATGGCGCCCAGTGTCAGCACTCCCGCGCATGCCACCACCATCAACCGGCTCACCCACAAATCGCGCGTCACGTCCCGCGTCGGCACCACCTTTTCGTACGTGTCCTGCACCAGCGTGCTCGCCATGCTGTTCAGCGTCGCGTTGATGCCGATCGGTCCGATCGCCAGCACGCCCGCGATCATCAGTCCACGTGCTCCCGCCGGCATCTCGTTGAGAATGAAAGTCGCGAAGACGTCCTTGCTGGGCACCTGGGTCGCTGACGTACCCATGATGTCAGGCCGCTGGTAGAACACATACAGCAGCAGCCCGATGAGCAGAAACAGCAGCACCACAGGCACGCTGATGAGCGTCGCCAGCAGCAGGCTCTTGCCCGCCTGAAACGCATTGCGACATGTCAGCGATCGCTGCACCAGATCCTGATCCGTCGCATACACCGCGAGGTTCAGCAGCATCCAGCCTGTCAACCCGGTCAAGATCGTGTTCTGCTTGTCGGGCGTCCAGTCCACATAAGGTGGCGACGCCGATACCCCCAGCGGCATGGCGTGCAGTTTTCCCGCGCTGTCAAGCGCGGTGTATACCTCTGCAGGGCTCGCCGGAATGCGTGACATCAACACCACCGCCGCGACCACTGCCGCCCCAAGATACACGCATACCTGCAGCACGTCCGTCCAGATCACGCTGCGTACGCCGCCGAAGAACGTGTAGACGGTCGCGATGATCATGATCACGATGATGCTTGGCACCATGTGTTCAAAGGACGTGTCGCCGAAGATCGCCAGTGACAGCGGCAGTGCGCCGATGTACGTGCGTGCGCCGTTCGCCAGAACACGTCCAAGCAGATACGTCCAGCTTGTCGCTCCACGCGCGCCAGGACCGAATCGTGTCTCGAGCAGGTGATAGGGCGAGTGCACATTCTGCTTGAAGTACACCGGCAGGAACACCCCGATGGTAATAAACGCCGCAATCAGCGGCCCCAGCATCGTCGCGATGTACGTCAGGTTCCCCGCGTAGCTCTGCTGGGGCACACCCACAAACGTCGCCGCGCTCTGGGCCGTGGCCAAAAGCGAAAATGCCACCGCCCACGCCGGCATGCTTCGCCCCGCCAGAAAATAGTCATCAGTATCCTTCGCCCCTCGACGACTGAACCACCACCCGCTCGCCACCAGCAACAGCCCGTACCCCGCCAGAACAGCCCAGTCCAGACCGTTCAGCGCCTCAATGCGCAAAGATGGAGTGGTCTCATTCATCGGTGCATCCATGCAGCCAGCGGACCGTTGCCAATCAGTTGTAGGCGGCGCGTCGTGCCGGCGATTCAGTCTCCACAGGACGGTTCCGGGGAACGAAAACTCGGAAAATCGAACGTAGGCCCTTGCACTGGCGTGCGGCTTCTGGTAGTCTGCCGCCTCCGTCGTTTCTTACACCGAGCTCGGTTGTCTCCCGCTGGTTCACATTCGTCCGCTTTCCTGGTACTGCTTGTGGAGGTCACCATGCCGCGTCGCACGCACCCCGCCTTCACGCTCATCGAACTGCTGGTCGTCATCGCGATCATCGCACTGCTCATTGGTATTCTCCTGCCCACACTGGGCAAGGCCCGCGCTGTCGCACAACAGGTCAAGTGCCTCGCCAACAACAAGATGTTCGCGACAGCGACCATTCTCTACGCCAACGACTACAAGGAACGCATCTGGCCCGCCGTCCCGCGCAACGCGGCGGGCGTGGTCACGTGGCCGCCTGATCCAAGCCCTGCCAACGCGCCGGGCGACGCGAACGTCTTTCTGTGGGCTCAGGTGATCCAAAACGGCGAACGCCGGCCCGGACTGTTCTTCCAATACGCCGGCGCAAACCAGGAAAGCGCCGAGTGCCCCACCAACAAGCGTCGCTCGACCGACGGCACCGTGCGCGAGAACATCTGGGGCGCGCGCACGGGCGTGCAGTTTGACTACTCCATGATGGACGAGATGGAAGGGGCCAGACTTGGGCTGAACTGGGAAGTCGGCTACCTCCGCCCCGATCGCCCGCAGCCACGTCTGCTCGCAGCCTCAGAAGAGCAGTTCATGACCAAGCTGCGGAGCATGCCAATCTTCTTCGAAGAGAACACACGCTTCAACAACCAGCAATTCCGCGATGGCGGCTTTGGCAACGTCGACCAGGTGACCCACCGCCACGCAGGTGGCGGCCACGTCACCATGATCGACGGCGGCGCGGAACTCGTGAAGTTCCCCTGGGACAACAACGACAACGTCGAAAACCCGAATCTCGACTTTGTCGCCAATGACCTCTATGTGCGCGGCTTCCGCCCCACATGGTTTGCGATGAGCGACGTCAACCCGCGATTCGGCACGCCCCAGCCCTATGGCTGGATCAATGATCCGCGCTGATCTCGCCACTGCATCCGTGTCATGTTCACGACCGTGTCGGCGCGGCTGGTTCAGGCACCATCGCGCCCTGGGGTATCTTCCACGCCGCGCCGCACTCAGGGCAGACGGTGCAGCCATCTGGCTGTGAAGTTACTGCGTGGAGCAGATAGTCGCACGTGGGACACCGCCGCAGGTACAGCTGACGTCGCAGTCGATCTCTCCACATCGATGGCGCAAAGAGCTTGAGAGCCAAGATCATGGGCGGAAGCTGTATACACGCGACCATCAATATCAGTCCGACGATAACAACGGTGTAGCTGATGGGTGACGATGTCTGTCGAGCAAGTCGTTCAATCGCATCCTGCAGGATTGATTGGCCGCCGCGTTCGCCAAACAGCCAACTGAGCAAAGCGGAACACGCATACAGCCAAGCCATCACGCCGATGAACCAACCCAACACACGCATCGCACCGCGTGGAGTCAGTGTCTGCCGTGGAGTTCGGGCAACGACAACGCGCCCATCTTTGCGAGCCTGCGCGAGCTCTTTGTCACGTTGCCGTTGCATCGCTGTGCTGAGTCGCACGGCAATCGGTCTCCCGCGATCATCCTTAACTTTAATGTGCATCCACATAGCCTGCCGCCTACCCACTGCTCTCTCTTTCACATGTCCACGGATCTTCAATCCCACCGCGAACGCGTCGGCGTACCCGGCGTGATGGCTTCCGCCGGAATGCGCCACGCACCGCCGCACTCTGGACACACCGTGCAGCCGTCGCCCTCCGCCGTAATCTCCATGAGCCAGAAGTCACACGATGGACACCGCCGCAGCAGCAATCGGCGATAGCAGTACGGCCCCGGCGCCGCGCGAACCGACCAAACCATTGCGGGGGCCACCATCAGCACGCCCGACCCAACCAAGACCGCGAGATACCCGTAGTGGATTAGTCCGTGAACAAACTCGTTGCTGTTGCCCGGCCCGAGCAACTTCTGCGTCAGAGCGAGCGAGAACGAGTTGGAGCCACGATAGCTGAAGGGAGTTTTGCCAACCAGCAGCGGCCCCGCAAACATCGCGATGTACAGAACGAAATGGACCACGCCGAAGATGCAAATCATCCGAGCCTGCGCCTTGCCCCACGCTTCGAGACGTGGCTTGTCTGGCCGAATCCAGCTCGTCGAGACGACGTAGTCCAGTTCACGCTCGCGCGTAACAGAGCTGCGAATAGACGGGGTCAGCACAGTCGCTTTTTTGCCCCGGTCATCCACATGCTTTGCACGGAGCAACACGCCTGGTCCCCCCTTCAATCACTCACACCAGCATCTTCATCTGCTTGGGCTCCACCACTTCCTGATTCGTCGGATGCTCCGGATCAAGCCGGTACTCGCCGCTGAAGCACGCCGTGCAGTAGTGCATACCCGGACGCTGCATCGTGCTCAGCAGGCCCTCAAGGCTCAAGTAGCTCAGACTGTCAACACCAAGGTACTTGCGAATGTCCTCGACCGTGCGTTCGTGCGCAATCAGCTCGCTGCGCTGCGCAAAATCCACACCGAAGTAGCACGGGTGCTTGATGGGCGGGCAACTGATGCGAAGATGAATCTCCTTCGCGCCTGCTGCTCGCAACTGGTCCATCTTCGCCTTCGTCGTCGTGCCGCGAACGATCGAGTCATCCACGATCACCAGACTCTTGCCACGCACCAGTTCATCGATGATGTTCAGCTTCAGCCGCACCGCGCTCTGACGTTCCGCCGCCGTCGGCTTGATGAACGTGCGCCCCACATACCGATTCGGCACAATCGCCTCGCGATACGCCAGCCCGCTGGCTCGCGCAAAGCCCAGTGCCGCGCTGCGGCCACTGTCGGGCATGGGCACTACAAAGTCCGCCCCCTTGGGCGCGGGCGCTTCCTTCGCAAGCACCTCACCCATGCGCTCGCGCGAAATCTGCACGTTCTGCCCAAAGACATTGCTCGCCGGGTGCGCAAAGTACACGTGCTCAAACACGCACTGTGCCAGCCGCGGCGCGGGGTCAGCAAACCGCCGCGATGAAATGCCATGATCGCTGATCGTCACGATCTCGCCCGGCTCCACCTCGCGAATGAACTTCGCGCCAAGCACGTCAAGCGCCACCGTTTCGCTGCAAACCACCACGCCGCCGCTGGGCAATTCACCCAGCACAAGCGGCCGCCATCCCCACGGATCGCGCGCTGCTTCAATGCGATCCGGGAACAGGAACACCAGACTGAACGCGCCTTGCAGGTACCGCAGCGTGTGCGCCAGCGGGTCCGGGCTCTTCATGCTCGCCGGCTGGGCCAGCATGTGAATGATGCACTCGGTATCGCTGGTGGTCTGGAAGATGTGGCCGGCTTCTTCAAACTCCGCCCGCAGCAGATCGTTATTGATGAGATTGCCGTTGTGCGCCAGCGCAACCTGCCCGCCAACGTACTTCATGAGGATGGGCTGCGCATTGCACGCCACACTGCCGCCCGCCGTGCTGTAGCGATTGTGCCCGATCGCGGCCTTGGGTCCGATCTTGTCGAGTTCACTCAGCGTCCCCGCATCGAACACTTCCGCGACCAGGCCCATGCCCGTCACGCCGCCCAGTCGCTTGCCATCGCTCACCGCGATGCCCGTAGACTCCTGCCCACGGTGCTGCAGCGCATACAGCCCCAGGTACGCATGTCGCGCAGGCGACGACGCTCCCGAAGCCGCAGGCGTGCGATACCACACGCCGAACACGGCGCACTTTTCCTTGGGCTTGTTCTCAACACGCAGGACAGGCAACGCGAGCGGTGCGGGCATGGCCAAGCGTAGGAGCGACGCTGCGAGTTTCCGCTCACGTCGTCGTCACATCGCGCCGCGAGAAGATCACACCCGTCACGATCCACAACGTCAACGCGGTGCCGCCCAAAATGCCCATGTCACGCCATTGCCACTCGCCGCTCCGCAGAATCGCAAGGGGCTTGTAGTAGTCCAAGACACTCATAAAGCGCATCGACTTGGTGAACTCCAGCGCGGGGTCGATCGTGTGCAGAAAACTCACCAGGAGCGAAAACAGCGTGAGGACCAGCGTGCACAGCACCGCCCATGTACGGCGGTCGATAATGGTTGTGAAGAACGACGCAAGACACCCCACCACCGCGTACGCCAGCCCCAGGTTCACCACCACCATCGCCAGCCGCCCCCAGTCAGGCGTTGCGACTTCGCGAATTTCCGGGCGGATGAACTGCGCACCAAAGTACGCCCCCGCATACATCGCCGCAAGCGTGAATACCGCCGTCAGCAGCCACGCCACCGTTTCGCTCACGTACAGATTCCACCGACTGATAGGCAGTGCAAGCAGCACATCAATCGTGCCGCGTTCCACTTCCGCCGCCGGCACGCGCGTCTGCACCAGCATGGCATGCGCCAGAATGGGCACAAGCACCAGCGGGTGACTCCACGCGATCGCAAACGCAACCTCAGCGATGCTCGCCCCCGTCGAATCGACGCCGCCAAACACCGCATCACGAAACTGCCGTACGCCCTGCGGAATGAAGTTGCGCTGCATGAACCGCGCCTGCACCCGCGGCATGGCGTAGCAGAACAGCGCGGTGATGCCAAACACAATGCCCGACATCGCCAAGGAGGCGAACCAGACTTCACGAAGCGAGCGTTGGATAAGTCCGATGTTCATGGTGTTTCTGGTGAGCCGACCCTACGAGCTTTCTGTCGAGGACGGCAGTCCTCCAATCATCGCCGCAACTCGCGTCACGCACGCCTTCCGCCATCGCCTACCGCACGCCCTCCACGGCCTCGTCGTTGTAATACCGCATGAAAATCGTCTCCAGGTCGGGCCGTGAGATCGAGATATCCGCCACCTGCTGCAAAGCCACAAACGCCAGCAGTTCGCGCAAGTCACGTTCACTTTCACTCGCCAGCGCGCCATGCCACCGCTCAGCGCTCTGCGCCGTCAGCCGCAAACACGCCGGCACCTGCGCGGGCACACCCCCCGGCTTCCACACAATGCTCACCTCATGCACCGCCTGCGAGCGCAGTTCCGCCAGCGTGCTGTCCGCAACGATCAGCCCCTTCTTCACAATCGCCACGCGTTCGCACAGCTCTTCCACTTCCGCCAGCGTGTGACTGCTGAAGAATACCGTCGCCCCCGCCTCGGCCCGCGCCCGCAGCAGCTTCCGCAACCGCTCCTGCATCAGTGGGTCTAGGGCCGTCGTCGGTTCATCGAGAATCAGCACCTTGGGATCATGCGCCATCGACAGAATCAGCCCCAGCTTCTGCCGCATGCCGCGACTCATCTGCCGCACCTTGACAGATAGATCCAGTTCGAGCACCTCCGCCAGCTCGCGCCCCCGCGCCACAATGTCGCGCCCGCGAATACGCCCAAACAACTTCAACGCTGAGTTGCCCGTCAGCCACGGCCACAAACGCAAGTCCCCCGGAATCGCCCCCACTTCCGCCTTGATGCGATGGCTGTCGCGCCAGCAGTCCATATCAAGGATGCGCGCCGTACCGCTCGTCGCTCGCAGAAAACCCAGCAGCACGCGAATCGTCGTCGTCTTCCCCGCGCCGTTCGGCCCCAGAAATCCGTACAGGCTGCCCGCCGGAATCGACAGATTGATATCACTCACGCCTCGGCGGCTGCCGTACGTGCGGGTCAACGCATTGGTGGTGATGGAAACTGCCGTCATGTGCCTGCGAGCATAGATCATCGCGCTGCGCCGAACAAATCCAGCGAACACGCGACACCAGCACAACGCACAATTACCCCCCGCGAGTTCGGCCAACCGTCCTCAGCATCCGGCACTCGTTCCCGACAAATCTCGCTCTTCAAATTTTCTGTCACACCAGCGACCCGCTCGCGTAACAAGTTAGTATATACTATCAAATCAGACAACGAGGCTCACCATGACCACGTCACCAACAACCACGCCCGACATCCCGACCGCCCAGCTTGTCGTCCCCGCTCGCTTCTCCCGCGGCTGGTTCGCGATGGGCGTCACGCTCATCTGCGTTGGCTCCGTCTGGCTGGCCGCATCGCTGGGATACCTGCCCGAGATCAATTGGGTCTGGGTGCTCATGCTCTTCGCACTGGGCCTAATTCCCCTGCTGGCCGCAGGGCTCAACAAACTCACCTTCATCTCTGGCGGCTTCTTCTTCGCCGCGAGCATCTCCTCAGTCCTGCGCCAAACTGGCAAGCTCGCCCTCAATGTCGAAGTGCCCAGCCTGATCATCATCGCGGGCCTGCTCACGCTCATCGCCATGGCGCTGCGCATCAAGACGCCCACGTGGCTCGTACCCAAGCGCCCCGTCGCCTACCCCGCACCAAACGAACACCTTGCAGGCCGCGTGTCTGCTGGCCGCGCCGCCTGATGCACCTCACCCGCAGCCCTTGACCCAACCCCCTTTGCTCCCTTTACTTCCCACCCGGGAGATCGCAGTGATCCCCCGCTTCCCAGACCACCGGCCCCGAAGTCTCGGTTCCGCCGGTCGGCAAGGTCGCTTGCGGCACGTTCGCGCAGCCATGCGTGTTCGGCCAGCCCCAAGCAGTCGCGAGTTCCCCTCGCGGACATGGAGTTCTCAATGGCTCGTTATACCGGTCCCAAGCTCAAGCAGTCCCGTCGCATCGGCGCCCCGATCGTCGACACCCCCAAGCACACCAGCAAGCGCGCCCTGGTCTATCCGGGTATGCACGGCTACCGCGGCCGTCGTCTGCGCGACTACGGCGTGCGTCTGAACGAAAAGCAGAAGCTCAAGTTCCACTACGCTGTGCTCGAGAAGCAGTTCCGCCTGTACATGGACAAGGCCGGTCGCATGCCGGGCAACACGGGTGACAACCTGATGGGCCTGCTCGAAACCCGCCTCGACAACGTCATCCGCCGCGCCGGTCTCACCCGCACGGTGTGGGCCGCCCGCCAGATGGTCGCTCACGGCCACGTCTTCCTCAACGGCCGCAAGACCGACCGCCCCAGCTGCCAGATTAGCATCGGCGACGTCATCACCTTCAAGCCCAAGGCTCAGAAGCTCTGCAAGGACGCGATGGAAAGCCTCGCCGGCTACGAAGTGCCCGGCTGGCTCGACCTCAACCCCAGCGAGTTCAAGCTGAAGATGGTCGCCAAGCCCAGCACCGACCAGATCCCCTTCGACGTCAACACCAACCTCATCATCGAATTCTACCGCTAAAGCACCAAAGTACCGCGGCGACGAAGTACGCAAGCAAAGGCCCTGTCGAAGAGACGGGGCCTTTTTCGTAGACGCCAAGAAGTACCTGAGTACCAAAGAGACGAAGTACCGAAGGCCAAGCATCGCGCGATGTCTTGCCATTGGTACTTCGGTACTCCGTCTCTCTGTCTCTCCCCCTCCCTACCCTCCTCCTCCCCATGACAAAAGTCATCCGCAAGTACAAGACCTGGCTGCTCGCCATCTTCGGCATCTTCCTGATGGTGACCTTCCTCTTCAGCGGGCCCACCAACCCGTTCATGCCGGATCCGATGAAGCGCGTCAGCGGCACGCTGGCAGGTGAAAAGGTCCGCGTCAAGGACCTGCAAGCCGCCAACATGGAGCTGCAACTGCTTCGCTCCACCGCGCCCGAAGTGCTCAGCAACCTTGGAATCGACGTCGATGACTCGATGCACTGGTTCCTGCTGACGCGCGAAGCCGAGCGCATGGGGCTGGTGGGCACCGCCCGAGAAGGCGCCACGTACGTGTCACGCATCGCTGAAGCCCGCCTGCCAGGCGATGTCGCCCGCGAGGTGCTGCGTCAGATTCCCAACCTTCCCGAGCAGTTTCTCCAGCAGTTTGTGATGGGGCAGTTGCAGAACATGCCCGCCAGCGAACGCGCCGAACGCATCGCCCGCCTCACCGCGGAGATCGAATCACGACTCCCTCCCACCAACACCGTCAACTACCAGGAAGTCACCCGCGCTCTCGCTCGTCTTCGCGGCGTCGAGCGCATGATGACCGGTTACGCAAGCGCCGCTCGCCTCAGCGACAAACGCCTCATCAGTCTCGCGCGTGAGATCGAAGACGTCACCCTCGCCGACATCGCCTTCGTCAAGGCCACCCAGTTCGTTGACGATTCACTTACCTTCACCGACGAGCAGATCGGTGCCCAGTGGGACAAATTCAAGAGCATGCCCGCTGGCGTCGCTTCCGTCGAGAACCCCTACGCCTTCGGCTACGTGCAGCCGCCGCGCGTGAAGTTTGAATACATCACTCTCGAACGAGCGACCATTGAGAACGCCATCACGCTTGATCCTGTCGAGATCAACAAGCAGTGGCAGCTCAACCGCGCCAAGTACACCGGCGACTTCGCGACCGAACGCCCGCGCATCGAACAGGAACTCCGCTCCCAGCGAGCCGACACCATCATGCTCGATGCGGAACGCGCTTTTCAGGCTGTCTTGCGCAGCAGCGTCCGCGGCGTCGAGATCAGCGACGGCCTCAAGCGTCTGCCCGCCGACTGGGCCACGCGCGCACCCTCGATGCAGAGTCTCGCGGAGAGCATCGCTGCAGGCGTCAAGACGAGTGCCAAACTCTCCATCACCGCGCCAGTCGTCACCTCTCGCACCAGCACCTGGACGCGCGTGATCGACGCTCAGAACACCCCTGGCATCGGCTTCGCCCGCTACAACTCAGGCGCAAACAGTTTCTCACTCAGCGATGTCCTCGCGGGTGTCTATGAACTCAGCGACTCCACCCTTCTGGGCCTGCAGATGGCCGTGCCCTTTGAGGGCATCCTCAAGGACCAGTCGGGCAACGCCTACTTCCTCCTCATCACCGACGTCCGCAAGTCCGGACCAGCTGACTCGCTGGATGAAGTCCGCGAGCAGGTCGTGACCGATCTGCGCCAGAAGGCCGCGTACGAGCAACTGATCGGCCGCATGGAGGGTTTCCGCGCTCAGGTCGCCACCGAAGGCCTGGACGCCACGGTGAAGGCCATCAACACCAGCATGCCTGCCGGACGCGCAAGCCTTGACAGCGTGGTCCTGCGTTCGCAACGCTTCAGCCTCAGAGAAAGCGAACGCTACAGCGAGGTTTCCGATGCTCAGCCGCTGCGCGACGCCATCACCGCGGCCGGCGCGCAACTGGGGCTGGTCGCCGCCAGCGACGCCAACCTCGCCATCCGAGCCGTCGCCGTGCCGCTCCCGGCAGATCGCATCATCACCCTCGCCCAGGTTGTCGGCATGTCACCCGTCACAGTGGAAGCCATGCGTCGCATCAACGCACGCACAGCCCAAGGCCTGGCGGCCCGCCAACTGGGCATCACGCAGGACAGCTCTCCCTTCACGCTCGACAACATGAAGACCCGTCTGCAGTGGAAGGCCGAAGGCGAAGAGGAAGAGAAGCAGCAGGCCTCGCGCTGAGCGATGAAGATCCAGTCCTAGAATGCGTTTCGCACAGTCCTATCGGGTACGGGGACGAACGGTGACGCAGCAAGACACACGGAACACACGCCAACGCACTGCCATTCGAGACGCGATCGCCAAAGCCGGCGCGCCGGTGTCGCCGCGCGAGATTCTTGATCTCGCCGCGGAGAACGCCGACGGCCTGGGCCTGGCCACCGTCTATCGGACGCTCAAACTGCTCGTGGAAGCCAACGAGGTGCTGCCGGTCGATATCCCTGGCCAAAGCACGCGCTACGAACTCGCGGGGAAGGGGCACCATCACCACTTCCACTGCAACTCCTGCGGACGCGTCTTTGAACTCACGGGCTGCTGTGGCCACTTTGAGGAACTCACGCCCAAAGGCTTTCAGCTCGAGACGCACGATCTCACGCTTTTCGGTCGTTGCAAGGAATGTGCAGGCAAGTCGCCCGCTCGCAAGGTCAAGGCGAAGACCAAGTCCTCCCACGATCACTCGCACGGACACACGCACCAGCACTGATCCCGTGAGTTTGTGAAAGGCCGCGTTATCGTCCTTCTGATTCTCACGCGTAGGTCCCACAATCGCCCGCATAGGCAGCGTTTTCGGCGTCTGGTGCTTGAGCGACGTGGGCAACTTGGGCAAGTGCGCATGATCCGACGCGTGCCACCTCCTGACAACCGATCTTCTTGACGCGTGAACACGCGCCGAGGAGTTGCCATGTCCCCGACCCGCCTGCTGATCCTGTCCGCGAGCGCCTTCTCTCTGGGCATGTCGTTTTCGACCGCCCTTGCACAAGAAGCCTCGCAACAGTCCGGCGCAGCCGCAAATCCACCCACCACGCCCGCCTGGCGCAACAACCAGCCAACCCGCACTCGCGTCCCCATGCAGGGCACGCGCGGCGTCATTCGCGTTGCGCCCTCACAGGTCACCACCAGTGACCAGGCTGCACCCAGCATCTTCAACAACTACACCAACCAGGCGCCCGCCGCCGTCCGCAACACGCGTGTGGTGCGCAACTCTCCCACCAGCAACGCCACGCGCAGCTCGGGCGTTGCGATGCCCGAGAACGAACGCCGTCCCGTCGGTCCTCGTGGCCAGACGCGCAGCAATCTGCGGACGCCCTCGATGATCCGCATCGCCCGTGAAAACGCCGACGCGACCGTGCGCCTCACCTGGAGCGACGTGAGTGTCAACGAAAGCGGATTCGTGGTGCAACGTCGCCAGGCGATCGGCAACGGCTGGAGTGAACCCGTCGAACTGCAATTGCCCGCGAACAGTGAAGGCGTGCTCGATACGCCCGGCGCCGGCACCTTCGCGTATCGCGTCGCGGCCAGCAGTACCTCCGGTCGCAGTTGGTTCAGCGATTGGCAGATGGCCACCCTGATGGCTCCGCCCGCACCGCCCACTCGCACCGCGCAGGCCAGCAACGAGGAGCCCGCCCCGCAGCCGGCTCAGCAGCCCGCAGCCGGGTCGCAGACCGCCACCGATCAGCCGCAGGGCAACAACCAGCCTCCTGCTCCTCCCATCGCCCCGGCGCTTGCAGGCGGCGTGAACGGGTCTGACACCGGCTCGCGCGGTGCAAGCCTGTCGTGGGAAGCCGCCGACGGCGTCGTGACCAATTACCAGCTCGAGCGCGAACCTGCCTTCCCGATGGGGCTTCGCATGTTCAGTGCCGCGCAGCTCACCTTCAGCGACAATTCCGGCGTGGGCGCTTTCCGCTATCGCCTCCGCGCTGTCGGGCCCGGCGGCGCGAGCGACTGGTCTGACTGGAGTCAGATCGTCGTCGCCGACATCGTCCCCGGGTCGCCCGAGCAGCTCGCAGGCCTTGATCTTGGTGACGGCGTCCGCGTTCGCCTGAACTGGCGCGACACCGCCGACAACGAGACCCGTTTCCGCGTTGAGCGCCAGACCCAGGCCTCCGACGGCTCTTGGACCGGTGCGGCCGCGATCATCGTCGCCCCCAACACCACCCAGCAGATCGACACCCCCGGCGCGGGCACGCACCGTTACCGCATCGCCGCCGTGGGCACTGCCGGCACCAGCGCCTTCACCGCGTGGATGCCCGTCAGTGTCGCACCGGCCGTCACGCCCGACGACGAACCCTCGCTCGCCGCGCCGCTCGCGCCTGTGGGCTTTGACGTCGCCGACAACAACAACCGTCGCGCCGGGATGACTTGGCAGGACGTCTCTGACAACGAATCGGGCTTTGAACTCGAGCGCATTCCCGCGTTCGGCGAAGGCCGCGTGCGCGTTGCCGCGAACGTCACCAGCTACATCGACAACTCAGGCGACGGCGACTTCCAGTACCGCGTGCGCAGCTTTAACGCCGCCGCTGCCAGCGACTGGTCGCCCTGGATGTCGGTCTCGGTGGCTGATACCGCTCCTTCCGCGCCTGTCAATCTCGCGCTTGTCGACGGTGGCGACAATCAGCGTGTCACCATCACCTGGAGCGACGCGAGCGACAACGAGGCAGGCTTCCGCATCGAGCACCAGCGCAATGTGAATGGCGCATGGAGCGCCACGCGCGTCATGACCGCTCTGCCCAACCGCGAGCAGCAGGTCGACATGCCCGGTCCGGGCGTCCATCGCTACCGCATCGCCGCTGCCAATGCCTCCGGCATCAGTGACTTCAGCGACTGGCGCGAGATCACCATTGCCGCCCCGGAGGTGGACCCGCAGTCAGTCGCGCCCCTCGCCCCCGGCGGCGTGAGCGCCAGCGACCAGACCCAGCGTGCAGGCGTGGTGTGGAGTGACGCCAGCGACAACGAACAGGGCTTTGAACTGGAGCGCAACCCTGTCTTCGCATCACGCGTCCTGCTCAACGCCAACGTCACCGGCTACATCGACAACACCGGTCCCGGTCAGTTCAGTTACCGCGTCCGCGCTTACAACGGCGCTGGCTACTCCAACTGGACCAACTGGGCCAGCGTCACCGTCGCTGAAACCGCCCCCGCCGCGCCTGCCAGCATCGTCGCCATGGACGCCGGCAACCAGAACGGCGTCAACGTCACCTGGACCGACGCGAGCCCCAACGAGGATGGCTTTCGCATCGAGCGTGAATCCTGGGTGAACAACGCCTGGAACGGCACGCAGACCTTCACGCTCAGCGCGAACACCGACGATTACAGCGATACACCCGGCCTCGGTCGCTTTCGCTACCGCGTCCAGGCCTTCAACGACGGCGGTGACAGCGCCTGGTCCACGTGGGTTGTCGTGAACGTGACCGACGGATGGACTCCCATCACCCTCGCTCCCGGCGCTCGCGAAGTCTTCATCAGCAGCAGCATGGGCAGCGACAGCAACTCCGGCCTCTCGGCTGATCAGCCTGTGCGCACGCTCTACCGCGGCTACCAGCTCGTTCGCAACGCCAGCGCCGACCACATGCGCCTCCGCCGTGGCGACGTCTGGATCGACCAGCCCATCGCAGGTCAGTACGGTTCCTGGGACAAAGCCGGCCGAAGCGCGGCCGAACCCATCATCATTCACACCTATGGCGACAACCCCGCACGCCCGATCATCAAGGCTGGCGCTCGCGACATTGGCATGCGCATTCAAGGCGCCGACCAGAACGGCAACCTGTGGCTGGTGGGCATCCACTTCCAGGCCAACCGCCGCATGCCCACCGACCCTGACTTCAATCCCAACACCAACGTGAATGGTCTGGTGTGGTACGGTCGTGGTGGCAACCTGCTCGTCGAAGACTGCGTCTTCGAGTACTACTCGATGAACATCACGATGCAGCCCCCCACCGCCGCCGACGTCATCCGCGGCATCACCTTCCGCCGCAGCCAGATTCTCAACTCGTACGCGCCGGGCAGCCACAGTCAGGGCATGTATATCGTGGGTGTTGATGGCATGCTCGTCGATGAGTGCCTCGTCGACCACAACGGCTGGCTGCCCAACGTCGCCAACTGCCATAGCACGATCTTCAACCACAACTTCTACCTCGTCCCCAGCAGCACCAACGTGCTCATCCGCAACACCATCACCTCACGCGCCAGCGCCACAGGCATCCAGATGCGCGGCCGCAACATGAACTCCTTCAACAACCTCAGCCTCAAGAACCCGCTGGGCATCACCGCCGGTCACGCCATGGCGAGCGCCGACCAGAACTGGACCGGCTCCATGCGCTACAACGTCGTGCTCGATGGCGCGGACATTGGTATTCCCAACACCTCCACCTTCGCACCCCGCGGCTTCGGCATGAGCGTTCACCGCAGCACGGGCGGCGTGCTGGAGCGCAACATCATCGCTCACAACGTCTCCGCGCAGGGCGGCGAGCCGGCCATCCTCCACGGCGACCTGGGCAGCGTCAGCCTCACGCTCGCGCAGAACATCGTTTACGACTGGCAAGGCGCCCCGGTGGCCAATCAGCCCCGCCGCGGCCTCGCTCTGCGCCTCGATTCGCCTCTGCCCGGCGCCGCCGTGCTGCGCGACAACTGGTTCGTGCAGCCTGACGGCGGCGCGATGGTCGCCACCGCCCCCGCTAACGGCAATCCGGGCGGCATCTGGCGCGGCAATCGCTTCTTCACCATCAATCCTTCCAGCCAAGGCTGGTTCTTCACGCAGAGCCCCCAGTCGATCATCGATCCGGCGACGTGGGCCCAGCGCACAAACCAAGCTGCGCTCGCCAATCCCGATCGCGATCAGTTGCTCGCCAACGCGCCCACCTTCCCCGATGCAGAGCGCACCATTGCGACGTACGCTGCCTCCATCGGGCTTGAGCCTTCACTCGAGGCGTTCCTCGCTGAAGCCCGCAAGCAGAGTCGCAACAACTGGCGCCCCGAGTTGACCGCCGCCGCCGTGAATCGCTACATTCGCGAAGGCTTCGGTCTGCCTGAACCCGACGGCGCAAGTCAGCCCGAAGTTCCTGGAGCCGGCTACGCGGTGGTCAACGAGTAACGCATCGGTCGCGATATGAAGATCAGCATCGGCATGCTCGCCTATAACGAAGCGCAGCGGATCGACACGACGATCCGCTGCGTTTTCGCGCAGTCACTCCTGCGTGAGTTGCCGGCGGGCGACGAGCTCGAACTCATCATCGTCCCCAATGGCTGCAAGGACGACACCGCGAAGATCGCCCGCGAGAGCCTCGTGCGAGAGCTCGCGGCACTGCCCCCGGCCGTGCGCGTCACCGCCCGCGTCGAAGATGTCGCAAGCCCGGGCAAAAGCAACGCTTGGAACATCTATGTGCACACGCACGCCCGCAACGACGCCGACTTCGTGATGCTGCTCGACAGCGATATCACGTTCAACCACGACCGCGCCTTGCGCATGGTGCTGGACCGACTGCTCGCCAGCCCGCACGCCCACGCCGCCGTTGGTCGTCCGCTCAAAGACGTCGTCTTCAAACAAAACAAGTCTCTCGCAGAGCGCATCAGCGTCGCCGTGAGCAAGACCAACGAAGAAGGTCCCGCCACCATCGCCGGCAGCCTCTACGTCGTCCACGGCCACATCATCCGCCAGGTCTGGATGCCCCCGGGCCTCCTCACCGAAGACGGCTTCATGCGGGCCATGCTCATCACCGACCTCTTCAAGGCCCAGGACAACACCGATCGCATCGTGCGCGAGCCCGCGGCAAGCCAGATCTACGAAGCAGTCACCAGCCCCGCTGGCGTCATCAAGCACACGCGTCGTCTGCTCGTCGGCGCACGCATCAACGCCTGCCTCTACGACAAACTCTGGGCCCTCCCCAAAGACAAGCCCGCAGGCGAGTACATCCGCGAGAACATCCAGCGCGATCCCAACTGGCTCCGCAGCGTCGTCGCCGAGCGCATCAGCGGCAAAGGCTGGTGGGTCATGCAGCCGGGCCTGCTCACCAAACGCCTCCGAAACCTCCGATACAAGCCGTGGCCCAAACGGCTCCTGCATCTGCCCGTCGCTCTCGCCCTCTTTCCGTTTGACGCCGCCGTGCTGATTTCCGCGAACAACGCCGTCCGTCGCGGCGAATTCCGCTGGTAGTCGTCTCTCCTCTCTGCCATTCGTGTCCCAGACTCCACTCAATCCCGTAGATCCGAACTCCCCAGTCGCGCCCGTCCCGGCCCCCGCGCCCTCCGGCCGCGCACGCGCCGTCTCAGGCGCAGCCTGGACCACTGTAAGCCAGCTCATCGGTCAGCCCCTCCGCATCATCTCCAACGTCCTGCTCGCCTACCTGGTCCCGCAGGACGCCTTCGGCAAGATGCAGATCGTCGGTGCGCTCAACCAGGGCATCAACAGTTTCAGCGATCTGGGCGTCGGCACCGCCATCGTCAAGCGAAAGGCCGAACCCGACGAGAACTTCCTCGCCACCGCCTGGACCATGCAGGTCATCCGCGGCTGCGTCATCAGCCTCATCGGCATGCTCCTCAGCGTGCCGCTCGCCTTCCTCTATCAAGATCCCCAGAACCCTTGGCAGTCGCTGCTGCCCGTCTTCCTCGCCAGCACCGCCACGCTCGCCATCACTGGGTTTGTCTCTCTCAACAACCACCTCGCCGTCCGCCACCTCAAGCTGCGCCTCTGCAGCATCTTCGATATCGTCGCGCAGGTCATCGGTCTGGCGGCGGGCCTCATCATCGCCTACATCACGCGCAACGTCTGGGCGCTCGTGCTTGGCAACGTCGCCACCAGCCTCGCTCGCGTCATTCTCTCCTTCGTCATGTTCCCCGGCCCGCTCATGCGCTTCCACACAGACCAGGAAGCCCGCAAGGAACTGCTCGGCTTCGCTCGCTGGATTCTCATCTCCACCATCCTCACCTTCGCCGCCGCACAGGCCGACCGCTTCATCTTCCCCAAACTCGTCAACAACCTCGAACTCACCGCCCTCTTCGGCCTCGCCATGAGCTTCGGCCTCGTCCCGCAGGACATCGTCAATCGCATCGCATACGCCGTGCTCATGCCCGCCCTCTCACGCGCCCGCGAGACGCATGAGATTCCCGCCAACCAGTATCGCGACGCCAGCATCGTCATCCTGCTCGTCACAGGCCTCATGACGGCCGCTCTCGCTGCTGTCGTGCCCGGCTTCATCACGCTGGCGTATCCCGCCAAGTTCCATCCCGCCGTTGCCCTCATGCCCTGGGTCGCCCTGCTCTCCTGGTTCCGCGTCCTGCAAAGCACGGGCACCAGCACGCTGCTCGCTCTCGACCTGCCCAAGCAAGTCGTCAAGAGCAACATCATCAAGCTCGTCGCCCTCCTCGTGTGCATGCCGGCGGGCTTCTACATCGCCCGTCACTACTTCGGCACAGCCGACCCCCTCCCCGGCATGCTGGGCGCCATGGCAGGCCTGCTGGTCTCCGACATCATCAAGCAGGTCGCCATCATGCTCTCGCTTCGCAAGGCCGGTCTCCATGGCATCCGCCGCGAGGCCGCCTTCACCGGCTATCTGCTCGTGGCCATCGCTGCGGGCCTCGGTATCCATCAACTCTGCGCATGGCAGCAGTGGCACGCCCTCGTCGAGATGACCATCGCGGGCCTGGCCGTCCTCCTGATCTACTCACCCGGATTCGCCGCCGCATGGAGACTCGCCGGACCGCACCTGCCCTTCTTCAAGCGCTTCGCCAAGCCCGCGAAACCAGCCTGACGCCCACATCCGTCTGTGCGGCCTGTGACGTTTGCGTCATCTGCACCATCTGTGCCAACGTCTTTCCCTCCCGATAAGCCCCCAAACGACCGATACCCTGTATCACGCATCGCCCTGCGATGTGTATCGTCTCGTTTCCGAAGCGCGACCCATCGCGCCCCATCACCGTCGTCACAGGCTTGAGGTCAACGCGTGAACGCATTGGTCCAAATCGCGCTGCTGGGTTACATCCCCATCAGCCTGCTCTTCTTCGCGGTGCTACCGGCCCCGCGGGCGGTGGCCAGCGTGCTCATCATGGGCTGGCTTTTCCTGCCGCCCGCCGTCCGCTTCCCCATGCCCGGCCTGCCAGATTACGACAAGTACTTCGCCATCGCCTTCGCCGCTGCTTTCGGCGCTCTGGTCTTTGACAGCAAACGCGTCCTCTCCTTCCGGCCCGCGTGGTACGACATACCGATGTTCCTCTTCACCGTGCTGCCCGGCCTCTCGAGCATCAGCAACGGTCTTGGCATCAACGACTGTCTCTCCACCATCTTCAGACAGGCCACGTACTTCGCCATTCCCTACGCCCTCGCACGCGTCTACTTCGCCAATCTCGCCGGCCTGCGAGATCTCATGCTCGTCATCTTCGTCAGCGGCCTCATCTATCTCCCCCTCGTTGTCTACGAACTGCGTTTCAGCCCGCAGCTCAACCGCATGCTCTACGGCTACCACCAGCACAGCTTCGGCCAGACGCGCCGATTCGGCGGCTGGCGTCCCATGGTCTTCATGCAGCACGGCCTCATGCTCAGCCTCTGGATGTGCTCCGCAACCGTTGCAGGACTGCTGCTGTGGATGTCCGGTTCAGTCCGCAAGATCTACTCCATCCCCATCGGCATCCTGGTCGTTGCGCTGGCCGCAGTCTCCATCGCCTGCCGCAGTTTCGGCGCCATGGCTCTCATGGTCATGGCCATGGTCGTCGCATACGTCGCACGCCAGCTCAAGCTGCCCATTCTCGTCTCGCTCCTCGCGCTCGTCCCCGTCCTCTACGTCGGCGTGCGCGCCACCGAAGTCTGGGATGGCAGCCACCTCGTCGCCGCCACCAACTCCATCGCCGGCAGCGAACGCGCCGGCTCGCTCGACTTCCGCTTCCGCAGCGAAAACATCCTCAACGACCGCGCCTGGCAGCGTCCGCTGCTGGGATGGGGCGGCCACAACCGCAATCGCGGCGAAGCCGACGACGCCGCCGCCCAGCGTCTCATCGTCGACAGTTGGTGGATCATCCTCTTCGGCCAGCGCGGCCTGCTCGGTCTGGGCACGTGGCTCCTCGCCATGGTGCTGCCCATCGTCCTCTTCATTCATCGCTGGAAGGTCTGGGCGGTGTGGCACCCCTGGCTCATGCCGGGTCTGGGTCTCTGCCTCATCACACTCGTCTTCGTCATCGACTGCATGTTCAACGCCATGCTCAACCCGCTGTACGTCGTGTGCGCCGGCGCGCTCGCCGGCCTCACGCCCTCGCCGCAACTCATCGCGCAGATGCAGGCCGCTATCGCGCCGCCCCGGCCCGCCGCACAATCACTCCCCGCAGGCACCACGCCAGCAACCTGATCCACCGACAACCATCCTGCCGTGACGCTGCCGACGCCCCAACCCGCTCCCTCCACGACTCGCGCCAGACTCACTGGCGTCATCGTGACCTACAAATCCAGCAAGACCATCTCCGCCGCCCTCGCCAGCGCCAAGATGTGCGTCGACGCCGGCGTGATGGACCTCATCATCGTCGACAACGCCAGCCCCGATGACACGCGCGACATCCTCGCCCGCGAAGCCGGCTTCGCCAGGGTCATCTTGGGCGACGCCAACATCGGCTTCGGTCGCGGCTGCAACGTCGGCCTCATGGCCGCTACCACCCCCTACGTCGTCTTCTTCAATCCCGATGCGCAGATGCAACCCGACGCCGTCCGCGCCATCGTCAACTTCATGGATGCTCACGAACGCTGCGGCATCTGCGGCCCCGCGATTCAATCCGGCGAAGGTGCCGACCTGCACATCCAAGCCGTCGGCGCTTTGCCCCGCGTCACCGACATCATCGGTGACGCCCTCGGGCTGCACACCACCTACAAGCGCCGTCAGCAAGTCACACCAGGCGCCGCTCCCTTCCGCACCGACTGGGTCAGCGGCTCCATGCTCGTGGGCCGCACCCAACTCCTCCAGAAACTCGGCGGCTTCGACCCGCGCTACTTCCTCTACTGGGAAGAAGCAGACCTCTGCCGACGCGTGCTCAACGAAGGCTGCGAAATCTGGGCCGTCCCCCAGGCCGTCGTCAGCCACATCGGCGGCGTCAGCGCCGCCGAGGAAAGCAATGACCGCATCAAGGGCTGCATCGCCAGGTTCTACTACGAGAGCCGCTACTACTACATGCGCAAACACTTCGGCGTCGTTCCCGCCTCCGTCGCGGAACTCGCCGAAGTCATCGCACTGCCCGCGTACGAAACCCTCCGGAAACTCACGGGCCGCAAGCACCAGCCGCCGCTGCGCCGCTGGGGCCACCCCATCCTGAAACTGCCCCAGCAGGTCGGTTGATCGCTACGGACCTCCCTACGTCATTTTCATCATCACACCTCGATGAACCCGAGCGAATTTTGCATTCCCGACGCTCTGGTCCGTCGTGTTTTCTCTTGCATCCACTTGCTTCCCCGTGCCGATGAAGTAGCATGTCTGACAACATGTGCTGAGCAGCCCTCCACCGAAGCCCGCGTGCCGCTTGTGCGACGCGACTCTTGATCTGGGTTTCGGTGTGGCCTTCGCCCGCGATCTTCCGCGGCGCCTACTTCGGGTACGACTCGCACCATGCCTCATCTCAGCCGGTTCGCTTGCGCGAACCGATCCACGCGGATTCTCCGCTTTTGTCGCCTTGCTTCTTCTCGCGGAGCAGAGCCATGACGTCGGTTCCTTCTTCACACTCCAATCTCATGCAACAGACTCCCCCCACTCCTTCGTCCGCCGCTGCCAACGCATGGCACGCACGCCCCGCTGAACAGGTCATGACCGACCTGGGCACCTCGCCGCAGGGCCTCACCACCGCCGAAGCGACCGCACGCGTCGCCAAATACGGACCCAATGTCCTCCCCAAGCCCAAGGGCGATACCGCTCTTGATCTCCTTTGGCGTCAGATCAACAGCCCGCTCATCTGGGTTCTCATCGCCAGCGGCGTCGTCGCCATGCTGGTTGATCCCACAGACGGCATCAAGAACGGCCTGGTCATCCTCGCCGTCGTCGTGCTCAACACCATCATCGGTTTTGTGCAGGAGTTCCGCGCGGGCAAAGCCATCGAAGCCCTCAGCAAGATGGTGCCTGAAAACGTCGCCGCCATGCGCGACGGAAAGAAAGTCACGCTCGCCGCGAGCGAACTTGTCCCGGGCGACATCGTCCTGCTCGCCAGCGGCGACAAAGTCCCCGCCGACATGCGCCTCGTGCAGGTCCGCAACCTGCAGATCGAAGAAGCCGCCCTCACGGGCGAAAGCGTCCCCACCGAAAAGGCTCTGGGCGTTGTCGCTCCCGCCGCTGGCCTGGGCGACCGCACCTGCATGACCTTCGGCGGCACCCTCGTCACCTACGGCACCGGCACCGCCGTCGTCGTCGAGACCGGCGCCAAGACCGAACTGGGCAAGATCAGCGCGATGCTGAAGGAAACCACCGATCTGCAAACCCCGCTCACCAAGGCGCTGGGCCAGATCGGCAAGTACATCACCATCGCCATCATCATCATCAGCGTCGTCATGCTCGCCGTGGGCACGTGGCGCACCATGCAGGAGACCGGCGCAGAACTCATGCCCGCCCTGCGTGAAACCGCCATCTTCGCCATCGCCCTCGCCGTCGGCGCGATTCCCGAAGGCCTCCCCGCGATCGTCACCATCGCCCTCGCCATCGGCGTGCAGCGCATGGCCGCTCGCCGCGCAGTCATTCGCAAGTTGCCCGCCGTCGAAACCCTCGGCAGCACCACCGTCATCTGCAGCGACAAGACTGGCACCCTCACCCGCAACGAGATGACCGTCCAGGCCCTCTGGACCCCCCAGACCGGCGAATCCCGCGTGAGCGGCGTGGGCTACGAACCCAAGGGCGCCATGTCGCGCAACGGCACTGCCGTCACCGACGCGCCAGCCGACGTCAAGCAACTGCTCCTCGCCGGCACTCTCTGCAACGACAGCACCCTCGCGCTCGACAAGACCGAAACCGGCGCTCCCATCTGGAAGATCAACGGCGACCCCACCGAAGGCGCGCTGGTCGTTGCCGCCGAGAAGTTCGGCATCAGCACCGACAAATCCCGCGAACAGCACGCTCGCCTCGACGCCATCCCCTTCGAGAGCGAAAACCAGTTCATGGCCACGCTACACAACAAGGACGGCGGCCACGTCATCCTCAAGGGCGCACCCGAAGTCATCCTCAAGCGCTGCACCGGCGTTGACGAAAAGACCGTCCTCGCCGAAGTCGAGAAGTTCGCAGGCGAAGGCATGCGAGTGCTCGGCTTCGCGAGCAAGCCATTGCCCAAGATGGGCGTCGAAATGACCGACGTCGCCGGCGGCTGCACCTTCCTTGGCCTGCAGGCAATGATCGATCCCCCGCGCCCCGAAGCCATCGAAGCGATCCGCCAGTGCCACGGCGCAGGCATCACCGTCAAGATGATCACGGGCGACCACAAGGCCACCGCCGCCGCGATCGGTCGTCAACTGAACATCCTGAAACCCGACCAGAAGGCCATCACCGGCGCTCAACTCGCCGAGATGAATCAGGAGCAGATCAAGGAAGCGGTCGCGACCACCAACGTCTTCGCCCGCGTCGCGCCCGAGCACAAACTCCGCCTCGTTCGCGCTCTGCAGGAACGCAACGAAGTCGCCGCCATGACCGGTGACGGCGTGAACGATGCGCCCGCGCTCAAGCAGGCCAACATCGGCGTCGCCATGGGCATCACAGGCACCAGCGTCAGCAAGGAAGCCGCAGCGATCGTCCTCACCGACGACAACTTCGCCTCTATCGCCGCCGCCGTCGAAGAAGGCCGCCGCGTCTACGACAATCTCGTCAAGAGCCTCGCCTTCGTGCTGCCCACCAACCTGGGCCTCGCGCTCATCCTCATGTGGGCCGTCTTCTTCTTCCCCTTCAACGAAGTCACCGCCGTGGTTGACGGCGTGACCAAGACCACGCGCGAACTGCTGGTGCCCATGCTGCCCACGCAGTTGCTCTGGATCAACCTCGTCGCCACCGTCGCGCTGGCCTTGCCCCTGGCCTTCGAAGCCAAAGAGCCCAACGTCATGAAGCGTCCGCCGCGCAGTCCCAGCGCGCCGGTCCTCAGCGGCTTCGTCATCTTCCGCACCTTCCTCGCCGCCATCCTCATGACTGTCGGCTGCATTGGCCTCTTCATGTGGGAATACAACACCGCCCTCAAGAACGGCGTCGACGCTTCCCTCGCCCTTGCCAAAGCGCAAACCATGGGCGTCACCACCGTCATCATGTTCCAGATCTTCTACATGCTCAACTGCCGCAGCCTCAAGGACAGCATCTTCAAGATCGGCCTCCTCAGCAACAAGGCCGTCTTCATCGGCGTCGCCGCCCTCATCATTCTGCAGGCCGTCTTCATCTACCTCCCGCTCATGAATGCCGTCTTCGGCTCCGCTCCCCTCGCATTGGGTGATCTGCTCCGCGCGGTCCTCGCCGGCATGATCATCCTCCCGGTCATCAGCCTCGAGAAGTTCATCCGCAACCGCAAGACAAGCGCCGCAGCCTAACGAGCCACGGACAAACGCATCCCGGTATCGACAATTCGTCGTCTACCCACAGGCGCCGCATTCTCATCGGGAGATGCGGCGTCTTTTTCTTTCGCGCCGCTAATATCAGCCCCCCGATGCGTCGCATTTCAGGCGACCATCGACTGCTCTGGCTTCCCCTTGCCAACTTCCTTCGTTCAGTAAGGACCCTGCATGTTCGATCTGTTCACACTCGCCCAGGCCGCCACCACTTCGGCCACCGATCCCGCGACACTGCGCATCTGGGCCTACGTCATCTTCATCGCCATCGTGCTGGGTTTCCTCGCCCTCGATCTGGGCGTCTTCCACCGCGATGCCCACGAAGTCACCATCAAGGAAGCCACCATCTGGAGCGTGATCTGGCTCACCTGCGGCGTCGCCTTCTCCGCTCTCGTCTACTTCTCATACAACAACCACTGGCTGGGCCTTGGCGTTGACACGCCCATGTACACCGACAAAGGCATCGAGCCCGGCCTCGTCGACGGTGCAACCGCCGCCAAGCAGTACCTCACCGGCTACATCGTCGAGAAGTCCCTGGCGATGGACAACATCTTCGTCATCGCCATCATCTTCACCTACTTCGCCATTCCCAACAAGTACCAGCACCGCGTCCTTTTCTGGGGCATCATCGGCGCCCTGGTCATGCGTGGCGCGATGATCGCCGTCGCCGGCGCGCTCGTCAGCAAGTACATGTGGGTCCTCATCATCTTCGGCCTCTTCCTCCTCGTCACCGCCGCCAAGATGGCCCTCGTCGAAGGCGACAACGACCCGGGCAAGAACCCCGTCGTCAAAATCGTCCGCAAGATCTTCCCCGTCGTCACCTTCTTCGACGGCCAGAAGTTCTTCACCAAGCGCACCCTCGCCCCCACCTACAGCATCGACGCCGCCACCGGCAAGCAAGTCCAAGACGCGCCGCCCGCCGGCTCACTCAGCCTCAAGTGGGCCATCACCCCGCTCTTCCTCGCCCTCATCATGGTCGAGATCACCGACCTGGTCTTCGCCGTCGACAGCATCCCCGCCATCTTCGCCATCACGCCCGACCCCTTCATCGTCTTCACCAGCAACATCTTCGCGATTCTGGGCCTGCGCAGCCTCTACTTCTGCCTCGCCGCCCTCATCGCCAAGTTCCGCTTCCTGAAGCCCGCCCTCATCCTCATCCTCGCCTTCGTGGGCGTCAAACTCCTGCTCCTCAGCGTGCCCCCCTACCTCGACGTGCTCGGCAAGTGGATCGGCCAGACCTGGGACGCCCAGAAGTCCATCAAGATCGACACCAGCATCTCCCTCGGCGCCGTGCTCGTCACGCTCGCGCTCGCCGTCATCCTCAGCATCGCCATTCCCACAAAGCCGAAGGACACCAACACGCCCGACAGCAAGCCGGCATGATGAACGCGCATGCCTCCGCATCCGCCGTCGCATGACCAGCGAACTCTCCAGTCACGACCCAGCCCTTCTCCTCCCAGCCCCGCATCCGTGTGGGGCTTTTTCTTTGGGTGCCCCACTGCACTAAACTCCGGTGGTTATTATCCGTAATTCCGGAGTTCCCGCTTGGACATGTCGCACCTGGTCGTCTGGATCGTCTTTGTCATGCTCGTCCTGAGCCTGCTCTTCCTCGACCTCTTCGTCCTCAACCGCAAAGCCCACGACGTTTCCCTCAAGCGCGCCCTCATCCAGACCGCCTGCTTCGTCGCCATCGGCGCCCTCTTCGCCGGCGCGATCTACGCCATCTATCTCCACGACATTGGCGACCGCGGCACCATGTTCGCCCACCGCTTCAGCAACGAAGCCATGAAGGCCGCCGCCGACGCCAAAACTGCCGGCATCGAGCTCGCCCCCATCGATCAACGTCCCCCCGTCACCGACCTCCACCCCGCCGCGCGTGACGCCGCCCTCCAGTACATCTCCGGCTGGATCACCGAATACGCCCTCAGCGTCGACAACATCTTCGTCATCGCCCTCATCTTCACCTACTTCCGCATTCCCAACAAGTACCAGCACCGCGTCCTCTTCTGGGGCATCATGGGCGCACTCATCCTCCGCGGCCTCATGATCGGCATCGGCGCCGCCGCCGTCGAACGCTTCCAGTGGATCCTCTACATCTTCGGCGCGTTCCTCATCTTCACCGCCATCAAGATGGTCCTCGCCAAAGAAGACGAAGAAGCCAACCCCGAGAAGACGCTCGTCTACCGCTGCGTCACCAAAGTCGTCCGCGTCACGCCCGCCCTCGACGGCGAAAAGTTCTTCACGCGCGTCCCCGAGCGCGAAGGCAGCACCAAACTCGTCCGCGCCGCCACGCCTCTGTTCCTGGTCCTCGTGCTTGTTGAATTCACCGACGTCATCTTCGCCATCGACAGCATCCCCGCCATCTTCGGCATCACTCGCGACCCCTTCATCGTCTTCACCAGCAACGTCTTCGCCATCCTAGGCCTGCGCAGTCTCTACTTCGCCCTCGCGGGAGCCATGGGCCTCTTCACCTACCTCAAGCCCGCCCTGGCCTTCGTCCTTGCCTTCATCGGCGTCACCATGATCCTCCACATGTGGCACATCGACCTGCCCACCTGGGTCAAGCTCGCCACCATCGCCGGCGCACTGACCATCGGCATCGTCGCATCACTCATCCACGCCAGCAAACAGAAACGCGCTGCGTCGGCTGACAAGTAAGGCATCGCCCCGCCCCCCGCTACGCTTGCCTCCCCGACCCCTATGGCCCTCCTCTGGCTCAGCTTCATCGTCTTCATCATCGCGCTGGTCATGCTCGACCTCTTCGTGCTGCGCGCGTTGCGAAAGAACACCGACCTCGACAGACCAGAACCCATCGGCACGCACGTCGCCTTCGCCACGCTTTGGCTCGTGCTGGGCATGCTCTTCACCTTCGTCGTCTACTTCCTCTACGAACATCACCACTTGAGCGCGGGCATCAAGGACAGTTACACCGAAGCCCTCAAGGGCACCGACGCCACGCTCCAGTATCTCTCCGCCTTCATCCTCGAACTTGTTCTCTCCATCGACAGCGTCTTCGTCATCGCCGCCGTCTTCGCGGCCTTTGGCGTGCGCACCGCGTACCAGCACCGCCTGCTCTTCTGGGGCATGTTGCTGGCTCTCGCCATCCGCGCGCTGGTCATTCTGGGCGTCGGTGAACTTCTCCACGCGCTCGACTGGGTCCGCTTCATCCTCGCCGCCGCCCTCGCGCTGGCCGCTTTGCGCATGATCGTCGTCCGCAAGGAAAATCTCGACCCGCAGAAGAACATCGCCTACCGCCTCATCAACAGATTCTTCCCCTTCAAACGCAGCGACACCAGCGATCTGCTCATCGTCCAGAACGGCAAACCCGCCATCACGCCCCTGCTCATCCCCCTCATCCTCATTGAAACCGCCGATGTCTTCCTCGCCATCGACAGCATCCCCGCCAGTTTCGCCTTCTCGCGCGAGCCCTTCCTCATCTTCGCCGGTTCCTGCTTCGCCATGCTCGTCGTGCGCAGCCTCATCCCCGTCCTCTCGCGCATCGTCGACCGCCTGCGATATTTCAAACTCGGGCTCGCGGCCATCCTCGTCTACAGCGCGGTCGTCATCGCCATGCCCGCCAGCCGCACGCTCGCCGGCTACGCATCGCCCGACTGGAAACTCACCGCCCCGCAGAAACTCGCCTTCCTTGGCTTCGCCATTCTCTTTGGCCTCATCATCGCCTTCATCGTGGACCCGCGCCAAACCCGCGCCGAGGTCAGCCCGCTGGGCGAAGACGCCGACCGCGTCGTGCGCAGCACCTTGTCCAAAGTCCGCAAGGCCATCATCTTCACCGTCGGCATCATCGGCGTCATCGGCGGAGCCATCATGGCCATCGGCCCCGGCCCCGGCATTCCGGTCCTGTTCATCGCCGCGCTGCTGCTGGCGAGCGAATTCGTCTGGGCCCGCCGCATCGTCAACAAGTACCGCCAGCCCGCCGAAAAAGCGACCCTCGCCGCCGCGCAGCAAGCCCGCAAACGCGGCCCCTGGCTGCTCATCACACTCATGAGCGGCACGGTCGTCATCGCAACGCTGGTCGCCATCTTCACCAAAGTCCCCGTCGGCCTCGTCATCGCCGCCGCCGTCCCGATGCTCGCCGGCCAGGCCTTCCTGGGCTACCTCGCGTTCTTCTACAAGCCGGCTGAGAGTTCACCACAAAGCCACGAAGAACACAAAGAGAGGCGGGTCGCGGAGGATGGCGGAGAGTGAGCGGAGAAGCGCGGAGGGGGAAGCGGTGTTGCGCTTGCATGCGCGATGCCTTGCCCCCAGTACCCAATCCCCAATGCCCCATGCCTTCCTGATCCCCACACGATGCACTGCCGCGCGCCC
>VYMG01000123.1_pt1 | contig 33197 bp, 26 predicted proteins | sample 5115261 | NCBI WGS metagenome assembly VYMG01 (sample SAMN12291781, study PRJNA351875) | freshwater metagenome | isolation source: freshwater lake | place: USA: Michigan, Wintergreen Lake | collected 2013-08-08
CTTCGAAATCGAACGCTGGGCCGCCGAACCCGCCATCGCCATGTGCCTCGCCGTCCCCCCCGACGCCCCCACCACGAATGCCGAATCACGAATGCCGAATGCCGCGCCTTCCCCGCCGAATACCGCCCCCCCACAACTCCCACCAAATCCCTTCACCCCCGACCAGCGAACCCCTCCCCATGCCCCAACCCCGTTGGATGACCCTCTGCCTGCGCCTCGCCGGAATCTACAACGTCCTCTGGGGTGCCTGGGCGGTGCTCCTGCCCAACACCTTCTGGGACTGGCTGGGCATGGAGCGTCCCAATTACATCTTCCTCTGGCAATGCATCGGCATGATCGTGGGTGTCTACGGCGTGGGCTACTGGGTCGCCGCCAAAGACGTCGCACGGCACTGGCCCATCGTCCTCGTCGGCTTTCTCGGCAAGATCTTCGGACCCATCGGCTTCATCGACGCCCACTTCATCCGCGATCTGGTCCCGCTCAAATTCGGCGTGACCCTGCTGACCAACGACCTCATCTGGTGGATCCCCTTCGCGCTCATGCTGCGCCACGCCTTCCTCGTGAACACGCGCGAGGACACCGACGATCGCATGCGCTCCGCACGCCAGCCGCAGCCCCAGCCCGCCAACTTGCGCAACACGCTCGCAACCACGCAAACCAGCGACGGCGTGAGCCTGCTCACCCTCAGCGAGCGCGGCCCCGTACTCGTGGTCTTCCTGCGCCACTTTGGCTGCACCTTCTGCCGCGAAGCTCTCGCCGACTTGTCCGCCAACGCCTCGCGTCTCACAGGCACGCGCATCGCGCTGGTCCACATGGTCAGCGACACCGATGCCCAGCGCAACATCGCCCGCTACAACCTCGATGCCGCCCGCATCAGCGATCCGCAGAAACAGCTCTACAGCGCGTTCGAACTCGCTCGCGGCGACCTGCGCCAACTCTTCGGCCCGCGCGTCTTCCTGCGCTTCCTGCAAGCCTGGCGACACGGTGTCGGCGGCCTCGCTGGCGATGGCTTCCAACTCGGCGGCGCGTTCCTCATTCGCAATGGCGAGATCGTGCACGCCTATCGCCACGACGATGCAGCCGATCGCCCCGACTACTGCGAACTTGCCACCAACTAATCCTGCACCATGTCGCGCAAGCCGCGCAGCGTGTCAAACGCCTTCATGGGCGTGAGTTCCTCAATCTTCACTTCGCGCAGCGCATCTACCGCCGGGTGCGGCACATACTCCTTGAACAGCGGCATCTGCGTTTCCGTGACACTCGACACGCGCGAGGTATCCACGCGCCGCTTGCTCTTGCTCGCCTCCGCCCCCGTGTGGACAGCAAGACTCTTCAGCACGTCATTGGCCCGCGACACCACATCCTTGGGCATCCCCGCCAGCCGCGCCACGTGCAGTCCGTAACTCCGATCCGTCTTGCCCGGCAGAATGCGGTGCAGGAACACGATCTCCGCGTGGTCCCCGCCCTGCGGCCACTCGCGCACGGCCACATGCAGATTCTGCACCTTGCCCGGCAGTCGTTCTTCCAAATCCGTCAGTTCGTGATAGTGCGTGGCAAACAGCGTGCGCGGCGCATCATCGCGCTTGGCCAGATACTCCACAATCGCCCACGCCAGACTCAGCCCGTCCAGCGTGCTGGTGCCGCGCCCCACTTCATCCAGAATCACCAGGCTCCTGCCGGTGGCATGGTGCAGAATGTTGGCCGTCTCGATCATCTCCACCATGAAGGTGCTCTGCCCCGCATGCAGCGCGTCATCTGCGCCGATGCGCGTGAAGATGCGATCCACCATCCCCACCGTCGCGCTGGCCGCCGGCACAAAACTGCCCGCATGCGCCAGCAGCGTCAGCAACGCAACCTGCCGGATGTAGGTGCTCTTACCAGCCATGTTGGGCCCCGTCAGCAGCGCGAGCGCCGCCGCCTCGCTGCCCAGACACGTGTCGTTGGCAACACAACTGCCCCCGCTGCCGATCAGGGCTTCCTCGAGCACCGGGTGTCGCCCCTGCGCGATAGCGAGCGCAGGCGCGTCCGTCAACGTCGGGCGGACCCAGCCGCGATGGTGTGCTTTGTCGGCCAGCGCGAGCGTTGCATCAAGCGAAGCGACGTTGTCGGCGATGGTCGCCAGAGCGGCTGTGTGCTGCAGAGCCCGGTCGCACAGTTCCTGAAACAACTGCTTCTCACGCTCTTGTGCGCGTGCCTGGGCGGTGGTCACTTTGCGCTCAAAATCGCTCAGTTCGGGCGTCGTGAACCGCTCCGCGTTGCGCAGCGTTTGCATGCGCTTCAGTTGCACCGGCGCATTCGCCGCCTGCGCCATGGGCAGTTCAATGAAGTACCCCGCCACCTTGTTGTACCCGACTTTCAGACTCGGCAGGTTGTGCTCCGCGATCAGCCGCGTCTGATACGCCGCCAGCCAACTGCCCGCGTCACGCTCCAGCAATCGCGCTTCATCGAGTTCGGCATCCACGCCATCGCGAATCAGCCCGCCCTCGCGCATGTGCGCGGGCGGCTCATCCACGCACAACCGGGCGATGTCTGCGGGCAGGTCGGCGAGTTCCCGCGCCGCCGCCTCCAGTGTGCCGCGGAGCGACGCGAGCGCGGGCGCGTCAGCGATCACCCGCGCCAGTTGCGCCGATGCCTGCACGCTCTTCGCCAGCGCGACAATGTCACGCGGCGTCGCGCGGGCAAGACTCACGCGACCGGCGATGCGTGCGATGTCTTGAATCTCCGCCAGCACCCCGCCGATCTGTTCCGCCAGTGTGCGATCCGCCACCAAACTCGCCACCGCCGTCTGGCGATGTTCGACCGCGGTACGTTCGCACAGCGGCATGCACAGCCACTCGCGCAGCGTGCGCCGACCCATCGGTGTGCGGCAACTGCCCTGACCCTGCGGGGCCAGTTGAAAGATGCCCATGAGCGTGCCGTCGCCGCCTTTGTTGGCGGAGGAGCCACCCATCACGACGTCGCGCATGGTGCGCTCAACTTCGAGCGAGCGCAGGCTCACGGCATCAATCAGCAGATGACGCGCGTTATCGGTGCGCTTGGGCGCGCGAACGTGCGCGAGCGATCCGCGCCGAATCGTGGCGCCCGCCGCCGCGACTTCGCGGGATTCATCTTCGCCTGCGGTTTGTGTCTCCTGCACGTATCGCAGCAGGGCGCCAGCAGCGAGAACCGCAGGCTCGTTGTCGCTGAGCCCAAAGCCGGCCAGCGTCTTGACGGCAAAGTGCGCGAGCAGCGTGTCGAGGGCTTCTTGTGGGCGAAAGTGCCATGCGGCTCGGGGCAGCGTCGCAATGTTGAGCGGGCTGGCGGCGTCGCGCACGTAGGCGGGGGCGGTGCGTTCGGCGGTGTCGATGTAGAGCAGTTCGCGCACGCCGCGGCGGGCGAGTTCGTCGATAGCACTGGTTGTGAGGCACTCGCTGACGAAGAAGTCGCCCGTGCTGACGTCGATGGTGGCGAGAGCGACGCGTGCGGGTGATGCGGTGTTCTTGCTGTCGGCGGGCACGATCGCGGCGACGGCGACGCGCTGGTCGGTTTCGAGCAGTGATTCGTCGACGAGTGTGCCGGGCGTGATGACCCGCGTGACCGCACGGGGCACGAGCCCCTTCACCGCCGAGGCTTCCATTAACTGCTCGCACACCGCCACGCGGAAACCCTTGAGTGTGAGTTTGCGCAAGTACGTTTCGAGCTGGTGAAAAGGCATGCCGGCCATGGGCACACCCGCCGTGCGCTGCGTGAGTGTCAGGCCGATGGCCTTGCTCACGGTGACGGCGTCATCGTCGAACATTTCGTAGAAGTCGCCGATGCGAAAGAGCAGAATGCAACCTTCGTACCGCTTTTTGAAGCGGTAGTACTGCTGCATGGCTGGTGTCTCGCGCGGGTCGGGCATGAGGGGGCATTGTGGGCAGGACGGTCGGCGGCGGCCAGTGACGGGATAACAGAGGACCGACAATGCTGCGAAAGTGCGTGGAATGACCGTCTATTGGATCGGAAGCCCCGAATGTGGCTAGGGATACGCACAGAAACGTACACGTTCGTGTGGAAAGCCTCCAGTTGCCCGGGAGGCGACCAATTGCTGCGCGGCGTGCGACCGATGCGATGGACGCGGTCCGAAGTCCGTGTCGACTTCGCGCACAATGGGAGGGCGTTGCAAGTGAAGATTCGTGGAACTATCCGGACAAAGCTGACTCTGGCGATGCTGGGCCTGCTGGTGCTGAGCGGCGGCATCATTGGCGCGGCGACGATGCGCGTGGCCCACGATACCGCGACGTATCAGGGCAACCAGATGCAACGGGCGGCCGGCGGTCTGGCGGACATGACCTCGCGCGCGATCCTGGAACGCTGCCGCACGGCGCACACGCTGGCGAAGATGCCCGAGGCGGAAGACACCACGCTGTGGAACAGGTCTGGCGAGAAGAACAAGCTGACGACACTGATGAACCGGGCGATGTTCGACAACGGACTGCTGCTGACGATGCTGGTGGACAAGACGGGCAAAGTGGTCGCGATGAACGACAAGAGCGCGACGGGCAAAGCCCTTGACACCAAGTCTGTGCGTGAGCGGAACTTCGCGCATGAAGAGTGGTTCAAAGCGTCGCTGGCCGGGACGGCGGCGCACGAGTCGCAGTCGCTGATGGGCGAAGTCGTCGTCAGCAACGTGCACTTCAGCCAGGAGGCAAAGGCGCTGTACGGGACGGATGAGTTGGCGCTGACCGTTTCGTCTCCGGTGCGAGATGAAGCGGGTGAAGTGATCGCGGTGTGGTGCAACATCGTGGATTTCCGCTTTGTTGAGGAGATCGTGGCGGACCAGATGGAGCACGCGCACGAAGCGGGCGTGACTTCGGCGGAAGCGATCGTGACAGACCACACGGGCACGGTGTGGCTGCATGTGGAAGCGGCGAACGCCGATCCGATGAACGTGAAGCGTGACCCGGACGTCGTGGGCGAGCGGAAGATCGCCACGGCTACGTTTGCACCGCTGGCTCAGGCGATGGCGAAGCGGGAGGGCTTTGACCTCAAGTCAACGGATCCGTTCACGAACGAAGCGGTGGTCGTGGGCTACTGCGGTCAGCATGAAGCGATGGACTTTCCCGGCATGCCATGGAGCTTCATGGTGAGCGCACGAGCGGACGAAGCGCTGGCGCTGCGCAACGAACTGCTGCTGATCGTCATCGGGGGACTGATCGTGGCGACCATCGTGTGCACGCTGTGCTGCACGCTGCTGGTGCGGCACTTCCTCAAGCCGGTGAAGCTGACGGTTGATCGGCTGAATGAGATCGCGGACGGCGACGGAGACCTGACGCTGCGGATGGATGCCACCAGCGGCGACGAAATGGGCGAACTGGCCGACGCGTTCAACCGGTTCTGCGAGAAGATGCGTGTGGTCATCGCGGAAGTGCTGACTTCTGCAACTGAAGTGGCGGTGGCATCGACGCAGATCGCGCAGACGACGCAGAGCCTGTCGCAGGGCGTGTCGGAACAGCGCGGGCGGGCCGAACAGATTTCGGCGGCGGTCGAGGAATCGGCCAGCAGCGTGCGCGAAGTGGCCAGCCGCAGCACGGAGGCGACGAAATTCGCGGAGAAGTCGGGCGCGGAAGCATCGGCTGGCGGGCGCGAAGTGCAGGGGACGATTGAGAGCATCGAAGGCATCGCGCAGGAAGTGGAAGCGATCGCGCAGGCTATCGAAGGCTTGCGGGCCCGCACCGAGGAGATCGGCAACATCACCAGCGTGATCAATGACATCGCGGACCAGACCAATCTGCTTGCTCTCAACGCTGCGATCGAAGCAGCGCGTGCGGGCGAACACGGGCGCGGCTTTGCGGTGGTGGCGGATGAAGTGCGCAAACTGGCGGAACGCACGCAGCGGGCGACGGGTGAGATCTCGGGCTCGATCCAAACCATCCAGACTGATACCACGACCGCCGTGCAGCGCATGACCAAGGGCAAGGATTCGGCCAACAGCAGCGTGCAGCAGGCGCGCAAGGCGGGCTCAACGCTTGACCGCATCGTGTCGTCGGCGGGCGAAGTGGCGCAGATGGTGAAGACCATCTCCGCGGCGGCGGAACAGCAGTCCAAGGCGACCGAAGACATCTCCAAGGCTGTGGGCGAGATCGCGTCGATCACGTCGCAGTTCAGCAGCAGCACGGAGCAGACCAACGAAGCCACGTCACAGCTTTCGACCAAGGCTGACATACTGCACCGGCTGGTGGAGAAGTTCAAGGTCGAGCAGCGTCACGCCGCCAGCGAGCGGGTGACGCTGGAAGACCTGACCAGTCCGACGGGCACTGTCGGCAACATTTCGCAGACTGGTCTGCGGCTGGACATGCCGGGCGACGCACACGTGGGCGAAAACGACATGCAAGTGCGGCTGAAGCGCGGCAACCAGGACTATGTTGTGAGCGCGACACCCAAGTGGAGCAAGCGCGTGGGTGATGTGACGCGTGTGGGCCTGCAGTTCAGCGAGCCGGCTCCGCAGGACCTGCAGCATGCGGTGCGTGCGGCGGCGGCGAAGAAACTGAGACTGAAGAAACGCGCGGAGAAGTCCGAAGCTTCGGCGTGACTTGAGCAGGATCCGTGAGAGAAAGCCCGGTGATCAGCGCGATGGGGTCGCGCTGGTCGCCGGGTTCTTTGTTTGCCGGGGCGCTTTCCAAGGCGGAGCAGTCAATGGGACGTCCTTCTCCCACTCGAGTCGCCAGCCGTCGGCGAGGTTGAGGTGCATATTGGCGAATTCGATGTCAGCATCACCCTTGCGAAATGCCATGGGCGGCGGTGCGATGGCGAAGATCGGGCGCACTTCGATGGTCGTTACGCCGCTTGACGCATCGTGGCTTGCGCGACTGACGTGGAAGAGGCCGATGAAGCGCGGAGGCGAGGTGTTTGGTTGCTGGAAAGCGGCAGCGTGACGGGCGAGCGAGGCGTGCGAGATTGCGGCTGCGAGACGAAGGGGCGCGTTGGTGACGGCGAGGTAGGCACCGCCCACGCAGATGAAGAAGACGAGCAGCCAGCGCCATGTTGGAAAGCCGCAGCGAATGCCGCGGATGCGGAGGAAGAGGCGCGCAAGCGAACAGGTGACGAGACCGGTGCACCAACAGCCGTACAGCGCGAGCCATATCACGAGATACGGCAGAACATTGCTGTGCCATATGGGCGCAGCGAGGATGGTGACGACCAACAGACCTATGCCCAGCAACACGCAGAATCGCAGGGAGGGCTGGGCGTTGGCGCAGCGACGAGCGATGCGAATGTGGCGAGGTTCGCGGGGGCCGAAGGTGGTTGGGTCGGCGGGGTTGAAGGCGCGGCCGCATTCGGGGCAGCGGGAGTCGCGCACGCCGGTGAGGGCGTAGTGGCAGGTGAGGCAGGTTGGGGCTGCACCGGCGGACATGCGGGCAGTCTACCAGTTTGCACACGTTGTGCGGCGGCGTGGGGTTGCGGCGAGAATGGCTTTGTGTGGGGGGCGGCGCTATGCTCCCTTCCCCGTCGCGGAGGTTGACGGCCGGGCCCGGTGCACGGGCTGTGCCATGAACCTGGTCAGGGCTTGACCGCAGCAGCCATAAGTGGTCGCGGTCCGGTGCCGTCGGTGTCCTGGCCGTCAACCACCGCGATGGGGTCTTTTTTTTTGGGGCGTTGGGCGGGGGCGTGTGGATTGGCGAGTGCAGCCGATACCCGGGTCTTCTGTGGGGCTGAGGCGAAAAACGCGACACCGGGCTACATTGTGGATCGAAGGAGTTGGTATGAACTATCTGCTTGCTCAGGCCGCCGCCGCGACTCAGCCCACCCCCACCGCCGCACAGACGCCTCCGGCTGATATCCGTGAGTTGACGGTGTGGGTCGCCGGGGTGTTGATCGTGTTCGCGATTACGCTGGCGATTTGGGCGATGACGAAGGCGCGGACGCCTTTGGCGGGCGATCATCACTGAGTGATGGGGTTTGAGCGACCGGCGTGGGCGCGATCGTTTTTGGCGCGTGCGAGTGGAAGCTGCGCGCGGTGGCGTGCGGACGTTCAAGGGGATGTAGGTCGCGATGCGATGAAGGCGCGGACGTGTTCGTGCATGCGGGCGTCGCCGCGAAGGACGAGGATGTGGCCGGCGGGGTCGATGCACCAGGCTTGGAGATAGCCGTCGGTGATTCTGTTGGTATTCAGCCATTCGTGCATGGTGCTGATGAAGGCATCGGTGGGTAGACCGAGCAGATCGACTCCGCGTCCGGTGTCGATGGGGCGCTCGCTGATGTCACCGATCCAGTAGGCGCGGACGGAGCCATCATCGTGGTCGGCGATGTGGGCCTCAGGGGTGTCGGGGCCGGCCTGGGTGTAGAAGTTGTTGAGCGCGTTCCACGCGGGTGTCAGGCGCTCCTGCAGATCCGGCCGTGTGGTCAAGACGACGAGGTCACTACCCAGCGGCTCGGATGATGCGGAGTACATGTTCGATAGCACGAAGCCTGCGGAACCGAATCGCGGCGAGATGATGAGCGAGGGAAAGATCGTGTCGAGCGCTTCGAGTTCGAGCGGCTCCGCGGTGCGAGCGAGGAGCGATTCATCGAATGGTGTTATGGTGGGATGTCTTGCGGCGAGCAAACGGCGGAGCGAGGTTTCCCATGAGTCGCCGTTGCGATTTTTTCCTGGGAAGATGCGATCGAGCGAGAAGATGTGGACCGTTTGCGGTTCATCGTTCTCGGAGATGATGGGCGTGCCACTCCACAACCACTTGAAGCGCCGCGCGTAGATGGTGGCCCAGATGCTGGAGCGGGATTGCTCGAGCGTGCCTGACTGCCAGCGTGTGTCGAGTTCGATGCGGGCTCGTGCGGCGAATGAGAGCGTGGATGGCGCGGCTGCGGGCAACGACCACAACTGGAGTGCTGCGGCGTCGTCGAGTTTCACTGGATTGGGAATGGGCGACACGCATGCGAGCGTCCATGTGGGCGCGATCGCGAGCCAGTTGCGTGAACCATCGGGCTGGGGCACTTTGGGCATGCGCCAGGCGGGCTCCACCAGCAGCAACAGCAGCGCACCAGCAAACGCCACGAGCCAGCGGCGCGGATGACGTGAAACGACGGCGTGCACAGGCGATGTGGTGCCGCACTCTGGGCAGAGAAGGGATGCGTTGAGCGTCGCAGTGGCCGCGAGGTCGTAGCCACACTTGGGACAAGGCTTGACGCGGCCCAGACTGCGACGCCAAAGGCCGCGCACCACGCACCAGACACCTGCGAGCGCGAGGGCGCAGGCGATTGCGGTCCACGCGAGTTGTGCGACGCTCCAGCCCATGCATCTTTGACGCACACGCGGGCGGAGTGTTTCGCCACTACGCTTGCCGCCTGACCACCACCGCTTCAACCCGCGCCCCGGCCTGGCAAGGGCCGACGATGATCGTCCTGACGCTGCTTGGATGGACGAGCATTCCGCTGTTTCTCAAGCACTTTACTGGGTTGATAGACGGCTGGACGGCGAACGGGTGGCGGTATGGGTTCTCTGCGCTGATGTGGCTGCCTGTGCTGGTGTGGGCGGCAATGGCGCACAAGACGCCGGCGGGGCTGTGGCGCGCGGCGCTGCCGGCGAGTTTGTTCAATATCGGGGCGCAGATCTGCTTCGGGCTTGCGCCGTATTACATCGATCCGGGGCTGATGACGTTCAGTCTGCGTGTGCAGATTGTTTTTGTGACGATTGGCGCGGTGCTGCTGTTTCCGGCGGAGCGGGCGACGATTCGGAGCTGGGGGTTTTTGACTGGCATTGCGATGGTGCTGGGCGGGACGGTGTCGGTACTGCTGCTGAAGCCGGGTGGGCTTGGCGGCGGGTCGGCGCTTGGGGTGAGCCTTGCGCTGGGCAGCGGGCTGCTGTACGCGGGGTATGCGTTGTGCGTGCGCAAGCACATGCAGGGGATGAACTCACTGATCGCGTTTGCGGCGGTCAGTCAGTACACGGGTGTTGCGCTGCTTGCGTGCATGTTTGTGTTTGGCAAGGATCACGGCGCGCAGGTCTTTGAGCTGAGTGGCAAGCAGATATTCCTGCTGCTGCTGAGCGCGATTGTGGGCATTGGCATTGGTCACACGCTGTACTACGCGAGCATCAACCGGCTGGGGCTGGCTGTTTCGGCGGGTGTGGTGCAGTTGCAACCGATCACGGTGAGCATCGGTTCGCTGCTGATCTTTCAGGAGCGGCTATCGAGCTTGCAGTGGGCGTGCGGTATTGTGGCGGTATGTGGGGCGGGCTTGATTTTGTGGACGCAGGGGAGGAAGAAGAAGGCAGTAGGGATTCGGGATTAGGCATTGGGGTGAAGGCAGCGGACGCGGCACGTCGTCGTCGCGGTGGCACTTCGTGTGTTGGTCCCTTTGTCGCTTTTACCGCTGGCCGTACTGCTTGGCGTAGTAGTCGCGATAGGTGCCGCTCTTGACGTTGCGCCACCAGGATTCGTTGTTCTTGTACCAGTTGATGGTGTCGGCGAGGGCCTGGGGCCAGGCGCTGCGGGTGGGGACCCAGCCGAGTTCGGCTTTGGCCTTGGTGCAGTCGATGGCGTAGCGACGGTCGTGGCCCGGGCGATCGGCGACGGGTTTGATCATGTCGTGGCCCTTGCCCATGAGGCGCAGGATTTCGTGGGTGAGTTCGAGATTACTGCGCTCGTTGTTCCCGCCGAAGTTGTAGACCTCGCCGGCCTTGCCCTTTTCGAGCGCGGTCAGCACGCCCTCGCAGTGATCGTCGACGTGGATCCAGTCGCGGACGTTTTTGCCATCGCCGTAGAGGGGCACTTGCTTGCCTTCGATGAGATTGGTGACAAAGAGCGGGATGACTTTCTCGGGGAACTGGAAGCGGCCGAAGTTGTTGCTGCAGCGCGTCGTCACGATGTCCATGTGGAAGGTGTGGTGATAGGCGCGGGCCAGCAGATCGCCGCCGGCTTTGCTAGCGCTGTAGGGGCTGTTGGTTTCGATGGGCGTGGTTTCTTTGAACTTGAGTTCGGGCTTTTCGAGGGGCAGTGAGCCGTAGACCTCGTCGGTGGAGACGTAGACGAAGCGGTTGCTCTTCATCCATGCGCCGCCTTTGGCGCGGCGTGCGGCGTCGAGCAGCGTTTGCGTGCCGATGACGTTGGTCATCACGAAGGGGCGCGAGTCGAGGATGCTGCGGTCGACGTGGCTTTCGGCGGCCATGTGGACGATGGCATCGCACTCTTCGATGAGCGGCATGACGGTCTTTTCATCGCCGATGTCGCCCTTGACGAAGCGGTAGCGCGGGTTGCTTTCGAGGCCGCGGAGGTTCTCGAGGTTGCCGGAGTAGGTCAGCACATCGAGATTGGTGATGCGGTAGTTGGGCCGGTCTTTGAGGACCAGGTGAACGAAGTTGCTGCCGATGAAGCCGGCGCCGCCGGTGAGGAGAATGTGCATGGTCTTTTCCTTCGCTGAGTTCGCGATACTTGTCTTGTATCAGGTCGACACTGTCAATCTGTTTAGGTTTCAACACGCCCCATCACATCTGCCAGCGCTGTGCGCCACGGTGTCATGGGCCCCACCAGTTTCTCCGTGTGCGAGATATCCAGCACGCTGTAGGCCGGCCGCTTGGCAGGCCTGGGAAATTCATCACTTGTGCAGGGAAGCACTTCACCCTTGGCACCGGCGAGGCGGCCGATTTCCTGGGCGAATTCGAACCATGTGCACTCGCCGCCATCGGTTGCGTGCTGGGTGCCTCGGCTGCCTTTGGCGAGCATGCCGAGCGTGGTGCGGGCGAGGTGTTCGCTGCTGGTGGGGCGGCCGCGCTGGTCGTTCACGACTTTGATGCTGGGCTTATTGAGCAGCAGCGAGCGGATGGTGCGGACGAAGTTCTTGCCCCACGGTGCGTAGAGCCAACTGGTACGGATGTGCAGCCAGTGTTTGGTGTCGAGTTGCTCGAGCGCTGCTTCGCCGGCGGCTTTGCTGCGGCCGTAGGCGTTGAGGGGTTCGCGCCGCTGGGCGACGGTGTAGGGCGCACTTGCGACGCCACTGAAGACGTAGTCGGTGCCGAAGTTCACGAAGAGCGCGTTGCGGCGAGCGCAACTCTGGGCCATTTCGCGCACTGCGTCACCATTCACGCGGGTGGCGGCGGCTTCCTGGGTTTCTGCGCCGTCGACATCTGTCCATGCGGCGCAGTTGATGAGCGTGTCACATGCGTGCTGAGCAAGCAGGCTGTCGACGCTTGCGCCGACTTGGCCACTGCCGCCCGTCAGCAGGTCGACGCGGTCGCGGCCTGCGGCGATGAACGCGATCTCGCGGCGTGTCAGCTCTTCGCGAAACGCACGCCCGAGCATGCCGGTTGCACCAATCAACAGCACCTTCACGCGCCGCTCCTCTCCGCAGGCTTCTGGGCGATCAGTGCACGGAACAGCGTGTCCGTGCGTTTGGCGATCGCATCGATTGACAGTTCATCGCGAAAGCTCTTGTGACCGCCATCCGCGATCGTGTCGCGCAGGGCACCATCGCGCACCAGTTCGCGGATCGCTTCGACGTACTGCTCATGGGTCTTCACGAGCATGCCATTCACGCGATGCTTGAAGAAGTACGGGTTTTCGTGCAGATCACTGGCGACGATCGGCACGTCGGCCGCGAGGTAGGCGAGCACCTTGCCGAAGCTCTTGCCTTCTGCGAAGTGACTTGTGGGCGCGAGTACGTGCAGCCCCACTGCCACTTCGTTGAGAGACGCGACGAACTCGCTGTTGGGCATGAACTCGCGGGTTTCGCAGGTCAGGCCGGCGTCTCGCATCGGCTGCAAGTAGGCGTTGGCTTCGTCGCGCGTTGTGGGCGTGACGCCGTAGAGCCGAAACGTGAACGCTGTCGGCTTGGCGGCGTCGATCATCGCACGCTGCACGATCGCGGCTTCGTCGCGATACTTCATCGAATCGCTCTGGGCCCAGGCCACGATCACCTTGCGTTGTGACGACCTCACGCTCGGACGCGTGGGCGGCATGGGGTGGCCTGTCCACACCACGTGCACGTTGTTGTTGAACTGCCGACACCAGGCCGCGACGTTTTGGCTGCCCGCCGTCACCATGTGTGCGAGCTTGCAGTTCACTTCGCACTGCACGGCTTGCTCGGGTGTCTTGTAGTCGGCGTCATCGAGATCGAAGACCCACTTGGCGTCGGTGGTGTAGTAGTCTGGCCAGTTGAGCGGGTTGCGGCCCTTTTGCATCACGGCGATGTCGGGCTTTTCGAGATCGAGGATGCGTTGGCGCTGGCTGCGTTCGAGCTGCGCGGGGACGACGGTGGTTCGCCAGCCAAATGGTTCGAGGGCGCGAGCGAGTTCGTAGGCGCGGAGGTTTGCGCTGCCGCAACTTTCTGCGGTGTTGGGGAAGAAGACGGCGCGTTTGAGAGCGGCGGGTTTGCGGATGCGTTCGAGGTGCAGGCGCACTTCGCGGGCGCGGTGGCCCAGCCAACTCTTGGGCGTGAGCGGGTCGGGCTGGCGGCGCGCGGCGAAATCCGCGGCGGATGCCGCGATGCGGGCAGGGTCTGTCAGAGCCTGGGCCATCGGCCAATGCTATCGGACAACTCTTGGCATTGATGCAGTGTTATCGGGAAGTTTGCAGCCTGAGATGTCATTGCAGGTGTGTCAGCGCAGGCCCTTTCGCACTCATCGCTTGCGCGTTGCTGACCAGTCCATTTCAAAGGTCCGCGTCAGGGAGCGCACGCGCCCGTTCAGTCGGTCAGTTGCCAGTGCGTAGGTACCGACCCAGTAGTATGGCCCGCCCATTTCGCCCTTCTCGTCGCTCACGAAGGCAAAGGCGCACGAGTGGTGCCTCGTGGCATCGAGCAAGCCGTTATCAAAGGGCGACCCACCATACACCGTGCCCGTGAATGTCCGCGCTGTTGCCTGCGGCTCGTCCGGGACGATGGTCAGATCCTTCAAGTACGAACGATCCTGGGCGGGCGAAAGGTCCATCTCCCACGTGCCGCTGATGGTCGAAGCTGAGATGATGAACGCGCCGTCTGTCGGACGCTCAGGGCTCGCGGAGCATCCGATCAGCGCGAACGACGCCATAACCCCGACTGCAAGCACAGTCGTCGCACACATCACGCCGCTTCGCATTCTCCGCTCCTTAACCGTGTCGCACGTGCCACGGAAAGCCGGCGACAGAGTCGTGCGCTCGGCGGTCTTCGTCGGGCTTAGCGGCGTTGTACGCATGCGTGACATAGTACAGCAAACCGGCGGGTGTATCGCCGCAGGTTGCAGCACCGTGCCAAAGCGGCGGCGGAATGACCATCACGCCGGGGCGCTTTTCGCCAATGACCAAGAGCCAGGCGACGTTGTCGGTCTCGCGGTAGACGCCGACCTTGATGTGCCCTTGCAGGCAGATCCAGAAGTCGGTCTGCAGCGCGTGGCGATGCCATGCTTTCACGACACCGGGATACTGCACGCTGAAGTTGATCTGCCCCTGAGGGCCCATGACGCCCTGCATCTGGTTCATCATGGACCAGCCGCGGTCGTCGGTGAAGAGCTGCGCGGGGACGAAGACGGGCTCGTTGTTGGCCTTGGCGTGTTCGTGTGCGGCGGCGAGATCACCATTGGGCCAGATTTTGGGAGAGATGGTTTTCATGGAGTGTTGGAACTGCTCAAGTGCGGATGTGAAGTTGACAGTGAAGCTCAGCCGCGAATGCCGCCGCCAAAGAGGCCCGGTCGCGCGCCCTTGAGATCCAAGTGGTTCGCGCCGCTTTCGGCGACGTACTTGCTTGCGCGGAAGAGGCTTTCGAAGGTGCCGGCGTCGGTCCACCAGCCTTCGAGCGTTTCGCAGGTCATGTCGCCACGACCGAGGTAGTAATTGTTAACGTCGGTGATTTCGAGTTCACCGCGCCCGCTGGGCTTGAGGTCTTTGCAGACCTTGAAGGCGTCGCCGTCGTAGAAGTAGATGCCCGTGACCGCCATGTTGCTGGGCGGGTCCTTGGGCTTTTCAATCAGTCGCTTGATCTTGCCCTTGCTGGGATCGCCATCAAACTCCACCACGCCGAAGCGCTGCGGATCGGGCACGTCCTTCAAGATGATCTTGGCGCCGCTCTTCTGCGTGAAGAAGTCGGCGGCGGCTTTGCGGATGTTGCCTTCGATGATGTTGTCGCCCAGGATCACGCAGATCTTTCCGCCATCGGCGAAGTCTTCGGCCAGCTTCAGCGCGTCGGCGATGCCGCCTTCGCCTTCCTGATAGCCGTAGCGGAGGCTCTTGAGGCCCAGGTGCTTGCCGTTTTTGAGGAGCTTGAGGAAGTCGCCGGCGTGTTCGCCGCCCGTGACGACCATGACTTCATCGATGCCTGCGTTGATCAGGCACTGAATGGGGTAGTAGATCATCGGGCGGTCATAGACCGGCAGCAGGTGCTTGTTGGTGACAAGCGTGAGCGGCCGCAGACGCGTACCCAGACCACCGGCGAGAATCACACCCTTCATGGCCAAACTCCTGAGTCGAAGCACAAAGACTCGAACCCCACAGACGGCGGCATGGTAAACCGGTCGGCGGGGACGGTGCCTGGAAATGGGCATCGTCCAAACATGAACTTGATGTGAGCCAGGCGCGCGAAGAAGTCCGAAAAAGTCTCAGACCATGGCAGCAAAGTGACGCGAAGGGCTGCGGACGCGCAAGATTGGCGGATTGTGGGCACGAGGATCAACTGCCGCGCGGGGCGACGACCACGCGGCGCTTGAGGTCAGGCACCCACGTGCCGCCGGGCTTCTCGACGGTGATTGCGAAGAGCGCGACGCGTCCGACCGCGATGCCGGGCGTGATGGGGACGATGACTTCGCCATCGGCGGTGGCGTTGAAGATGCCACCAGAGACTTTCTGCTCGAGCCCGCGCTCGTCGATGACCCAGACCTGATATTGCTCCTTCGTGGGGTCGTTGGGCTTGAGGCCAACGAAGCGCAGATAGCCGGTCTCGAGGCGGTCGTTCCACACCACGTCGCCCGTGATGTTGGGCTGCTCGGGGGCGGGTGCGCCGTCGAGGTTGAAGGGAGCCCACGCGACGCGGATGGTGTCGGGGACTTCGAGCAGTTTCTGGCGGTTGGCCTGCGCGATTGTGGGATCGGCGGGAGCTTCCAGGCGGGCAATGGTCAGACGGGCTTCGTCCAGATCGCGGGCCTGCTGGGCGGCGGCACTGGTGGCGTCGGCCAGTTGCTGGGCGAGCTGGGTGTTGCGCTGGGCGGCGGCCAAGACCTGCGAATCCTTGTCGCGGAGTTCGCCGGTACGTGTTGTCAGGTCGCGAGCAAGGCTCTCGATGTGGGCGTTGGCCTTGGCAAGCACGGTGGCGTTGTCGGCGACGCGGGCTTCCAAGATCTTGACCTGTTCCTGCGCGGTGGCGAGATCCTGGCTGCGGGCGGCGAGTCGCGTGCTGATGACGCCGATGGAGACAGCACCCAGCAAGACGGCGGCGGCGGCGAGGGCCCAGGGCAGAGGTGAAGATGTCTTGGCGGGCGGACTGAAGGGCAGCGGCGCGGTGGTGGCATCGCGCTCTGCCAGGGTCTGCTCGTCGATCAGAGCGTCGATTTTGCCGGCGATTGCGCTCTGGAGATGGGCGGGCAGTTTGTCACTGGGGGCGGCGGCGCGGTGGAGCGACGCGGCCGCGATTTCTTCCGGCAGGGGTGGCCACACATCCACGGGCTTGCCCGCGCCGGTGGCAGCGTCGGAAGCGGCGTTGGTGAAGTTGCGCGGGGTATGGTCGTTCATACGCCAGCCCCCTTCTCGGCGCGCATGAGGCGTTCGCGCAGTGTCGCGAGGCCGCGATAAATGTGACTCTTGACGGTACCGAGCGGCATGGAAAGATGCTGGGCGATCTGGTCGTGCGTGAGGCCTCGCACGATGGAGAGAGTCAACACGCTGCGCTCCTCATCCAGCAGCGAGGCGAACATTTCACGGGCCACGCGGGCGTCGTGGCAGCGGTCCACCGCGCCGTCAGCCCTGAGGCTGGCGTGCAGATCAGCGTCGGGGGTGAGCGTGGTGCGACGGGCCTGCTCGCTGCGGTAGCGGTCGATGAGGCGACGGCGAGCGATGACCGCGACGAACTGGTCTTCGTCGCCGAATCGCGGGTCGTACATGTGCGCTTTCTTCCACACGTGGATAAACACGTCCTGCGTCGCGTCTTCGGCGTCGGCCTGCGAACTTGCGAAGGTTCGAGCCAAGGACCACACTAGCGGACCAAAGCGATCAAGCATCTCTCGCGCGGCGGCTTTGTCGCCGCTCGCGACGCGTGCAAGCAGAGTGGTTTTGGCTGGCGGGCTGGACATGGAAACGGAGGAAGTCTACGTGCGGTTGGGAATCTGGAAGCGTTTCAGACGCCGTTACGGGAAGTTCGCTTGGGAGGCGTGTGTTCGTCGAGCGGATTGGTGAGGGGCTGGGGGTTGGTGAAGAAACTGGGAACGCCCGGAAAGTTGGGATAGGAGGGCATGCTGCTGTTGCCCGTCGGTTGCTGCGGGGCGGGAGCGGTGGTGTGGAAGCTGCTGGTGCCGAAGAAACCTTGCGACGATGGAAACGGCATGAAATTCGGCACGAACGCGTTCCCGAAGTTGGGGGTGTTGGCCGGGGCGTTGGCCATGGCTGGGAAGCCTGCAACGGGGCTTGCATTCCAGAAGTTCTGCCACGAGAACTGCTGGGGGGAGGGCTGGGCAAAGGCGTTGGCGTAGGGGTTGAACTGGTTGAGCCAGGCCAGCACCAGCCAGGGGTTGACAGCCTGCGGTTGTGCGAAGGGAGTCGCGTATTGGTTTGTGGGCTGGGCCATGAAGGGAGAGGGGAAGGCCGGCGGGGCGAAGGGGTTGAATGCGACGGGGTTGCCTGGGAACATACGAGTCCTTTCAGGTGGGGGATTTTGGAGTTAGATGAGCCGGGTGAGTATCGGTCCAAGGGCTGCTGGGAGGAAAAAAGCGGCGGGTATGGGAACCGGTCGGCGGATTGGGGGTCGAAATGCGGGCCAGTATCCCTTTTTCCTGCCGCGCCGGGTGTCGGCGTGACGAACAATGGACGGGCGGTGCCTGCGGGCACGCTGCGGGACTGGCAGGGCCACAAAGTGGCAACCAGACAAAGGAGCCGGGCATGAGTGCGAAGTGCGCAAGCGTTGGGCGATTGAGCGGCTTGCTGGCAATGGCGTTGTCGGCCGGTCTGGCGACCGGGCAGACCAGCGCGACCAAGCCAGCGGAACCTGCCAAGACGACGACGGCGGCGACCACCGAGGCGGTGGTGGTGCGCTCGACGGGCATTCCTCAGCGCGACACGCTGCTCAAGATGATGACGCCGGTGACGGCGGAGTTTGAGAACCGCCGGCTTGAGGACGTGATGAACTTCATCAAGACGGTGACCGGCGCGGATCTGGAAGTGATGTGGGTGGATGACAAGTCGGGCGTGGGTCTGGACAAGGACACCGAGATCAGCGCGAAGGCGAACAACCTGACGATGCTGCGGTTTCTGGAGATCGTGCTGGAGCGTGCAGCGGTGGCAGACGGCGCGCTGAGCTCCCCCACTGTGATGCCCACATGGCAGATGAGCAATAGCGGCGCGATGCAGATCGGCCCGCGGACGCGGCTCAACGCATTCAAGCGCGTTGAGGTCTATCCGGTGAGCGATCTGCTGCTGGAGACGCCCAACTACGACAATGCGCCGGACTTTGATCTGCAGCAGGCTCTCCAGGCCGGCCAGCAGGGTGGCGGCGGCGGCGGACAGAGCCCCTTCACCGAAAACGACGGCGAAGACCCCGAGCGTCGTCCCACGGCGGAAAGGGCAGACGAACTGCGGACGCTGCTGCAGGAACTGGTTGAGCCGGATCAGTGGCAGGATCGCGGTGGCGAGGGCGGCACGATGCGTTACTTCCAAGGTGCGTTCATCGTCAATGCGCCGGACTACATCCACCGCCAGCTCAACGGGTATCCGTACTGGCCCGCAGGCACACGCGCGATGAAGGTGAACGGCCGGCGGTACGTGACGCTGAACGGCGACAACGCGGCGAGTACGCTGAACGGCATCGAGAATGTGCCCGTGACCGCGATCGTGCGGTGAGGCGTTTGCAATTCAGACCAATGAACGAACGCGCGGCCATGAGGCCGCGCGTTTTTTTCATGGGTCGTCAGCGGATGCTTCAGAGCGATTGACTGATGCTGCGCCACTCCTGCTCGGCAGCGGTGAAGAGTTCCTCGACCAGTTCACTGAGGAAGTGGCGGCCACGATTTTTGGCAGCGCTGTACCAAGGGTTCATGAGCGTGGAACGCAACAGAAAGACGCCGCCCGCGTGTTCGTAGGCCTGGGCGGTGACGTTCAGGCGAGCGAGGAAGGGAGCAACGGTCTGTGCGACGTAGCGCGAAGGTGCGAGGGTGGTGCGGCTGACAAAGAAGCGCTGGTCGTAGACGCGCTTGCCGTCCTCGAGGGTGAAGCGAGCGAACAGACGCTGGTTGAGATCGTTGATCTGCGTGAGTGAGGCGAGATTACTGGCGGGTGTGAAGGCGTAGCAGACGATGTTGGAGCCGGGCGGGCAGAGGCAGAGAGAGCGCATGGTGGTGTGCGTGTGCTGCGGATACTGCTCAAGCAGCGCGTGCAGTTCGCAGGCGTTGCGCACAGTCTCGCGAATCAGCACGCCGTGACCGGTGTTGTCGAGCGGAATGAGCGAGTGGCTGAGCCACACACCTGCGGCGGCCGCGCCGGGCTTGCTGCCCTCGAGCACGTAAAGGCCGATGGACTGGCTGGTGCGTTCGAACTGGACGTCACGGGGCTTGCCCTCGATGTAGGGTGCGTCCTGGCGGGCGATGGGCTTGACGAGATTGGACTTGAAGCAGATCGCGCCGGCGGGATACGGGATGTAGCCGAGTTTGTGCGGGTCGATCGTGATGGAGTCGCACTCGCCCAGACGCTCGAGTGCGTCGCACGCGCTGTGCTCGGGCAATTTGAGGGGCAACTGCAGTTCGCGTCCTGCGATGCGCACCGTCGTGGCGGGTTCACCAAGGCCGATGCGCGTGGGGATTGTCATGGTGCGCAAATAGCCGCCATATGCCCCATCGGCGTGGAGCCAGAAGGAGCCGAGTCCTGCGGACTCGCGAGAGGATCTGAGCCGGAGGATCTCATCCACCGGATCGACCGCGCCTTCTTCGGTCGTGCCGACCACTGCGACGACGGCGAGAACGTGATCGCCCGCGTCATCGATCTGCTGGAGCGTTACTTCGAGATCATCCACGCGCATGCGGAATTCAGCGTCTACCGCAACGGGACGAATGGCTGCACGGCCGATGCCCAGCGTGTCGAGGGCCTTCTCAAAGCAATAGTGATGCGTCTCCGGCACGAGCAGGAGCGGCGAGGAATTCAGCGCCTTGATGATGCGGGGAAGGCCCTGCTCAACGACGTTGTGCGGGGAGGCGAGATACGACTGAATGCAGCGGACGATGGTTGCATCGTCATGGCCGAACGCCGCATAGGCGTCGTCAAAGACACGTGCGAGGGCGTGGAGGGCGTCATCGGGCGACATGTGCAGCAGGTCGCGTGTGGTGCGATGGGACATGGGCGCGAGATTGAGGGTCTCGCGCATGTCTCGCACGACGAAGGGGAGGTACTTGACGGTGCGGGCCATCCAGAGGGCCTCAATGTTCGCGAGCGTGCCACCACTGGTGAGATGGGCCCAACTCTGCGGGCCATATCCGAGCATCTTCGCGATCATCGCACAGGCTTCGAGTTCGAGACGCACGGTGACGGGAGCGGAATCCGCCGAGACGTTATTGGGGTTGTAGAGCATCGCGGCGAAGTAGCCGGCGATGGAAGGAAGGGTCTGCTCGGCGACCATGTGCGCTGCGTAGCGCGGGCTGTGAAAGGGGAAGTCACCCTTGAGACGGGCGAGCAACTCCAGAAGGCGGTCGTTGAAGGCGTCCTGAAAGTCTTCGGCGTCGCGCCGCATGCGCGAGTCGATGATCACGCCATCTTCCGGGAAGTAGTTGCGACGCCAGGAGTAGTAGTCGTTCGCGATGGAGGTAAGGGACGCGGTGAACCAGTCCCCGTTCTCTGCCTTGGGGCCGGCGAACCAGGCGGACATGTGGGCGAGTGTGCGAGCGTGTGTTGCAACGGCGGCTTTGTCAGTCATGGGAGCATCGATAAAGCATCATCGCACCCGGAGTGTAATGCTGATGCGCGGTCATGAAAGCCTGTCATGCCTGTGGACCGACGAACTGAGGGAAATTCACATGAATCAGGTGACTTCCCCCGGCTGCACTTGCGATTGAGCCCGCGAATTCCGCGGCTTGCGGCGGCTTTAGCCGCGTGCATCAGGCGACGAGTGGGCCCGCCCTGTAACACAAAGTGATACGGCACGGGCTGGGTCCAGGTGGACGCGAAAAGCGTCGGGAAGTGCGCTAAAGTCACCACTTCGCCGGAGAGATGTCCGAGTGGCCGAAGGAACGCGACTGGAAATCGCGTAAACGGGCAACCGTTTCGAGGGTTCGAATCCCTCTCTCTCCGCTTTTGAATCGCGAACGCGGGAAGCTCGATGCAGATCGGGCTTCCCGCGTTCGCATTTTGCACTGCATATTCAACCGGGGCTGCGGGTGAACTGACGGATTCGGCGGGGCGCATCGTGATACGGGATCACTCGCCGTACTTCATCTTCGCATAACGCTTGTAGACGCCAGTCTGCTTGATCGCGACGATCATGCGGTAGCTGCGACTGTTCTTGATGCGAGCGAGGCGCTCGTGCGGCGATTCCTTGGCGTCGAGCATCTTCCACTGGCTGCCCCAGCGGGCGCGGGCGACGGCGTCGTAGACGGGATTGTTCTTGAGGCGCAGGACGGTGCGCCAAGCGAAGCTCTGCTCGATGGCGGCCAGTTCGCGCTCCACCGGGTGGCTGTGCGCGTGGCTGGTGGGCTGATCGACAGGTGAGGGCGGAGCGGTGTGGTGCAGTTTGGCGGTGTGTTCGCGCAGGAGCCAGAGGTCCATGTGCTCACGGAAGAAGAGGCGATCCTTCTCGGTGATGGCGTAGGGCGCGATGCGTTCGTAGAGCCAGCGGTGGTGCTCAACCATGCGGGCGATCATCTCGCCGCGACGCTCCTGCGTGCGTGAGAGCATGCTGCCGGTGGCGTGCTTGCGGTAGTTGAAGAGGGGTTCATCGACGCGTGCGCCGTGCCAGCCTTTGCAGAGCAGGGCGAGCCAGAAGTCCCAATCTTCGAAGCCATAGACCATGTCGGCGTTGTACCCGCCGACTTCCTGCCAGGCCTGCGTGCGGACGACGGCCGTGGCGACACTCATGTTCTCAATCGTGAGACGCGCGGGGTCGTAGGCGGGGCACTGCCATGCACCTGTATGCGCGCCGAAGTAACTCACGGTGCTGTAGGCGTAGCCAAGATGCGGGTTGGCTTCGAGCTGCGCGAGCAGTTTCTCAACGAATGCCGGCTCGAGCGTGTCGTCGGCGTCGAGCGCGACGAAGTAGTCGATGGGCTCGCGGGAGTGCATGTCGGCAATGCCGTTGTTGCGCGCCATCGCCAGACCCTGGTTGTGCTGACGCAGCAGTCGCACGCCGTTTGTCGCGATTCTCGGCAGATGCTCGCACGTGAAGGGGTCGGTGCCGCCGTCGTCGACGATGAGGATGTCGTCGACGCTGCGGGTCTGGGCGCGGACGCTGGCGATGGCTTCGTCGATGAACTTGCCGTGGTTGAAGCAGGGAATAACGACGCCGATGCGGGGTGTGCGCTTGACGGACGTGGCACGGGGCTTGAGGGGAAGCCCGGCGGTGCGGCGTTCGTGATTGCGCTGCTTGATGTAGCCTTCGCAGAGATCAATGAATGACTGCGCGATGGCTTCGGGCCTGTAAAGCGTCTTGACGCGCTGGTGCGCGGCTTCGCCCACGGCATTGCGCTGCGTGTCGCTGAGCGTGTAAGCCTTGGTGAGCGTGTGGGCGAGTTCCTGCACGTCGCCACTGCGGAAAATGAAGCCGCTGACGCCGTCTTCGATCATCTCGGCCATGCCGGTGTTGTGACCTGCGACAACGCAGCCGCGCAGGGCCATGGCTTCGAGGCAGACGTTGGGGAAATTCTCGAAGAGCGAGGGGAAGACGCAGACCTTGGCGGCGGCGTACATGTCGACAAGTTGCTCGCGCGGGACGGCACGCTGGAAGATGATGCGGTCTTTCAGGTCGGCCGGCACCATGCGCTGCAGCACAGCGAGGAGGCTGGGCTCGCTGGCGGAGAGGGGCGTGTCGCCGCCGACCATGCGCAGGGTGGCGTCGGGACAGGCACGCAGGAAGGTGCTGGCGGACTGAATGAGGCTCTGGACGCCCTTGCGCTCTTCCATACGTCCCACATAGAGCACTTCGTTGGTGCGTGGGGTACCAGGGCGCGAACGCTCGATGAAGCGCCAATCGACCGGATATGGATGGATCGTGATCTCGCGGTCGGCGAGTTCGGGCACGAGAGCCTGCATCTCGGCGGCGAGGGCTCGCGATGGAGAGATGAGATGATCGGCGCCGATGATCGGTTCGTTCTCGAAAGCTTCGAGCACCTTGGCGCTCTGGCGGTGACGGTTGTAGCGATTCAGCACCACGAGGGGCGTGTGCAGACGCACGATGGTGGGCGGGCGCTCCTCGCGGCGGGTTGCGGAGAGGAACGTCGCCGCTTCGCCGCGATAGTCGCCGAACTCGATGACATCGACCTGATTGGCGGCGATCATGCCCTGCAGCACGTCGTGCACCATGTCAGCGCGAAGCTGCCAGAACTTCAGCGTTGCGCCCGGGTCTGCACCGCCCACGTGTGGAATGGGCATGCGAACGCAATTGACGTTCGCGTCGTTGCTGTCGCGCTTGGGCGTGGGGCCATCGGTCACGGTGATAACGGTGATGTCGTGACCGGTGCGAGCGAGGATGCGTGTCATGGCATCGACATAGGTGCCGATACCGCCGCCAAACTGCGGGGGGAACTCGTAACTGACGAAGACGATCTTCATGCGTGGTCGCCGTTGGTGGTGGAAACCGAGGCCGGCCTCTCACCGACTTCTGCAAGTGTTGGCGCGATCTTGCCGGTGTAAATGGGATCGATAAAACCGAACGCTCGAGCGATACGGAAGGCCCGACGACGCTCGAGAGCGTCAGCTTCGCCGCGGATGGCCTCGTAGAGGCCGCGATGGTGCGCCACGGACATGTTCGCATCGCGCAGTTGCGAGAGCAGACGCTCGATCTCGGCGGCCTGCTGTTCGTTCGTCGCGGCCAGTTCAGTGACATGCCGAGCGGCGTCGTTGCGTTCATGCTCAAGCGCACGGACGAAGGCGGACAACTGGTCGTTGTGCGTGCGCAGGTGGTGCAACTGTTCCGCGAGCGACTCCCACTCCCTGGCGATGCGGGCGGCCTCGCGCTGCCAGTTGTCACGATCGGCCGCGGTTGCCCGCACCTCTGCGAAGAGGGAATCAACCTTGGCGACGAGTTCTCGCACAGTACTCGCCTGGCGCGACCACTCAGCTTCGAGTCGCTTGCTTTCGTGCAACCACAGATCGCGGTCGGCCAGCAGGGCAGCTTCGCGCGTCAGGGCTTCGCGCTCGCGGTTCATGCTGGCTTCGAGGGCCGCGAGGGTGTCGCGCAGCTGCTCGCCACCGGTCTGACCTGCAGCGGCGACGGCGCGTTCCCACTCGCTGGCGATGCGTCGTGCCTCGTTCCATCCCGCGTCGCGATCGTGCGCGACCGCCTGCATCACGCTGGACTGCTGGCGCCACGCTTCGGAAAGGCGGCGGGCTTCGAGCCATGCGGCGCGGGCGTCGGCGAGGGGTGATTGCTGCGCGAGTTCGAGAGCGAGTGCCGGGCTGGTGCTCCAGTGCGGCGCCAGCGAAAGCGCCCTGGCACAGCGACTGGCTGCGTCGAACACCTGGGTCAGTTCGCCAAGACCAAAGGGCTGGGGCGCGGATTCATCGCCGATGACGTTGAGCCACGGCGCCGCACTCACGCGACGTGCCTCGCGCAGGCCGTGCGACCAGTGTTGCTGCGCAAGGGCTGTATCGCCCGCCTGCTGGGCCAGCAGCCCGGCTCGCCAAGCGGCGTCGATCGTCTTGGTGGCCAGCAGCGGTGAAAAGACCAGCGGATCGCATGCGGCACAGCGAGCGAACAGATCGCGAGCATGTGACAACTCGCCACGGGCCTGAGCGAGCAGCGCGGCGGCATACAGATTGGACACGAGCCAGCGACGCGCGTGCGGCGTTTGATCGCATTCGCGTTCGAAACGCTCTTGCTCGCGGACGACGTCTCGCTCACTCAGATCGGCCAGCGACTTGCCATTGATGGCTGCGTAGAGCAGCACGCAGACCGCGGCTCCATGATCTGCCGAACCACCGCGACTGACGCGCAGCACGTCGCGAGCGAGAGTGGCGAGCTTCGCTTCGTCACTCATGCGCATGCCCATGGCGACCATGCTGCGCACGAGCCATGGATTGTCGTAATCGCGGGCAAAACTGGTGAGGTGGTACTGAGCGTCTTCCGCCGCGGCGTGCGCGGGGAACACCGTCTCCTGATAGCTTGATCTGTCGCCGCTCAGCGGGTGCTTCATCAGCGTGATGAGCCACCACTCCGCCACATCACTCGTGGCGTGGTCGTCGGCGGTGAGGGGCACTCGCTCGATTGCTCGCGGCTGGCTGGCCAGTTTCATGCCGCCACCGGCGGTCTGGCGCATCGCACGCTCGATGATCCAGCCGTACTGCTTGTCGCTTGCGCTTGCACGCACGTGATCCAGCAGCGCGGGCCACGTGTAGACATGCAAGTGGTGCGGATTGGGGTCGCGGCCTGACTCGTCTGTCCAGTTGTTGGGCACGCTGGCGATCACACGCCCGCCCGGCGTGAGCACACGATGGAACTCTCGCAGCGCGGCGATCGGATCGGGCACGTGTTCGAGCGTCTCGAAACTGACGAGAACGTCGATGGAACCATCGGGCACGCCGACGAGACGCTGCACATCACCCTGGGTGAATGAGACCCGCGGATCACTGTAATTGTCTGTCGCGTAGGCGATGCTGCGAGGGTCGATATCCACGCCCACGACCCGCGACGCGGTGGTGTTGCGTGCCAGCACGTGGCTTCCGTAACCCAGGCCGCAACTCACGTCGAGGACGCGGTCGTTGGGGCGAACAAACTCGCAGGCGGCGTGATAGCGTGCCACATGCGCGTCCGCGCGGCGGCCGGCCCATCGCAGCATGTCGTTGTGCAGTTGGCTCTCGGCCTCGAGCGCCTCCAGAGGCCACGCGGAGATCGCGCGTGCGGCGGGCTTTTCGAGCAGAATCGTGACGCTGGGGCCTTCGTGTTCGATCTGCGCGTAGGGAAGCACGCGCATCGCACGAGGATGAGTCCGCAGGCCGGCGGCGAAGCACCGACGCTCCCACCACTCGCGCGGCTGGATCGTCAGGTGCCAGCTGCCGTCTCGATCCGCGACGGTGCTGACGACCAGATACACGTTGCTGCGAGCGACTCGCGCCAGTTCACGCAGGGCGCGCTCCACATCAGCGGGTGCAAGGTGTTCGAGCACGTCGGTGCAGACCACGGTGTCAAAGGTCGCATCCGCGAAAGGAAGTTCGAGTATGGAGCCAAGCGTGAAGCGTCCGGGAGCTTTGGTGTTGCCGCTCTCGATTGCGACGGGCGCGACATCGACTCCGCGTGCGTTGATGCCCTCTTTGAGGAGTGCGAAGACGAGGCCGCCCATGCCGGTGCCGACATCCAGCACGCTTCCGGGGCCGGCGAGCAGCGTGACCTTGCGTGCCAGTTCGCTCGCGTCAGCGAAACTATGCTGGCCCCAACGGTCATCGCGACGCCAATATGCGTCGTACGTCGCGGCGTAGTCGATGCGATCACCGAGCTTCACAAGAGCCGCGCTCACGAGGCATCCTCCACGGTTGCGCGCATGCGCAGATCAACGACGCCGCCGAAGAAATTGCGACCTGGATGTTCAACGACGCTGACTTCGTCGGGCTTCTGCACGGCAACCTGAAAGAAGGCGGCTTCGTCGCGCCAGTGCACGACACGCTGGGACATATACGACAAATCGAGTTCTTCCACTATGGCCGCCTGCACTTCGTACAAATCGGTGCCCAGCGTACAGATGAAGTCAAAGGTCACTTCAAAGACGCTGCCCGGCGCGAACTCGCGCCGCCACATGACATTCTGTTCGCCACGGGCAAGGGCTGCAAGGTCCTGGCTGAAGGTGCCCCACGAGCAGATCTTGACTCCCTGCTTGTTGCGGATGCGCAGAGCGATGTTGGCGCGAGTGAGGGGCTTGTGAACCGCGACTCGCACGCGGATGCGCATGGCGTCACCCGAGGTCACGTAACTGATCGGTGCTCCGTGAGCGTCCTGCACGCTCACGCTCACCACTTCAGCGTCAAGGTCGCCAAAGGAGGCGTCGCGCACGCTGCGCGGACGAGGCTTTGATGCGCCGGCCTTCGCGTCAGGTGACTTGTCACCCGCTCGCGCGCTCTCCTCACGCTGGAGCGTGCCCGCGTAGAAGCGTTTCTCCTCTTCGTGCAGCAGTTTGCGATAGGCAAGCAGCGTTTCGCCACTTGGGCCCAGCGCCAGGGGCTTGCCCTGCTCCAGCAACAGCGCACGATCGCACAGCGTGCGCACACTTTCCTGATCATGACTCACAAAGAGCAGTGTCACGCCCTTGGCTCGCAGTTCGTCAAGCCGCTGGTAGCAGCGCTTCTGGAAGAGCGCGTCGCCCACGGCGAGGGCTTCATCCACGATGAGCACATCGGGCTCGACCTGCACCTGCACCGCGAAGGCCAGACGCACCAGCATGCCGCTGCTGTAGGTCTTGACGGGCTGATCGAGGAACTCGCCGATGTCTGCGAAACTGGCGATGGCGTCGAACTTGGCGTCAACCTCGGCTTTGCTGAAACCAAGCACCGCCGCGTTGAGGTACACATTCTCGCGTCCGGTGAAATCGGGATTGAAGCCACTGCCCAGTTCCAACAGCGCCGCGACACGGCCTGCAATGTCGACAGTCCCGGTGGTGGGCGCAAGCGTGCCCGCGATGATCTGCAGCAGGGTGCTCTTGCCGCTGCCATTGCGACCCACGATGCCCACGGCCTCGCCCCGGCGAACTTCGAGATTCACGCCGCGAACGGCCCAAAACTCGCGATAGAGCTTTCGGCCGCGCCAGCGCACCAGCGCCTGCTTGAGACGGTCCTGCGGCCTGTCGTAGATGTGGTAGCACTTGCCCACATCGTGCAGCCGAAGCACCACCGGCTGGGGTGGCTCGAGGCGAGCGTCGGCCTGTGGTTCAAGATCCGCGGCTATGTCGACGACGGGCAGATCTCGCACGAGTGGCTGCATGTCGGCAGTCGCAACGTCGCCCGCATCGGGAGACGAGGCGTGGCGCACGGGCGATGCGCTGAGGGGTCGATCAGAGGACATCGGCGAACCCTCGCTTGCTCTTCATGAAGAACGCGTAGCCCAGTTGCAGCGTGACCAATCCCACGCACGTGGCGATCGCCAAAGCCTGCCAGTCGGGCTGCAGCCCGTGCAACAGGACATTGCGGGCGCTCTCGAAAACACCTGCCAGCGGGTTGAGAGCGAGCACGTGCTGCACCCAGACCGGAGCCTTCTCCATCTTGGCGGCCGGATACAGAATGGGAGTCATGAAGAACAGAATCTGCACGCCCACCTGCACGAGGTTGCGGATGTCTCGCAGAAACACGCCCAGGGCCGCGAAGATGTAACTGAAGCCCGCGGCAAGCAGCATGATGGGCATCAACACGAGCGGCAGGGCCCAGAGCGTGACCGAGAAGGCACCGCGAAGCACGCCGTTGGCGACAAGCAGCACGCACAGGCTGATGCCAAACAGCATGGCGCTCGCGACCAGTTGCGCCAGCGGCAGCACCTCAAGCGGAAAGATCACTTTCTTCACGAAGTTGGGGTTGTTGACGATGACGCCCGGGCTGTTGCTGACGCTGCTGGAGAAGATCTCAAAGCAGATGAGGCCGCAGAAGAGCGTGACCGCGAAGGTCATTGTGCTGGTGTCGGGCGCGCCGGCCCATTTGGCTTCCCAAACCACCGCAAAGACAAAGGTGTACACCGCGAGCATGATGAGGGGGTGCAGCAGCGTCCAGAGAATGCCCAGTGCGCTACCGCGATTGCGGGCAGCGACTTCCCGCATTGCAAACTGCCAAACAAGTCCGCGCCGCGCCCACAGGTCCGCCGCCATGCTCAGCGGGTTCAACAGGCTGGCCAGTGACGGCGCAGAGCCCACGCGATGCATGACGAGTTGTGAAGGCGATCCGGCGATGCTCACGCGATGGAGTCCTTGAGCGCCCGGCAACGGGCAAGCGAGCATTATAGAAGTGCTTGTCGCGACCGGCGGATGCCGGATGGCCACCGTACCGACCGTGCGTGGTATCAGACAGACTCGCATCGTTCAAGCACGCCCACTCTGCTCGCTGGGTGCCCGGCTTACGCTCGACGATGCATCCGTCGTTTGCCGCCGCGATCGACATGTATCTGCAGGGCTGGTTCCCGATGCACGACGAGTATCGCGGCGTGACGGAGTGGGTGCAGCCCCACACGCGAGCGCTCATCCCGCTGGACGACCGCTTTCGCGTACCCCGCAGCACGCGCCAGGCCATCTCGCGAGGCCGATTTGCCATCACGATCGACACCGCGTTCACAGACGTGATTCACTCATGCTGGCTGCGTGATCGCGACGGCTCCTGGCTGCACGAGGAGATCGTCTCGCTGTTTCTGGGGCTGCACGAGGCTGGCGTGGCCCACAGCGTGGAGGCGTGGCTGACGCACGATGGCGAGCGCGTGCTGGTGGGCGGGCTTTACGGGCTGGCGTTGGGCAAGGTCTTCGCGGGCGAGAGCATGTTCTCGCGCCCGGAAGTGGGCGGGACCGAGGCGAGCAAAGTCTGCCTTGTGCATCTGGTGCATGAACTTCGCGACAGGCAGTTCATCGCGCTCGACAGTCAGTTGCATAATCCGCACCTCGAGCAGTTCGGCCTCTTCGATGTGCCGCGCGAGATGTATCTGGACCTGCTTGCGAACCAGCAGATCACCAGTGAATCATGGCGAAAATGACGATTCACGCGGGGCATGCGGAATCCGTGAAATCTCCCGCCGCATCTTCCCTACAATGTGTTGATCTTTGATAACTGGGGCCGAACTGGATTCGACCGGGCAGCGTCAAGTTTTTCGTGGCGCGTCGAGGCGCACGCTGGCCTCGTAAAAAGCGTGCAAAAAATGTTCAACGAGCGCCAATACGCTCTCGCAGCCTAACAAACTGGCTGCGCGATTCTCCGTCAACGCCTGCTAGGCGGGGAATCGAAGACAGCAGGCTAGCGGAGATTCGAGATCTTCAGGGGTCAAACCGCGAAGCTCTTCTGCAGATTGGATGATGGAGAAGCGTGTGAGTGCGCGTCGCCATCGTCGAGATCAAAATACTCAACACACGCGTAGATGCGATCTACTGACTGTCACGGGACCGGGGTTCAATTCCCCGCGGCTCCATTTTTCTTCAAGAAACCAGCGCGAGCTGGTTTTTTTGATGCGCGGATACTGGGGAAGGCTTGCAGGCAATGCAAGACCGTGGCCGCGAGACATGAAGGCATCAAGCCGGAAGGACGAGCCGCGGGAGTGGAGCATGAAGAGGGTGTGATCGCAGGCGCTGGTCCTACGCTTGGGGCATGACGAAAGCTGCTTCTTCCGCCGGTGATATCTTCGCGAAGCTTCAGGCTCAGGGCGTCATTCGTGACGGGATGACCGTCATGGTGGGCGGGTTTGGCCTCTGCGGTATTCCCGAAAGTCTCATCATCGCCCTACGCGACACAGGCGTGAAGCAGATCACCTGCATCAGCAACAACGCAGGCGTCGACGACTGGGGGCTGGGGCTGCTCCTGCAGACGCGGCAGATTCGCAAGATGATCTCCAGCTACGTGGGTGAGAACGCCACGTTCGAAAAGCAGTTCCTGAGCGGCGAGCTTGAAGTGGAATTCAACCCGCAGGGCACGCTGGCCGAGCGCATTCGCGCGGGTGGCGCGGGCATTCCGGCGTTCTATACCGCTACCGGCGCGGGCACCATCGTCGCGGATGGCAAGGAGACGCGGCAGTTTCTCAAGCCGGGCGACGGCACCTGCGGCACGACCGTTCCCGGCAAGGGCTTCGCTGGCCGCGCCTGGACTGACAAAGAGCCCGTCGGCAGCGTCGCCCGAACCGCCCAGAAGGGTGCACCTCGCGAGTACGTGATGGAAACCGGCCTGTTCGCCGACCTTGCACTCGTCAAGGCACAGCGCGGCGATCACTTCGGCAACCTGCGCTACCACGCCACCGCCCGCAACTTCAACCCCATGATGGCCACCGCGGCCCACGTGGTGTTGGCCGAGGTTGATGAACTGGTGCCCGTGGGCAATATGGATCCCGACGACATTCACACGCCCGGCAACTATGTCAACGGCATCGTCTGCACTCGGAGCGTGAAGCGCATCGAGCAACGAACCGTCAGCGTCTAACCGCCCCCACAGCGTCCATGCAGTCATCCCCGACCATTCGATGGTTGGGTTCTGACTGGCGTATCCCGACCACCCCTAGAGAAAAGTCGCGAAGTCGCTGCAATGCCAGGGTGCGTTCTCCGTTCACCTGCGCGGGCATTCGTGGATCGCTGCGTTGCGAGCCCACGAAACACTCGTGGGAGATGGAACATGCAATCCAACATCAACAGCACGTGCAGCCTCACGGCGCTTGTCACGTTGCTCGCCAGTGCAGCGACAGCACAGTGCGCGGTGACTGTCACATCCGGCTGGGTCGATGCCTTCAGTAACGGCACTGTTGGCCGGCAAGGCAGCACATCGGGCAATAACGTCGACGATCCGCCGCAATTGCAGGGCACCAGCGGCATCTTGACCCTCAGCACGCAGTCCGGGGGAGGCCCCGTCGCTCCCGGCGATCTGCCCACCCTTCCGGGCACGCTCGCAAGCCATGCAGAGAGTTCCTCGGTCTACCAGTGGTTCGAGGGTGATGGCTCCGCCTTCATGCGCATCACGCAAAACGCAAGAGTGAACAACGCGCTGATTGGAATGGACGGCCCGGGACTGTCAGCCAATTCCAACGCTTCCGCCTCATCTCGCATGACCTTCACGGTCAACGTCGCCACACCTTACACGCTGACCGGCACCATCGCGCTGGATGATCAGGACTTGGCGGGCTTCGTGCGACTCACCAACGGCATCGGCATCGCGATCTACTTCCGCTCCGTCGCGAACAACGGCAACTTCACAACCTCGGGCACGCTGAACCCGGGCACGTATGTGCTGCAAAGTTCCTGCAATGTCACCGCGACCGCGGGCCAGCCCGACGTAGGCGGCACAGGTAACTTCTCCGAGGCCGGATCCTTCCGCGCCATCCTCACACTCGGCACGCCTCCCGCGTGTGACGGCATCGACTTCAACAACAACGGCGTCTTCCCGGAAGATCAGGACATCGCCGACTTCTTCGACGTCCTCGCCGGCGGTGATCCCGCAACGTGCAACGCCGTCGTGGGCTGCAACGACATCGACTTCAACAACAATGGTGTCTTTCCGGAAGATCAGGACGTCATCGATTTCTTCGACGTCCTCGCCGGCGGCGAATGCCCATAAGCCGAAACGCAAATCACAAGCCACCGACCGACCGGCCCGCATCATCTGACGCGGGCCGTTCTGTTTGTCCACTCAGTTACACGTGCCACCGCTGAGGACGTTGAAGAAATCGATGACGTCCTGGTCTTCGGGGTAGACGCCGTTGTTGTTGAAGTCGATGTCGCACGCCGGCAGCGAAATGTCTGTCACCGTGCACGGGCCACCGCTCAAGACGTTGAAGAAGTCGATGACATCCTGATCCTCGGGATAGACGTCGTTGCGATTGAAGTCGATGGGGTCGCACTCGCAGCCGAGGCTGCCGCAGAAGAACGTCATCTGACCGACACTGCTCCGTGCGATACCGCCCGGCGCCGCGCCGTCGAGCACCTGCCACTGCACATACAGCGTCTCACCCGGCTGCACCTCGTAGAGATCAAGTGGCCAGTGCTGCGTCGCCACACCCATCCCCGCGCCGACGCCCGACGTCACACGCTCGCTGAGCGTCCAATCCGCGACGATCTGTCCATTCTGCGGCGGCGTGCGAGAAACGGCAAGCCTTGCAGTGCTGTTGCCAAGCGCAGCACGCAGACCCACGCGAAACTCCGCATTGCCCAGCATCGCAGGCGATTCGATGATGATCTGCGGCACCACCGCCCCACTGCCTGGAACGCCTCCCCCCAGATTCACATTCTGCTCACCAGGCCTCTGCGA
>VYMG01000132.1_pt1 | contig 33183 bp, 28 predicted proteins | sample 5115261 | NCBI WGS metagenome assembly VYMG01 (sample SAMN12291781, study PRJNA351875) | freshwater metagenome | isolation source: freshwater lake | place: USA: Michigan, Wintergreen Lake | collected 2013-08-08
GTGCTCGGCTCTGGCTTGACCGGTTCGCGATTGGTAGGTGCTGTCGTCGTCGCGTTCTGCGCAGATGCAACCGGTGCTCCTGCAAGTGCCACCAGCGCGCCACACACCGCCACCCGCGAGCCATCACGAACCATTCCAAACGCTTTGCTGATCGAAAAGTGCATGTGGCATTGTTCACCGCTCGCACTGGTCCGTTCGCCCGTCTGCAAGACTCTGTTCGGCTGCGGTCAGGTCGACCCGCAAGTCGCCAGTCCACTCCTCCCGCGAAATTGCGTATGCTCATCCATGACCTCTGCCGCCCCCATCTCACCCCTCGCCAAAGCCATCGCCGACGTCGCGCTCCTGCGCGGCACGTTCACGCTCCGTTCGGGCAAGACCAGCAATTACTACCTCGATAAGTACCTCTTCAGCACTCGCCCTGAACTCCTCAAACAACTCGCCCCGCTGTTCGCCGAGCGCGTCCGCAAGGTTGAGCAGCGCACCGCCAAGAAGATCCTCCGCCTCGCCGGTGCCGAACTGGGCGGCATCCCCCTCGTCACCGCCGCCAGCCTCGAGACCGGCCTGCCCTGCATCTTCGTCCGCAACAAGAAAAAGGACTATGGCACTGCCAAGCAGCTCGAAGGCGTTGTGAACAAAGGTGATCCCATCGTCCTCGTTGAAGACGTCGCAACTACCGGTGGCCAGGCCCTCGAAGCCGTCGCCAGCCTCCGCGAACTCGGTGCCGACGTTCTCGCCATCATCGCCACCATCGACCGCCTTGAAGGCGCACGTGAGAACGTCGAACGCGAAGGGCTGATCTTCGAAGCCCTCTTCACCAAGCGCGAACTCGGCGTGAACGACTGATCAACCGGGTGCTTCTGCTCTCCAAGCCGGGCATTCCTCTTCTACATCCTTCCCGCTCGGCATCCGCTCTTCGCGATCGAATCTCACACCGCCTTGTACGACACCATCGGCGTGACGCGCCTCACCACGCGCACCAATTCCCGCTGCGCCTCCATCACCTCCCGCAAATCTCGATACACGCACGGCGCTTCCTCTATCAGTCGCCGAGCGTTTTCTTCATCAAACACCACACGCTGCATCGTCCGCTTCAGGTCCTTCACACCCACCCTCGCCCGTGCCTCACTGCGCGACAGCACCCGCCCCGCTCCGTGGCTGCACGATTGCAGCGCATCCATGCACCCGCGGCCCATCGTGTGCACGCTGAACGTGCCTGCACTCCCCGCAATCAACCCCGCCTCTCCGTCTCGCGCCCTCGCAGCACCCTTGCGATGCACAAACTGCATCGCTCCATCGACTTGCTCCACGCTAATCATGTTGTGCGAACTATCGATCACGCTCGCCCAGTCCGCGCCGATTCCGAATCGCTCCAACTCCGCCGTTGCCAGCGTCAGCAGTCGTCGTCGATTCGCCACCGCGTACCGCATCGCCCACGCCGCATCCGCCAGGTACGCATCGCACGCAGGCGTCCCCGCCATCAACCACGTCAGTGATGTTCCCTCGCGCATCCCCTGCCGCAGCGCATGTTCATACACCACCTTCCCCATCGCACGGCTCCCAGAGTGCACCATCAGCCACATCGTCCCCTCCTCATCGCGCTGTAACTCCAGGAAGTGATTTCCCCGCCCCAGTGTCCCGAGTTGCACCAGCCCGTCGCGCATCGCCGCCGACCGCAGCGACTGCTGCGACAACTCGCCGATCGTCTCGACCTCCTCACGGCACGCCATCGTGCGCTTGCCATGTCGAATCAACGCGACCCGGCGCACGAACCCCTCCAGCATCTCCCGCCCCTCCTCACTCGGCAGATCAAAAATCGGTTCAGAAACAAGCTTGACCGTCGCAAATCCGCACCCGATGTCTTGTCCCACCGCCTGTGGATACACCCGGTCTCGCACCGCAAGCACGCATCCATTGCACACCGCTTCGGCCGGATGCGCATCCGGCATCACTGCCACGCGCGTCACGCCCGGCGCGCCCGCTGTCATTCGCAGCAGTCCCGCCGCGTCCTCGCCTAAAGGCCTCGCCAGCCACGCTCGCACATGCTCTGGCAACATCTGCCTCATCTCGCATCCTCCTTGCGCCCATCGCGCTCATCATGCCCCAGCACAAGCAGCGTCAACATCGGCGCACGCTTGCGAGCAATCGCGCCCGCCACCGTTGCGCGCATTGCGGGCAAGGCCTCCAGCGCATGCACACGCACCTGCTCTGGCTCCTTCGCCACCAGCGTTATCTGCAACGTCGATGCATCTGGCGCGGGCGTCACCGCATCCACATGCACATCGAGTGCAATCGCCCAGTGCGACTGAGCCAGCAACGCCTCAATCGCATGCCGCGCCTGCTTGCACAATTGCAGCGTCTTGCGGTCACTGGCGGCGTCGCGCATCGATCTTCCTGATCGCGTCAGCGCGCGATCATCTTCAAAAACCTGCGCGCACAGATCGCGCAGACGTCGTTTCGTACGGTCTCTCATCGAAAGCTCTCATGTCTCCATGTGACAGCCAAGCTGCTCATCGCAGCCGCGCACACGGAAACTTCAAAACGTGAAATGGGGAACGTGCAACAAACCCGCACGATAAATCGCACGGAGTGAGAATCAGTGTTCCCGGCATCAGCCTGACCAGCACCCGTCACAGCTCAAGCACGAGCCACAACACGCTGCGTCAATCAGCCGACGTTCCGGAAGCACGCGATGGTTTGCAACATGACACGCATGGGCGGCTTCCTTTCTCAAGAGCGATCAAGCGGCGCAACCGCATCACCTGACCGCAACACACTCTGATCACGCACGATGCGCGATCTCTCCACAGCATACATGAAAATCGCCAAAAAGCAAGCAAACTCCCCAAAATTTGAACATCCCCCCTTCCCCTTCCCCTTCCCCAGCCCCCGTCACTCCGTCACTTCCTCGCTTCGTCCCCAAACATCGCATCCAGCGCCGCCCCATACACCTCGCGAGCAAGTGCCGGCCCCTCGGGCAGCGTCCGCGCCAGAAACTCCATCATCACGCCCGCGTTGATCTCCAGCACGCGTGGTGTCGGATCAGTCGCCGTCGAGACGATGTCGACCGAGCCAAACTGCAGGTTGATCGCCTTCGCGGCTTGCAGCGCAACATGCATGGCACGGGCCGTGTCAGCATCAACGCTTGACTGACTGCGCGTGTCGCCTGTGCTCAGCAGTCGCACGCTCGCACCTTGTCCCAGGTTGTGCCGCCAGTTGAGCAATCGCTGCGAACCAGTTGTCGGCACATCCAGCAGCAGTGCGCGCTGGCGTGCGTCCATCTGTTCCAGCATGCCAGCCAGTGCGCTCCGCGAAATGGTCGTGGCACGTGTCTGCTTGGCGAGCAGTTCCAGCACGCTGCTGGTGCCGTCACCCGTCACACTGGTGCGAACTTTCTCATATGCCAGCACGCAGCGATCGCGCAGCACCACAAAGCGCTTCTCGCTCGTCAATTCGTGGTACGGGCAGACAGCGATGGCGGTGGTCTGCGCGAACAGTCGGTAGACCGCCGTTTCAAGTTCGACGACAGATTGGCAGCGCGTCACATCGCGTCCGCCTGTGCCTGCGTTCTCTTTCACAACAACATCGTGCTGCCAGCGTTCAAACGCCTCGAGCATCTGCCGCCATGTGCCCTCATGCTTCACAAAGCGGGCCATGCTCGGGTGCAGAAACAACTGGTGCGCGATGCACGGCACGCCCACGCGGGCCAACAGCTCGGCGGTCGCAGCTTTGTCGCAGGCAATCGCATGCGTCGCGGCGGGGTTGAGGTCAAAGCCATAGCCGTAAATGTGGCGCGTTACTTCGTGGGGGGCAGAGCCGCGAGTCAGCCGCACGATCCAGCCGTCACCCAGGGTTTCCAGACGCATCCCCCGCGGCGCGGCCAGCTCCCGCAGCAGGGCCAGCATCGTTCGGTCGGCATTCTGCTGCGACTGGGCACCCTGCGAATCGGTGGAGGTTGTCCGTTGGCCAGCGGCATGCGTCATTGGCGGAGTTTATGGGATATCGCGGGCATGAAGCGGCTTTCACGCAAAAGCAGGAAAGGTCTCACGCCAGATGCCGAAGAAGAAGCATGCACTTCCGCGATTCACCATCTCGCGCTGCGAGCATTCGCCGATTGCAACGCCTCGCGCGCTTTCTGGATTCTGGCTTCAACATTCCCGGCACGCAGGCCCGCTTCGGTGCCGATGCGATCATCGGTCTGGTGCCGGGCATTGGTGACTTCGTCACATCGCTGCTTTCGGCGTACATCGTCATGCAGGCCGTGCGCCTCGGTGCAAGCGGCAAGACGGTCGCCATGATGATCGGCAACATCCTGCTCGACTTCGTCGTCGGCGCGATTCCCGGCATTGGCGATGTCGCCGACTTCTTCTTCAAGAGCAACCAGCGCAACCTGCAACTCATGGCGAAAGACCCGGTGCTGGCCGCAGAGTTTGATGCTCACGGTGGCATGCCCGTGCCTCGCGCGCCCATGGCGAACGTTTCCGCAGTTGTCGATGGACTCCGCGGTTCAAAGCACGTGGTGAACGAAGCTGCCTGAAGCTGGCTTGCATCACTAGAGGTGCTTCGCGACAAAGGGCGCGATGCCCAGCCAAAGCAAGCAACTCGCACCGAAGACGACACGATCGACATCAACGATGCCCGCTCGCAGCTGCGCGAGCACATGTTGTATCACGCGCACGAGCAGCCAACCGACAATCAGCCAAATCGTCGCACCGATCGCGATGAGTGCGACCTCGCCGCTCGTGAAGGCCTTTCCGAGGCGAATGGGCAGCAGAAAGATGGTCGGCGCAAGGAACACGCCCACGTATGCCAGCACAACGAGCGGCCAACAAACGAGCTTGCGCCAGAGTGGTGACCCATCTGGCAGCGCAGAACGTTTGATCGCCGCGTGAAGCTGCATCAATCTCCATACCCGTTGGGGTTGGCCTTGTGCCACTTCCACGCCGTTTCCACCGTCTTCACAATGTCCGTGTACTGCGGCTTCCATCCCAGCTTGCTCTTGAGCTTCGCAGGGTCAGCAACCAACGCCGGCGGATCGCCAGGCCGGCGATCAGCCACCTTGAACGCGATCTTCTGGCCCGTCACGGCTTCGCAAGCCTTGATGATCTCAAACACGCTCTGCCCGTTGCCCGTGCCGATGTTGAAGACTTCCGCCGTCCCCGCGCTGGTGGCAGTGGGGGCGTGAGTGGCTTCAATCGCAAGCTGGTGCGCCTGCGCCAAGTCATCGGTGTGCACATAGTCGCGAATGCAAGTGCCGTCGGGCGTCGGGTAGTCATTGCCGAAAACCGTAATGTGCGACCGCTTGCCCAGCGGCACTTCCAGCACCAGCGGAATCAGGTGATTCTCCGGCTTGTGATCTTCACCATGCGAGCCATCCGCACTCGCGCCGCTCGCGTTGAAATAGCGCAGCAGCGTGAAGCCCAGCCCATACGCGTGCGCAAAGTCGCGGATCATCCACTCCACCGCCAGCTTGGTGCGTGCATAAGGCGAGCACGGATCCTGCACGCTCTCCTCGCTCATCGGTACCTTGGGGTTCATCCCATACGTCGCGCACGTGCTCGAGAACAGCATGCGCTTCACGCCCGCCTTGCGCATGGCGTTCAGCATGCAGCACGTACCCCAGATGTTGTTGCGATAGTGATACTCCGGGTCGCTCACGCTCTCGCCCACATACGTCGCCGCCGCAAAGTGCATCACGGCGTCAGCCTTCACCTGCTGCAACGCGGCAACAACCGCTTGCTCATTGCTGATATCCCCGACAATCAGCCGCCCATCCGGCACCGCCTTGCGATGCCCCATCTTCAGATTGTCAAACGCCACCGCATTGTGCCCCTTCGCGAGCATCCAACGCAAACACGCACTACCAACATACCCAGCGCCGCCAGTGACGAGAATGTTCATGAGAATTCCAGTGACGAATTGACGGAGTAAACCAGTGACGAAGTGCCAGAGTACGGAGTGCAAACCGCCCGCGTGCGAACTGCCTCATCCCTCGTTCGCTCTAGCCACGATCCACTCCGCCGCCTCCAACAAATCCCGCGCCGCAAAGTCCGCAACTTGCATCGCCTCCGGCTGCGTCATCCCATGCCCCGTCTTCACGTGAATGCTCGCCGCGACGCCCGCGTTCTTCCCCGCCAGCACATCGCTCAGCATGTCACCCACCATCACACTGCGCGAGACATCCAGCCCGTGCTCCTTCGCCGCTCGCAGCAACATGCCCGGCCCCGGCTTCCTATCCGGATGTTCCACCCGGCTCCGCCGATCTGGCGCAGTATCCGCATCCGCTGAAGGCGGCACCGTGCAGAAGTACGCCGCATGCAGCCTCGCCTCTGCCCCGGCTCCCGCCGCCGCCAGTTGCCGCTCAACTTCAGCCTGCACGCGGTGCATGTCCGCTTCCGTCAGCTTGCCGCGCCCCACGCCCGACTGATTGCTCACCACGATGCACGCATACCCCGCACGCGTCAACATCGCAATCGCCTGTGCCGCCCCCGGCAACAACTCGACCTGCTCAGGCCGGGCGATGTAATGCACCTCACGGATGATGGTGCCGTCACGATCAAGAAAAGCAGCCGGTCGCAGCATGCAGCATGGTTGCATGTCAAATCGCCGTACGGCATGCAGAAATTGTCCGTGTTTTGCTTGCAATCACGGATTCTGGCCCCATATTCGGAATGACCATTCAGAAAGGTGTTCCCGCGTGGCTCAGTCCAAGTTCTCAGTCGTTGCTCTCTTGTTTGTTGTCTACGGCTCGATCGCCGCCAGCGCTTCCGCGCAGTTCACGCTCCAAACTCTTCCCGCCCTGCCCGACGGCACCCCCGCAACGACATGGACCATGATGGAAGACGGCCGCACCTTCTGGCAGCGCCAGGCCGGTGCGACGCTCGCCGCCCATCGCTACCGCGACGGTGCATGGCAGGCGCGTGACTGGTACACCTTCGCCAGTGCCGACGGAGACACCTTCGCCCAGATCGTCCCGGCAGGCTCCGACCAAACCGTCCGCGTAACGCGCAACGGCCTCGCCCAAACCCTCAGCTTCAGTCGCACCGAGCTGCGCCTTCACACCATCAGCAATGATGGCGATGTCATCTACGTCACCGGTCGCAACTCCGCCAGTTTTCCCGACTCCACATGGGCCTTGCGATGGAACGGCACGACATACGTCAACACGGGTCTCACCATCGGCACCCCCATGCACAGCCTGCCCGCCGGTAACGCCACCTTCTTCGCGCCACAGACCAGCGCGAATGGTCTTCGCTACGCAGGCGATCAGTTCTCCAATGCCAACAGCGGCACGACCGCTTCCTATCGCGCACTCGACGGTGCTCTCACCGCCCCGTTCAACCCTCCTTCCATCACGCCGCCCTTTGAAGGCGACTTGCGAGAGCAGAACAGTGACGTTGAGGCCCTCTCCCGCACTGGCAACGTTGTGATCGGCCGCTACTCAGCGCGCCTCGTGCTCACTTCGCCCGGCAGCAGTCTCCTCTACGACGGCCACTTCGTCTGGAACGAGCAGACCGGCACCCGCTGGGCCTCCACCGCGCTCAGTGCGTTTCTCAATACCACCTCTGCCGACTTCACCCTCCCAGCCGACGGCCGCTACGTCATCGCCACCCAGTTCCCCAGTGGCAACCAAAGCGTCTTCGACATCAACGCGGATGTCGCCCTCTCCGTCGAGACGCTGCTCACACAATCAGGCGTGAACTTCACCGGCTGGTCACAACTGCGACTGGGCAACTGGTCGCTCGACGGCCAGACCATCTCCGGCACCGGCGCGCGCGAATTCGCGCCGGGCCAGTTCCGCACGGAATCCTGGTTCGTCACCATCCCAGCGCCCGGCGCGTGCGCCCTCGCGTGCGCGAGCATGCTCATCGCGTCATGCCGTCGCCGTTGAACTTACTTCAGTTCACCCCATCACTCAGTCGCCGGCGCGATTCACCAGCATATCGAATCCGCCGCAGCGCAGCGTCCGTGGGCTTGAGCCCCGCCGCCTTCGCCATCTCCGCCAGCCGCACGCGGTCATCCACACCCAGTTTGCGACCAATCGCCTTGCGGTGGTCGTGAATCGTGTGCGGACTGCGCCCAAGCACTTCCGCAATCTCCGGCAGGCTCAGTCCCTCACCAATCAGGGCCAGCACTTCCAGTTCACGCGGCGACAGAATGTCCAGGTGCCCTAGGTGCACACCTTGCACCTGGCGCATCTCCAGCCCATGCAGGTGTGCCTGTTCCACATCGCCATGCACCCACCGTGAGATGATCAGCAACGCGGGAGTCTTCGCCGCCGGCGGCTTGCCAGCCATCACGCGATAGACCGTCGACACCATCTGCCGGCCCTGGTAAATCCCGCGGAACTGGCGCGCGACTCCATCTTCCACAATGTCCTGCAGCATCGCAAGTCGTTCGCGCATTGCTTCGTCGCTGTACCACTCGCGCGCGTTTCGCCCCACATAGTCCGCCGCCGTCGCGTTGTTCCCAAAGAACATCCGGAAGATCTGGTCGTTGCCATACAGAATCGTCCCCTCAGGAGCGACGACCTGCACACCCGTTGTCGGATCACTCGTCACCGCGTGCCACAACGCATGCACGAACTGCGAGTCATGCAGCATCGATTCCACAAGGTCAACGCTCAGCGACATCTTCTCCATCGCGTGAGACGGAACGCCCGCAGCGCTCGACGCGCTGGAGGACTGGGCGGCTTGCTCGGGAGTGGGGGAGTTGGTCGTCATGGTGTTCATGCTCTGTACATTCCAGCGCAACGAATCTGGCACTCCGCACGCGCTATGCGATTGCGAATGGCCTGCCTGTTTCCCCACGATTCCCAAGTCCCACGCTACCGCAGAACGCGGTTCGTCTCGCGTGCTCTGTGACACGCATGCCGCAACATTATCTCGTTCAGCATACCAGCCTGCAAATGTTGTGTCAACGAATAACGCGTTTTGGGGACGCCCTCGCTCGCACAATCCGCACAGCTTCACATCATTTGTTCGTGGCAACAGGCGATAGACGCACGCTCACCACCCGCCCGCCCGCCGTCACCAGGGCCATATTCCCGTCCGTACCGCCAATCGCCACGTTCGTCGCCGAGCCGGTCGCGAGAAAATCCAGCAATTCGCCGGTGGAACTCAGCCCGTACACGCCGCCAGGTCCGGTAGCCAGAATCGTCCCGTCACTCCGCACCCGCAGCCCGTCCGCCCCGCCGCGGCCCTGCGCCCCAACCTCCTTCGCCATCGCCGCAAGATCCGCCACCACCTTCGGCTCCGCGCTCAGGGCCCCCTTTTCATCCACGCTGTACGCCAACACCTTCCGTCCACGGAAGTCATTCACATACAACGTCTTCTCATCAGGCGAGAACGCCAGCCCGTTCGCGTACTGCACGCCCCGCGCCTTCGCCTCAATCACACCTTCCGCGCTCACGCGAAAGATCCCCGTGAAGTCCAGTTCCAGTTCTCCCTTAGGCGTGAAGAACGGCGGATCCGTGAACCAGATGCTCCCGTCACGCGCCACGATGCAGTCATTGGTCGCGTTCAGCCGCTTGCCCTCAAAGTCCGCTGCCCGCGTGGTCGTGCTCGTTACCTTCCCGTCTTCAACCTTCACCTCCACCACGCTGCGCGAGTCCTTCCGGCACTGCACCAGCGTTCCATCAGCCTTCACCGCCATCCCCAGCGCACCCTCCGTGCCCTCAAAGTAAACCACGGGCGCCTGCTCATCACCATTCCACCGCAGCACGGTCGAAGGCGACACATCACAGAACAGGAAGTACCCGCCCAGCGGCTGCACCGTTGCATCCGTCACAAAGGCCGGCCCTTCCGTAAACGCGTACCCCTCACCCACCACATTGAAGTTCTCCGCGAACACGCGCCCCGTCGGGTACGACACCTTCGTCGTCTCAGTCGTCGCGCCTTCCTGCACGCCCATCTGCTGCGCCATCAGCACGCCCTGCGACAGGCCCGCCATCACCACCAACATCATCGCGTATCGCATGCATATCTCCAAGTAATCACTGGCATCCCTGATGCCGCAGCGTATCCCCCGCGCCACTACCATCGCTTGCATGTCGCAGATTCCCACGACGCCCCAACTCTCCGTCGAGCAAGCCCAGATCGCCGCCGATGCCTTCCGCAAAGACTTCGAAGCCGTCCGCGAGCAGGTCGCACGCGTCGTCGTCGGACAGCGCGACATCGTCGAAGGCGTCCTGATGTGCCTCTTCTGCGGCGGCCACGTCCTCCTCGAAGGCGTCCCGGGCATCGGCAAGACCCTGCTCGTCCGCACGCTCTCCCAGGCCTTGGATCTCCAGTTCTCCCGTGTCCAGTTCACCCCCGATCTCATGCCCGCCGACATCACGGGCACCACGATCGTCAACGAAGTCGAAACCGCCGGCCGCCGCGAGCGCGTCTTCCAGTTCCAGCCCGGCCCCATCTTCGGCCAGATCGTTCTCGCCGACGAAGTGAACCGCGCCACCCCCAAGACCCAAAGCGCCCTGCTCGAAGCCATGCAGGAGCGCAGCGTCACCGTGGGCGGCACCACCCACCAGTTGCCCAAGCCCTTCCTGGTGATGGCCACCCAGAACCCCATTGAGCAGGAAGGCACCTACCCGCTGCCCGAAGCCCAGCTCGACCGCTTCTTCTTCAAACTGCTCAGCCTCCCGCCCGGTCGCGACGATCTCGCGGGCATCATCGACCGCACCACCAGCACGCAGAACACCCTCCCCAAGCCCGTCCTGGGCGCTGCCAAACTCATCGAGCATCAGGCCATCGTGCGCCAGGTCGCCATCGCGCCACACGTGCGTGATTACGCCGTCCGCGTCGTCCTCGCCACCCACCCCAAGGGCACCGCCCATAGCGACGGCGCCTCCGCCGCCTACGCCACCCCCATGGTCGACCGTTACGTGCGCCTGGGCAGCAGCCCGCGCGGCGCACAGACCCTCATCCTCGCCGCCAAGTGCAAGGCTCTCATCGAGAACCGCTTTGCTGCCAGCATCGACGACATCCGCGCCGTCGCCGGCCCGGCCCTGCGCCACCGCCTCATCATGAACTTCGAGAGCCACGCCGAAGGCATCACCGCCGACGCCGTCGTCACCAACCTCGTGCAGACTCTCCCCGCGGAGGCCATGTGAACACGCTTTCGCGCGCTTTGTCTCTCTGTTCGCTGCTCTCCGTTCTCTGCGCGTCCACGCCCGCCCAGCCCGTCCTCCGCACCACCCAATCCGCTGACGAATCGCAGGACGCCCGCCCCCTCTTCGCCCGCATCGATGTCGAACAAGGCCAGCGCGTTCTTGTCCCCATCGACACCAGCGTCTTCGTTGACGCCAACGGCAAACCCCTCACCGATTTCGCCGTTCTTCTCGAAGACGGCACCCGCCTCAACCACTCGCTCCACGCCGTCCGCGTGCAAACCGTCACGCCCGCGTACATCGAGCCGGCAACGCAGCCTGCCCGCCTTGCCCAGTGGCTCGGTCCGCGCACCCAGACTTCCGCGCGCGAAGTCACACGTCTCGAAGCCCTCACGCTCGCCGATGACGAAACCCTCTTCATCGCGATAGATCCTCCCGCCCGTCCCACCGGCACCACCATCTGGATCGGTGGCCAGCGCGTCCCCGTCCAGTGGCTCTCCCCGCTTGCCACACTTCTCGAAACCGACGAGCGCCTCAACCCCGCCGCCGGTTCGCGCGCCTGGCTTCCCACGCGCGGTCCCATGAACACCGTCGCCATTGCCGACCTGCTGTCGGGCGAAGCCGCCCAGCCCGACACCCGCTGGCGCGCTCGCCTCGTTGAAGATGGCCTTTCCCCCATCAACGACAGCCGCTTCCCCAAGGCCCTGGACCCCCTTGTCGCCGCGCTTGCAGATCAACTGGTGCGCCGCTGGCAACTTGCTCTCGCCCATCTCCACCTGCACGATCCTGCCCTTGCCGCTCAGGTTCGCAATGCACTGGGCCTGCTCGCCGAAGTCGAGCCGCGCTTCACCGTGCCCGCATGGAATCCGCTGCCCGCCTCCACCCAGCGCCTGCTGACGGACCTTCTCGACATGCGCCTCTCCGCGCCGCGCCGCGCCGACCTTGCTTCGCAGTGGCTGCGCGAGCAGGCCACTTTCACCGCCTGGGTCCGCGACGATGGTGGCGTTCTCGTCGAAAAGTCAGCCTCGGATACCCCCGAGCCGCGATCACCCCTCGCCACCATCGCCCTTACCAATCTCTCTGCGACCGAAGAACTCGCCTGGATCGCCCCGCGCGACAGCGCCGCCGCACCCGACCCACGACCTCTGGAGCCGCGCCGCACCCTCGCCGTCGCCACGCCCGTCTTGCCTCTCGACATCGCCGCCCAGCAACTCGCCCAGCGCGGCGTCACCGCCATGCTCGCCCCCGACGCTCGCCGCGACATCGTCGCCACCCTGGGTGATGACGCCATCCGCCTCAGCGTCGTTGATGGTCCCATCGCCATCACCCCGCCTGGTCTGGCCACAGGTGTCTTCGCCCGCGACATGCAACTGGCCGAGTGGCTCAGCGCAACCACTCCCACCGATGATCCCGCTTGGGCCACCGCCGCGATGCTCTATCGCGAAGCCCCCAGCCCCACCGACCCCGGCACGACCAACCCGCGCCGCCTCTGGCGCGTCCTCATCGAGTGCGCCCTTCCCGACGACGCCGACCGCTCCCGTGAGTCCATCTGGCTCTACACCGGCACACCCAACGCTGCCATCGCCATCTGGCGCGTCTCACTCGATGGCACCATCACCGGCATGCGCGATCAAGACCGCGAACTCGCCACACTCGGTGATGCAGCCCGCCGCGCAAGCGTCGCGACCGTCTCCGGCGGCGTGGCCCTGCACATCCCGCTCCCACCCGGCGCAATCGAGCATGACGGTCTGCTTCGCATCGGCATCACCCGCATGGACGCACGCGGCGTGCGCACCGCGTGGCCCCGCGCCCTCACGCCCTGGCAAGATGAACCCAGCCGCGCCGTCCTCGACACGACAACATGGGATGCGCGCATCGATCGTCCGTGATCACTCGCGTCGTGACGTCACATTCGCCACAACTTCGTGGCATCATCGCACGCCGCGCATCAATCCTGTGGACTCGACAGTTCGCCAACATCACCGGTGCACATTCCGCACCTGACCACCATGATGTGGTAGCATGATCGCATGGAAGGCCAATCACTGCACCACCGCATCAAAGCCGTCGTAGGCCAGCGCAGTTTCCGCGAAGTTGCCGACCTCACGCAGACTCATCCGGAAACAGTGCGCCGTTATGTCCAAGGTCAGGCCCCCAGCGTCGAGTTTCTGACAGCTCTCTGTCAGACGATGAAGATCAACTCCAACTGGCTCCTCACCGGGCACGGCCCCATGCACGAAATCGACGTGCGCAGTTTCGCTCTGCGCGAAGCCAACCCCAGCGAACTGCTCGCCGCCGTCGCGCAGTCACTCGAACTGCTCACGGATCGTGTCATCCGCCTCGAAACCTTCGTGCAGACGCTCGAGGCCCGCGTACGCGCCCAGTCTGCCCCTCAGGTTCAGCCTGGCCCATCCATAGAATCGCGCCCACGCACCTATGGCAAAGCAACCGTTCTTCCGCCATCCTTCAGCACCGCCTGGCCCGACGCCGTCGTCGAAGTTATCCCCAAGCGACCAGGCGCGGATGCTGGTGGAACTGCTCCAGCCCCTCGGTCCTGAACTCGTGCGCCGCTGGGTCGCCACGTTGCTCATGGTGCCGCGCGACCAGCGCGAAGGCGTCGTCGCCGCCGTCGAAGCCCGCATCGCCGAGCTCTACGAGCACAGTTGGCGCGCAGGTGAAGCCGCCGCGGCCGACGTGCTCGCGCAGCCCGACGCCGATCCGTCCCACGTCACCGTCGTTCATCCCCCCACGCAGCGAGATGGCTTCGTCGAGCAGGTCATCACCACCTACGACCGCGTGCCCTCCAAGGCCGACAAACCCGCCGCCCACCCATCATCCAAGTCCAAGCCTGCGTCGCGCCGCACCAAGCGAGCCTGATCCCCGCCACGCCGGCCCGACACGCGAAGAATCAGCCATGCAAGCCCACCGGCTCAGCCTCGCAGTCGCTCTTTCATCCGCTGCACTTGTTTTCGCCCAGCCAGCGCCCACGCCACCTCCCACCGATCCCGCGCAGGTCGCCACCGCCGTCGCCCGCATGCTCGGCGCATACCGCTTCGGTGCAATCGCCGAACGTGTTTCCCTCACCGCGACAGATGCCCAGCGCACCCTCACCAGCGACATCACGCTGCGCGTCGACGCAGGCGACCCGCGCACCCAGCGCCCGCGCCGCCTCCGCCTCGACATGGGCCGCCTCGTCATCTTCGCCCAGGACGATCGCCTCATCGCGGTGCACACCCAGAACGACGAGCAATTCTTCGAAGCCCCCCTCTCCGCCGGCCTCACCGCCGCTGCGCTCGAGGCAGCCCTGCCTCAGATTCCCCTCCCACAACTCGGCTTCGCGCTCGACCCCAGCCCCACCGAACAACTCGCCATCATGCCCGCCATGCCCGTCACCGGTGCAGGCACAGTGACATGGTCCACCGCCCAGCCCCTCACCGGCGCGGCCGCCGACACCACCATCCAACTCACCACCAACGCCGACTCGCGCCTTACCGCCTACACCATCACCTCACCCACGCTCACCCTGCGCGCAACCGTCGAACCCCTCGCCACGCCCGATGCCAAACGTCCGGACCTCTGGGCCATCAACGTCACCAATCGCGCCCCCGTCAAGCGCCTCACCGACCTGCGTCCCCTCCCCGGCGATGTCGCCATAGGTGATCGCGTCCCCACGCTGGGCATGCACCGCCACGACCTCAGCGGCTGGTCCCTCACAGACGCGTTGCGCACTCTTGCCGAAGAGCCTCCCAAAGCCAACGCCATGACCGCCGCCGCGCTCGTCTGTGTGCTGCCGGGCGAGCAAGTCCCCGTCGCCGGTGTGCTCGCCGCCCGCCGTGCTCTCGACAACCTCTCGCGCGAGTTCGCCAACCAGCGCACCGCCGGCATCACCACCGCCCCGCGACTGCTCGTCCTCAGCGTCGGTGTGCTCGAACTTGATCAGATCACCCCCGCCTTCGTCCGCGACGCTCGCCAACGCCTGGGCCCGGTCTCCGAAGACACGCCCCTCTTCCTTTGGACCAGCGCAGGTCGCTCCGCTCTGCGCCGCATCGCGCCCGGCACCACCGGCGCAGTCATCCTCATCGTCGACGGCGAAAGCCGCCTCCGCGCCGTGCTCCCGCTCGACAACACCCTCGTCGACGAAATGACAATCGCCCGCGAAGTGCGGGCGATCGTGTCAGAAAAACTGATCGAGGAGGAGAGCGAGCAGACGCCCGGGGATGCTGATCAGCGTGTAGGGTCAGGTGACAGCGAAGAAAAGTGACTCACGATCCCGATGGGTCCTTCTTCAACTGGCCTGAGCCCGAGGGTGGGCGCGGTTGTACGCGTCCTGCACGCGCTGCGTTGAAAGGTGCGTGTACACCTGCGTCGTGCTCAAACTCTGGTGGCCCAGCAGTTCCTGCACGCTGCGAAGGTCAGCGCCGTTGTCCAGAAGGTGCGTCGCAAAACTGTGACGCAGCGTGTGCGGGCTGATCGACGGATCAAGACCCGCCTGCTTCAGATACTTGTCGAGCTTGCGGCGAACACTGCGGCTGCTCAGACGCCCGCCGTGCTTGTTCACAAACAGCGGCGCACGCGGCTCGTTATGCGCATCCGCGAAGCGCGGATCCGTGCGCAGCATGTCCAGATACCGCTGAATCGACGCGATGGCGTGCGTACCCAGCGGCACAATGCGTTCCTTCTTGCCCTTGCCGCGAATGCGCAGAGCTTCGCCCGCGAAGTCCACGTCATCGTGCGCGATGCCGACCAGTTCGCTCACGCGAATGCCCGTGCTGTACAGCGTCTCGAGCATCGCCCGGTCGCGACGGCTCAGCACGTCGCCGTCACCCGGCGCCGCGAGAAGCTTCTCAACCTGCTCCATCGGAATCGCCTTGGGCAGGCGCTTGGGTTGACGGGGCGTGCGAATCGAAACCATCGGGTTGCCGTTGGCCACACCGCGACGATCCGCCCACTTGTAGAAGCTGCGAAGCGTCGCGATCTTGCGCGCCATCGTCGCCGCTGAATACTGCTGATCGCCCAGATGCGTCAGAAACACGCGGATCGTCTCAGGCGTCGCCTGACAGATGTGATCCGTCACCGTCTCCTTGGCAGGGCTCGGGAACGCCGCCCCGGCTTGACGCGTCGCCGCGTACTTCTCAAACGCTTTCTCTTCCCGCGTGTCGCTCAGCGTCACCTTGTGCTGACCGCTCAGGAAGTCCACGTACTGACGAAGGTCCGCCCCGTAGCAACGGGCCGTGTAGGGGCTGAAGTGGCGCTCATCGGCCAGGTAGCTCGTGAACGCATCCAACAACGCGATGCGAACCAGATTCTGCGTCTGCGGAAGTGCCATTTGCTCGGCTCCTTGCGAGGCCTGATCCGCCGTACATCCGTGTCCGGCAGATATGGGGCTTGCAGAAGGTCTCATCGACGCATCCACGATGCGACTTTCGCCTCATGTCCATAACGCCCGGGAGGAAAATTATCGACCTGAACCCGTAAAGAGGGATATATAACCCACTTGACCCCCCATATTCGGCAATTTTTGCCGATATGTCAGGTATTTGACACCCTATAACCCCGTGTTCCGGTGCCACAAGCCGCCGCAGCCTCATCGACACCCACTCGGCCGGTGTCACCCGCAGCCCGCTCGCGTCACTTCACTCGCGCCTCGATCTCAGCCTTGCACCGGAGAAACGCCGCCTCAATATCCGCCCGCAACGCGCGCTGCGACGAGAACTCCCGCTCCGCTATCTCTTGTGCCGCTCGAAGTTCAACCAGCGCGCCCGCGGCATCGCCCATCGCCAGTCGAGCTTCGCCCGACCGCCACAGCATCTCCGCGAGAAGATCGCCACCGTCGCGCTCCGACAACGTCCGCGCCGCCGCTATCGACGCATCAAAGTCCGCTCTCGCCTCCTCCATCCGTCCCATGGCTTGCCGGCAACGCGCCCGCAAGCTGAACGCCCCCGCCGTGCTGATGTGGGTCCGCGTCGCAAGATACTTCAGAGCCTGGGTGCAGTCCGCTTCCGCTTCCGCAAATCTTCCCATCGCGAACCGAACCTCCGCAAGGTCCTTCAGCTTGCCCGCGCCGTCCATCGTCGGCTGCTTGATGAATCGCCGATGCATCTCAAGCGACTCCATCGCCAGTTGTTCCGCTTTCGCGAGCTCGCCGCGAGCCAACTTCGCAAACCCGACGATGCCCAGCGCGTTGGAGACCATCTCCGAACCCTCTGGATTCAGTCGCCGACTCATCTCCAGGGCTTGCACGAGCACTCGTTCGCCTTCCTCCTGCTCCCGCACCCTGAGCAGCGATCGTCCAAGATTCCACAACTTCGCGACCATCTGCTCGCTGTCACCCGGTTGCAGGCGCTGCTGCATCTCGCACATGCGTCTGAACCCGGCGACAGACTCCTCATCACTTCGATTGCGATGCACGATCAGGCTCGTATTGATCGCATCCATCATCTCGACCGTGTCGTGCATTTTGAGTCGCTCGAGCATCAACACGGCTTCCTGTGCCAGCCCGTCCCCGTCCGCGTCGCCCCGTGCATACTTGAAGTATGCAAGCCGCGACATGACGCTCGCCACGGCCGCATGATCGCCCGGGTGCTTGCGCCGAATGGAATCAAGCGCGTTCTGATACAACTCCACCGCTTGATTCTCGCGCGTGTACCAGTGCATCACCTCCGCAACCGCGGTCCACAGGCTCGCTTCAGTCTCCGGATCACTCGCGAATCTCCCTCCTTCAAGATCGCTGATCGCCGTGTTCATCGCTTGCACCACAGTCACGTCGTCGCCGCCCATGCCAGTCGTCGGATCGCCCGATCGCAGGATGGACAGCACGAACTGCATCGTGTTCTCCGCGCGGGCTCGCTGAGCAAGCGCCACATCGCGCTGCTGACCAGCGATATCCCGCTCCCGTCGCGCAACCTGAGCCTGCCACGCGAAGCCAATCGCACCGGTAAGAAGCGCCGTCGCCGCCACGGACGCGGCAGACACCACAATCCAGTTCCGCCGCGCAAACTTCCGCACGCGATAAATCGTGCTGGGCGGCGCGGCCAGCACCGCTTCGCCCGCAAGGTGCCGCTCGATATCCGCGGCCAGCGCACTGACCGACTCGTATCGCCGCTCACGATCCTTCTCCATCGCCCTCATCGCGATCCAATCCAGATCGCCGCGAAGTGACGTGGTGAGTTTGCGTGGATCAGAGCGTCGGCTGCTCGCGACATGCACGATCGTGACCGTTTGCTTTGTCACGCGAGTGCTGGGACGCGGCGGATCTTCCTCGGTAATGATCCGCTGCAGTTCTCCATAACTGGCCGAACGCACCCGTGCCGCATCAAGCGGCGTCGTGCCCGTGAGCAGTTCGTAGAGAATGACACCAAGCGAGTAGACATCAGATCGCGTATCGATGTCAAGCGCCGAGACATTGGCCTGCTCTGGGCTCATGTACTCAGGCGTGCCGATCATCTGCCGCAGTTGCGTGTACACGGTGCGATCCGTCAGTGAATCGCTGGTCGCCTTGGCGATGCCAAAGTCAATGACTTTGGGCAGCGCGCGAGAATTCGTCTCCGTCACGAGGATGTTGCTCGGCTTCAGATCGCGATGGATGATGCCCTTGCCGTGCGCGTGCTGCACAGCGTCGCACACCTGCAGAAACAACTCAAGCCGTGCGCGGATCCCCAGTGTGTGCTGGTCGCAGTACTGCGTGATAGGCAGGCCCTTGGCCAGTTCCATCACGAAGTACGGGCGCCCGGTCTCCGTCGCACCCGCATCAAACACCTTCGCGATGCTGGGATGGTCCATCATCGCCAGCGCCTGTCGCTCCGCTTCAAAGCGTGCAATCACCTGCCGCGTATCCATCCCCAACTTGATGAGTTTGAGCGCGACGCGCCGCTTGACCGGCTCAGTCTGTTCCGCCGCAAAAACCACGCCGAATCCACCTTCGCCCAGCCGTTCCACGAGTCGATACCGCCCGATCATCGACGCGGGCAGGTCCTTGGTCCCGACGCGCTGGTCGCCCGCCGCCGCGCGAATGTCGTCGGCAAGACTCTCAATCGGTAGCGGCTTGCTCTCGCCTTCGAGCAGTTGCAGCACTTGCTCACGAAGAGCGACATCATCGCCGCATCGTTCATCGACGAACGTTTCGCGACGTGCTATGCCCATCTCAATCGCATCGAGGAAGATCGCCTTGGCGCGGGCCAGACGCGACGCGTCAGAATGTGGATGAGCGCTGTCACTCACGTCGCCTCACGTTCGTCATTGACGCGTGATGCCAGCCACGCGCGCGCGAATCGCCAGTCGGTCGTCACCGTCACGCGCGACACGTTCAGCACGTTCGCGATCTGGTCCTGACTCATCCCGCCAAACAGACGCATCTCCGCGATCTGCGCCGCTCGCGCATCAAGCGTCGCAAGCTGCGTCAACAGATCATGCAGTTCCAGCACGCGAAACTCGCGACTCGCGTGCGCGTCTTCCCCCATGCCATCCACGCTGATATCCACGCGCTGCATCCCGCCGCCACGCTTGTCCGCCTGCTTGCGACGAGCATGGTCCACCAGCACCTGCCGCATCGCGATCGTCGCGACAGCCATGAAGTGATCGCGCCCCGTCCAACGCTTGTCGGCCGAGCCCATCTTCAGATACGCCTCATGCACCAACGCCGTCGGCTGCAGTGTGTGCGCTCGTTCGCCCGGCAGCGACAAATGATGCGCCGCCAGCGATCGCAGTTCGTCATACACAAGCGGCAGCAACTCGCGAATGGTCGCGTCGCTCCCGGCAGGCGTGCTGGCGGCTCGATCAGTCATGAAGACACTCGTCCACATCGTTGTCATCCTCCTGATCGCTCGTCGCCTGATCGGGTGCCTATCGGACGAGCCTTTCGCTGTGTAAGGATCGCGTACGCCACGCCCGCTGCGCAAAGCGATTGTGAAGACATCCCGAAAAATTCTCCCAATTCACTTTGCGCGCTGGTTGCTTCTTCCGCGAGTCTCTTGGGAGGCCGGCGTTTCACGGCCAACATCGTCTCGCGTTCACGCACACACCCGGAGAAGCACCATGACTCGCAGCATCTTGAAGAGCGTCGCCCTCGCCGTCTTTCTCGCCGCCGGCGCAGCACCCGCCCTCGCCCAGGGCAACGCCATTACCTACCAGGGCCAACTCAAAGCCGACGGCTCTGCGGTCAACTCGCCCACCGATTTGCGGTTCTCGCTGTTCAACGCAGCGACTGGCGGCACGCAAGTGGGCTTCATCGTCACGCAGAATGCGGTCGACGTCGCCGATGGGCTCTTCACGACGCCTATCGACTTTGGCGTCAATCCCTACACGTCCAATCAGAACCTATTCCTGCAGATCGAAGTGCGCAACCCCGCGGGGTCGGGCTCCTTTGTGCCCATGGGCTCTCGCCAGGCGCTGACGCCCGCGCCCTTCAGCCTCGCAACCCGCGGCCTCAACGTGGACGCGGGGGGCAACATCTCGCTGTCACGTAGTGCCAATCGCTTCTTGAACGTGGCCCAAGAGCCCCAGAACGTCCCGGGCGGATCCAATGGCAAAAGCCTCACGCTCGCCGCGGGCAGCGCCGCCAACGCCAATTCCTTCGCTTCACTCGGCGGGAATCTCATCCTGCAAGCCGGATCCGGCTTCAACGCCACCCAGCCGAATGTCCCCGGCGGCGACACGATCATCCGTTCAGGTGCGAACGCCATTTCGGCGATTGACGGTCGGAATGGCGGCTCGATCATCTTGCAGAGCGGGGCGCAAAACAACACCTTTGTGGAGCGGATGCGTGTGACGCCTACGGGCAACGTTGGCATTGGCACCGACAGTCCATCGAACAGGTTAAGTGTGTCGGGTAATGCTGATGTCACCGGCAACGTCGGCATCAACGCAGCACCAACACTCAGCAAAGTGACGATTGCAACTGACAATGCACCGTTTCCGGCTCCGGGTATCTCGGTCAACCCCACACATGCGACGTCTCGGCAAACTTCAATAGCGGTTGGCAACTGGGCGACTGTGCAGGACTTTAACGGTACTGGTGGCCTCAACTTCTCCATCTATCAGCGAGATGTTGATCAGCAAAGAATGTTCTTTAGCACAACGGGCAACGTCGGCATCGGCACCACTGATCCCGCCGCCCGCCTGCACAATGTCGGCACCACCCGCCTCGACGACCAACTGCAGTTCGGCGTCCAAAACTTCACCGGCACCACGGGCAGCAACGCCAGAATCTATCGCTTCGGTACCGGTGGCAATGTCTCCAACCTCTACCTCGACATGACCTCATCCGCGCCAGGAAGCTCCTTTATCTTCCAAGCCAACGGCAACGACCGTTTCTCATTCGACCTCAGCAACGGCACCGCGCTGAAAACAGGCGGCGGCGCGTGGGGCGTCTTGAGCGACGAACGCACGAAGACCGACATCCAGCCCATGACCGGCACCCTCGATCGCCTCCTGCAACTCAAGGGCCACGCCTACACCTACAAGCCCGAGTTCGTTGAAGACGGCCGCGCCCTGCCCGGCACACAGATCGGCCTCGTCGCCCAGGAAGTTGAAACCGTCTTCCCCGACTGGGTCACCACCGGCGCTGACGGCCTCAAGCAAGTCACCGAGCGCTCGACGACAGCCCTCATGGTTGAAGCCCTCCGCGACCTGCGCGCCGAAAAGGACGCCGAGATTGCGACCAAGGACGCTCAGATCGCCACGCTTGAGCAGCGTCTTGCACGTATCGAAGCCCTGCTCAATGCCGCTGCACCGCAGCAGAAGTAATGCTCAAGAAGCAGATCTCGAGAATCTGTGTGATCGACACTGCATCCTCGTCAAATATCTACTGAGAACACACGTCAATCTCATTTCTAGGTGATCGCACTCAGCATGACGGCGTTCATTCCGAGGAAAGTCAAACATGATTCGTACCACCATCAAGAACATCGCCCTCGCCATCTTTCTCGCCGCCGGCGTAGGCCCAGCCCTCGCCCAAGGCACCGCCTTCACGTACCAGGGTCAACTCAACAGCGACGGCCTGCCCGTCGACTCGTCCGCCGACTTCGAGTTCTCGCTCTTCACCGCAGCAACCGGCGGCACGCAGGTGGGCTCCACCGTGACCCGCAGTGGCGTGAGCGTGACGAGCGGACTGTTCACGACGCCCGTTGACTTCGGCGTCAATCCATACACCAGCAACCGAAACCTCTTTCTGCAAATTGCCGTGCGTAGCCCAGCGGGCAGCGGCTCATTCGTCACGCTGGGCTCGCGCCAGTTGCTCACGCCCGCACCCTTCAGCCTCGCCACCCGCGGAATCAATGTGAACACCGCGGGCAACGTCGGTATCGGCACGACAAATCCTTCGGCTCCCTTGCATGTCTTCTCCAACACGGGTGGGCCGCTTCGTAACACCGCGGTGTTCACGGACGGTGGCTTTTCGACATTCCGCATTGCCCATCCTTCCAATCAAGTGGTCGCACTCGGCGGGCTCAATGAGCACACGCTCCAAATCGGTGGCCTTGGCACGAGCGCGTTCAATCCCATCATGACCATCACGCCGTTCCTCAGCGGCGGCAACGTCGGCATCGGCACAGCAATCCCTGGCAACAGGCTCTCGGTGGCTGGCACAGCAGACTTCACCGACAACGTCGGCATCGGCACCACCAGTCCCATCGCGCGTTTTGAGGCCGTTACTTCTCCCAGTCCGCTGAACGATCCCATCGCGATATTCCGAAATGAGACGTGTGGCGCGCCTTGCGGCCAAGAAGCGAACACCGAGAATGTCCGGTTGGTCAACACCGCAGATGCGGGGAGCGTTGGCATCGGATTGATGGTGGAACCCGGCGCGACGATCAACAGCGTATCTGACGTGTGGCTCGGCACGGGCTTCGGATCCGGCACAGATGACAACAACTTCCTCATCGCCACCAAGACCAGCCCGACCACCCTCACCAACCGGCTCGTCGTGAATGGCGACAACGGCAACGTCGGCATCGGTACCGATGCGCCATCCGCCCGCCTGCACAACGTCGGCACCACCCGCCTGGACCAGGAACTTCAGTTCGGCATCCAGAACTTCACCGGCACCTCGGGCAGCGACGCCAAACTCTATCGCTTCGGTGCGGGCGGTAATGGCAGCAACTTGTACCTCGACATGACCAGCACCACCGGAAGTTCCTTCATCTTCCAAGCCAATGGGAACGACCGTTTCCTCTTCGACATCGGCACAGGTGCCGCGCTGAAAACAGGCGGCGGCGCGTGGGGCGTCTTGAGCGATGAACGCACCAAGACTGACATCCAGCCCATGACCGGCACGCTCGACAAACTGCTCAAACTCAAGGGCCACGCCTACACCTACAAGCCCGAGTTCGTCCAGAGCGGCCTCGCCCTCCCCGGCACGCAGATCGGCCTGGTCGCTCAGGAAGTCGAAGCCGTCTTCCCCGACTGGGTCACCACGGGCCAGGACGGCATGAAGCAAGTCACCGAGCGCTCCACCACCGCCCTCATGGTCGAAGCCCTGCGCGACCTGCGGGCTGAGAAGGACGCTCAGATCGCCTCGAAGGACGCCCAGATCGCGGCGCAAGGCAACCAGATCGCCACGCTTGAGCAGCGTCTTGCACGTATCGAAGCCCTGCTCAATGCCGCTGCACCGCAGCAGAAGTAATGCTCAAGAAGCAGATATCGAGAATCTGTGTGATCGACACTGCATCCTCGTCAAATCTCTACTGAACACATGCGTCAATCTCATTTCTAGGTGATCGCACTCAGCATGAAGGCGATCATTCCGAGGAAAGTCAAACATGATTCGTACCACCATCAAGAACATCGCCCTCGCCATCTTTCTCGCCGCCGGCGCAGGCCCAGCCCTCGCCCAAGGCACCGCGTTCACATACCAAGGCGAGCTGCAAGACAGCAGCTCACCCGTCAACACACCCGCCGACTTCGAGTTCTCGCTCTTCAACGCAGCAACCGGCGGCACGCAGGTGGGCTCCACCGTCACGCGTAGCGGCGTGAGCGTGAGCAGCGGGCTCTTCACCACGCCCGTCGATTTCGGCGTGAACCCGTACACCTCGAACCAAGCCCTCTTCCTCGAGATCGCCGTCCGCAACCCCGCAGGCAGCGGTTCGTTCGTCACGCTGGGCTCGCGCCAGGCCCTCACGCCCACACCCTTCAGCCTCGCGACGCGCGGCATCAATGTCGATGCCAACGGTGACATCGCACTGCTCACGGGTGCCGATCGCCGCATCAATGTTCCAAACACGCTCGTCAACACGAACGGCACAAACTTGATCGTCACCGCAGGCGAAGCGAGCCCCGCAGGCAATGCCGCCGATGGCGGCGATCTGATACTCGAAGCTGGCAGGGCCCGCAACTCCGACCAATCGTTCATTCGCCCAGGCGATGTCATCATTCGTTCGGGCGGAAACAGGGGTAACGCATCGAACGCGCCCAATGGTGGCGACATCATCTTCCAAAGCGGTGCGTCGTTCTCAGCAACCGCCGAGCGGATGCGCATCACGCCCACGGGCAACGTCGGCATCGGTACCACAACCGCTTCCAACAGGCTGAGTGTCTCGGGCAATGCCGACTTCACCGGCAACGTCGGCATCGGCACCACGACTCCGATAGCACCGCTTGATGTCATGGGCAACCTCCGCGTCTTTTCAAACGGCACCATCCGCAATCAAGCCGTCGTATCGACCTTCGGTAGTCACAACGGCCTCATCGAGACGTTCTACGGCCCCAACGACCGCTTCGGCATGGCCCAGCTCCCCGCGGGCAAGCTCGCGCTCTACTCGGGCGATGTCTTCAGCGGCTCTGCCGTGCAGATCGGCACCATGACAGGCGCGAGCACGTTCTCGCCCTCCATGACCGTCGCTCGCGGCGGCAACGTCGGCATCGGCACCGTGACACCCGAGGCCCGCTTGCATAACACCGGCACCACCCGCCTCGACGGCACGCTGCAGTTTGGTTCCACCCTCCAAAGCGGCAACACGGTCTCCATTCGCCGCAACGATGCTTCCGGAGCGAGCGATGTTGTGCTCGATTTCTCACCCGCGACGGTCGCGAATGCCTCGGCGTTCGTCATCAACCGCAATGGTGCCAACGTCTTTATCTTCCAGTTGGATGGCCTCGCCGGAAAGCCAGGCGGCGGCAACTGGACCGTCCTCAGCGACGAGCGCTCCAAGAACAACATCCAGCCCCTGACCGGCACCCTTGATCGCCTCCTGCAACTCAAGGGCCACGCCTACACCTATAAGCCCGAGTTCGTTGAAGACGGCCGCGCGCTGCCCGGCACGCAGATCGGGCTGGTCGCGCAGGAAGTCGAAGCCGTCTTCCCCGACTGGGTTTCGACTGGCACCGATGGCATGAAGCAAGTCACCGAGCGCTCAACCACCGCCCTCATGGTCGAAGCCCTGCGCGACCTGCGCGCCGAGAAGGACGCCGAGATCAACGATCTCAAAGCCCGCCTCGAAAAGCTCGAAGCGCTTCTCACTGTCCAAAGCAAGTAAAGCGCAAATCAAACTTCAAAACACACAAGGCCCCGCGAAAGCGAGGCCTTGTTGCTTTGTATGCTGCATGCACCCTCATGCCATGATGCCATGATGCCGTATGCCTTGATGCCATCTTCCATCCGCATCACTCCGCCCCCGCCACAGGCCGTTCCGTCGTCTTGGGCATCTGCACCCGCGCCACGCGCGTCCACTCCTGCTGCAACAGTCCATCAACACCCTTGTACATCACAAACTCGCTGTACAGGTCCATGCTCGCCGTGTAGCGCCGCCAACCCAGCGCACTGGTGTCGCGCGATCTGCCCATGCCAAACTGCTGCACTTCAAGAAGTGTGGTGTGGTTCTTGGCATCAAAGCGATCGCTGAAGAGCGCGACAGGTCGCGCTGTCCACTGCGCGTCGGCTTCGGTCGGTGTCGTGTCACTGGTTGCTTGCGACAGCCGCCGTGTATCGATGGTCGTCTGTTCACTCAGCAGCGAGCCCGGCCGCGCGTACAGCGCGAGTGAGATACCCATGATGGGCGTGTACGGGTCATACGCCGTGATGTTGCCCGCAACCACTGCATCTGCGCCCAGCGCCTGCGCCAGTTGCCGCGCTTCGCCGGGCGTGCGCACGCTGCGCAGTTCGAGAGTTTCCATCGCGGCCAGCGTGCGATCCAGCGGCAGGCATCGCAGCCCACGCACTTCTTCGATCGCGCCGATCAGTTTGTCGGTCACGACCAGTTCATCCACAATCGTGGTGCCGCTTTCGTTGCGCAGTGGAATCACGGCCCACAGCACTTCGCCCTTGCTGGCGTCGTACGGAGCCTGCAGCGCGCGGGGGGCTACCAGCCGGTCCTGACGCGGCCCCGACTTGCACGCGCTCAGACCCGTCACCGCACCTGCCACCGCCAACATGCACATCCATCGCCACATGCCTCCAGCATCGGCGATTGCGCGATTTGCCCTCCAAAACGCACAGCGGGCAAGCCTTGCCGCCGGCGGGTTCCACGCATTGGACCGCCGCTCATGCCCGACCTGCCCGCCGCAAAGGAAATCCATGTTCAGTCGCGGTCTTCCTCGCTTGCCGTCTCCAGTTCCGCGTCTTCCGTTGACTCGTGCCGCAGTTCCGTCGCGATAGCGGCGGTGCCCGGTGCGACCAGCGCGCTGGCGGTACGGACGGCGTCCTGCATGCGCATCGACCAGACGTTGTCCACGCCGTCGCGGTTGCTCACGAAGAACAGGTGATCACTCTTGCTCCACACCGGGCTCAGTGCCACGCCGTGGCCGGTGGTCAGACGCACGGTGCCTTCACCTTGTGTGCTGGTCATCCACAGGCTGCTGCTTTCGGGAGTTGTGCTGCTGGCCTGGGTCATGGGGACCTGGGCGTAGACGATCCACCTGCCGTCGGGGCTCCACGAGGGGTTGATCAGGGCGTTGCCGGTGTCGCTCACGATTTGCGTGGGGTTGCTGGCTTCGCTGTCCTTGTAGGTCAGGGTCCACAGGCCAAACCCGCGGTTGCCGCGTTCGCGGCCGAGTTGGAAGAGAATCTGATCGCCGCCGTCGTTGCCCGTGCCGGGCGTGGGGCACCACTTGGGGAAGAGGCCGTAGCCGATGAACTGGGCGACTTCGGGCTTGCTGACGCGGACGGTCCACATCTCCCAGCGGCCGCTGGTTTCACCCAGGCGCGAGAAGACCAGTTGCGTGCCGTCGGGGCTCCAACTGGGGGCGACGTCGGCGGTGATGTCGGTGGTGATCTGGAAGGCCTTGCCGCCGGTGACGGGCATCACGAAGATGTCCCAGTTGCCGCTGCGGTCGCTGGCGTAGGCGATCATGGAACCATCGGGGCTGATGGTGGGCATGACGTCCTGGGCGGCGTCGCGGGTGAGTTGGGTGACGGTCTTGGTGTTGACCTGCTTGACGTAGATGTCGCTGGTGGCGCGGTGCTGGGTGCTGGCGAAGACCAGGGTGGAGCCGTCACGCGAGATGCTGGGGTCAAAGTCGCCGCCTTCCTGGGCGAAGGTGACTTTGCTGACGTTGACGGTGGTGGCTTCGCTGACGCCGGGTTCGCCGACGAAGGGGCGGATGTTGAGTTCGCTCGGGTCTGCTTCGCGCCAGTCGAGTTCCTGCTGCATGGTGAGTTGGAGGGCGCTCATGCGCGGCTCGGCGGCGGGGGCGGGTTCCGCGGGAAGGGCGGCGACCGGGGCGGGCGCAGTGCGCGACGCGCAGCCTGCTGCGGCGAAGAGAAGGCCGGCCATGGTCAACGACACACCCACGTTCGCACGCTTGTTCATACCAATCTCCTGCTGCACCAGACGGCGGGGCCGGTTCGCGCTGCGCGAAGACGGACCTGCGTTGTCGGCAGCATCGGACAGGTCGGGGTGTGACTTTGCGCTGGGTGGATGGAGGGTGGTTATGGGCCGCCTGCGGCGCGACACAAAGCCTACTTTGGCGGCATGCTGGATCGTTATCGTGCCAAGCAGCCCGGTGCGAGTCTGCCTTCGCTGCTGTTCTACACGCTCGCGCGGCGGTCGGCGCATCTGTTCTACAGCATCTTCTATCGCATTCGCGTGGAGGGTGTGGAGAACGTGCCCGCGACGGGCGGGGTGATTCTGGCGTGCAACCATCAGAGCAACTTTGATCCGCCGGCGATCGGCGGCAGCATTGATCATCGGAATCTGGATTTCATTGCGAAGGTCGAACTGTTCAAGCCGCCGCTGAGTTGGATCATCAAGGGGCTCAACAGCATTCCGGTGCGCGGGTCGGCGGCGGATACGGCAAGCATCAAGGAAGTGCTGGCACGCTTGGAACAAGGGCGCGCGACACTGATCTTTCCAGAGGGATCGCGCACGCCGGATGGGGAGATCAAGGAATTTCAGCGCGGCGTGATGCTGCTGGTGAAGCGCGCGCAGTGCCCGGTGGTGCCATGCGCTATCGAGGGGCCGTTCAAGGCGTGGCCGCGCGGGGGGAAGTTGAAGTTGTTTGGGGTGCGCTTCCGGCTGATTTTCGGGAAGCCGATTCCGCATGCAGAGCTGATGGCACTCGGCAATGACGGGGCTTTGGCTCGATTGCGCGAGGAGATTGTGGGGCTGCGGGGGAGGATTGTGTAGGTGGGAAGGCGCGGCATTCGGCATTCGTGATTCGGCATTCGTGGTGGGGGCGTCGGGGGGGACGGCGAGGCACATGGCGATGGCGGGTTCACTGGCCCAGCGTTCGATTTCGAAGGCGGTGAAGCGGAGGTCTCTGGCGAGGGCGTAGAGGTCGCGGCTGAGTTCGAAGTAGCGGAGGACGCGCGGGATGTCGTGGGGTTCGATGCAGGCGAGGTAGGCGTCGGTGAGTTGGGATGGGCGGGCCATGGTGATCCCCTTGTGGGCAGCGCGAAAAATGTCGCGCCTCCGTATAGAGGGGTGCAAAAGCCATGTTGTGCGCGCGCAGCGTGTCGGTCTGCGGCGCAAGTGCTTGTGGCTGCTGGCGGCAGAATTTCGGCGGAAATCTGGCAGATTTTTTGGGCAGGGGTCGGACGCGTGCTCAGGGCGTGCGCCCGCCCCGGAGGGGCGGGCCACCCAGGAGGTGTTCGCAGGCTTCGCGGTAGAGGACGCGCAGCATGTTGGGCGGGAGATTGAGGCCTTGCAGGCGTGGGGCGGGGAGGGTTTCGGTGAGGGCGGGGTTGACCATTTTGAGGTCGGGGTCGGCGATGGGGCTTTCGCCTGTGTAGTCGGTTTCGAACATCAATCGCAGGGCGAGGTAGCGGCTGGCGTAGAGGTCGAAGGCGGCCTGCGGACTGTCGGCGAGGTCGGCCATGGGGTGTTTGTTGAGCAGGTCGGCGGGCTTGGGGGTCAGGTGGTCGTCGATGGTGACGATGTCGCTGCCGAAGAGGATGCGGCCTTGCCATTTGCTGAAGAAGTCGAAGACGCGGCCGCGTGGGTGCTTGCTGAGTTCGCGCACGACCCACTTGGTGGCGCTGGTGTCGAGGCTGAGATTGGGGTGGCGCGTGAGGAGGCCATCGAGGAAGTCCAGATCTTCGGGCCAGCCGCCCATGTGTGCGGCGAGCCAGGGGCCCGTGAAGCGATCGATCATGCGTTCGAGCGGCGGGTAGTGGTCGCGCTTCATGCCGTAGACGGCGGGGTTGCTGTATTTGGTGGCGAACCAGGTGTCGGGGTCGGCGACGTGGACCATGATGCCCATGCCGAGTTGCTGGGCGAGTTTGGCGTGCTCGACGCGCCAGGGGCTGTCGAAAGCGATGAGGTCTTTGCCGGCTTCACCGGGGAAGACTTCGTACATGCGCGGGGCGTTCCAGAGTTTGATCATCTTCGCGCCGAACTGGTCGCGAAACTGCTGGATGTCTTCGAGGTAGCCGCTGGTCATCGCCTTGCGTTTGTCTTCCGCGCGAAATTGCGGAAAGGCGATGAAGGAGACGAAGTCACCCAGCACGCGGCGGACGAGCGGGGCATCGGTGATGCGGACCTGGGTGAAGACGTGCTCGATGCCGAAGGTTTGCGCGACGTCGCGATAGATGAGTGCGGCGCGTTCGCCATTGATGTGGGCGTGCACATCGATGATGGGGCAGGGAAGAGCGGGGAGAGCGGCGGCGCATCGCCGATAATCGAGACTGAAGCGATTTTCGGCGCGCGGGTGCTTGTGGGCGGGCGAGTTAGATGGCGAGGTGGTTGGAGAGGTAGGGGGCGCGTGTGTGATTCCGGCGCGGAGGACGGGATGGTCGAGCGAATGGGTCGGCGAACTCATACGATGTTTCCAGGCAGACCCTGACCGACGCGCACGGCGCGGCGGTGAACCGAACTGTCACGACACGATGATAACTGCACCAGTCATCTCGCACGCTTCGATGCCGATTGCGGCGAAACGTCCCCTGCGGATCGTGGTGGCCCATGACTGGCTGTGCGGGTATCGCGGGGGCGAGGGCGTGTTGGATCGGCTGGTGCAGGTGGTGTCGCGGCACCACCGGCTTGTTGATCTGTTTGTGATGTTTGATGATGGCGGGCATGTGACGCCTGCGATTGACGCGACGCCGCGCACGGTGAGCAAGGTGGGGAAGTGGCCGCTTGCGAGCGGGCCGCTGCGGCGGTGGCTGATGCCGTTTTATCCGAAAGCGATACGCGATCTGTCGCGCAAGCTGGAGCGGCTGCACGGGCAAGAGCCGATTGATCTGCTGATCAGCAGCAGCAGCGCGGCGATCAAGGGTTTGCGGCCGCCTTATGGGGTGCCGCACCTGTGCTATTGCCATAGCCCGCCGCGGTATGTGTGGTCGCAGGCGAGTGAGTACACGCGTGATTCGTGGCTGCGCTCGCTGGGGCTGAACATGTTTCGCAAGAGTTACCAGCGGTGGGACCAGCAGAGCACGAGCGCGGACACGGTGACGCGGCTGGTGGCGAACAGCACGTACACGGCTGACCAAGTGACGCGGTGCTATGAGCGCAGCGCGAGCGTGATTTATCCGCCTGTGCGGACGGAGTATTTCACGCCGGCGATTGAGAAGATTGGTGACTCGCGCGAAGACTACTGGCTGTATGTGGGCGCGCTGGAGCCGTATAAGCGGGTTGATCTGGCGATTGATGCGGCGAAGAAACTCGGGCAGCGGCTGGTGATTGTGGGGACGGGCTCGATGCGCGGGAGGTTGGAGGATCGCGCTCGCGCGGGGAAAGACGGCAAGGCTTCACGCGTGACGTTTGCGGGGCGCGTGCAGGATGCGGAGTTGCGCGAGCACTATCGCAAGGCGCGGATGCTGATGTTTCCGCAGGTGGAAGATTTTGGGATTGTGGCGGTGGAGGCGCAGGCGTGCGGGCTGCCGGTGGTGGCGCGCAAGGCGGGTGGCGCGCTGGACACGGTGCAGGATGGTGTGACGGGCGCGCTGTTTGACGAGCCGACGGTGGAGAGCCTGGTGAAGGCGACGATTCGCTGTCCGCGGCGGAGTGATGCGGCGTGCCGGGTGAATGCGGAGCGGTTCAGTGAGCAGGCGTTTGATGCGGGGATATTGCGGGAGATTGAGATGTGGTGGAGACGGTCGCAGATGGTCGCTATCATGGCGCGAGTCCTGCGGTGCATTAGGGCATGCCGACTCGAATCAGGGGCCTTTGAGCCATGTCGACCACTCAATCAGGCGCGGAAGCCGCGCACGACGTCGTGAACGCTGAGCGCGTTCGTCCCGCGGTTTCGATCACGGAAGTCAAGCAGCAGTGGCAGTCGGCTTTGCCTGGCGAAGTTGGTTTCTGGCACACGTGGCTGAAGAGCAAAGGCCATGTGTGGCCCGAGGCGTATGCGTACCGCACGGATCCGAATCTGGCATTTCAGTGGTTCATTCAGCCGTACTGCCCGAGTGCGGATGGTGCACACTTGCGCATTCTGGATGTGGGTGCGGGGCCGATGACTGCGCTGGGCAAGAAGTGGGGCAATCGCACGCTCGATATCGTCGCGATCGATCCGCTTGCAGAGGACTACGACAGAATTCTCGCTGATACGGGCCACACGCCGCTCGTGCGCACCATCAAGGGTGATGCTGAGGCACTCGAAGCGCAGTTTGGCCGTGATGCGTTTGATTTTGTGTGGGCGCAGAACTGCCTGGACCACATGGTCGATCCGTTCAAGGCTCTGCACGAAATGCTTGCGGTCGTCAAGCCGGGGCGCTTCGTGATGCTTGAGCACGCGGTGAACGAAGGCGAGACGATGGCGTATGACGGTCTGCACCAGTGGAATCTGTGCATCCGCGACAAGCGGTTCGTGATCTGGCGGCCTGATCGCACGGTCGATGTCAACGACATGTTCAAGGATGTCGCGGACGTGACGTATGAGGAGAAGGGGAGTTGGCTGGTGGTGGGGCTGAAGAAGAAGTAAGGCTGCGGGCCATGCTGATCTGTTCTTCGCGTGTTGTCGCCGCATCCGGTGGGCTGCGCTAACGAAGTTACGGACATGGCCGTCACGTTCATCACCGGTTGTTCATCTGGGTTTGGGAAGTCGCTTGCGCTGGAGGCGTTGTCGCGGGGGCAGCATGTCGTCGCGACGGCGCGGGATGTGGGCGCGCTTGCTTCGCTGCGGGAGTCGCACCCGGAGAGTTGCACGATTGAGCAGTTGGATGTGACGGATGCTGGGCAGTGTGAGGATGTGGTGGGGCGCGTGATTGCGGAGCGCGGGATTGATGTGCTGATCAACAACGCGGGGCGGGGGATGCTGGCGAGTGTGGAGGAGAGCGATGAGGCGGCGGCGCGGGCGAATTTTGAGGTGAACTTCTTTGCGCCGCTGCGGCTGTCGCGCTTGGTGATTCCGCACATGCGTGAGCGCGGCAGTGGCGCGATTGTCATGATGTCAGCCGCGGCGGCGATCAACAACTATGCGGGATTTGGCGTGTATGGGGCGAGCAAGTGCGCGCTGGAGGGGCTGGCGGAGAGTCTGAAGGCGGAGGTCACGGCGTTTGGCGTGAAGGTGATGATCGTGCAGCCGGGGCCGTTCCGGACGGAGTTCATCAGCAAGGGTGATATGTCGCGCGGGCGCGGGGCGACGTATGCGCAGAGCGTGGGGCGGTTTGCGGCGTTGCTTGCGGGCATGCCGGGCAAGCAGCCGGGAGATCCGGCTCGCGCGGCGAGTGCGATGCTGGATGCGATTGCGGCGGAGAACACGCCGCTGCGTTT
>VYMG01000146.1_pt1 | contig 32916 bp, 30 predicted proteins | sample 5115261 | NCBI WGS metagenome assembly VYMG01 (sample SAMN12291781, study PRJNA351875) | freshwater metagenome | isolation source: freshwater lake | place: USA: Michigan, Wintergreen Lake | collected 2013-08-08
AGGGCGGTATTTTCATGGACATCTACTTTTGCACCAAGGCGATGTAATTCCGGCACATGATGAAAACGTGTGGGGTAAATCATATCGGTCACACGTGAAGCACCGGGAGCCGTCATCATATATGCCACCCATTGTGCTTGTGCGTCCGTAGGAAATCCGGGATATGGCGCTGTCGTAATATCCACGGGCTGCGGTGCATCATTCATTTCTATCATAATGGTATTGCCCGTCACATCAAGTGTGCAGCCGCTTTCTTCCAACTTGGCTATCACTGCCGTCAAATGATAAGGATTCACGCCATCCAATTGCACTTTACCGCGTGTCATTGCCGCACCAATTAAAAATGTGGCTGCTTCGATGCGATCGGGTATAATGTCATCTTCGACGGATTTGAGAGCGTCCACACCTTCAATTTCTAAGGTGGTGGTGCCAATACCCTCAATTTTTGCCCCCATTTTTACCAATAACTTTGCAAGAGCAGTGACTTCGGGTTCCAAAGCGGCATTGGTTAAAATTGTGGAACCTTTTGCCAACACTGCTGCCGATAAAACATTTTCTGTTGCTCCCACACTTGATACATCAAAATGGAAACGTGTGCCTTTCAATCCTTCGGTATGTGCATTGATATACCCATTTTCAATATCAATGTTTGCCCCTAATTTTTCGAGTCCGCGTAAATGTAAATCCACGGGACGAGGTCCGAAAGCGCAGCCGCCCGGCAAAGACACACGTGCCCGACCATAGCGGGCAATAAGCGGACCCAACACATTAATCGAAGCACGCATTTGCTTGACATGCTGATAGGGCGCTTCATAGCTGTTAATATTTGTCGAATCTATAAAGAGTTCATTTTTATTAAGTTCGGAGTGTATGCCCATTGCACCGAGCAAACGGGTGATTGTCCAAATATCGCGTATATTGGGTGTATTGTGAAATCTATACACACCGGGTTGCAATAATACCGCCGGTATAATGGCAAGCGCCGCATTCTTCGCGCCTGAAATACGAACGGTACCGCTTAACCGCACACCGCCTTCAACAATAAATTTATCCATTGTTCTCTATGAGTTGTGAATTGTACTATCTCTGTTATGCAAAACTACGGACAACGCTTCGGATAACCGTTGCTTCGCCTTTTATCGGGATTGTATGTTTTGCTCAAGTAATTGCTTAGTCTTTTTTTGCCGATACCGAAACATAGCTTTGGTCACATGGCGCACAATAAGCATATCAATAAGAGCTCCGAGCATACCGAATGGTAATGAGTAGGTAAATGTATCTGTCATTATTGTCATTGTCCCATCGGCAATAAACTCCCTTGTTTGACGCATGGAGTGAAATGGTCCGCGTACCTGTTCATCGGATAAACGTCGTGGAAAATCATATTCCACAAAACGAATGTGTATATGTTGAGCAGGCAAAATCCATTGCCGGAGGGATAAATGAACCTCTTGCCCCAAACCCGGCTCACTCCATTTATCTAAACCCACCGTGATATAGGGCGGCGTAATTTTGGCTAAATTTTCAGGATTGGTATGAAATAAAAATACCGCCTCCTGTGTCGCCTGTATTGTAATAGATTGCTGAATTGTTGTCATGGTAAAGAAAAATTAAACAACGAGAATTTCAAGATTCATTATAAAAGCACTCCAAAATTTACTGTAAACCGCACCCCCTGCCATTGCAAGAACCTCTTCCATATTGGATTGTAAGAGGATATGTTCTTTCTCAGAAAATGTGGAACTTCTAAGCCAGTTTCGAGAATATTCCGCTTCTAAATATGTAGGAGTAAATGCAAGCAAAGCTCTTAAAAATGAAGAACCATCTTTGGCACATTTTATCCCGTTTTTTAGCACATATCTGTCTGTGTAATGGGGGTCTTGCGGAGGATATAACTCAATTTCTCCTGTATTAGTATTTATAAATAATTGATACTTTTCATACAATGTAGTCAAATGTCCTATAGGAATATAACCCTTATGATTACTTTCTGCATCTTTTATACTTCCTCCCGATGGTGTCAAGGAAAATACGAGACAAGAAAATAGACTAAACCGATTATCCACATTGTAATATTGAATGAATCGTAATAACTCATCCTCATAATTATAGTGTATCTTTAATGGTATATCCCGTTTCTGTACAAGAAACTTACACGCCAACAGTTCCCCCACTGAACACTGACCTGCCCAATATTCAAGATCTCCGCCATTCTTTATTTCTAAATCAACAGCAAGTGAATACATTTGGGCATATTGGGTTACAAATTCTTCTGCTGTGATTGTTCGTGCAACTATTTGTTGCGTCGGTGATGGGTTTTTGAGTGTGTCTTGCCTTTCTGTGTGTGTTTCCTTTGATGTCAGAGTATCTGTTGAACTTAGCTTTGTTGTATTCTTTTCAAGATATCGTTTCTCTAAATTCTTGGAACTTATATCCGCACAGAATTTCCAAAATTCTTTGTACTCATCACCATCAACTATTTTATCCCACTCTTCCCTTGACAAAGATTGATCATGTCCTGCCGCCATCTTTATTATGTGTTCGATATGCAATAAAATGTAATCATATAATTGCTTCGCATATTCATTACTATTGTCTTGATAATTCTTTTCAAAGGTAAGACAAATACGAGAAAAATAGAAACCGGCACGGATAAAGGCATTCCCATCAATAGCACAACGATAACCTTCAAAATTGAGACCGGAATGAATACTCTCAACACTCAACAAACATATTTCACTATCATATACACTTATCGCAAGCCATCCTTTGTCCTTGAAATGGCCTACGGGAAGATATTGATTTAAGAGACATAGATAGTCCGTGACATTCAAACGTGGATCAAGAATATGATAATAGAGCGGCACCCCTATAATCGGCTCAAACAATGCAATATTATCAGGATCAGCAAGTGCATCAGATTCACACACTTTATATGTTTTAATAAACAATATAATTCCATCTTCATTAAACTCACCAAACCTATTACGTGTAGGTACATCACAATCCAGGATTTGTTCTCTATAATTGGATGAGAACAATTCCGAAGAATCAACTGAATTATAATTATTTTCTTTTTTCATATTTTAAAAATTTAAATTTATTATACTGTATTTATTAGCAATAATTATCAGTACTGTTTAAATGGAATCCCTTGGTAGCATCCCCACTCGACACAAAGTCCCCAAAAATCTTGATAATCGTTGCTCCCTGCAACTTTGGCGAATACGGGTATATTTTTAACCATGTGAGCATGTAATTTTTTTCCAAATTTATTAGGATTACCTGAGTAATTTTTCCAGAATTCAATGTATTCATAAAACAACCGATAAGAAGCATCTAAGAATTTTTCACCATTGAGTGCGCAACGCGTAATTTCCGGCTTATACATCGGCGCTATTGTTTCATTAACCCATAATTCAATTTCCTTCGTTCTTACATTAATTACAAAAGTTGAATAAACTTCCGTGGTTGTAGCCACAGGAATCGCACCATTTACTAATATACTGTAGTCAATAATCATGAGTGGATTAATGCTTTCACAAGTGATTTGTGTACGATAAACCAACTGTAACAGGAAATAGGGACTTCCTCCTGATGCACGATTTTCTTCTCTAGTTACATTATAATATTTAATGAGATTGATAATTTCATCTTCCAAAGGTATATTATATTCCAAAGGTTGAGATCGAGGATAAACCATGTATTCTTTATGGTACCTTAAATCATTAATTTTTTCTATATAGTCATGTGCTGTCATTTGATAGGATAAAATAAGTGAAAAAAATATAATATTATTGGAACTTGATTGCTCTTACTAAATTCTTTCCACAAATATAATTATCCCAGAACAAATTATAGTGTTTGCCACCTGCTAAACGTAGAACATCTGGTAGTGCAGACATCAGCATCCGTCGTTCCTGATCATTGAAAGGTCTTCCGACCCCCATTCTTTTTCTTAGTGATTCTACGGCTTCATAATAAACCGGTAAATACATAATTACAGCGTCTAAGAAGGATGCCCCATCTTTGGCACACTTTATAAATGTATTAATACTCACTATATCGGAGAACATAGTTTGACCCGAACTATGTATTTCTATTTCACCGGTGTGTATATTCACAATAGCCGGGGAAATAGATGCTTTACCAAATACTAATCCTCGTCCCTGTGGAATATATTGAGCCGCATGTCTGTTGGATTCATTGTCTCCCAACTTTATAGTATCCATAAGACGATATGTGGATTTCACATCATAATGTCTGATGAGCTGAAATATCTCATCTTGATGTTCATGATCTACTATATATGTGGTATCTCTTTTTTTATAATAGAATACATCGTATGAATCTTCTGCTAAAGATTCTTCTCTATACTTTTTATCTATTTCTTTAATGAGAGGTATAATCTCTTCATTATTTTTTTTCACAAATTCTTCGGCTGTCATAATGTATATTTTCCTTCGGTTTAGGATTCAATCAAAAGTATCTTTTACTACAACTTACTCAACTTTGGTGTCATCTATATAATGAAAGTCTATCGTGCGTTTATCTTGATTAATACGTGCAATGCGAATATTGACTTTCTCGCCGATACGAAATACTTTATGGGTTCTTTTCCCGATAAGTCGGAAATTCTTTTCATCAAAAATATAATAATCACCCGCCATATCACGCAAAGGGATTAATCCTTCAATACCCAAGCCATCAACAAGCACAAATAAACCGAAATTAACAATTCCCGACACCGTTCCTGTTAATATCTCACCAAAATGCCGCTGAGCAAGCTCTACTTGTGCCACTTTGATTGAAGCTCTTTCTGCTTCGACGGACACTCTTTCGGTCAATGAACAATGCTCGGCACCAACTTCCACCCAACGACGTAATTCTGAGAGTGCAGCATGGTGATATTCATTATTCGCAGCATAATATTTTAATAAACGATGCACCATAATATCGGGATAACGGCGAATAGGCGATGTAAAATGCGCATAATCTTTAAATCCTAAACCATAATGCCCAATATTACTGTCGGAATAGATAGCTTTTGCCATAGACCGCAATAAAAATTGATTAATGACATCACGTTCTGGTAAATTTTCCACAGCTTTAATAATTGCTTGTATTTCTTTGGAGTTAAGATTTTGTGTTTTTGTTTTAATCCCGAGCGTACCGACAAAACGCAAGACATCGCGCAATTTTTCCATATCGGGTTTATCATGCACGCGATAGACAAATGGTAAATTACCTTTTATTTTTTTCTCTTTTTGTACAGTGTGAATATGTGCGGCAATAACTTTATTTGCCAAGAGCATACATTCTTCCACTAAGGATGTGGCATCGGTACGTGATTTGAGAACAGCACGCACAGGAATTTTATGTTCATCGAGAATAAATTTTATTTCTTTGGTTTCAAAGTCAATTCCTCCTTGGCGGAAACGTTTTTTACGGAGTATTTGCGCCAAAGAGTTAAGTCGTAGAGCCAAGTCTTGTACCGCAGCATTTTTACCTTTGAGTGTTGTATCGGGCGCATCAATCATTGCTTGCACTTCATTATAGGTACAACGCCTTTCACTTTTTATCATACTTTCGACGATTTGATACGAAGCTACAGCCCCCAAAGGAGTCATTTCCATCATGACGCTATATGTTAAACGTACTTCCTGAGGCACTAAAGAACAAATATTGGTGGATAAAGATTCCGGCAACATCGGCACAACTCTGTCCACAAGATAGGTGCTATTGCCGCGGCGGAGTGCTTCCTTATCCAAAGCAGAACCTTCACGTACATAATAGCTGACATCGGCAATATGCACTCCAAGCAATTGATTACCATTGTCCAAAGGTATCAAAGAAAGAGCATCATCGTGGTCTTTCGCATCGTCGGGGTCAATAGTAATGACCAATGTTTTGCGTAAATCGAGACGATCTTTGAGTGCGCGAGTCGGTGGGATTTTGCATTCAAAGAAAATTCACGCAAAACGGCATCCAGCTCAACAGCAATATCACCCGAATTACCAAGCACTTCCACAATGACCACTTCGGGACTTTTATGGGGATTATCCCAACGTAAAAAACGAGCAATCACTTTATCGCCATGCTTTGCACCATTCAAGTTTCGATGATGGACAAGAAAATCAACCAAATACTTATCATCATCATCGGGAATGACAAAGAAAAAGTCGCCGTCATGCTCTACTTTCCCCCCAATAAGCAATTCATTGCGCGAAACAACAGAAGTGACCACACCATAAGGACGCTTGTCTTTTTTCAAAGCAAGTAATTTCACGGTCACAGTATCGCCGTCAAGAGCCGTATCGCAATGAGCAGGTTTACAATAGACAATCGGGAAATCGGCATCGCCTGTTTCAATCACACCGCGGTTTTGCACTATGCGAATTATGCCCTTGAACTCATTGGAAAAACCGACGGGCTTCCAACTGTAACGGCGGCGCGTGGATTTATGTATCTCCTTGTTTTGCACCAAATAGTCAATGGCAGACTTGAGATCGCTGTATTCTTTGGAAGTAGCAGCAATGCTCAACTGTTTAGCTAATTCATTGAGCCGCAAATGATTAGGGCTTGCTTTTTTAAGGATTTCAACAATCTGTTTACGTAATTCTTCGGATTTTTTCATTTATACTAACTTCCTAATTTTGCTCAAATGTTTGTGGATACCTCTATGGTGAAAATGACTCATTTATCATAAGAGCGGACAAATGGGCACAAAATTCACCGGTAATAAAGTTCAAACTTAGTGAACGAAAACCATATAGAAGGCTATGCTTGCCCATACGATGAAAATAAAAATATACTGTGCGATGAAAGAAACAATTATTTTTGCATTGATTTGCAGCACAAACATCCCCAAGAGAATCAACAACACTATGATATACAGTATAGTACGCTTTCTTTTTGTCGTATTGGTATTTTGGTTGGCATCATGCTCACCGTCCCGACAACAAGCAGAAACTTATTATGAGCAAGCATTGGCATTATCGAAATCCAATAAAGATACAGCAGCAATCGGCTTACTTGAAAAAGCAGTAAAATTGGATGCTGATTATTTTCAAGCATGGTATGCACTGGGCACCATTTACTATCACTCCGACCAATATTACAAAGCCGCCGATGCTTTTGATCATGCTGTCAAACTTGAAGAAGATGATTTCCTTTCCCATAATTATTGCGGTTTAAGCAATGCGCGAGTTGGCAAATATCACGATGCAATTTCCCATTTTGAAAAAGCAATCTCAGTATGTCCCGACACCTTGCTGCCGGGCGAGACCCATACCAATCTTGCCGCTTCTTTGGTGCAGATAGGCGAAATCAATAAAGCATTGGACTATTACAAATCGGGTTTGGATATTTTAGTACGCAGTGCCAATGAAAAAGACAGGGCTTTAGTCCCGGCCACCTATTATGATGCAGCCAATACGCTTGCGGGCGCAGGTGCTTTACAAAGTGCCATACCACTTTATTCTATGGCAATAACGCTGAAACCATCATTCAAAGAAGCAATCCATTTTCTTGCCTTGACCCATTTTAATCTCGGAGAATATGACTCGGCGGAGGTGTATTGGCTAAAAGCTATTGCTGTGGACGCCGCTTATTCTGCTCCGTATGGAGGACTTTCCAAAATTCGCAAGTTGCAAAAAAAATCGTGGGAAGCAAATAATTTATTAGGCTTGCAAGAAGCATATAAAGGTAATTTACCAATCGCCTATAATCATTTTCAAAACGCGCTCTATGGTAATCCGGATTTTACGCCGGCATATTACAATATCGGGCTTTGCTGTGCTTTACTTGGTAAGTATGACCTTGCTCTCACCAATTTGAAAAAAGCACATAATATCATGGCGCAATCGCCATTACCGGCGGCGGCTCTTTCTTTTTTGTTTGCAAAACAACATAAAGAGAAAGAAGCAGAGCAATGGAAACGCATTTCAGATGCAACACAAAAAGCACATACTATTCCTCCCATAGAAAAATCATTCATGTTTTAATATTTTTTTACGTTCCTTAATTTCGGAGACATTATGAAGTCAGTTCAACGTTTAGCCATCGTCACCTGTTTAGCTCTTTTCTCACTCACACAATGGCATTGTTCCAATGCAAGTAAAGAGGCGGAATATGAATGCTTTAAAGGCGAAACATATTCACGCTTGGGTGATCAAAAAAAAGCTATCATATCATTTAAAAAAGCCATTGAGCATAATAGCGATTATGCGGAAGCATATTGGCGTATGGGCACAGCGTATGCGGGCTTAAATAATGCCAATGAAATGGAAAAAGCATATAGAAAATCTATTGAGATTGATCCTAAATTCCTTGATGCATATTATTCCCTCGGTTTGGCACTTGTGGCAAAAGGCAATCACGAAGAAGGTATTAAAATTTATTCCAAGGCAATAGAAATTAAGCCTGATTCGGCATTAGGATATAATAATCTTGGTGTCGCTTACCATGGAAAAGGTGATTATGAAAAAGCCGTAACCGAATTTAAAAGAGCAATTGAAAAACAACCTAAATTTACGGAAGCATTTTTTAATTTAGGTAATGCGTATGCCAAGAAAAATGACCTTTTGAATGCAGTAGATGCTTACACAAAAGCAACTCAAACGCGTACTGATTATCCGCAAGCATATTTTGAACTTGCAGTAACATATAATAAACTCGGCAGAAATGCTGAAGCATTCAACAATTTTGGTTTATATTATTTCTGGAATAATAATTACAATGCTGCCATAGAACAATTCAGCCGTGCAGTTGCTTTAGACCCTACGTATTCCATCGGTCATAATAATCTTGCTTTTGTATTCACCAAACTTGGTGCTAAAGACAGAGCCATCGAAAGCTACAAAAAAGCAGCTTCTTTGGGTTATGAACCTGCTCAGGAAATCTTGAAGCAAAACAATATTACATGGGCTGCTGCTCAAACTAAAGGCAAATAATCAGTCGTCTTAGACAACACTCACACTCATGCGACGTATTGATTGTTCAGTACGTCGCTTTCTTTTTTGATTATTAATCCATCATTAGACTATGAAAAAATCTATTCTGTCATTATGCGTATTTCTTTCGGCTTTGACTTTGCTCCATGCCGCCGACGATAATTTTACAAAGGGAAAAGAATTACTGAAAAAACGTAAATTTATTGAGGCAGAAAATGCTTTACGTAAAGCCATTGAGTCACAACCCAATTCTGCCGAGATTTATAATGAATTAGCCATCACACTCGGCAATCAAGGTAAATTCGATGAAGAGCAGAAGGTATTATCAAAAGCCTTAGAACTAAATCCTTCTTATGCAGAAGCATATTCTAATTTGGGTAATTCTTTTTCTTCTCAAAAGAAATATAAAGAGGCATTAGAAAATTATGATAAAGCAATTTCTCTGAAACCCGAAAATGCCGTGTTTTATTATAATCGTGGAAATGCCTTGACAGCTTTGAACAACTTTACCGAATCCATTGCCGCATTCGTGAAAGCCATTGAATTAGACCCGAAATTTGAGCAAGCATATCTTAATATGGGCTATTCATTTACTTCAGCCGGTAAATTCGATGATGCTTTGCGGACATACACCGCGGCAATAGAGAAATTTCCTTCAAGCGCAGAGTTATTACGTGCAGCCGGCAATGCTGCCATGATTAAAGCCGAATATGCACAAGCAGAGCAATATTATGCACAATCAATTCAAAAAGACTCTCTGTACGCTGATGCGTGGAATAATTTGGGCTTGGCTCGACAAACACTTCATTTTTATGGTGAAGCAATAAGCGCATTTCAAAAAGCATTACGACTTGATAAAAAATTTACTCAAGCATGGAATAATCTGGGAACAACATATTTAGCAAAACGTATGTACGATTCGGCTCGTATTTGTTTTGTGGAAGCAATTAAAATCACCCCCAATTTTGCAAAAGCCCATTATAATCTCAGTATTCTCTATACTGAAAATGCCGACCTTGATAATGCACTTAAAGCAATTACCAATGCAGGAAATTATGACACCAAAAACCCTGCTATATGGTATCAAACGGGTATTATTTATTCACGCAAAGGGCAAATACGCAATGCGATTTCTTTTTTTGAAAAAGCTACGCAATATGATTCTACCTATTCTGATGCATATTATGCTATGGCAATTTTAGCGCGCCGTATCGCAAATGGCGAAGACCCAATACCGCCGATTGAATCACAAAATCTTGCTGTCAGTGAAGAAAAAAAACAACAGCATAAACAATTTCGTGATGATTTTGTGAAAGGAATGGGCATAGTCAGCGCACAATGGATGGAAAAAGCCGCAAGACTCGGCAATGCCAATGCAAAAAAAGAAATGGGAGAACAATAATGCTGGCTTCTCTGGCAGAAACAATTACCGATAAAATTAACCATAATGAAGGACATTTTGTACTCACTCTGTCACAACCACATCCTTTCACTAATAATACTGCGTTTTCAGAAAAAAAACACGTTCTTCGCATACTCCAAAAAAATAGCGATACATATATACAAGAACAATATTATACGGATACACAACATTTTTCGGAAAAGCCGCTACCATATACTCCTGACACTCTCTCAACGGTATTGCAGAAGATATTAGACAAACCCTATAAAAGAGTTCATTTGCAAACGCCATCCGCCGATTTTTTTGCGAAAGTGACCCTCAAAGCAGGTACACAAAAAATATTGACCACAACATCGAAGCCATCCATTACTCAATGGAACAGCGTGCAACACGATAAAAATAAGCAGTATCCGATTACTCCCAAAAATTCTCAGAATCTTTTATATGCTTTGGGTATTACAGATAATCAACAAAGGATTATCCCCTCACGAAGAGATAAATATACACAAATAAATCATTTTATTTCCATTATTCAGACATTGGATTGCTTGACAAATCCTCCGTCAGAATTAACTATTGTGGATTGCGGATGCGGAAAAGCATATTTGAGCTTGGCATTATATCATTATTTGACTTCGACATATTCGATGACTGTGCATTTACATGGTATAGATACTAATACATCGGTCATAGATTTTTGCCGTGCAACAGTAGAGAATCTTGCATATAACACTGTTTTTTTTCATAATACTACCATTGCTGATGCACCCCTTGACTCTGTTAATGCCAATATAGTTATCGCATTGCACGCATGCGATACTGCAACCGATGATGCCTTGGCTTTTGCCGTACAAAAAAATGCTCAAGCGATAGTGGCAGCACCTTGTTGTCATAATTATGTAAACAGTATGTTATCGAAGAATTCAGTTCCCGATAATGCAGCACTGTTAGTGCAAGACGGTATTACCCGTGAAAGACTGGCAGATTTACTGACCGACAGCATGAGGCGTGATATTCTGATAGGATTCGGATATTCAGCCAAACTCATTGAGTTTATCAGCCCTGAGCATACATTGAAAAATATTATGATACGTGCGGAGAAGAAATCTCACGCTTTTGCACCTGATTTCGCGGCTTTTCACATGCAGAGAGCTTTGTGGAATGTTGCGCCGAAATTAGCAGAATTGCTTGACGTGTAATGATAGTGCAGAAAAAGAAAAAAGCGATACACTCAAGTGCATCGCTTTTTTTGTGAATGGCGGAGAGAGAGGGATTCGAACCCTCGGTAGAGCTAAACACCCTACGACGGTTTAGCAAACCGTTGCCTTCAGCCACTCGGCCATCTCTCCGTCTGCCCGATGTGTAAATCGGATTGCGAAAATACGAGAAATTTATCATAATCAAAAATTCAGAGTAAAATTTTACGCTAATTCATATTTTTTTTGCAATTTGAGATCAAAAACCGATACGCTTTATCTTATCATAGGTGATTCCATGCTCACATCTCTCCGGCAAACTATTGCAGAGCTTTTAGTCAATAAAGTTGCTCCACCCAAACATGAACTGTTTCGTTCACGTCACGATATATCCGACCCTCGCATTGGTGATTATCTCTTTTCCTATGAACAAGTTAAAGAAACACAAATCAATACTGTCGCAGTGCTTTTGAGTGTGCCTCAAGACCTTGGAGTAGCGCGCAATGGCGGAAGAGCCGGTGCTGCCGCAGCGCCTTATGCCATACTGCAATCATTGTATAAACTTACTCCATTCAATGGTGAAGATTCACTTTTTGATACAATACATCTGATTGATGCAGGCACTTTGCTCTTAAATAATCTGACACTCGAAGAAGGACAAGCATTGCAAGAGAATGTGGTCTTTACACTGCTTGAACACGGTTTTATACCGATAATAGTAGGCGGAGGACATGAAATTGCATATCCCAATGGAGCGGCAATCGGTTTACATGCTATGTCATTCGGCATTTTAAATTTTGATGCCCATACGGATGTACGTCCTTTATTGGATGAACGTCTTGGTCATTCGGGCAGTCCCTTTCGCCAGATTGCAGAGCGAGAAGATATTGCGTTCAATGGCAATTCATTCGTCGAATTCGGTATTCAACCTTGTGCTTCATCTCGCTCACATTGTGACTATATTCATCGGCTTGGCGGTACCATAATGACATATACTTCAATCCGCCAAACAGGATTTCACACTTCTTTACAAGAGGCATTACGCATAGCTGAAAACGATAATGATGCCTTGTATGTATCCTTTGATATTGATGCCATTGCCTCAGCGTATGCTCCGGGTGTCAGTGCGCCTGCCGCTGTCGGGTTTACCGCTGATGAGTTTATAGAAACGGCATATATGGCAGGTAAGAACCCCAAAACACGTTTAGTGGACTTTGTAGAAATGAACCCGCTCTATGATATTGACAATCGCACGGCAAAACTAGTTGCATTGGGTATAGCATCTTTTTGTTTCGGTCTGGCGGCAAGAGATACGTAAAATGGTACAAAAATCATCAAAAATAACTGTGTGATGATGTACATCCTATTCTCATAGGTCAATCACTTCAATACTACATAATTTTCGCATCTTTATTTTAGCTGTCATTTCCATTGTTTTAAGGGTAAAAGCAGTCTTTCTAGGAGTCGTATATTTTCAGTAATTATTTCCACTTTCCCTTCCATATCTTGCTGAAAAGTAAGCGTTTTCCCATACGAAGTGGTCAATCCTTTATCTAAACTTATGGTGGCAATATAAGCATTATCTTTTGCCGATAAAGACATTGTGCGTATGGTGCCGGCAACGGCTCCAAATTCCGTATAAGGATAATTATCGAATTTAAGTATCACAGGACTACCTATATGCACTTTACCTGCACCATATTGGGGAACATTGACTTTACCTATAATCTCAATATTAGGAGGAATAACAGTAAAGACCTCATCACCTTGATTTACTGACTGATTTTTACTCCACACTCGATAAAAAGAAATAGTTCCGTCAATAGGGCTGCGAAGCATATATTTTTTTTCCCAGAGTTCAATAGCACTTTGTAAATTTTTATATGTTTCCCGCAAACGTACTTCTGTAATATGAATTCTTTCTTGTCTTTGTTGTTCGGTTTCTTGTATATTCTTTTGTGCATCCACAACACGCATAGAATTATTGACAATATTTGCATCCAATGCATCAAGGGCATATTTTTTTTGCAGAAAATTACTTTCCGACAAAGCTAAATCTGCATCAGAGATATGACCTTTTTGTCTGAGAACTTTATCATTATCCATTTTTCTTTCAGCAAGTTCCAAATCACGTTTCAACAATTCTTTTTGTTGCTTTAATTTTTGCTCAACCGATTTAGCATAGGTAATTTGTTTTTCAATGGAGACAACACTTGCACTATTATATTCTGCGGAAGAATAAAAACGATAATCCGAAACAGCAAGTAAAAAATCGGAATATGCGGTTTGAACTTCACCCAGAGTAGAATATTCGGGAAAATACATATTTTCTGCAAGAATTGCTTTGGTAACTGATTGAGAAATAGAAGTTAATTGTTTTTTGATAATTGCAATTTTGATTGGATCGGCAGCGGTCTCAAGCAATGCAATCGGTTGACCTGCTTTGACCAAGGATGTGTCTTTGACATATAAATCCACAATACGTCCGGAAGCTTGTGCAATAATTTTAGCGGGCGGATCGGCTGATGTTAAACGACATTGAGCAATAACCACATCGGGATAATGAATAAACCATGTTGCACCGATAATAATACATATAAATATAAAAAGTGCAGCAATTCCCCACCGCATTGTCCATTGTGGCATTTGAGTGAGAATATCCTCAAACTCTTCACTGTGTTGAGTGTGACGCGGCATAATTATGCTCCCAGTTCTAATTGATTTTTAACCAAAGAAAAATATGCGCCTCTTTGTGCAAGTAATTGCTCATGGTTGCCCTGTTCAACGATTTTTCCATTATGTAAGACGACAATATTATCGGCATTTTTTACAGTACTCAAACGATGCGCTATAATCAATACCGTTTTACCTTTGTATATAGTATTTAACTGCTCGACGATTGTTTTTTCATTCAGAGCATCTAAAGCACTTGTTGCTTCATCAAAAAATAAATAGTCGGGATTTTTATATACTGCGCGGGCAATCAATAAACGTTGCTGTTGCCCTGTACTTAATCCTAAGCCCTCTTGCCCGATTTTGGTAGAATACCCTAAAGGCAAACCTGTGATAAATTCTCGTATATTAGCCACTTTGACAGCATGCTCCAAGCGTTCGCGATCCAATTTTTCTTCACCGGGAGCAATATTGCGTGCTATGGTATCAGAAAAAATAAAACCGTCTTGCAACACGACACCACAAGCATCGCGCCATGAATGATGGGCTATAGATTGCAAATCAGTATCGCCAATGCTTATGGTTCCCGCCGTAGGTTCATAAAATTTTAACAATAATTTTAGCAATGTTGATTTACCACTTCCGCTGGTGCCCACAAGTGCAGTAATTTTTCCTTCAGGAATTGAAAATGTCAATGAGTCTAATACGGCAGGGCTGTGCGGACCTGTATAATGAAATGACAAATTATGTATATAAATTGACTTATCCTGTGGAACAACATTATATGGTAATAAATCGGGCTGTTCTTCATTTGGAGCTGCATGAATTTCTGCCATACGTTCAAGACTTAATCTGGCATCTTGCGATAAAAGAAAAAAGCCCAATAATTGTTCCACTGGGCTATTAAGGACCCCAAGAATATAAGAAACCGACAGCATCATACCTATGGTCATATTCCCGTTCAGAACTTCATGAGCAGCAAGAAAAGTAATGACAATATTTTTTAACTCATTAATAAAGAGAATACCCGATTGTTGTTTTTGTGCTAAAGCCAATGCCTTTACATTAAGATGAAACATTTTTGCTTGCAAGCGTTCCCATTCCCATCTTTTTTGCATTTCAATATTATGCAATTTTATTTCTTGCACACCATGTATCAATTGAATCAAAGAATTTTGATTATCACTTAATTGCCTAAAACGTTTGTGATCTATATCTGCCCTTTTTTTGAGAAATGCCAATATCCATAGAACCGAGAGCAGAGTTCCTGCAAAAAACACTATAAACATTGTAGTGCTGTAAAGGAAAAACATTACACCGAAGACAAGTAAGGTAAAAAGAGAAAAAATAACAGAAATGGAAGATGAAGTGAGCAAGGTTTCAATGCGTTTATGATCTTGAATACGTTGTAAGATATCACCTGTTTTCTTCGTTTCAAAAAATGAAATCGGCAAACGCATTATTTTTCGCAAAAAGTCAGCAATCAACGAGATATTGATACGCGAACCAATATGCAATAAGATACGGCTACGCAAGAACTCAATGACAACCTTGCTTAAAAACAGGACAAGTTGCGATATCAGCACAATAGTAACAAACTCGGTATTTCTTGTATTGATGCCAATATCCACCAAAGATTGTGTCAGCAAAGGGAAAATTATTCCTATCACACTTATGACAATAGCTCCTATAAGCAATTGCACAATGAATTGTTTGTAGGGTGCAATGTAGGTCGAAAGAAATGAGAATGCACTGCGTGAGTTTGTCACTTCATTTTCATCATCGGCACGATGGAAGGAAGGCGTTGGTTCAAGGAGCAACACGATACCTTGTTGTTGTTCCGGCGGCAACCATCCCTTCAAAAATTCTGCTGAAGAATAGCGTATAATACCATGTGCAGGATCGGCAACAGTGACTTTATTTTTTTCTACCTTAATGACAATCACAAAGTGTCTTTGTTCCCAAAATACAATGAGAGGAGTTGTTAATGTGCGGAGAGTACCAAAATCCGATTTAGCAGCATGGGTGCGAAAGCCAATACTTTCTGCTGCATTGCTCAGCCCTAACAGAGAAACCCCTATGCGCGAAATGTGAGTACGCTCACGCAAAGTTTGCATGGTAAATGTTTTGCCATGATACTTGGCAATCATGCGTAAGCATGCCGCGCCGCAATCTTCTGCATCATGCTGTTTATATATTGGAAACCTTGAAAACATAGTATCACTCAAAATGCTGTCATTACCGCAATAGCGATTGTGGGCTTACTCAATTCTCTTCTGCGAAAAACCACAATGCTCTATGAAAATACTTTTCTAAACAGAAAGTGGCAAATACTACGCCAAAAGAAATTGTTGGCTAATTATCAACAGATAAAGAAAAAGGCGACACATTCATTTGTGGGTCGCCTTCATCAAAATTTTATACTATACGTGATGGTCAATTAGTCAAAGACCGAAACCGTATTTGTTCTTTGCAAAGCCATGGAAAGAACTCTTTCAGTATTAGCATGGAGCGCGTCGGATGTTTCTCGGGCTCTCGCTTGTGAGACCCCGATACACACAGTAACAGAAAAACGCTTGCCAAACATATCTACAATTGAAATAGCAACTTCTTTGCGCATTTTCTCTGCCCAAAGATGAGCTTGCTGCGCTGTGCGCCCAATTAGTAAAACAGCGAGTGTTCCTTCATTGGATTCGCCGACGGCATCATAAGCATTTAAGTTACGTCTAAGAATTTCAACGACATGACATGTGAGATTTTCTACGGCATCTTGACTCATTTCCGAAATGATATAATGATCTATTTGGACTAAGCACAAAGACAAGGCAATGTTAAAATCACCTGCACGGGCAATTTCTTCATCCATACGTTGTTGGAATGCTGTTTTATTCAGAGTGCCCTTTGTTCTGTCCAACATAGCAGAATTATCGAACATCGCATTAAAGCGTAATTGCTCTATCATTGTACCGGCTTGCTCACCGAGTAACTCTAAAATTGATATATCATGATGAGATATGAACGAGTTACGCGCTTCAATGAAGAGTGTGCCATAACTATGCGAAAGTGATTTGAGCGGCACGGCAAGGAAACTGCCACCTTGAGCTTCAGGTTCAGCATCGGTTACGCGAATCATTTCCGGCACAAGGGGTGCTAAAAGAGTAGTGGACGCCGTTTGAATTGTTTGACCTATGACAGAACGCTGCAAATCCACCGGTGTCCCACGCAGAGCAATTGTTTTCTCATCCATTGGTCGTATTTCATTGACTATCCATTCATCACAATATTCATCATAGAGGCATGTTCCAACCAATGTTGCATCAACCATTTCGGCAGCTGCTTGTATGATACTCGTACAGACAGCTGATATGCCGGCTGTGTCGGCATTCGCCAAAAGATTGCGAAATTTACTTATCACCTCAAGAGCCCTATTTGCTTGAAGTAAATCATACTTACCCGTATAACTTTGTACTAATCCGCTGATAAGTTTGGTAAAATGACCAAAGAAGCTGACTGTAATGGCATCATAAGCATCCGGCTCTTCGGAGTCAGCACAAAGTACTCCCACAACTGTATCGTGATAATAAACCGGCACACCAATAAATGACACCGTTTTCGACGGAGAATTATAGTATGGGATTAAGTCTAATTCAGCTGAAGATTTGATTTCGGTTAAAATTTCGGGACGCCCTCCTTGGGCAACTTGGCTAATGACATCGCCCGAAAATTTGAACTTTCTTTCTTCGGAAATACTGTCTTTAATGTCAGAGATAAATGCTTCCAATACAAGATGTTGCTTATCCGCATTAACCCAGAAAAACGCTGCTGTTCTTGCACTTGTTACGGAACGAATAACCATCAATACTCGATTCAGCAAAAAATCAAGTTCCTTGCGTGGTTCATTATGCGGAACAAGCGGTGTTTCGTCTGACAAATCTAATTTATCAACATCAATAGTGTGACGTTTAGCAGGTCTTTGTAATTCACTATCTTTTTTACTTTCAACAACTTCAACAGAATCATTAACAATTGGAACATTCTGCGATTCTTGGTTTGATGCTAAGGTAGTATGCTCAAAAGAGCCTTGAGTGTCAGCTACACTATCAGACAAGGAGTGCGATTGTGGCGTACTTGCTGATGATTCTGCATCCTGTTCTTGAGCAACAAATTTGTGATCTTCGGTTTTATGATATTGAACCACAGGCTCTGTCACAATTTCTACAGCACGGTGAGCAACTTGTTTTTGTACTTCCGGAGATGGTTTTGGTTTTGGCGGCATCGGTGGCGGCACTTCTCTTCGTTGCGTTGGTTTAGGCGCTGCTGACTTTGCTTTTCCAACAATACGCACATGGGAAATATCATCACCGAAGTGACGAGCACCATTTGGCTTTGTATTTGGTTCAGAATCTTTTTTGGGAAGTTCATCTGTAAACTTAGATGCAACTTTTTTACGGACATCTTCTTCCTGATTATGCTCAGGCATCTCGTCGGGTACATCATCATCACCAAATGACTTTTTAAAGTCACTATCATCAAAAATGATGCGGCGGCTGCCATTGCCACTTTTTTCTACAGTGCGTAATGAAACATTTGCACTCACCGGTTTACGGGAGTATTCTACTGTTTCGCTCAAGCGCTGCGAAATCATCATAAAATGCCCGACACCTCCAAGTATAGAGACACAGATGCCGATAAGCCGAATCGGTAATTCGGGCAAAAAGAGAGCAATACACAATCCACCGATAATAGCCACGAGGGCAAAAACCTCTGTGGCGTTAGCCGGCGTGATTATTTTTTTCACGTCAATGCTACGATTAACCATGATATTTTTTCTAATTGAAATGAGGAGTTTAGCCGCTGCTGCTATTACGACCGTTACAAATTTACAAATGAAAAGTAATTAACGCAAATTATTCTAAAAAAAAGTTTTTACAGCTTTTGTCTAAGACCATTTATTCTTGGCAAATTTTATAGATTTTTTCATGGAAATCAGCATCGTGTCACTACTCTTTCATTGTTTTTTTTGCCCAATCCGCGCCACTCTTTGCGGATTCTCTTCAAGAAATTTCTTCCAACTTTTTGCTTTACTTTTATTTTCATTGCGTTTTAGTGCATGACAGACGGCAATAGCAAGCGCATCGGTCGCATCAAAAAAGTCAGGAGTTTCTTCAATACCCAGCATTTTTCTGACCATGTACCCTACTTGTTCTTTTGCCGCATTGCCATTACCTGTGACAGATCGTTTTACCTCTTTGGCAGAGTATTCGGTGACAGGGATTTCTTTAAGGGTTGCCGCCAACATTGCCACACCGCGAGCATGAGAAAGTTTGGCTAATGATTGTGCATTTTTGGCAAAGAAAACGGCTTCCAATGCGGTTTCATCGGGCAATGTCCTTTCAATAACACCTGTCAATCGTAGATATATCACTTCCAAACGTCGAGGCAATTCCGCATATTGTTTTTTTGCTTCAACCACACCATATTCCACTAATTTCATTTTTCTGTTTTCAATATCAATCACGCCATAGCCACACACTATAGTTCCCGGATCTATACCCAATATTCTCATTATGCTGTTTCCATCGAAAATGTATCTAAAATTTCTGCACCGCCACGTAAATATACATCTGTAATAGTATTGAGATGCCTCGTAAATCCGACCGTTAATTGTTGCCCTGAACTTGCTATAAGACAAATAGGAGATGGGATATTATGAATTAATGAACAATAAATTGCCGTAGATATTGCACCCGTACCACAAGCTCCGGTTTCTGCCTCAACGCCCCGTTCATAGGTGCGCAAACAGACCACATCATTTTCTTTGCGGGTATAGATATTGACATTTACCCCTCTCGGCAAAAAATCCGTGTGATGGCGCAACGGAAGCGCGAATGCAACAAGGGGAAAAGCCGAAAATGTATCCGTAATTATTTCCGTCACAAAATGGTCGCTGCCAACATTAACATAGCCGCCATGTATGTGTTCCCCATTGACCATAACTCTCTTGTCGGGAATTACTTCTAAAGGGTCAGGGAAATACACTGTTACTTCATCATTTTCTATAATAGCACTATAGCGGGCATCAGCCATTATAAATGTAGTTAATACTTTTTCTTGTATAATATTGAGGGTGGCAGCAAACTTTACGGCACAGCGCGCGCCATTTCCACACATTGCACCATACGAGCCATCCGGGTTAAAGAAATACACACTAAAATCATTGTATATATCACCATTATTGAGAACAATAAGTCCCTCTGTTGGCTTTGACCTAGCATATCCGCAAATGGAAGGGGTCAATTTGTGTAAATCGTCTTTCGAGAATTGATATTTTCTATTATCCATGACAGAAAATATATTACCTGCGCCTGACATTATATGTAAATCAATTTTCATAGGATACACATTCTCGCATGTAAAAAAAAATAGGCATTGAGCGGTCTAAAATAATCAAATAACATATTTACTAATATTGAAATGGTTCTGATGACTTTTATATTTCACATCCTTAGCAATCGGCTTACTCTTTATAATCACTATAATAATGGTGTCATTATTCTATAATATCACGCGCTTTATCAAGTGCTTTACTGTCAGCACCTTCTCGGGATATAAAAAAATTATCTTGCGTCATATCAATCACCGTAGATTCACCGGTAAACTCATACCACTCGGGTTCGATGACAACATCAACATTATTTTCAAAAGCAAAGAGAATGTCGGTTGGGTCAAAATAATCTTCGGTAACAAGATCATCATCATTAAGTCGTGCAGATATTGAAATAATCGGAGACTGACAAGCATGGAGCAATGCAGTTGCAATAGCACTATTGGGAATACGAATACCGACGGTTTTTCTTTTTTCATCGTGGACAAATTTGGGAACAGCTCGTGAAGCCGGCAAAATAAACGTATAAGGTCCGGGAGTAAGTTTTCTTATTGCTTTAAATGCTGCATTTGACACTTGAGCATAATTAGCTATTGACTGAAGATTTTCACATAAGAATGTGAGTGGTTTTTTATCGGAAATCTTGCGCAATCGTCGAATTCGTTCGATAGCGGATTTATTAGCTAATCCACATCCTAAAGCAAATCCTGTATCGGTCGGATATAAGAGCAACGCACCTTTATGGACAAGGCGCGCTGCTTCTTCGATTTTGTATCGTTCGGGCGTTATGGGATGTATTCGTAGAATCATATTTTTACATATTCGGTCCGAGCATATCTTCCGGTCTTACCCATTCATCAAATTGCTCGGCAGTCAAAAGTCCCAATGCTAATGCAGCTTCTTTGAGAGTCGTATTATTTTTATGGGCATATTTGGCAATTTTTGCTGCATTATCATAGCCTATATGTGTATTGAGTGCTGTCACTAACATAAGCGTGTTTTGATTGTAATACTCCAATTTATCCACAACCGGTTCAATGCCAACGGCACAATGTTCATTGAACATAATGCAAGCATCCGCAAGCAATCGCACGCTTTGTAAATAATTATAAATCATCACGGGTTTAAACACATTTAACTCAAAGTTACCCTGCGATCCGGCAAAATTGATTGTAGCATCATTACCCATTACTTGAGCAACGACCATTGTCATTGCTTCTGATTGTGTTGGATTCACTTTACCGGGCATAATGGAAGAACCGGGCTCATTTTCGGGAATGGTAACTTCTCCAAGACCACAGCGTGGACCGGATGCCATCCAACGAATATCATTGGCAATCTTCATCAATGAAGCAGCCAAAGTCTTGATAGCTCCGTGAGCAAATACGATTGCATCGTGGGCAGCTAGGGCTTCAAATTTATTTGGCGCAGTTATAAACGGAATACCTGTCAGCTCCGCAATTTTTGCGGCTCCCCTTACTGCAAATTCGGGATGAGTATTCAACCCCGTACCCACTGCTGTACCGCCAAGTGCAAGTTCCAACAATCCGCCGAGAACCAAGTTAATTCTTTGTATATCATTCGTCAATTGCTGAACATAACCCGAGAATTCTTGCCCCAAAGTAATTGGTGTGGCATCCATAAGATGCGTTCTGCCACTTTTTATGTATGATGCAAAATCCTTCGATTTTTGTGCTAATGTGTCCCGTAACTGTACAACAGCAGGTAATAGGTGATGGAGAGTTTGCTCAGCTGCCGCAATGTGCATGGCAGTAGGAAATGTATCATTCGAGCTTTGGCTTTTGTTCACATCATCATTAGGGTGAACAGGCTTTTTCGACCCCATTTCTCCTCCGGCTATCTCAATTGCTCTATTAGAAATAACCTCATTCGTATTCATATTGGTTTGCGTACCCGAGCCTGTTTGCCATATCGAAAGCGGGAAATGAGCATCCAGCGTACCGGCAATAACTTCATCTGCGGCTTGCGCTATACGCTGCGCTTTCTCATCCGACAAAAGTCCTAACTCATTATTGACAAGGGCAGCAGCTTTCTTCAATATTCCCAAAGCGCGTATCAGTTCACGAGGCATACGCTCATTACCTATTGCAAAATGGATAAGCGACCGAGCTGTTTGTGCACCATAATATTGGTCGGAAGGGACTTCAATGCCTCCCATTGAATCTGTTTCTATTCTATACATGGAGTTAAAAATGAATATAGTGAATGAATGATTACAAAATTACGGAAGACTGAGGAATAACTTCTACGTACTTTCAAACACCACATAAACACAATAAAAGTTAAGTTTTTATAGCAAAAACGCCCAAAAACCCACTTTTTAAGATAAATTTTGCATAAAAACGAAATAAAATTTGCATCTTTTGAAGAAATTTTGTAAGTTTGAATTGAAGAAAGAGCAAACAAAACACTAATATTAATAGCGTTTAATAATCTTTCAGGGTTTAGATTCGGCATACTTAGTTTGAAAAAGACAAAGATACTTACACCCACTTGGGTTTTTTTATTCACATTTTCATTAGAAAGGGACTTCGATGAAACGCGAATTCCAAACTTTAACAGCTGCTGAAATGACAGCAATCGTCGGTGGTACAACTGCGACAATCGTTGAAACAAGTTCACCGGATGCACCGGGCATCTATGATTTGTATATGGATTGGGGCTGGAGATCAGATCCCGTTGATCCTTCTAAAAAATAATCATAACAAAACAAAAAAAACCTCATTGAAAACAATGAGGTTTTTTTTTGACACTGACCGAGCATAAGGTTATGTTTTCAACAAAAAAAACCTCTGCCGACATAGTCAACAGAGGTGTAAGAAAACGCTATGAATCGAGGAACTATTCTTGTTCCATTGTTGCACGATGCTGGCGACGAACCGCTTTCATGTGCGACATACGCTTTTCAATAGATGGCTTTAAATAATACGTACGTTTTTTGTACTCACGAAGTACGCCGCTGCGTTCGTACTTCTTTTTGAACCGACGAAGAGCGCGGTCAATGTTTTCATTCGATTGAATTGTCACACCTATCATGGTGATAAGACCTTTAGTTTATGATGTTAAAAATTAAATTGTTAGCTTTTCAATGAGTCTTTTCTCTTTATTTTTTTCAAACTGAACTATAATCGCCTGCGCTCCGTTTGAAGTCATATCTTTGCCGGTAATAATACCGATATCGTCCCACATTTTGTGATAGATAATCTCACCAACCTGATACTCATCTCTCGGACTATATGGTATAGAGTCATCTTTTGAGATTGGCACAATAACTGCCGATTTATCTTGTCGTGCTTCTAAAGCGTCCAAATCAATCATTTGGGAGTGTCTGCTCACCGTGCATCGTGCCCATTGACGGCGATTACCGGTTTCAGTCACCATCGGCTCACCAATGAGTTCATGCTTGGTTTCTCGCATTAAAAACGGCGAGTATAATTTGAGATACTTGACCTTTTTTGCGCGTCGAACACGTGCCATGTTTATCCTTTCGTCGTGGGTGTGTAAGTGGACGAACTTTTCCGAAAGTGCAAAAATACAAAAAAATAGTCTTTCAGCAATTCTTAAAGACTGATTTTTGCGCAGGTAAGCACCCTCTACTTACATAGTTGGCACAGCTACGGAGGAGTATTATGTGTTTTCAGGGCTTCTTAAATTCTTTCCTTTTCAAGAGAGTCTCGTCTGTTAATGTATGGAGAAAAGCAACAAGTGCTTGTTTATCATCACTGCTTAACTTAAGAGGAACAATACGTTTATCTTTATTCACAAAGGCTTTTCCCCCATGGTCATAATGCTCTATGACTTCTTCCAACGTCGCTACACTGCCATCATGCATATAAGGAGCTGTAACTCCACAGTTACGCAAGGTTGGTGTCTTAAATGTTCCAACATCTTTAGCTTGATTGGTAACCAAAGCTCTGCCTTTATCATAATAATGAAGATACAACCCTGTGGAATGAAATTTGTCATCAGTGAAATTGAAACCATTATGACAAGCCGCACATTGTGTTTGCTCACTGAAAAATAAATCTCGACCTCTTTGCTCCATCATTGTCAATGCCGAAGTTTGTCCTTGGAGAAAGCGGTCATAGCGCGAATCGCCCGATAATACAATACGCACAAATGAAGCAAGTGCTTTGATGGCAAGACGTGAATTCGGCAGAGAATCTTTGCCGAATGCCGTACTAAATTGTGTCTTGTAATAGCTGTCGGCTTGCAAGATTTCGGTTACCTTACCCTCATCCGCATACATCTCGACAGGGCTGAATAATGCACCATGTATCTGCTCTTCTAATGTAGAAGCTCTGCCATCAAAGAAAAATGCAGTTTGATAACTCGTATTAACAATTGTTGGTGAATTGCGCCCTCCATGTTCTCCATTGACTCCCCTGCTCACCGGCAAACCATCCGTAAAAGCGAACTCTTGCTTATGACAATCAACACAAGCAAGCGTTTGATCTAATGATAGTCGTTTATCATAAAATAAATGTCTGCCAAGTTCAATTTTCTCCAAAGTCAAAGGATTGTCTTGTGGCGCAGGAATAGCAGGAAAACCAAACGGCACATCCATAACAGACGGTTGTTTAGTATCAGGTACAGCCGTTTCACTGCCGCATGAAATGAACACGGCACATGCAACAACACTAGAAAATCTTACTAGTGTGTTACGATAACAATATGCGGATTTTGTCAAGAAATTCATTTTGCTCTCGCTTTTTAAGTCCGATTTCTTCCATTGTAATTTCCGAAGGTACGGAGCCATTAAGCATAGTTTTCAAAACTTGTAATTCAACTTTGGATAGTTTTACCGAACCTAACATATAATCTTCAAATGCTTCATAAGCCACGGGGACTATTGCCTTCACTATATCAGCCATTGCTTCTGCATACACCCTTATTTCATATTGCGCATGAGCATCAAGTCGTAAGCGAAGGAAATGGAACAAATTATGCAAATCAACTTTCCAATACCATTCCGTATAATTCGACACAGGCAATACAATACGTGCAATCTCGCGTGCGACACCTTTTTCTAAAAGTGCTTCATAATGTGCGTAGGATGTATCGGCATGTTGCTGAAATGATGACAATATATCCATTGCCTCATTGGTATCGAATCCCTCTTCGGAACGCCCCTGTTTATTGGTGACGCTTTGCTTACGCAATTGCTGTTCATCAGGAGTATAGAACTCATCCTTCATCTCGGAATAACGACCGCTGTATTCATTCACATTCGCTGTACGATGACGTATCCATTGACGTGCAACAAATATGGGTAACTTCACATGAAACTTAAACTCCACCATCTCAAATGGGGTTGTATGCTGATGGCGCATCAAATAACGAATAAGACCTCTGTCTTCATGGACTTTCTTTGTGCCGGTGCCATACGATACTCGCGCAGCTTGTACTATCGAGTCATCATTACCCATGACATCAACAAGGCGCACAAACCCTTTATCTAAACATCTAAACTCTTTACCAACTAAATCTTGCATCGCTTTTACTATTATCTATTCTAAAAGTTATTGGACAAAAATACGTACTATCGGCTTGAAGACAACTGTTTTTTATCTTCGATTTTTTGGTGAAGCATTCTAATTTTTGCTTCATATTCCTCACATAATTCCGGTTTGGAGCGTGCAAGTTGCTGATATACCTTAATTGCCAAAGCATACGCTCCTTGTGACTCATAAATTTTTGCAACCGTTTCTGTGGCTGTAGAAACTATTTCATTACCCGAACTTGATGTCGGCACATGTTCTTCATGAACAATAGAAATTCTGGCTTTTTCTAAACGCGCTGCAAGCTCTTCAAGAGGGGTTTTATTCTTTACTTTTTGAGTAATTAATCGTGGGGCAAATTGCCTAAACGGAGGCAAGGGAGGTAAACTGCCCCCTGATGATATGTGAGACACCCGACGCTTCATCATCGGCGCAAAATGCAATCCCGGTATTAAACCCACGCTCGAAGCACGTATCATCACCTTATCAACGCTATCGGCTGAGTCCATAACTCGCAAAGGAGGATATGAAGTTCGTGTAGGCAAAGAAGTCTCTGCAACAATAGTTTCTGTCTTGCTTACATTCTCGTATGATATGGGTTCTGTATTATCTTCCGCCGGCTCTGCTAATGCTCTATCCGACGCAAACTCTTCTTCCAAAGCAGCAATATCTTGCTCAATGTCCATAGACACAGATACCGCAGCAGCATCGTGATTATCCGCTTCAATCACCCCGATATCGAATATATCATCATAAGAATATGGTTCTTCTTGATTATCAATAGGTGGGGCATCTTCTGTCACCACCTCACCAATGACTGTAGGGAAATCATAAGACTCTTCCACAATATTCGGACTATGGTGCTTCATCATCTGCGTATGTTCTGCGGATAAACGCATAAGGATACGATTGGCAGGCATAGCTACCAAACCGCGATGCAGCACCGACAAAGCATCGTCATACTGCTCAATCGCAATAAGCGAACGATACAATACCGCATAACCGGAAGCATATTCGGGATAAAGCTCCAATCCTTGACGACATAATGCAGCAGCATCCGTGAACTGACCTGCGTCGTAAAGATCTTCGGCATCAAGTGCAAAAAGAGGTGTAATCATAGATATAAAAAAAACGGAGCCGAATATTCTCCCGACCCCGTTTCTTTGAGTATAATCAAAAGAATAAAATTAACGACGGTCGCCGAAAAGGCGTAACAAATATATAAACAAATTGATGAAATCTAAATAAAGGCGAAGCGCACCAAGAATACTCGCTTTACGCGCAATTTCTGTTCCCATCATTTCTACTTCCCATTCTTCCTTGATTTTTTGTGTATCATAAGCCGTTAAGCCAACGAATACCAAGACACCAATAACCGAAATGGCGAAATGTAAAGCCGAACTTGCCAAAAAGATATTCACCACACTCGCTATAATCAATCCGATGACACCCATCATGAAAAAGCTACCCATAGATGTCAAATCGCGCTTAGTGGTAAATCCATACACACTCATGGCACCAAAGGTCGCCGCACAGATAAAAAATGTACTCGCTATAGACTCCGATGTGTAAATAGCTGCTAATGTGGCAAGTGTTAATCCATTCAATCCCGCATACAATAAAAATGTGCCCGATGCCACGGCGGAACTCATACGCTCTATTGCGCCCGATAGCCACATCACAAGCAATACCTGCACGCCAAAACCAACCCAAATAAGCCAACTGTTTTCAAAAAGTATGCTCCAATATGTTTGAGAAGTGACAGCCCAACCCGCCACTACACCGGTAAGTGCCAATCCACCTACCATCCACCCATACACCCGCGCCAAATAGGTTCTTTGCGCCTCTGCCAATGCAGACTGAACTTGTTGTACTTGCGTGTCCAACATACGATTTTCTCCTAAAAATAATTATGAGAGATTAAATTCAATTTTTACGACGGAATTTCACACTGCAATATATGGTTTTTTACGATTACCACTGCCTTTCATTGTAAAACGAATATGACGCCGGTACTGAATTTAATGTACAACTACACAAACAAAAGTTAAACCTTCGCAATGAAGTGTATAGATGCCATTTGGTAAAGATTTCACCGATAATCGTGCAGAATTACCAAACCGTTGTAAAGGTAATAGTGTTTTTTCGCCCGTCATTGTGACCACAGTTATTTCGTCACATGCTGTGTGCAATCCATCTATGGTCACAATATTGCTGCTCGGCTGCGGATACACAGATAAAGCCATTCTTTTATATTGTTCCTGCTCTTCCACAGAAACGGCTCCACTATTCACCATCAACGCTATCGTTTCTTCAAAAAACACATTCATCGTTTCCACATCCATAAACCAAGGGTCAAATGTCGAGATTATGACATTCCCGCCGGATACTCCTTTTTTCATCCACATAGATTTCTTTCCGCCAAAGACATAATCCGACGGACCCATACTATACAGTGGAATAATATCCTCACGAATATCACAAGCATCCGCATACCATAAATTGCCCGAAGTCCATGTCAGCGTATCAGTCACACTGCCTTTCGGAATATGGGCTGCAAGCAAAGGCAAGCCAATATCATTATCGTTTTTTTTGGATTCACCCACAAAACGCATAATACCAAAATATTCATAAGCATAATCCTCACTTGTAAACATTTTCGGAGCGTCGCCATAACGGTCTGACAAAAAATCATTACCCATAATCCACACATGAACACCGCGTTCCAACAAATTTGGAATCATCACATTATCGGATTTAGTACCGTTCCACAATGCTGTTCCCACTGCTGTATTGGCACAATACCACACAACAATATCACCTTTATTCAGAGAATCAAACACCGTTGGCGCATCCACTCCGGTAACAAACTCTTTAATTTCTGCTTGCGGCAAAGATTGCGCAGCAAGCGTCACGGCATTTTTCACTCGCGGATAATGATCCGGTTTCGAGTATGTATCATCATCAACAAGAACAATACGTTGTCCCCATAAGTCAACACTGCATAAGTACATCAATGCACAAAACACAATACCTATTTTCATAGATTATGCCCCCCGAGCAATAGACAAAAATTCATCATAAAAAACAGAAGTAGCAATAATACCTTTTTCAAAATTCTCCAATGAAAAATGTTCATCCGGTGAATGGGCATTTTCAGTATTAAGACCAAAACCCATCAATACTGTCGGTGCATTAAGTATGGTATCGAATAATAAACATACGGGAATAGAGCCACCTTCACGACTCAACACAGGTTTTGCATTATAGGCATACTCTAATGCTTTTACCGCTGCTTTTACGCCATCGCTGTCACGGGGTGTCAAGGCAGGATCCGCTCCATGCAAATTCGTCACTTTTACTTTCATCGTCGGCGGTGCAATAGTGCGTATATGCTCTTCAAACAAAGCAGCAATAGTATCCGTTTTCTGATGAGGCACTAAGCGCATGGAAATTTTTGCCGTTGCTTTTGATGGCAATACCGTTTTGGCTCCCTCACCAATAAAACCTCCCCATATACCATTCACATCCAAAGTGGGACGCGCACCGGTACGCTCATACGTCGAATAGCCAAATTCACCATACGTAGAAGAAATATCCAATTCATCGCAATATGCCTGATCATTATAGGGCAAACGTGCAAAATCCTCACGCTCCTCTTGTGTTAATGGCACAACATCACCATAAAAACCCGGAATAGTAATGCGTCCGAAACCGTCTTTCAACCGTGCAATAGTTTCTGCCAAAGCATTAATAGGATTATGCACGGCACCACCGAATGTGCCGGAATGTAAATCACGATTAGGACCCGTAAATTCCACTTCCATATAACAAAGACCACGCAGACCATAGACCAAAGAAGGTAAACCCGGAGCAAAAATCGGTGTGTCGGAAATCAGCACTGTATCGCAACGAAGCATCTCACGATATTCGTTCATAAACGGCTCTAAATTTGGGCTGCCTATCTCCTCTTCGCCCTCGATAAGCAATTTCACATTCACCGGCAAAGAACCGCGCTCGGCAAAAAGTGCTTCCAATGCTTTCAAATGCAAAAACACTTGCCCCTTATCATCCGTTGCCCCGCGAGCAAATACCTTACCATCACGAAACACAGGTTCAAAAGGAGGATTAGTCCATAAATGTAAGGGATCAACGGGCTGAACATCATAATGACCATAAAAAAGAACCGTCGGCGCATCAGCACCCGCACCAAGCCATTCGGCATAGACAATAGGATGACCCGGCGTGGGATATATTCTTGTTTCCGTCATGCCTATAGCACGGCAATGATCGGCTATCCATTCCGCACAGCGTTGCACATCCGCCGCATTCGACGGCTCCGTACTGATACTTGGTATAGACAATAATTCCGTTAGCTCTTTCAACATCCGCTCTTTATTCTTTGCGATAAATGATTCTGTCATGGAAATATCCTTTGTAAAACATGCAATAATATCAGCAAAAATAGCCACCACCACAGAAATACTGCCCAAATACCATTGATGAGTGAGTATCAACTACCATTCACTTACTCCCTAATTGGGTAGCGACGTAACCAAAAAAACGCAATGGCTTAACTTCCATATCTCTCCCCTTTTCTTCTATGCTCGTCGGATTAACTTCTATACAAATCGGCTCACTTTCTATGCACGTCGGCTCAACTTCTATATCCGTCGGCTCACTTGCTATGCCTTACTTTTTATCTTCTATGCCTTACTTTTTATCTTCTATGCCTGTCGGATTAATTTCTATCTCAGTCTGCTCACTTTCTATGGCTGTCTGCTCATCTTCTATGCTCGACGGCTCATCTTCAATACTCATCGGATTAACTTCTATCTCCGTCGGCTCACTTTCTATGGCTTACTTTTTATCTTCTATGATGCCAGAAGTTGAAATGCAGCGTCCAGAAGTTGAAATGCAGCGTCCAGAAGTTCACCAGATGACCCCAGAAGTTCACCAGATGCATCCAGAAGCTCACCAGATGACCCCAGAAGTTCACCAGATGCACCCAGAAGTTCAAGTGCAGCGTCCAGAAGTTCAAGTGAAGCATCCAGAAGTTCAAGTGAAGCACCCAGAAGTACGTTTTTTGCATATAGAAGCCGAAAATCCACCCCCAGAAGGTTAAAAACGAGGAAAAGAACAGAACAAGCAAACCAAAGATGAAAACGAGCAAGCGAAAGAAGCAGCGCAAACACTCATGGCAAAAGAGCAGCAAGACACAGATATTCAGATGCGTAGAACAAAAGGGAAAATGAGCAGCGGCGAAGTTTGTTTTTTGCCCCATCCAGACCTTCCCCGACGGGGAAGGCGAAAAAGACTTCTCCCCGACGGGGAGAAAAGAAGAGGGGCTCAAGCGGGCAGAGTGGCAAGCGCGGGGGCGGATTATCGCTATGGCTATAATGGCATGGAAGAAGAAGACCGCGGCGATGCAGTAACCTCGGAAATTGCTTCCACAGGCGCGAAAGCCAAACCCGGCGAAGCAAATCTATTGGATAAGGAAATCCATCTTTATGACCCGCACTTGGCGCAATGCCGAATAATTGAGTCAATACTCTCGCATCAGCCAAAAAATGAGTATTTTTGGCAAGGCATCGAGCAAAGCTACACAACCATAAGCGGGCGAAAAATGTTGTTGTGGTGGCGGAGGGTGTTGGTTTGATTACTTTCACTAAGAAATCCATCGGGTGGTGGCTCATCAGAATCTTCTTCAGGTGGTGGTGAGGCAGCTAAGGGTCATCAGACTCAGACAAACAGCAAGCCTTTGTGGAAAGAAAAGAAAGAATAGATGTACGAAATCCTAACCCAACAGAAAGACAGGGACAAGTGCACTATTAAGATAATTACGGTAATATATATATGACCCATCAACCGGAAATTTTAAAGATGCTCCCAAAAAATCAATGATTTATTGAAAAGTCCTTCTTTTAAAAAAGGAATTGAAAAAGGGCTCAAATATATTAGTTATTAAAAATTATACGAAATATGAACAATGTTTTAAACAATAAAATGTATGCTATTTTTCTAAACAAAATAGTATTAAAACACAAAATTAATAGTGCTTTAAGAGCTATCGTCGAAAGCGGTTTTATTCTGCATAATGGATGTTATTTTCTTAAGTCGCTTTACAATAAACAAACACACATCAAAGAATCGGATTTTATTGATTTAACAGGCTTCGAATGTTTTATTAACTCTATACACATTGATGATTATGCTGAGATTGATTTATTCGAACAGGCAATACTTTTTGCTGATGAACTCATAAAGCTATGGAAAAATCAAAAGAGTGGATTAGTATTAAAATTAATTTTAAGTGAAACAGACTTTGGGTTTAATGTAAAATTTCATACATTTAGAAAAGGTCAAGATTGGATTGTGGAGGATGAATTAGAAAAATTTGAAGAAGCAATCATTGTAATGAGTATTTACAGTTAAGAGTTAAGCACTTTGATAGATTAACTCTTTCAAAATCTTCATTCTTTGAAAACTATGAGGCATTTCGATTAGCCCCATCCCAATTCCCCGACGGGGAAGGCGAAAAAAGCGGGGCAAATTTAAGAGGGATGGAACATCAACATCAAACAATGATAGATAACTTTAATATAAGGTGTTTTTATGAAATATGAATTTAGTGACAGGGGAATTCCTGTGAAGTTTACGAAACAGCAAGAAAAATTAATGAAAAAATTTATCATATCTTTTGTAGAAGGCGTATCAGAAATTTGCAAAGAAAAAATAAATCCTTTTATTAAAAAAAGATACCATTACTATGAAATTGACGGAT
>VYMG01000155.1_pt1 | contig 32373 bp, 30 predicted proteins | sample 5115261 | NCBI WGS metagenome assembly VYMG01 (sample SAMN12291781, study PRJNA351875) | freshwater metagenome | isolation source: freshwater lake | place: USA: Michigan, Wintergreen Lake | collected 2013-08-08
GTTCTTTTCTTCTTCCGTGAATTCTAGGTTAATTATGTTTTCAATGAGTGCTTTGCTTCTAATTATGACCCTTAAACTATATTATTGTCTTTGAGTAAAAAATGCAAGTTATAGTCGTGCAAAGTATAACACCGCTACTCACACCACCTGTTCGGGGACTAGAAGGAATGGCCAACGCTTCAGCAAGGGCAATTGAACCCTCGCCAATTTTGTTGGATGGACCAACATCTGCATAAATCGCATTGACAATCTTGCCGTTTTTACCATTAAAAACCACGGCAAGATCCCCCAGTTTTGCCCCGGCACTGCCACCACTGGGGAGAACAATATAGGGTATCCGAGTAGAACCAACATAGCGACTGGGATCAGTTTTTGCCCTAGTTCCATCCTGTAAAGCTGTCATAGAGACAAAATAACCTTGATAGGGTCTAGAGGGTTGCTCATAAGCTCGATTAGGATTTTGAGGGTCAGGGACAAGAATATTCTTCCATCAAGACGTATTTGGATAACCGGCATTTTTCAGATCATCTAAGCCAATATTGTCTGGGTGATAAGCATTAGGCGCACCATCGGCATCAATACTCATTTTTGATTGATAGAAAAAAGCGGTTTGTCCTGAAATTTGCCAAACAGAATGACCGCCAATTTCAAAGAGTTTCGTTCTTGGTTCACAGCTTATGGGAGACGCTTTAATTTCTAAAGTAATCTTTTCACTAGCAACAGAATGATTATCTTGATCAAATCCTCTCGCTTCAATTTGACGTTTGCCGTTGTCAGTAAAACGATAAGAGACTGACCAATTGCCATTAGAAACTAAGCTATTACCGAAGTGCCACTTACTTTAAACGGTCGGCCCATGGGCATTGTTAGAATACGGAACTAAAGATTCGACAGATTGAAACCACGATTTAAAGGATAAATACCCGGTGGCAACCAAAATCCTTCGGTATAGCCATTCTCCCATTGCATAAAAACATGATCGAAGAAATCGAGGTTTTCAGCATGAAGGTCTTTAATTTGCCATTTAGGCCCGTTTATTCCGGTTTCGTGTTTGCCCTGTTGATCATCCCAATCATTCTCTGGGTTAGGAAACTGAGTCCGTTTTGCTCCATCTTTGGTGATGTAATAAATGTGACCCGATTGATCCTGATTATTTCGAGGCCATCTTGCTCCTATTGCCCCACGAGGTGCTAGGTAATCTTTTTTCAAAAAGTAGAGAAAACCGAGACGACGCAGTTTTGTCTCAACGCCTGTAACTTGAACATTATCAATTAAACAGGGGTCTTGGAAAAGTGCTTTGACGGTGGCTAATCCTAACTTTTCAGCCAGATATTTCATCACACAGGAGACAGAATAAGCGCAGGGTGCAAGATGAATACCGTATTGATCTTTTTTTTGTGCAACTAATTCGTTTAGTTTGTTTCGACCTTCCTCCGTTGCTTCCATAAAGGTTTCTTTGGACTGAAGAATGGGCAGTATTCCTTGTTCAAATAACCGGCATCCTTCGGCATCAGTTAACCTGTGATCGGTTGGTAGGGAATTGGTGTGTTGGAGTTTTTTGTAAGCATCTAAAACCAGACCCCCATAAATAGTTTTAGTATAATCTGAGGAATCTGCCACATAAATTATAATGCTGGTTTCTTCTTCATGATTAGCTTGATCATAGCCAAAGGCAGTAATTTTGCGCTTCCCAGGATTCGTGAATCCTGAATAAGTAATCGACCAAGAACCGTCTGCTTTAACCTGATTATTGCCTAGGGAATATTTGTCATCTGCTGTGAGTTCTACAGTGACTATTCCAGAATTTACTTTGCCTGTAAAAGTAACAGGTTTTAGACATTCAAAGCGAGCATCATTGATGGGACTAATAATTTGTAGGGAAGTCATGATATTTCTCCTATGAGATTGTTGAAAAATTTACTGTTAGACGAATTGATCGCCCAATGAAGGATTAAAAGCGATCGCTTCCAGATCGGTACGATAGATACCAACTTTATGAATTTCCTCTGGTAATCTTGGCCAGATGTGGACTTCACTCTCAAAAGTGCGCCAAAATTGCGGGGTAATTCGGAAGACTCGGTTATTAACAAGGGGAAGTCCGGTAAAATGTTCCTGCATTCTGGTATTAACTTGCCGATTTAAGACCTCAAAGACTTTTTTGACCGTAGCAGGATTATCATATCCGTCGTAATGATTGAAAGTGATTCCTGTTTGATTTTTTAGCTGATTACAGAAGCTTTTAGGTTCTTCGGGTCGTTGAACTTCTTTATAGCCATTAGCAAAAACATCATGAGCAATTGCCTCTAGGTAAAGTTGTTTCTGAGCGACGGGATTTTGAGCATGGAAGAGAATCTTAGCCACTGCCAAAGTTGAGCCAACACAATTGCCAAATGTTCCCCAGCTACCAAAGGCCAATAAATCATCATAAGGTAACACAGAAGTGGCATTCCAAGCCCCATTAAAAAGTCGGCCATCAATGATAACTAATTTACGGCGTTGTTCAGGAGAATAGTTGTTGTACTCTGATAAAAAATGAGTATCTAATTCCGCTTGTTCCTGGTCGTCTTTCTGATAATCATCAATACTACCATTTTGACGACGAGTTAGGATAGCGACCTCGAAATCCCAATTAGTTTCTGATTCCTCTAAACCAACTGCTTGTAATTTTTCAGTCACAAGTTCTCGTGGTGGTCGTCGCCCGTCGTACCACATTTCAGTCTTCTTATTAGAGATGCGGACACGCACTTTAGTTTTAGGAAGAGTTTGAGCGATTCCCATTGCTACTAATTCATCTGCTCCCCAAGTAATTGGCTGTTTGAGAGCCGAGAGATTATACTTATCCAGAAGATTGTATAATCTTGTTTGCATTGTTTCTCGCACATCTTTGGATGAATGTTTTTGAGAATCTCCCATCGCACAAACGACAGCTGAGATTTTTCGATTCATCGACTGTAATAGACGGATAGATTGTTCGAGTCTCCACAACTCTTTGTCGTGTCTTTCTTTTGCCCAATCTGGATAAGGAGTTGCATCCGGTTGAGGAGGACCGACACCAACAAAAGATTGGACAATAACCGCTTTTTGAAATTGAGAAATAGTGGGGAGATAATCTTCGGGATATTGTACCAATCGTTCTGCAATAATGAACGCTGTATCCTTGACCCGAAGCAGTGTAATCAGTTGTCTGACTAAAGAATCTGTTTGTCTTCTTGGACTAAGAACGTAAACAGGGCAAATCCGTTCAGAACGGTTGTCTTGTCCATTAGTGGGAATCCCCACTCCATCTCCATCTTGTTCTGTTGGTCGATGATACACCTTAAATTGAGACAGCTTAATATCTTGTAATATCTTGGCCATAGGGTCATTACTTTTAATTTCGACATGGGGAATATAAGCGAACCATTTCGCCATCTCATTAACAGGGGTTGTTAATTCTAATTCCCAGTGGTTATTGGCTGCAGATTTGTAATCATTAATCTCAAGTTCATCTCCTGCTGTCAAGGAAAATTTTTGAGTAAGATCAGTAATCTGACTGCTATCTAGGGTAGATTGTTTGATAACAGTATTGACTAGAGCTTTCAGTTTTTGGGTAGTCATCATCGATTCTCCTTTTTTCAATATGAGAGGATTATCTAGTTTTAAAGCTGGCAAAATTTGAGGACATAATCTAATGAGGAGGTGAGTAATTTTCAGAGAAACAGTCATTAAATTATGAAACACTTGATCAGGGGAAGCCTGATTTATGAAAATGTTATAACAACTTCCCCCTTATTCTTGTTGACAATTCTAGGTTAATGTGGTGTAAATTTCCTCCGATATTTCGGTATCTTTATCGTATTGAAAGTTAATTTCTTGGACTGTTTCTGTCATGGTGAACAGAACATCTTCAATCTCACGGATTAAGGTTTCTAGAGCCGTCTTTTGTGTTAATTCCTCAGCAATCACATGACCGAGAAGTGCCATGACTTTAATCGTCACAGGTAAGACATATTCATAGGTATCTTTAAATCCCGTCATTAATTCCTGATCAAATCGTTCTTCATCCCAGTGAGAATAAATGGTGCCAGGACCATAATCGGTTTCAACAAACATATATTGTAGTTCGGGAATCTTCTTGATCGATTCTGGTTTAAAAGCACCCGTATTTTGATGAAATAAATTCATCCATTGATCCCAACCAAATCCTAATGTATGTCCAATTTCGTGAATAATTGTGCCAGCAGCATCATAATTAGTAAACGTTCCAAGATACTTAGTATTAAACTCGATCTTGCCATAGACAGCATTGTACTCTTTGTAAGGTTTATAGGCTCTGGCAATCACAGAACCAGGACTATAAAATGTTCCTAGTCGGATCACAATATTGTGCTGAGGAATGACAAAACGATTCCAAAAGTTACAGGCCAATTTAGCCGATGCTTTCAGCTTCCCATTTTCATCGTTTAAAATTTGGTAAGTAATCATCGTGCTTCGGTTAATATTGGGGCGAAGGATATTGACATGGGGACTATAAGCAAACCATGTAACCGAACCATTCACAGGAGAAGATAAAACCAATTTCCAATGATTATGATCCACCCTGTCATACTGTTGAATCTCAAGTTTCGATCCAGCTAATAAAGTAAATTTTTGTCTTGGATCGGTTATTTGGGTACTATCAATGGGGTATTTTTTAATGACAGTATTTACCAATGCTTCGATGGCTTGAGTAGTCATAAACTGTTCTTCTCCATTGCCAATAAAATCATTTGATCGCACAATAGTATAAGGTTTATCGGGATAAAAGTTGTTGTTTTCATCCATCTCTCCCCGTACATAAGGAGGAATGGGTGCAACAGCTTCTATGTCACGATGAAAGGTCAGAGTTTCTAATTCAACCCATCCATGATTGCTATTTACTCCTTCAGGTTTAGAGATAGCTGTACCAAGCATTTCAGAGATGGGAAAAAAAGGTTTTTCTCCACCGATCATTCCTTTGACATAAGCACCTTTAGGGATGCGTGCTACCATGTCTCCATGAAGGCTTAAATCATCGAGTTCTAACCATCCCGGTATGCCTTGATTGGGATTGAGTTCTTCAGGAATTGATATCATAATTAAGTCCTCAAATAAGTGATCATAATTATTAAAACTAGGAGGGGATTAGATTGATTTTGCCCTACCTAACAAAAAGTTTAAGTTTCTTTGACTTCTGCGTATTCGTCAAAGACAAAATGAACATCTCGATCGCCTTGACTTTTATCTGGCCATTTCAGCCAATAGTGTCGTTCTTCACGGCGAAAATCTAATACAGGATATTCTCCCAAATCGATATCTATCAAAGTTTCTGGCGGTAAGTCAGATGACTGTAAAGTAGAGGGTTTAAGAATGGTTTTTTGGGTAACTTTTAAGATACCGGGTTGAGATTCTGATGTATCTTGAGCATCCCCAATTAAACCGACTTTAATCGCATCTGCCATTTTTTCAGCATCAAAGAGATTCATATCCGCCTGAGAATCAACAAAACAACATTCAATTAAAATGGCTGGCATTGAGGTATGTTTAAGGACAAAGAATTGAGCATTTTTGACTCCTCGGTTTTTAAAGCCAAGCTTAATGATTTCAGTGAGAACCGATTGAGCTATCGCTTTCCCTGTATTACTGATTGCAAAAATCTCCGTTCCAATTGGCTTATCTGTACGAAAAGCTTTCCCATCAGCTTTATTAAAGTGAATAGAAACAAAAGTATCCACTTGATTGGCATTAGCTTTATTGACTCGTTTTTGCAGAGACTCTGTGTGGCTTGCTGCTTGACTCGGTGTACAATTAATAACGCTGTGACCTGCGGCGGATAATTTCTTGATCAACCTAGTTCCTACATCTTTCGCCAACTCATCTTCCTTTTTAAATCCAACTGCACCGGTATCTGAAGGGGGGCAATTGTGTCCGATATCAATGCCAAATTTCATGATTAGACTCCTGATTTTAATTAAACTGAATTAAATCAATCTTGTGATTTAGGAAGATGCCACTCGATAGCCCAATAGACGATATTTCGTACTTCCTAAAAATCCATCTTTAGGGTAGTGAGAAGATATAACAGAATTAGATTGATTGCCTCCAAAAACTTCCACTGTGTCAGTGTTTTCTCCTAAATAAAAGCCCACATGACCACCAATCGTACCGTTAGACATTCGGCGTTCAAAAACAACAACACAGCCATTTTGAGGGGTTGGCAGTGATTTTCCCCAAGTTAGCCAACTTTTCGCCCAAGCACTATCCGTTCCCGCATATCCCGCTTTTTCCATACACCAATTAACAAAGGCACTACACCAAGCTGTTTCGTCACTAGATGCGTCAGGTTCGGGTAAATTTGTACTTTTTAAATACTCGACAATTCGAGGATTAGCCTGTGATCCTGCAATTTCTCGAATGCCTTTTTCCCCTAAAGCAATGGTAAACCAGGGAAAATCTTCCAACTCTAAACCTAGTGGCTCTAGATATTTACGAGAAGCATATCCCTTTAAATTGCCGTTAATTTGTTGGATATTCAGCCAGTATGCTTCTGAATTATTATCTTGAATCTCAACAATTTCATCCCGTTTTAACGTACCGAGAATGGTAGAATTTTCTAAGGAAGGAATATCTCGAACATTTAACCCATTAGCCGTCACCCGATAACGTTTTTTCTCTGATTGAGTTGGTTCTAGAAACTTCATAGAAACCCAACCATTAAGATTCGGTAAAGTGACTTTCATCCAAGTTCTTTGATCTTGATCGGCTTGTTTAGGCGCATCAGGGATAACTTGATTTTTCTCTAGAGAACCGATAACTGTGGAACTGATTGAAGGTTCGCGACGAACATTCAAGCTCTGGGCTGTCACTCGATAAAATTTGACTTCATTTTCTTCTAGTTCAACCGGACCGATAGGAACACTTTGATCTTTAAGATACTCAAGAGTGAGTTTTGATGAGTTGTTTGTCCCTAGCCAAGCATGAACTTCTCGCGTCACGCCGCCTAAAAACTCTTGAGATCCAGGGCCGGTTTCATATCCTGCAACTACCACCACATAGCGGTTATTGGCACTAATTAAAAATTTAGTCCCTGGTTCTGGTTTTTCCTGACCACTTGCCCACATCATGGTCATCAACCACATTTCTTCTTCTACAGTTGGCTTAAGATTGCCTACAGATCCTTGACCGGGATGGCCTCCTTCAGAGGGAGTCCAAACTTTATGCCAAGAGCTTTGATACAAAGTGTTAAAATTAACATTTTCCTGATATTTTTGATAGAGCGTGAGGGATCTTCTCAAGTGTTCTTCAATTTTCTCTGTTTGTGAACTGGGAAAATTAGGGTTGGGGTTGTTAGGAAAATGATCTTGAACCGTCGCATAATGACTTTCTTCAACAAATTTTCCCGACAGGGGTAAAGTAACCGTTCTTTGCCAAGTTCCGCCTGGACTTCGATGACGGATCACTTTGGTTTCAACCTGATAACGAATTCTGGGAAGCGAAGACATGATGGTAATTCCTCCTAAATTTTTGATAATCCCTTAGTAGCCAGATAAATCCCTTATGGGGGCTGACTACTAGGATCGGTAGCAGTTTAAAGGCTAATTCGGAAGACACTTAAATCCGCATGATTAGCGTAATATTGCGCCCGTGCCAGGACATCAGAACCGTAGTCATTGCCTGTTGTCCCAATATCCATCCCTTCTTTTGTCTGGACATTACGAAGTCCTGAATTATAGGCAACTGCTGCGCCTTTAATGACGTAACGATCTTCCCAATTAGGATGTTTTTGTTGGACTTGTTGGAGGCAATTAGCAAAAATGCCCGTCGCTTGTTCAATGTGTTCTAAACTCTTAGGATCGGGTAATCCTTCAATGGAATGGGAGCGTTTGTCCACTTGCATAATGCCAAAACCATAACATTGACCTCCGTGGCAATCTCCCCATCCTTGAGCATTTAAAATATTGCCCCCGCGTGATTCTCGACTGGTAATAGCCGCCAATAAAGCCGCTGGAACACCGAATTTAGCCGCAGCAGTACAGAAACAATCGGCCATGGCTTTTACCCGTTGTAGGTCAGTTTGTGCCATTTTGTGGGAAGATTGCACCCCTGCTGACAGTCCATCCTGAGAAGCCGTCGCTGCGGACGCACCTATTGTCGGGGCTTGCATTAAGGCTTTATCCCAACGGCTGGCCGGTGGTGGATCGAGGTTAATATCAACGTAATGGGCGGCCACATAGCCTTGTTGATTGTTGTAATCAATTTTTAACCAATCTGTGCGCCCAAAGTCATATTCACTGCCAGAAACTTCTTCTAGTACTTTGAAGGTTGTTCCTGTGCTTAAGGTGAATAAAATGTTTGAATTGGTATTGGGTTGGCTTCTGACGTTAAGGGTACTCGATACCCGATGATTCACTCGTCCTTCAGCACTCTCAATTTCCAGGACTTGAGGAGGATTGTCCGCATCAAATTTATCAATGTAGTAGGCGGCGGCATATCCCGTTTGTCCCCCGTGTCGGATTTGATACCATTGGGTTTGATGATTAGGAGGATAAGGAGAACCTGTCACGCCTTGCAGAATGGTACAGGTAGCACCGGGGCTTAATTCAAAGAGAATGGAGGCGGTTGTGGATGCCTGACTGCGAACATTTAGGACAGTCTGTACATGATTATTAACTCGGCCTTTTGCCAGATTACTGGGTTCTTCGGGTTTCTCGGCGACATCAATATAAACTGCCGCCGCAAATCCTATTTTTTCGTCTTTGTAAATTTTGTACCATTGATTTTGGTCACGGGAATAGGTATCTCCTGTGACTTTTTCTAAGACAATACAAGTTTCCCCAAAGCGTAAGGTAAACTGCACAGGTGCGGATAATTTGGCATCATTTCTGACATTAAGACTCGTAGTAACTTGAGCATTAACTGTGCCGATATCGCCATCGGGTGGGGGTGTTTGTCCGACTAAAGGTGCATGATCTAAAATATCCGTGGGGTCTAATAAGTCAGAGCGACGTTGATAAGGACGATTTCCGGCTTGTGTTAATGCACCATTTTGAGTTCCTTGATACATTTCTAAGTGCAACATTGAACTGCCAGAATGAAGACGACCAACATAGGCAATCACTTGACCTTTTGATACTCTTGCTCCCACTTGAATGCCACGAGGAAGCATCTGTCCAATTTCACAATAACGAACAACCATTCCGTTATCATGCTTCACTTCTATAGCATTCGTTCCCGAGAAAAAAGCATAGGGACCGACGATAACTTTCCCATCTGCCATTGCTAAAATTTCTGTTCCTTTTGGTGCGATTAAGTCACAACCTGCGTGTTTTCGACCACCGGGACGATCTGCACCGAATTGCCGTCCGCCGTCCTTATAGCTTAAACTGGGTCTTTGACGAAGTGGAAAGATAAAGTAAGACATAATTTCTATCCCTGAAATTACAAGTTTTAACAACAGACAAGGAGACTTAACTGAATGGCATTTATTCAGCCGCAGCCCCTAAGAAAATCTCACTAACACGGCCTTGATCAAAGGTAAAAATTAATCCTCCATAGATTGAACCTGCAATAAAAGTTTGATCAGGTATTGACATCTCTTGATCTTTTTCTTTGGCATAGGCAAGGCTAACCTCCTCTATTGAACTACCAATTTTTATGCCTCGTTTGGTTGGAATTATTGAAGGGGAAACTAATTTAATAAAGGCAATATTTTGCTGTCCTTTTTCATTTTCTGATGCCATGCTGAGGGTAATACCTTGATTAGAATAATACCAATATTGATGATAAAGTGCATCTCCTCCCCAAAATTCTACTTGTCCTTTTTGTGTAGGATTTCCGAGTAATTGAATAACTTGTTGAGCAGAAAGATCAAGTTTTAGTTCCCCTAAGCTTTCCTCTCTCATCAAAGCAAAAGGATCGGATTCTAGGTTATCCGTTATCAATAAATTTTGTATGATTTTGACATAGCTTTCTTCGCTTAATTGAGATAGGAGATGGGGGCTATTAATGGGAAGAACAGCCAGACTTAAACTAACTGAAATAATACTTCTCATCAAGTTTTTCATAGCATCCATCCCCATTTAGTGTTTATGTAAGTAAAGTGAAAGCGACATTTTTGAGGCAGCGAAGTGCTAAACAGAGACTATTTCTTTCTTTCTCAAAGCACCAAGCTCTTTCTCAAGAATCATTTGAATTTCGCGAATAGCAGGTTCATAGGGTGGATTAAGATTCAGGTCTGTCCAGCGATTTTTAACACTTTCATGTAAATTGCTAACATCCCCTTCAAACTGACGAGGTGCTGTTCCCGCTACATTAAATGGCCATTTTGACGTATTATCAAAACTCGCACTACAATTGGGATGAACTTCATGTTGAATATAACTTTTATCTAAGGCCAAACCCAAGGCTTCGACTTGTTCCATCATCCACAATAAAGCTCCATCGGATAGGCCAGATTCTTTCTGAGAACCTCCACCAACACAACCATGACCCCCTGGAAACCAAACCTGAACCACTTGTTCTTTTTGTTGTCTGATGTGGGTAGAATGGGGACGGATTAGTGTTACATCAAATACTTTACGAATTTCATCAATGGCAACTGCATGAAACGCCTTTTCAATTGTAGGATTGATGGTCGAATCATAAAAGCGATAACGTTCGTTGAACTTTTCATCCAAGTGCAGAGAATGGACGATATCAGGGATACCTAAAGAAGCAACCGTATCCCAACAGCATAAGGCTTTAATGGGAACTCGTCGTCCATACTGATTACGGAAATCAATGGCATTTTTACCGTTAGGTGCGTTATTTGGGTCTTGTTTTTCTCGGTAAATTTCGTAGGCTTTGGGGATTTGTCGGATAAATTCTCGATACAACAAACCACAATTATAAATTAACCCAGCTAAACAGCGTACAGTGTAAGCTCCCCGACTAAACCCAAAGAGATAAATTTCATCTTCAGGTTGATAGTTTAAGCACAGAAAACGATAGGCATCCTCAATCTTATGATCCATGCCAATGCCTAAAGCACCTCCAGCAATTTTAATTAAAGTATCAGTTACCTCGGCATTAGATTGTTTTGTCCCAATCCCTTCGTCATAGTAGATGATTTGACGGATGGGGTTGCCCTTACTATCATCAAGTGGTGTGATAGCTTGCACCATTTTGACAACATTGGTAGGATAACCTTGTCCTAAATCTTGCCAAGTTCCATCACAACAAACAATAAGACGGCTTTTCATAGCGATGAACCTCCTAGGTTTCTTAAAACTCGCCAGTTTATGGAATATTTGAGGATTCTAGTGAATCATGACTCAAAATTATCGAGATTTTCCTTAAGGTAAAATTTCCGCAAGACTCAACCAAGACAAAGGAAGTTCTAACTCTGTTCGGAAGTGATATAGATGAGTTAGATAGCTGGCGTGACTAGGTAAAATTAGATGCGGTATTTATACTTACTACTTTAGATCGTCTATCAGAACTTGCTGCCCTAAAGACGGCAAATTAATACATTTCTTTAGATTTATGTATATAAGTTTACAGAATATTGTTGAGCTATTTATTAATAAAAAAAGTTGAGTTTGATTGCCAACCATCTTAATACCTAAGCTCGCCAACCTGAAGTTTAGCTGATTCTCGATCGCAATTTTAGCCCACCCTAGCACTGCGCTCTTTTCCTTGGGAGGATTTTTACCAAGAAAAATGATCTGTCTGCCTGAGAACAGGCTATAGTAATCATCAAACCCTCAGTGAAAAACTTCCCGTGTCTTCAGTATTCCGTCTTCGTCCCTATTTTTCCCCCGCTCTGCAGCGTCGAGTCATCAAAACTCTCGCGGCAAAAAAAAACCGTCAACTCTTGACATGGGCGGCAGCTTGTGCTAGTTTTTTGATCCTCTGGGCGTGGAATTGGCAGTTAGTTTTGGCCACTTTAACCGGGGTGGGGGCGATGATCGGAGTTTACCATCTCCAGGGTCAAAACTGGCGCTCGCTGTGGCTGTGGGGGCGTGCTTTTTTCAGTGCCGATAGCGGTAAGTTAACTTTAGCGGTAGTCTGTGGCGGTTTGGGCAGTTTAGCCACCTATCTCGCTCTGGCAATTTGGACTTATGCCGAAAATCGCTGGTTGGCCCTGGCCTCAATTTTGCAAGGATTTGGCACGGTTTTGACTTTAATCCTGCTAGGATGGCATTTTCTCGACCATCGCGGTCAAAATGAGTCAAAAAACTTTGATCGCTGGTTAGAAAAATTAACAGTCAATGATCCCTTAATGCGCTTAATGGCAGTCCGACGTTTAAGTGAAATGCAACTTTCCCCCAGTCGTCGAGAACAATGCCAAGAATACTTCCGTTATCTTCTCTCGCGAGAAACCGATACGCAAGTGCGATCGGCTTTACTCGATAATTTTGCCAGCAAAGAAGCAACCAAACCGCAACCTCTACAAATGCCGCTATCGGTGAGAAAATCCGTCCTCAAATCAGTGAACAGTAAACAGTAATCAGTGAACTGAAAACTCACATCTGATACTAAATCCGTTAAGTATAGGCTACTTATGAGGAGAGGCAAAAGGGAGAATAAATAATCAGTTTTTAATAACCGGATTTAGTATTATAACTGATAACTGATAACTGAATGCTACCCCACCATGAAGATAACTGCTATAGTTAAAGCTAAGGCTAAATGCTGACTGCTAGAGGCTGAAGACGATATTTTTTTTACACCAAAGTTAACTCGCGCTCCTCGATATTTTGGAACATCAGCGTACTCAGATAACGTTCCCCGAAACTAGGCTGAATCACCACAATTAATTTACCCTCATTTTCCGGTCGTTGGGCCAATTGAATCGCCGCACAAAGATTGGCACCGGAAGAAATCCCTGAAAGCAAACCTTCTTCTTTTGCCAGACGACGACCAAATTGAAAAGCTTCCTCATCACTGACAGTAATTACCTCATCAATCAGATCTGTGCGTAAAACTTCCGGAATAAAACCCGCACCGATACCTTGAATTTTATGGGGACCGGGATTACCACCAGAAATCACTGGACTATTGAGAGGTTCCACCGCGACTACTTGAAAACTAGGTTTACGGGGTTTAATTGCCTCAGCGACTCCCGTAATCGTGCCTCCAGTACCCACACCTGCAACAATAAAATCTACCTGTCCCTCCGTATCTTGCCAAATTTCCTCAGCAGTGGTGAGACGGTGAATTTCTGGGTTAGAAGGGTTGCGAAATTGTTGCAACATATAAGCGCTGGGGATACTATCAACGATTTCCTGAGCGCGTAAAATTGCCCCTTTCATACCTTGGGAACCGGGGGTAAGTTCTAGGGTAGCACCGTAGGCTTTTAACATCGCCCGGCGCTCTAAACTCATCGTTTCCGGCATAGTTAAAATTAAGCGATAACCCTTAGCTGCCGCAGTCATCGCTAGGGCAATTCCCGTATTGCCAGAAGTGGGTTCCACTAAAACCGTGGTTTCTGGATTGATTAAACCCGCTTTTTCGGCGCTATTAATCATGTGAGTGCCAATCCGGTCTTTGACGGAAGCAGCGGGATTCATCCCTTCTAATTTCATCACAATTCGGCCAAGACAGCCCTCCGCTTGGGGAATCCGATTCAATTGTACTAAAGGTGTGCGGCCAACCAATTCGGTAACATCGTGAGCGATACGCATGATATTTTCTCGGTCTAGGTGATTCGTGTGCTTAGTTATAGCGGTAAGCTCTGTGCTTTAGCGTTTGAGAATTTCCTCACTAGCCAAGGAGGCGCTATATAGCTCACTTATAGCAAAGGCCAGCCCTAGATCGGCAAAATTTCCATTTTCCTTTGTTTCTTCAGTCGGTCCGAGTTGATTCCCAGAAACAGGCAAAACTACTATGACCGAATAAGATTGCTTTTTTCTAAAAGCTTATACTTGTATTAAAATAACTATAGATTAAGTTACTAAAGTCAGAATTACGGTCATGACCATTCAATCTAATCTAGCTATATTGAAAGAACAACACATAGAAATTAAGGGCTATTTGATCGATAGGTTAAAAGCACGTCATCTAGAATGGATTGTAGAACATCTTGATGATCCTGTAGCGGCGGAATTGTTCCAGATTATCATACAAGAACGAAATGATAGAGCCAAAATTAATTCAAATCAGTCGTTGCAAATATCCAGACACGAGGGCAAAATTGAACAGTTAGGAAAAAGTAATCAGAATTTATACAACGAGAATGTTGAGCTTAAACAAGAAGTCAGTTATTGGCAAGAAAAAGTTAATGAATTGCTACAAAAATTAGAGCAGTTACGTCAAGATTTATTAGACTTTGATCAATCTGAGATTTATCGTTTAGGTCAATGGTTAAAGGCTAGTCTATCTAAAACTGCCCGGGAACGTCAACAGGCTTTACTGGAAAAGGAATTAGTTCATAAAGACAGTTATAATCTAGCGGTGAGCGATCTAAAAAATACTATTCAGCAACAACAGGATGGGATTACACAAATAAAAGAGCGAGCAATCTCTACAGTTGAATCTCTGGAAAAAACTAATGATAAACTACGAAGACAACTGGGGGATATTAAAAAATATATTATTAATAACTATGGCGATAAAAAGTGGCAAGAAATCACTCGTTACTTTGCAGATGACCAGGAACTGAAGCAATGAATTTACTAAAAGAAATGAGCTATCGCCAATGGCAAAAAAGAAATAGTGAAGTATTTCATGGTCTTTCCCCAGAGCAACAAAGACAAGCGAGAAAAAAGGGCTATTATAATATCGGCTGGGGAAAGGTTAAAAGCTCTTGGGAGCTTCTTCAGGATTTTAAAAATAATACTTATAAAGTTGTCAGTTTATTTGAGCATGAATTAAATAAGGGAAGTCTTGTCAAAGCCATTGATTTAGCAATTATTGAGTCTGAAAATGCCAAAAAAATGTCTGAAGAAGGAAAACAAGAGTTAGAAAAAATCTCTAAAAATTTGCATGAAATAGCAGATAAAGCTTTGGCTAAATATCCTTTATTATGATTATTCTGTACTGCCATGACTAAAATATCAAAATCAAAGTTGTCTAAATTATATAGCTCCGATGAAATTGCAGAAATCTGGAATGCTAATCAACATCTAGCAGTTATCGAACATCCCCAAAAAGGATTAATTAGCCCGAATCAATATCGAACAATGGCCAAAGAAAAACCCTGTCCTTTTTGTGGCAAAAAGATGAAACATGGCGAAGAATTTAAAACTTCTTCTCAGTCAGAAGCGGTCAAAAGGGGTTACGAATATAATAATTCTCAAGGGGAAAAAGTTATTAATCAAATCAATCAGATATTTTTCATCCCAATTATGTCACTATCGATCATATAATTAATAAAGCTCGCTGTCCCGAAAAAATGTTTGATTTTGACAACTTACAACTGGTCTGCTGGCAGTGTAACCAAGCAAAAAGTGATGATAATGCCTATGAACTTCGTCACACTTATGAGTATTTATCTAGCCTAGTCGATGAAACAGCACTTCGTTATCCTCTTCTTGAAAAGACCAATGACTTAGCAGAGTTTAACAAATTTTAATTTTAATAAACTTTAATTAAGTTTATAATCTGATTAAATAGCCTTCAACTCTAATCGAAAACTCATAGTAAAATTCCACTATAATTGAATTGAGCTAATCTGAGTCAAAATGAATAACTTGTTTGCTTTTGCCTTAGGTCTAAAAGAGACAATTTACACCTATCATTACGTCGCACTTTAGCAAAGGCGAATTTAAAGTCAGGCTAAATTTTTGTGAAATTTTCTTGACTATTATGACAAAAGATGCTAGTTTTTCAGATAATTATCAGTAGTTTTTGATGAAATTATCACAAATTACTGGCAAGTTTAACTATTAAAAGAGGGTGAGCGCCCAGGGACAAATCCGAAACCTAGCTGCTAACAACCGAAAAAGTTAGGTTAGTATGAGGGGAGATACCCTCTGAGGAGTTGCACTAATTATATGGACATCAAATTAATCTTGTTGGCATTGACGGCCGTATTCACTGTCTCTTGTCTCTTTTTCGGCACCCGCAACGGTTTTTACGATAGCGATAACTACGATGGCAATGGTTCCGCTCACTAACCAGTCATCATGATCAGGGTTGCCATGGTTCAACGCTCTACTGCCGTCTGGGGGTCAAAATCCCTTTTATCCTGTTTGCCTTTTGGTGTCGGTCACGCATCAGAAGGGGTTTGTCTCCTACTGAAAATCGGTCCCTATCGCATACTTTTAGATTGCGGTTTGGCCGATATGCAACCCCTGACCCAAAACAAAAAACCCCCCGTGGATCTGGTGTTCTGTAGTCATGCCCACAGCGATCACATCCGTGGGTTAATGGCTCTCCATCAGACCTATCCCCAATTGCCAGTTTATGCCAGTGAGGTGACAGTACAACTGCTGCCCCTACAATGGCCGGATGCTGCCGAGGAAATCGGCAGTTTCTGTCAGGGTTGGCCATGGCGATCGCCGATCGCTCTCTTTGATGATCTCACCGTCGAGATTTTTCCAGCTGGCCACCTCCCTGGGGCCGCCGTGGTTCTATTCACCTACAAAACCCCCAAACGCACCTATAAAGTCCTCTATACCGGCGATTTTTCCCTGTCTAATTTTCAACTGGTGGAAGGATTATCGATCGATCTGCTGCGGGGAGTATCCCCCGATGTGCTGATTATTGAAGGCAGTTACGGCACAGAACGCCATCCCCACCGACGACAGCAGGAAAAACAGTTGATGAATCGCATCTATCAGGCGATCGCTGAGGGGCAAAATGTCTTACTACCCGTCCCCGCTTTGGGATTGGGTCAGGAAATTTTAAAATTACTGCGGTCGCACCACCAATTCACAGGCCGCGACATTGATATCTGGGTTGGGGGCAAGATCGCTAAAGCTTGCGATGCTTACCTAGAAATTTTACCACAATTTCCCGCATCTGTCCAGAATTTTGCCAAACATCAGCCCTTATTTTGGGATGAGCGCATCTGTCCCCGGTTGCGAAGGTTGCCAGAAAAACCGACACCTCTAGGGGGAACCACTCCGATAATTTTACTAATCGATCGCCTAGAGGAGGTGAGTAAATATCTGCAAGGGGATAAACCTTGGTTAATGTTAGCTCCCCAACACCTGCACGATATCAACCTGGAGAATCCCCGATTAAAAGCGGCACAGCGTTCGCGATTAATTAGCCAAGAAACCTATCTACTGGCCGAACATAGCGATAGTCGCAACACCACCCAACTGATCCATAACCTGCGACCACAGCATATCATGTTCGTCCATGGCTCGCCCCTATATCTAGCGGATTTGACCAGTTTAGAAGAATTACAAAGCCGTTATCAACTCCATTCTCCGGCCGTGGGAACTCTGGTGGAATTGCCTATTGGCGATCGCTTTATGCAACCGACACCCCCGGCCCCCAGTCACTATGAGGGAGAATTAAATGAATCGGATTTGATCGTCACTATCACCTTACCAGAGCCGATCACCCGGGATCCCCGGTGGAGTAATTTCGCCGATACGGGACTGGTGGAAGCGCGCTGGCAAGGGGAAGAATTATTATTACGGGGAGTCTCCCAACGGGAATTATTAAGCGAGAGTCCCAATCGCATCACCAAAGCTTTAGAGGAGATGGATTGCTGTCGTGTCTGTGTCCACTACAAAAGTCAGCGCTGTTGGAATCCCGCTTCTCCCCTCTACGGTTTTAAAGTGGTTGCCGAAGGCTATTGTCCCGTTTTTGAAGCCAATATATAATTAGGGTTTGCTGAATAAATCTGAAACTGGCTCTCAAAGGGGAAGTCCAGTCAAAACTTCTACTGTTTCTCCCGCTTGTATAGTAGTTTTACCCTGGGGAATTATGGCTAAAGCATTAGTACCCGCTAAATTAATTAAATTAGCCGAATTGTGTTGTCCGGAAGCGAGTTGAAATTGATAAACTCCCTCGATAATTTCTATTTTTCCCCAGAGATAAACTTCTCTTTGTCCCTTAGATTTGAGAGTATCGCGGGTGACAACTCGCAGAAATTTGTTCTGATAATCTGTCAATCCCGATAATTTTTTAATGGCCATTTGCACGAAGCGCCAACAGCAAACTAAAGCAGAGACGGGATTACCGGGGATACCAAAGTAAATACAACCGTTAGGAAAAGTAGCAAAGGTTAGGGGTTTACCCGGTTGAATAGCAACGCTGCTAATCAGAATTTTTCCCCCTAATTCCCCTAAAATTCCCTCGATATAATCGTAATCTCCTACGGAAACACCGCCGGTGGAAAGGACGATAGCACTAGAATTAATTGCTTTTCTGATCGCTTCTCTGAGAAGATCGGGATTATCTTTGATTATACCTAAGGGTCTGGGAATTGCCCCTAAACTGGCGACAAATGCGGTTAAAGCGTAGCGATTCGAGTCAATAATTTGACCTTTTTGGAGGGTTTCATCGGGATTAATTAATTCATCTCCCGTGGAGAAAATTGCCACTTGGGGACGGGAAAACACTGTTAATTCGGTAGCTTGTGCCGTGGCTAAAACCGCTATTTCTGGGGAATTAAGGGCAATACCAGCTTTTAATAAGGTATTTCCCGCTCGATAGAATGTGCCGCGTTGACGCACGAAAAGACCTATTTTTTCGGGAGGGATAAGAATCGCCACTCGCTCGCCTTTTTTGTCAGTATTTTCCTGCATAATAATCGTATCACTGCCGGCGGGTAACATTGCTCCTGTAAATATTCGGGCTGTTTCTCCGGGTTGAATAATTTTTTCGGGGACTTTGCCGGCGGGTATTTCGGCGATAATCTTTAAAGTAACGGGATTTTCTGGATTAGTGTCTTTGACATCTTCGTAGCGGACAGCATAGCCATCCATAGCAGAATTATCCCAATAGGGAAAGTCTAAATCACTGCTGATATCTTCGGCTAAAATGCGCCCAAAAGCTGCCTCTAGAGAAACTTTTTCTGTTTCTTGTCGGGGTTGAATTTGAGTTAAAATTATAGATTCTGCTTCTTTGACTGAGTACATGGATTAAAAAAAATGAACCGATTAGCTAGATTAAGGGTGGAAGATATACAAGCTTGGGTCGGGGAAGTGCATTTATCGGATATGAAGGGTCAGACTCCCTATTATATACCGGTTTTGAACCAAGTTAATCCCGAGGTTTTCGCTCTCCAGATTCACTGTCTTGAGGGGGAGATTTTGTCTTGGGGAGATGAAACTGTAACTTTTCCTTTGATGAGTGTGATTAAACCTTTTTTGTTATTATATCTTTTAACTCATTTAGGGGAAGATGCTGTTTTTCGTCGCGTGGGAAAAGAAGCTTCTAGTTATCCTTTTAATTCCTTAACTCAACTGCAAGAGGATCGCGGTTTTCCCCGTAATCCTATGATTAACAGTGGTGCGATCGCCTTGGCGGATTTATTAGCAGGAGAAACGCCAGAATCTCGCTGTGAAAATTTGCTTTTATGGTTAAATGAAATGGGTAATTGTCAATTATTTCTCGATCACTCTGTGCTTGAGTCTGTTCACTCCTATCCTAAGGCACACAATCAAGCTTTAAGCTTAGAATTAGAAAAAAATGGTTATATTAGTCATCGTTATTTAGCCCTAGAAACCTACAATCGAATCTGTTGTTTATCTGGAAAAATTGCCGATCTTGCTAATTTAGGTAAGTTGATTTTAGCTGCTCCTTTTGGTGAAATTATTCTAGAAATTATGACTAATTGTGGACTCTACGAAGCTTCCCAACAATTCGCCCTTGAGGTGGGTTTTCCCACTAAATCGGGAGTCAGTGGGGCGTTATTATCAATTGTACCGGAACAGGGCGTTATTGCTTGTTATAGTCCGCTGTTAAATGAGCAAGGTAATTCAATTTTAGGACTTAATTTACTAACACATATAAGTCATTTTGTCAAGTAAATTTAATCTATGAAAATAAGCTTTAATTCCTCAAAAAAATACCGATACTTTTTCTGATTTTTCTTGCCAAGTACCGTGAAAACTGGGAGGGATAAAGTTGATTTTGTCAAGGATTGTTAAGATGCGCTTACCCTGATAATTCCAGTGATCAATTGGCTATCCTGATCATCTCTGGTGATTTTCCCGCAGCATAAATATCCCAAATTGTCCTATAAGCTTTTTCTAAATTGCGGGTAAAACGAAGGGTATCAAATAACGGATAAGTAAGACGATTTTGTGCTAGTTTCTGTTTAATTTCCTGCAATTTATCAGGAGATTTTGCTAAATTAATCGCTAAATTTTTATACTCCTCTAAATTCTTAGTAATTAATTCAGGTAGGCCAATAGCTGTCAGTAAACTAGCACCAACACGGGAAGGAAAAGTTGTACCTGGACAAGTTATAATCGGTAAACCTGCCCATAAAGCATCACTCCCAGTAGTATGAGCATTATAGTATAAAGTATCAAGAAATAAATCAGCTAGTTGATGTCGCGCCAAATGTTCCGGCTTAGGTTCGAGATGGGCAAAAATTAAGCGATCACCCTCAATTCCTCGCGCTTGTGCTTCCCGACGTAGATTTGCTTCAGCTTCAGCTACTCTCGAAAATAACCATAACACACTACCGGGAACATTAGCCAAAATTTGCATCCATACAGTGAATATTTGCGGCTCAATTTTATAGGTATGGTTGAAACAACAAAAGACAAAACCCGATTCAGGAAGACCATACTGGGAACGAGTAACAGGTTTAGATGATATAATTTGTTGATAATCATTAGCCTGATAACTATCCGGTAAAATTACTAATTTTTCAGTAAAATTATCAGCAGATTCCGGTGGGGTAACTATGGCATCACTAATAATATAGTCGATAAAATCTGCTCCCATTGTCCCCGGATAAACCAAATAATTAACTTGAATCGGTGCAGGTTTTAAAGCCAATATTTGCGTCCGCGCCTTATCAATATACCCCATCAAATCAACTAAAATATGCACCCCATCATTAAAAATCCGTTGTGCAGATTCCGTAATTGATAAAGTAGCAATATCATAAAAGCGATCGCAATCATTAGCAATGCGACGACGATATTCACTACCATCATCAGGACCATAGGAATAGGCAATTATTTCAAAGTTATTGCGATCATGTAAACCAAACACACTTTGCATCAAATGACTGGTGGGATGGTTACGAAAATCATGGCATAAATAACCTATTTTTAATCGTCCAGATCGGGTGCGGGAATGGTTAAAGTTGAGGGATTTAGTCCCTAAGGCTAATTGTCTTTTAACCTCTTGAGCATAGTTACAAGCTACTTTCAACTGTTGACTAGCAGACCAAGGTTTATATAAGGTATCAAAGGGAGTTACTGCGGTAGATTTTCCCTCTTGTAACTGTTTTTCGGTTAATTGCCAAAGTTGGATTAAATCAGCTTCTCTTGTGTTCCAATTACAAGTCATTTCCTTCATAGAAAATAAGCAAGCAAAAGCCTCTAATGAATTAGGTTGAATGGCTAAAGCTTGCTGAAATACGCTCATAGCTGCTTCTACTTTGTCCTGTCTTCCTAAAGCTAAAGCCAAACTATTATAAGCTTTAATGTATTTAGGATTAAGCTTAATTGCTGCTTGAAAATAAGCGATCGCTTCTTCAGTCTTTCCCTGTAGTTGTAACACATTGCCTAAATTAAAGTGTGCTTCTGGATAATTAGGGTTTTTCCTGATTGCTTCTTGAAACTTGACCCCGGCATCCCCTAACTTATCCTGCATTTGTAAGACTAAACCTAAATTATTATCAGCAAAAGCATAGTTTTGATTGCCACAAATAGCTTTGTTAAAGCAAATAATTGCCTCGTCTAAATTTCCCTTGCTAACTGCTATTATTCCCAAATTATTGTGAGCTTCTGCATAATTAGGATTAATCAATAAAGCTTGCTTATAAGCCAAAATAGCTTGATTAATTTGTCCTAAACTATCCATGATCACCCCCAACTGATGCCAAGCAGGTGCATATTGGGGAGATTGATTAATTAATTGTTGATAGAGAGCGATCGCTTCTTCAAGCTTAACCTGTTTTTGCAAGGTGTATGCTTGCTGATAAAGGGTATCTGCTGGCGAAGTATCAAGCTGATTATTTGCTATATTTCCTCCAACTAAAGGAGAAATAGGATCGAGAGTAATAATTTTACTGATGTCATCATTTTGAAATCCTAAAGCTTGGGGACGTTTAACTCCTTCTAAGATTTGTATATCATAAAGTTCGGTAACTTCACCTTCTAAGCGTATCCAGTGAATAACTTCACCTGTTTTCAAATCAATAATTAGCAGACCACAGCGAGGTTCTGCTTCTTTAGCCATTAAATTATCATCTAAGATTAACCCCGAAAAAGTCTTATCTCCCCCACGACTTTTAGATAATCCAACAATGGCATAATTTCCGACAAATGCTAAACCACGCAGAAAACCAGGACAAAAAGTAACAGGCTCAAAAATGCCTTTGTCTTGATCAATATAACCAAAGTAACCCGTACCCGCATTTAATAACCATAACTTACCCTGATAAAATCGGGGAGAATGAGGCATAGATAAACCAGTAGCAATCACTTCATTAGACTGAATATCAATGACACAACCGCCAGTTTGTCTTCTATCTCTCCACCCATCCACCACATCTGATTGACTACAAGCGGTAACATAACGCGCCTTCCCATCTACCAAAGCTAAACCATTGAGATGACAACGATCTTCATTGACTAAAGCGGAAATAAACGATGGTTTCCATAGGGGAATACAACTATGGCGATCGCTGACTGTTGCCAGACAATTTAACATGGTACTGATAAATATAATTCTTTCAGATAGATTTTCTATTGCCAAATCGTGAATATCTAAATCCCCAGTAGTATAACTAATGCGGGGGATATAAAGTTTATCGTAACCATCATAAAGCTGTTCGGATAATAGCACATTATCTAGTTGCCAGATTTGATAGCGGGAACTAAGATAAATCCTTTCTGGGGTAGCATATAAACCCATGGCGCGGTCAAATATCCGCTCAAATCCCGACATCCCCCTTTGAGGGTTAACTCCTAAAAACATCAGTCGAGAACTTTGATAGGTAGTAAAAGCCAGACTAATCTGCTGAGACTCTAACCAATCAATGAAGTTACGGGAAGCAATTATCTCTACGGGAATAGATTGATTAGTATTGGGAGTTGATTGATTCATCATAACCACAGTCTAGCCTGTAGGGTGTGTTAGTGATAGCGTAACGCACCAATCTAATAATAGAGTTGGTGCGTTACGGCGGATTGTTAATTTTGGTTTTTTGACGGAATTGATAGCTGCCTAACGGACAGAAAACGGGTTTCTAAATAGAAAGAAAACGGGTTTCTAAATAGTTTCTTGAAGAAACCCGTTTTCTAGGTGACTTAGAAGGAGAGCTTAGACACTTAGATAAAGAAATTACCCACCGGAATGCTCCCTAAAGCTGGTAAAGTGCCAGTAAATCCGGTGATATTTATTAATAAATCATTGCTGGATTGGAAGCCAGCCGTGCTATCATTAATAATTAGATAAGTTCCGGCTATTGCACCAGTTGTTACTTGCACTAAGGCAGCACTATTAACCCCTAATCCTTGATTGCCTGTGGTGGCTCCATTGGCATCAGTAAATACTTGATTGACTAAATTGTCTAAAGTGGTGACAGTGCTATCAGCAGCGCGACTGAAACTAATCGGTGCATTGGTGGCGAGTCCGCCTTGAGTTAATAAGTCGATTTTATCACTATTGATGGCAAAATCCGTGATACTATCGCTTGCGGATATGGTGGATTGGCCAAATTGGAAGATAAAAGTATCTGCACCTGGACCACCAGTTAGAATATCAGCGCCATTAGCACCATTAATTTGATTAATGCCACTATTTCCGGTGATATTATTGTTACCAGCGTTACCTGTACCGTTAATATTATTACTGCCAATTAGTCTCAGGTTTTCGACATTATTGGGTAGGGTGCGAGTGAGACTGCTTTGCCAAGTATCAGTAATGATAACTTCTCCTATTCCTCCTTCGGGGTTAATGGTAGCATTAACTGGATTTGACAGGGTTATTGTAAAAGCTTCATCGGCTTCGTTGAGGTTATCATTGAGGATGGGAATGCTAATAGTAGCGGTGGAAGTATTAGCAGCAATGGTGATAGTTCCGGTTTTGCTAGTGTAATCTACATCGGCGGTAGCATTAATCGGTGCAGTGGTATAATTGAAGGTAATTGGTTGCGGATTGGGGTTATCAACTGTGACGGTGAGGATGGCATTATTATCTTTACCTTCGACTACGGTGATGTCATTGATGGAGAGTTGGGAAAAGTCGTCATTATTAATAGTACCCGTAGCTGTATTAGGAGTACCTACTGTATAACCTGTCCCGGTCGCAAGAGTTAAAATGACAGTTTCATCGGGTTCAACTGTTGTGTCAGCAGTGGGGTCAACTATTAAAGTCGCAGTGGATGAATTAGCCGCAAAGGTGACACTGGTGGAAATAGATGTGTAGTCTGTCCCGTTGGTAGCTGTCCCACCGATTGTGTAATTGACAGTTAAAGCATTTGTTGTTACACCAGAACGGGTGAAGGTATAGACTAAGTTAGCTGTCCCGTCTTCAGTAACACTACTGGGAGAAACTGCAAGAGTGACACTGGTATCATCATTATTAATTGTTCCGGTAACTGCGGTAGTTGTCCCAACTGTATAACCAGTCCCGGTCGCGAGAGTTAAAGCAACAGTTTCGTTACTTTCAACAGTTGTGTCAGCAGTGGGGTCAACTATTAAAGTCGCAGTCGCTAAATTAGCCGCAAAGGTTACACCTGTAGGAATAGAAGCGTAATCAGTTCCATTATTTGCTGTCCCACCAATACTATAGTTAACTGTCAAAAGATTTGTTGTAATACTAGGAAGTATGACATCATCATTAGCAATCGTTCCCTGTCCCTGGTTATCGGCTATGGTAACGTTACGACCATTAGCATTTAGACTACTCAGATTGACGAAGAAAGTCTCGTTACTTTCAACTTTAGTATCGCCATTGATAGCAACTGTAATCGTCTTAGAAGTCTCACCAGCATTGAAGGTTAAGGGAGTAGTAGCAATCGCCGTATAATCATTATCTGCTGTCGTAGCGGTTCCATTGGCTGTGGCGTAATTAACCGTTACTGCTGTATCAACTGCATTAGAAAGGGTGACAGTAAATACTGCATTAGTAGTCCCGCTATTTCCTTCTGTAATGGTGACATCAGTAATCGCAATAGATGCACTGTCATCGTTATTAATCGTACCTTGACCTTGGTTATCAGCTAGGGTGACATTACTGCCATTGGCTTGTAAATTGCTGAGATTGAGGAAAAATGTCTCATTGAGTTCAACTTGATTATCGCCATTGACTGGAACTGTAATCGTTTTAGAAGTTTCTCCCGGATTGAAGGTTAAGGTAGTGGTAGGAATAGCGGTGTAATCGGTTCCGGCGGTGGCTGTACCGTTAGCGGTGGCGTAGTTGACGCTAACAACGGTACTAGCGGCACTAGAAAGGCTAACGGTAAAGACCGCGTTGGTTGTGCCGCTATTGCCCTCGGTAACGGTTACGTCGTTGATGGAAAGAGAAATCGGGGGTTGGGGGACATCGGTAATGGTGACGGTGGCGGTGGGGTCAGCATTAAGGAGGATGGAGATGTTTCCGCCGTAGGTTGGGTTCGCCGTAGCCAAATCGGATTTGCCGTCGCCGTTAAAGTCCCCTACCGTCACGGAATTGGGATTACTTCCGACGGAAAAGTTGGTGGCGGTGCTGAAACTGCCCGTGCCGGTTCCTACTAGCACCGAGACGTTCCCGCCGTTACGGTTCGCTGTGGCCAAGTCCAATTTGCCGTCGCCGTTGAAGTCCCCTACCGTCACGGAATAGGGACTACTCCCCGCGGCAAAGTTGGTGGCGATGCCGAAACCGCCCGTGCCGGTTCCTAATAGCACCGAGACGTTGTTGCTACTACCATTCGCCGTGACCAAGTCCAATTTGCCGTCGCTGTTGAAATCCCCTACCGTCACGGACTTGGGATTACTCCCCACGGAAAAGTTGGTGGCGGTGCCAAAACTGCCCGTGCCGGTTCCTAATAGCACCGAGATGTTGTTGCTACTACCGTTCGCCGTGACCAAGTCCAATTTGCCGTCGCCGTTGAAGTCCCCTACCGCCACGGAATTGGAACTACCCCCCACGGAAAAGTTGGTGACGGCACCAAAACTGCCCGTGCCGGTTCCTAATCGCACCGAGACGCTGTTGCTAGAGTTCGCCGTAGCCAAATCGGATTTGCCGTCGCCGTTGAAGTCCCCTACCGTCACGGAATTGGGACCACTCCCCATGGAAAAGTTGGTAGCGGATCCGAAACTGCCCGTGCCGTCTCCTAATAACACCGAGACGTTGCCACCGTTCGCCGTAGCCAAATCGGATTTGCCGTCGCCGTTGAAGTCCCCTACCGTCACGGAAAAGGCGCGACCCCCCACGGAAAAGTTGGTGGCGGCACCAAAACTGCCCGTGCCGGTTCCTAATCGTACCGAGACGTTGTTGCTACTATAGTCCCCCACAGCCAAGTCCGATTTGCCGTCGCCGTTAAAATCCCCTACTATCACAGACCGAGGAGTAGTCCCCACGAAAAAGTTGGTGGGGGTGCCAAAACTGCCCGTGCCGCTTCCTAATAGCGCCGAGACGATGTTCATGCCAGCATTCGCTGTAGCCAAATCGGATTTGCCGTCGCCGTTGAAGTCCCCTACCGTCACGGAACGGGGGCCACTCCCCACGGAAAAGTTGGCGGGGGTGCCAAAACTGCCCGTGCCGGTTCCTAATAGCACCGAGACGTTGTTGCTGAAAAAGTTCGCCGTAGCCAAATCGGATTTGCCGTCGCCGTTAAAGTCTCCTACCGTCACAGAACCGAGTTGACTCCCTACAGAAAAGTTAGTGGCAGTGCCAAAACTGCCCGTGCCGGTTCCTAATAGCACTGATACGTTGTTGCCATTAATGTTCGCCGTAGCCAAGTCGGATTTGCCGTCGCCGTTGAAGTCCCCTACCGTTACGGAAAAGGGACCACTCCCCACGGTAAAGTTAGTGGCGGGTCCAAAACTGCCCGTGCCGGTTCCTAATAGCACTGAGACGTTGTTGCTGATAAAGTTCGCCACAGCCAAATCGGATTTGCCGTCGCCGTTGAAGTCCCCTACCGTTACGGAAGCGGGACCACTCCCCACGGTAAAGTTAGTGGCGGGTCCAAAACTGCCCGTGCCAGTTCCTAATAGCACCGATACGTTGTTGCCGTCACGGTTCGCCGTAGCCAAGTCAGATTTGCCGTCGCCGTTAAAGTCCCCTACCGTCACAGAAAAAAGGCCACTCCCCACAGAAAAGTTAGTAGCGGTGCCAAAACTGCCCGTGCCGGTTCCTAATAGCACCGAGACGTTGTTGTTGTTATTGTTTGCCGTAGCCAAGTCGGATTTGCCGTCGCCGTTGAAGTCCCCTACCGTCACGGAACGGGGGCCACTCCCCACGGAAAAATTAGTGGCGGTGCCAAAACTCCCCGTGCCGGTTCCTAATAGCACCGAGACACTACCAGTAATGTTTAGGTTTGCCGTGACCAAATCCAATTTGCCGTCGCCGTTGAAGTCCCCTACCGCTACGGAAGAGGGAACACCCCCCTCGTACAAGTTAATGGCAGGATTAAAGCTTGCACTGGAGTTGGCACCGAGGATGTAGTCTCCACCCGATGTCAGGTTCACTTTGACGGTTTCGTTGGGGTCATTTACCGCATCGGATACCGCGACGACGTTCAGGGTAGCGGTGATGGCTCCGGCGGCGATAGTAAATGTATTGGCTGTCACCGCCGTGATATTTGTGCTGGCGGTGAAGGAATAGTCGGCAGGAATGGTAGCGGTACTGCCTGTAGTGTTGAAGTTGACCGTTAAACCGCCCACTGGCGCGGCGGTGTCTAGGGTGATGATAAAGGTGCCGACCGTTCCCCCTTCTACGGGGTTGGTGCCGGGGGCGATGGTGATTTTGGGGGTGTTAGATGCCATTTCCACACTAATCGCTTGCCCATCAACCGTAATAGTCGCCGCATCATTTTCGCTTTGTATCGCCGCGATTTCCGCCTCCGTCAGGCTTTCTCCCCGCACTAACGCCGAAAATAACTGCCCCTCATCCCCCGGCGTATCGCTGCTGTTGATTTGCGCGTCGATAAAATGCCCAATTTCTTCTAATAACACCGCTTTGAGGGTGGTAGCGTCCCCCGAATCAATCAGCGTTTGAGAAATATAAATCCTATTGGTACTGCTGGAATATGCGCCGAAAATCCCTGAATTGCCAAGATTTTTAACTGTAATAGGGGGAAGTTGACTAAAATCTCGACTTTGCCACTGCTGTCGTAATTCTGTTGCCTTAACCACATCATAACTTGTGCCAAAAGCTGTTGACCAATTAGCCCAAAACCCATCAGATTGAGCGAAATTAAACAAAATATCGTCAACAGCAGGAAGAAGCGGCAACAGGGAAGGATTCATGATATTCACCAGAAGGATTTACTGCGACTATTTTGTGCAAACAATCGCCAATTTTTCAAGGGTACCATAACATAAATTAACATTGATTACCAGAAAACGGGTTTCTCAAAGAAAACGGGTTTCTAAAATCACAACTTAATCTAATTCATTTGCAGTTCGCAAAACCTCCTCATAAAGTTGACGACTGATGCGAAAATTTGCTTGGAGTATTAGAGCATCGATTATGGGTTGAACCTTAGAAATCAATCCTCTATTTTTAGCGATTAAAAGAACTCCTAGAACCCCCGTAATTGACAACCCCAAACGCACAGCCTCCCTCCGTCCAAGACGTTCATCAATTAACAATTCATCTGCTTTTAATTCTCAGGCAAGAGCGATTGCTTCTGCTTCGCCAATATCTAAATTATAGTCATTCCTCAAACAAGTCACAAGTTCCAAATTAGCGGCTTGTTGAACCTGTATCCAGTTCAGAGAAACTATCGCTTTAATGCGGATATCTTCCTCAGTCAAATTAGCCAATTCATTGGCAACTGCTTGGGGAATAATAACATCAGTATAAATATCTTTTAAAATTGATAGATAACCAACAAGAGCAAGACTGCTGAGAGGAGAAGTATCGCTAATAATAATCATAGCCAACCTTTCTCTTTTAAATGCTTAATATCTTCCTGAAACTCAGCCACATCATAGTGAATACAAATTCCTCGTTCAGAAAGCATCCGTTGAAACTTGATTTGATTAATACTTAATAACTCACTTGCTTTTCCTAAGCTAATCTTATCTTGTTGGAATAACATAATAACAATTTCCTTCAACAGTTCATCCTCTGACAAACCACTTGCTTTAATCACTTCTTGGGAAATAACTAGACTCATATTTTCTCTGTATTTTTATAATAATTATATAAATAGTGTCATTGTCAGGGGGGGAGCACCTTTGCAGCTTGAGGTTTAGCTAGTCGTTGGTGATCTATAGTTCACCAAGCTTCTGCTTGTTGCCTATATTATATACGGAAGCTTATCTCTGAATTACTTCCTCACCATGAAAATTTTAGCGGGTGATGGTGAGGGGGATACTTTCCGCGTTAACCTTTCTCTTTCAACTAAAAACCCACCCAAAGCAATCTTACCCCTTGTCATGGCGAAGATGCGATCGCAATAAGTCCAGAAAACAGGTTTTTTTCCTGAATTATCATCAGCTACGTAAGCATAGTTACCGACTATTTGCACATCCTGAGCATAGCTAGAAGTACCATAATTACCCTTAAGAGTAGGTGCAGCGGGGTTGCTGATGTCGATGATTTGCAGTCCTGAACTCAAAGTCGTAATTCTGTTGCCTTAACCACATCGCAACTTGTGCCAAAAGCTGTTGCCAAATTAGCCCAAAAATCATCAGATTGAGCGAAATTAAACAAAATATCGTCAACAGCAGGAATAATCGGCAACAGGTAAGGATTCATGACATTCACCAGAAGGATTTACTGCGACTATTTTGTGCAAACAATCGCCAATTTTTCAAGGGTACTATCACAAAAATTAACATTATACAGAAAACGGGTTTCTCAAAGAAACCCGTTTTCACAGTTTCTCGTAGTGTTCACTACAAATTTTCCTACTCTGTCTTTTTCTTTCTGTTTTTCAACCTGCGGAATGTGGTATAACAAATAAAAACCTAAAGAAAATTAATCTAGGCGGTAGTCACTAATAACTGAAATGACCTCTCCCCGGCTCTCTCCTTGTAGGAGAGGGAGAACTACACTGATAACTCATAACTAATAACTGAAATGACCCAAGTAACCCTCCGCTCACAAACCATTATAGAAAAACTGCACAGTCTCACCCCACAACAACAGCAAGCAGTAATAGACTTTATTGAATTCTTGCAATTTCAAGCTGATAAAAAAGAAATTTCCCTGGAAGAAGAACCGATTTCTGCTTACGAAGCTGCCAAAGATTTAGCTGGGTGTATTGAAAGCGGTATAGGCGATTTATCTTACAACAAAAAATATCTTGAAAGTCCAGCAAGAAAATGATCCGCTCAATTATTATCGATACAAGTCCTTTGGTAGCTTTTATTGATAAAAGTGATAATTTTCACAACTGGACTATCGAAGCCTGGAAAAGAATTTCTATTCCTTTATTAACTTGTGAAGCTGTTATTTCAGAGGCGTGTTTTTTACTAAAACAAACTCATGGTGGACAACAAGCAGTGATGAGATTGTTAAAAGCTAACGTCATTAAAACTCGTTTTGAATTATCAGAAGAATTGAACGCAGTTGACCAACTTATGCAACGTTATCAATCTGTTCCCATGTCTTTTGCTGATGCCTGTTTGGTCAGAATGAGTCAATTAATGGAAGGCAGTTCCGTTTTTACAATAGATAGTGATTTCCATATTTATCGAAAAAATCGGAGGGAAATGATTGATTTAATTATTCCTAACTGAAGATTACCTGTCAATTACACCCTGAAAGTGACAATTTGAGCGAGTTGTTGCCAAGTATGCGATCTGAACGACGTTCATAAATTGTATTTTTATTAGTTTATGGGACACAAACAATTCCTAATCCTGCCATTTGACGAATATGATCATCAAAAGCGAATACCTTAAATATTTGTAAGCGATGAGCCATAACTAAAATAGAACAATCTGTGTAACTCCATGTTTTATCATTGTACTTACAGAAAGCTTCCCATATGGCCAGATAGATCATCGCTATCTGACACATTAATATAACGATGCTCTTCTCTTAGTATTTGACCCACTTGAATTGAGGCTCGACTAGATACCTTGCTCCGAATCCAAGTAACAGTTTCATCGAATACCGATTCGAGAATAATCCAATTATTATGAGGATTTTCTAGGCAATATTTTTGAGCGGTTTCGTGATGAGTTTCAGATTTGACAAAAAAGGCAATTAAAGCAGAAGTATCAACAATAATTTCTTGATCCACAATTTTTAATAAATAATTTCATCAATGTTTTCAGCGTAGTTAGTTACAACTTGACCTCGATTATCTTGTCCGATAATATATTTAGAATCGGGTTGGACAATTTCTAAACTTCCACAAAGTTCCCAAGTACGAGTCTTAGTAATATCTGGTAATTCAGCTTGAACATAATTTTCCAAAGCTTTGATAACAATCTCTTGAACTGAGAATTTTTGTTCTTGCAAACGAGATATTAATTCGTCGGGAATTTCGATCAATATTTGAGTCATTGATAAACCTGAGAGATTAACGTTGTTTTACTAACATTATAGCCTGTTTTTGAATTATAACCAAGAGACGCAAACGCAATCGCTTGAATCAGTTACCGAAAGGCTAACAACTGTTCACTGATTCAGGTGATTCGCCATAAGTCCAGAAAACGGGTTTCTGAAGATTGTCTCTCAATTCCCCCCTCACAATGACAATTTTAGCGGGTTGTTGCGAGAAGGCGATCGCTAACATCAAAGCTAGGCAGTTAAAGTATTTAACCAATTGATTAAATCTTCAACCGTAGAGAAATCGAATAAAGCTTCTCCTAATACTTCGACATCATCAATACTTAACTGCATAATTTTAGTTTCCAATTTCGATACCGCGTTCAATACCTTGTTCGATACCTTGTCCGATACCTTGTTCGATACCTTGTTCGATACCTAGCTCGATACCTTGTTCAATACCTTGTTCAATACCTTGTTCGATACCGCGTTTGATACCTTGTTCAATACCTTGTTCAATACCTTGTTCGATACCTTGTTCGATACCTTGACGCATCCAACTGGTGGTAATTTGCATAACTCCCTCCTGTACGGGTTGACTAAATGTGCTAATCTCTTCTTGAAATTGTATCTCTTCGA
>VYMG01000127.1_pt1 | contig 32267 bp, 26 predicted proteins | sample 5115261 | NCBI WGS metagenome assembly VYMG01 (sample SAMN12291781, study PRJNA351875) | freshwater metagenome | isolation source: freshwater lake | place: USA: Michigan, Wintergreen Lake | collected 2013-08-08
TGCGATTGCGGCGGAGAACACGCCGCTGCGTTTGGTGCTGGGGAAGTACGCCGTGAACAAGCAGAAGACGAAGTTGGCGGCGGTGGGGACGGAGCTGGCGGCGTGGGAGAGTGTGAGCGCGGGGACGGACGGGCGGTGAAGATCAGCCGTTGGTCGCGGGATAGTTGGCATGGGGCCAATAGAGACCTCTGAAGTCGTTCCGCCAACTATCGAACGGATGCATCAGGCCGCTGTTGTCATCGTCCTCACCAAACTGCCGGTACGCGAGATATGCGGCAACGAGGAAGGAACTGAGGCTTGGAGCGACAACAAAGTGGTACTCGGGATCATGCCCGCGAAACCAGATTCGGCCGTTGGACGCTCCTGCGGAGATGTCGATGGTGTCGAAGTCGCCGTTGCCCCAGTTCTGGATGAGAAGGCGATCTTCCTGCCACTCGGTTCCCACTTCTTTCTGCTGCATGAGACACCAATTTCCCAGATGCACGCCATCGCAGCACTCGTAGAAGCGCAAGAGCTCCGCTGGCAGCATGAGATTGGGCGACGTCACCAAGGTGTGCAGTCGTTCGACGGTGCCGAGTGGCTTTCGGATCGACACGCCCGCAAGTTTTCGACTGCGTGCGTCGGAGCGAATCCAGTCAATGACAAATGCCATGTCATTCATGCTGTGTCCCGGAAAGATCGACGATTCTTGCATGTGTCGTCGAGGGAAAGGCGGGCCACCGCGATCAGCATGCGCCGCCGGCGAGGACGTTGAAGAAGTCGATGACGTCTTGCTCTTCGGGGAAGACTTGATTGTTGTTGAAGTCGATGTCGTTGCAGGCGGGGCAGTCGCCGCCGCTGAGGACGTTGAAGAAGTCGATGACGTCCTGCTCTTCGGGGAAGACGTCGTTGTTGTTGAAGTCGATGTCGTCGCAGGGCGGTGGGGGTGGCGTGAGGACGACGGTGGCGATGTCGTTGCCCGTGGGGCCGGCGTCGCTGCGGCCCACGACGACGATGTCGCCAGTGGGGAGGGGCGCGATGACGGCGGCGCGATCGTCACGCGAGGGCGCGGCGGGGTTGGACCAGCGGGTGGACCAGTCGAGCGAGGCGTTGACGGGGCTGAAGACGGCGACGGCGAAGTCGTTGTCGCCGGGTGTGCCGGTGGGGGTCTGGCCGGCGATGAGCGTGCGGCCTGAGGGCTCGATGGTGACGCCGAAACGCGCGCTGAACTCGGCGAGGTTGAGGCCGGAGTCCTGCGTGCGCTGGGCGAGGGGTGCGCCGGTGGCGAGATCGAAGGAGGCGACGAAGAAGTCCGCGGGGTTGGCTGGTGCGCTGCCTGTGTGACCTGCGATGCGGACGGTGCCGGATTCGTCGATGGCGACGGAGCGGCTGATGGTCGCGCGGCCGTCGCTCATGCGCCAGGTGCGGCTCCAGACCTGGGTGCCGGTGGCGTCGAGTTTGGCGAGGATGGTGTCGCCGCCTGCGTTGCCGATGACGACGACGCAGCCATCGCTTGCGAGTGCGAGGCTGACGCCTGTGGAGCCTTCGCTGAGAGCGGGGACGGTGTGGAGGGTGGCTGCGCCGCCGGATGTGATGCGGACAACTTTGGCTCCGCCGCCCGAGATGCCCGCGAGGGCCACACACGCACTCGCGGGATCTCGGACGACTTGGATGACTTGTGAGAAGGGATAGCCGGCGGCGGCGGTCCAGACGGGGACACCTGCGCCGTCGAGGAGGGTGACGAAGCTGTCCTGCTGGTTGGTGTTGGCGTTGGTGGTGCCGGCGACGTAGAGGCCGAAGGCGCCGTCGGTGATGAGGGAGGTGGCGAAGGTGTTGAAGGCGGGGTCGCCCAGCAACTGGTACCACTGGACTTCGCCGTCGCTGGAGAACTTGACGACGCCGGCCTGGGTGAAGCCGAAGAGGCCGTCAGCGCTGTAGCGGGTGGTGGCGCGGCCAGCGGCGACGACGCCGCCGTCGGGCGTGGTGACCATGGCGGCCATGCTGTCGACGCCGGAGCGGGACTGTGGGGTGGATTGGTCGTCGCCTTCGGTGGGGAAGTCGAAGAGGCCGGTCCAGAGGTGGGTGCCTGCGGGGGTGTACTTGATAATGAGGAAGTCGTCGTGGGCGGTGAACTTGAGGCCGGGTTCGCCGGAGACGTTTTCGAAGCGCTGGGTGATGCCGCCGGCGAAGATGCTGCCTGTGGCGTCGACGGCGACGGCGCGGGGGTCTTCCAGGGAACCGGTGGATGCGCCGACGGGCGGTTCGCTGGGTCCGTTGTAGAGCTGCGACCAGACGAGGGTCTGAGCGTGGGTGCAGGCGGCGAATCCTGCCGGAACACCAACAGCGGCAATGAGATACGCGGCGGCCTTGCGCATGCAGACTCCAGAGACAGAACGGATTTCGTGCAAACTCACACCGGCGGACGGGATGAATGTGCATCACGATTGGCGAATTGCAAGGGAAGTTGCGTTTTTGTTGTGGGAGGGGGATGGATTCTCGGACGTTATTGAGGAGAAAGTGGGAATTGATTGAGGGAACCGGGGTTACGCCGGGGGACGTATGTGATAATACAAGACCATGGCATCCAGTTCGGTGGATGCGGGTGCTGTACGTGCCGATGTAGCGATCTTTGCGCAGGTTCTGCGCTGGTGGAGGAACGGGATCATGCGACTGAAACTGCCACGGCTGAAGGCCGAGACCGTGTACGTGGGGCTGATTGCCGGTGCGGCGGTGGTGGTGAGTCTTGCGGTGGCGACGCCGGTGCCGACGACGCTTCGGGATTTCTTCAATGGGGGGACGCAGCCCAACACGCTGATAGAGCCGCTGATGACGGCGCAGGTGTGCAGCAACTGCCACAGCTATTACGACGAGCACACGGAGCCGTACACGTTGTGGGCGGCGAGCATGATGGGTCAGGCGTCGCGCGATCCGATTTTTCATGCGGCGCTGGCGGTGGCGAACCAGGATGCGGCGTTTGCGGGTGAGATGTGTCTGCGGTGTCACTCGCCGCAGGGGTGGTCGCGCGGGGCGGTGAGCGCGGATACGAGCGGCGGGTTGCTGGAGGGGGAGGATCTGCAGGGCGTGAGTTGCAGCGCGTGTCACCGGGCGGTGGATCCGGTGTATCGGGCGGGCGTGAGTCCGGCGCGTGATGAGGGGATTCTGGCGAGCCTGACGACGCCGACGCCGACGCAGCACGTGCATGGTCGCGTGGAGGCGCTGGCGCACAATGCGAGTTTTGTGTGGGATCCGGAAGACTACCGGCGCGGGCCGTATGACATTGCGGTGAATCCGCATCGGTGGGTGCGCAGCGAGTATCACCGGGATCCGGCGATGTGCGCGAACTGCCATGACGTGAGCAATCCGGTGTACTCGAAGCAGGCGGACGGGAGTTACCAACTGAATCCGATCGACACGCCGCACGAGACGCAGAACAAGTATGACATGTTCCCGGTGGAGCGGACGTACAGCGAGTGGCTGCACAGCACGTTCGCGACGCAGGCGGTGGCGATGCCCAAGAACCCGCACGCGACGCCTGATGATCCGGAGTGGGGATTGAACCGGTTCGGTGGGAATGACATCAACGTGCGGACGTGTCAGGACTGCCACATGCCGCGGGTGGAGGGGTACGGGGCGAGCCGAGTCCTGGGCGCGCTGCTGCGGACGGACATGGGCAAGCACACGTTCAATGGAGCGAACACGTGGGTGCTGCGGTCGGTGGCGACGCTGTATCCGGACTATGAGACGGATCTGACGGAAGCGAGCGTGAACGCGTCGATTGAACGTTCGCAGGAGATGATGGCGGCGGCGAGCGATCTGGAACTGACATTTGACGGGTACAGCACGCTGACGACGCGCATCGTGAACTATTCAGGCCACAAGCTGCCCACCGGGTATCCGGAAGGGCGGCGGATGTGGATCAATGTGAAGTACTACGGCGTGAATGACGTGCTGCTAGCGGAGCATGGGGCGTATGACAACGACCTGGCGACGCTGAGCATGGGCGATACGAAGGTGTACGAGGCGAAGATGGGTCTGGACGCGCATGCGGCGGCGGCAAGCGGCAAGCCGGAGGGCGAGAGTTTTCACTTCGTGCTGAACAACCAGTGGCTGAAGGACAACCGGATTCCGCCGATGGGCTTCACGAACGCGGCGTATGCCAGCGTGGGCGCGGCGCCGGTGAAGGCGGCGTTCGCGGATGGGCAGTACTGGGATGACACGGTGTACGCGGTGCCGCTGGCGGCGGTGCGTGCGGAGGTGCGCGTGTATCACCAGACGACGACGAAGGAGTACATCGAGTTTCTGCGGGATACGAACACGACGAACACGGCGGGGCAGATCGCATATGACCAGTGGGAACTGCACGGGAAGAGCGCGCCGACGCTGATGGATGAGAAGACCATCGCGATCAGCTCGTGCGGGCTGGACGTGAATGGCGACGGCGTGTACCCGGATGATCAGGACTTCATGGATCTGCTGGATCTGTTCATGATGATGGATCAGCGGGCGGACATCACGCGGGATGGATATGTGACGACCGGGGACTTGATGGTGTATCTGAACCGGCTGGGTGGAGCGGGATGCGAGTGAAGCAGTGACGAAGTGATGAGGCAAGAACAGACGGAGTGACTTTGGTCACTCCGTTTTTCGTTTGTTCTTCCGGTGAGGCGGACTTCAGGTTCGCACGCTGGTGACGGCGGCGATAGCGAGGGGGAGGAGCATCATGGCGGGGAGGAAGACGCTGATGATGGGGGGCAGGCCGGGGACCGTCATGGTGGTGCCGATGAGGGTGAAGGCGAAAGCGCCCAGCGTGATGGGGCTGGCGATAAGGCTCTGGGTGAGCATGTTGGCCGGCTCTTTGCGGAGGAAGCAGGGGAGGGTGATGAGCAGGCTGAGGAAGCTGCAGACCAGACCTGAGATGCGTCCCCAGCGGATGCGTTCGAAGGTGTCGATGCGTCGCTGGTTGGTCTGGGTGGCGGGCAACTGGCGGTAGCGATGTTCGAGCTGCGCCAATTGACGGCTGCTGAGGTTGTTGGCCATGCCTTCGAAGCGGCGCAGGCGCAGTGTGGTGGGATCGATGTCGGTTTCGAGGAAGGTGACGCGATCCTGTCGGAGGCGCGTGCCGGGGCCGACGTCGTCTTCGGAGAGTTGACGCGAGAGTGCTTTGCCTTGCTCGAGGGACCAGCCGCCTTCGGCATATGTGGCCTTGGGGGCGTTGATGCGGCGGGTCATGAGGCCCGACTCGTCACGTTCGTAGGCCCAGAGTCCATCGATCTGATTGGTGTCGAGGTCGGCCTTGCGGATGTACACGAGGCGACCGGCGGCGTCGCGGATGAAGTCAGACTCGAGGCGGCCCAGTTCGTTGCGACCGGCGGTGGTCTTGTCGCGCGTGAGGAGAGGCGCGAGTTGGGGCACGAGCAGTTCGCGGTTGGCGGCTTGCAGCGTGAGGAGGCCGAGGCTGGTGATGATGATGGGTCGTGCGACGCGCCAGAGACTGATGCCGCTGGCGAGGATGGCGACGAGTTCGCGCTGCTTGACGAGTTGAGCGGCGGTGAATCCCAGGCCGCCGACCATGCAGGGGCCCAGGAGGAATCCGGCGAGGAGGACGAAGCGCGGCCACCAGAGGTCGGCGGCGTTCACGATGGCGCCGAGGCTGACGCGCAGGAAGCCCATGTCCTTGGCGGCCTGTTCGCCGGTCTGGCGGGCGGTGTCGGGCGATGCACCGGAAGCGAGTTGAGCGGTGGTCGTGGCGCGCTGTTCGGCTTCCCGCACGTTGGCGGAGTAGTTGTCAAAGTTGAGGGAGAAGTCGACGGCGAAGATGACTGCGCAGAGGATGGCCAGCAGCAGCAGGGTGTTGGTGAGGAAGAGGCGGACGATGTAGCGGTCGAGGATTCTCACGGGGTGGGAGGGAAGGCGTCAGCACGGAGACGCGGCGTGCCGGCGTGTAGTGATCAACGGGCGGTGGCGGGGTGGTTGGCTCCGCCGGGGAAGCCGCTGGCGAAGCGCCAGAGACTCCAGCAGACAGCGTAGGAAAGCACGATGGCGACGTAGACGTCGGTGGCGTAATGCGCGCCGACGATCATGCGGGTGATTGCGCACATGAGGGCGGCGGTGAGCAGGGGCCAGCGCAGGGCCGGGAAGAACCAGGTGAGCATGATCGCGCCGCCGAAGGCGGTGCCGGCATGGCTGCTGGCCAGACCCAGGCCTCCGACGTCAGATTCGATCCAGCCGAAGCGATACTCGCCAGTTTCTCCGGGACGGGCGCGCTGTGAGAGGCCTTTGAGGAGTTCGGCCGCGCCGCCAGAGAGGCCGGCGGCGAGCGTGACCATGAGGCCGCGATGGAGCGCGCCGGATTTGGCGAGCGGATCACCCGGGCGGCGAGTGCGGGCGATGTGGGCGTCGTGGAGGATGAGGCAGAGGCCCAGGATGATCCAGAAGAGGAGTGAGCCGAACTGGCGGAAGAGTTGCCACCAGTCTTTGCGCTCGAGCGATTTGTCGGGATCGAGGAGCAGGGCCTGCCAGATGGCGCGATCGAGCAGTGTGAGGATGAGCAGACCCAGCGCGAGAGCAGTGGCGATGAAGAGTCGGCGTATGCGCAGGTGGGTGCGCTCGAGCGGGGAGAGGTAGACGTGGGTCATGGGGTGCCTCCTGCGGGAGGCGTGGGAGTGGGGAGAGCGGCGGGCGGGACGAGATCATCATCGTCGGCGTCGCGGGTGTCGTCGGTCCAGTCGCGCACGCCGCCGGGTGGGAAGCCCTTGTAGCCGAATGCGAGGTAGACGGGGCGGCTGGGCTTGCCCTTCTTGTTGACTTTGTGATCGCCTGCGATGAGGCCAACGCGTTCGACGCGTTCGAAGACCTGGTTCCAGTGGAAGGCGGAGAGGCCGGAGACAACGGCGGGGCGGCCCTGCAAGGCGGGATCATGGAGTGAGAGTGCGGGCCAGAAGTCCCAGGGTGTGGTGCGACCGCCGGGCATGAGGCTGCTGCTGCAGTGGACGCGCGGATTGCCGGGGGTGTAGTACCAGAAGTGGCTTGCGCGGCCGTAGTGGTTGGCGATGATGAAGGGTTCCTGACCTGTGCGCGTGCGGAGGATGCTGACGAGGCGGGCGATGTCGTTGCCCATGAGGTGGGCGTTGGTGAAGCGGCCGGCGGGGATGAAGCCAAGCCCCGGCACTTTGGCGAGCAGATCGAGGCGGAGCGTGGCGACGCAGAGGAGCAGGGCGAGGATGATGCCGGTGCGCCAGACGAAGCGCGTCCAGTTGCGGGCGGCGGTCAAGACCTGCGTGGCGCGGGCGACGCGCATGGCGGCAAGGATGGTGAGTGTGACGCCCGAAGCGATGGGCCAGTTGCCTTCGGGCTCGGTGACGAAGCTGACGAGCAGATAGAAGATGAGGACAGGGAGTGAGCAGGCGAGGAGGAAACTCTCGCCCAGCCATGCGGGGTTGGCGGCGGCGGGAGTGTTGCGCTGGCGCAGGGCGCGGAGGCCTTCAAGCAGACCCAGCACAAGGACGGGACCGATCATGGCGAGTTGCGTGCCGATGAGGGTGAGCGTCCAGACGGGGTTGTAGGCCCAGGATTTTTTGGTGAGTGCGGCCTGCTGGTTGCCCTCGGCGAAACCGAGGTGGCCCATGAGGTGCTTGACGGTGGCCCAGTGGTTGTTGGCGTTCCAGAGGATGACGGGGAGCGTGGCGAGCGCGGCAAGCGTGCAGCAGAGAGCGAGGCCCCAGAGTGGTGTGCGGATGTGCTTGCGCTGGATGAAGGCCCAGATGATGAGACCCGGGATGAGCAGGAGGATGGTGTATTTGAAGAGGACGCCGATCGCGAGGACGAGCCCGAGGGCGGGCCAGCACCACCAGCGGTTGCGCACGGCTGCGCTCCAGGCGCACCACGCGGCGAGGGCCCAGCAGGCGACGAGCGGGCCGTCGATGGTCATGAGCATGGCCAGGGCGAGGTATGCGGGGATGATGGTGATGGCGACGGCGCTGAGCAGGGCGGTGCGCACGTTGCGGGTGATGTCGAAGGCCAGGCCCGCGATGCTGACGGCGGCGATGGCGCTGGCGATGACGGCGGGCAGGCGCACGACCCATTCATCGTGGCCAAAGAGAGTGGTGACGAAGGCGATGACCCAGGCGACGCCCGGACCTTTGGTGTAGTAACTCCAGTCGAGCATCTGCGACCAGACCCAGTACTGGGCTTCGTCTTCGATGAGGGTGTAGGGGCAGAAGAAGGCGAGGTAGATGATGCGCAGGAGGGCGACGACTGCGGCGAAGGCGCAGGCGGGGAGGAGTGCGTCACGCCAGCGCGGGATACGTGCTCCGGTGGATGTCAGGCCCGGCTGGGACATGGATGGCGACTGTAGCGGAGGAGGGGGGAAAGGCCGCGGGATCAGGAGCCGCGAAGAAAATGCAGGAGGCGAGCGCGGAGTGCGCCGAATGGTGTGTCGGTCTGGGAGAGACTGCGCCACCAGTGGATGTGCGTTGGAAGGGGCGCGGGGTGGTTGTTCAGTGTGCGGGCGACTGGTCGGCCTTGTGAGTCTGGGTGGATGAGCAGGGTGGCGTGCAGGCGGCGTGCGAGTGACTGGGCATCACCTTGCACGAGTTGGACGCGGCCTTGGGCTTCGCCGGTACACCAGGAGAGATCGCGGCTGGATGTGAGCCAGTAGACCTGACCGGTGGTGACGTGGGCGGCGATGCCGGCGGCGGGCTGCATGGTGTCGCCCGTGACGAGGATGCGCTCGTGGAAGAGGCAGGCGTGGAGGATGGATGTGTGATTCGCCTGGAGTGCGGAGTCGGCGGGTGCGGCGTTTTCGATGATGCGGCGGGGTTCGTGGGCGGGATCGCGCCAGTTGGTCCGGGCGATGCGCTGGTGTTTGTCGCCTCCTGTGAGGTGCATGATGTAGTGCTGGGGGAGATCGTGGTGTTTGCGCGTGTGGCGGTTGAGCAGGCGCGACATGCGGCGGATGGGGAGATTGAAGAGGCGTTCGCCGACTTCGTGCCAGAGGGGTTGTTCGTAGATGGGAGCGTGGCTGAAGCGGCCGTGCATGTTCCACCAGCCGAGCATCTGCTCGAAGATGCGCCAGTGCAGGCGCGGGGTGTAGAGGCAGACGCCGCCTTGGAGGTGATGCTTGATGCTGACGCGGCGAGCGAGGTGGCGGCGCCATTGTGCGAGTGCGCCGTTCCAGGGATAGGGGCCGACGTGATCTTCGCGAGATTGGAGTTCGGGGGCCATGCAGACGTGCGTGGGCGGGGAGAGGGCGAAGATGTCCGGGCAGTCGCCACTGATGAAGATGTCGGGATCGAGGGTGAGGACGCGGTCGTAGTGACGGAGGTGTTTGGCGAGTTCGAGGCGGGCCCAACTGGGATGGGGTGCGTAGGGGAAGTCGAAGACGCGGACATCGCAGCGCCAGCGCGCGGCGGCGGCATCGATGGATGCGCGCGCGTTGGCGGGCCACGGCTGTGTGCTGTGCATGACGATGGCGTGCATGAGCGGTCTTCAGTGGCTCAGTAGCCTGCGGGGGCTCCGCCTTTGCGCGGGTCGCTGGCGGGTTGCCAGCCTTGGGGTTGCCTGCGGATGACCTGCACCGCGGCGATGGGACTTCTGGGGGTGACGGTATGGCCCTTGCGTTCGAGCGCGACCTGCAGCGGGGAGTTGAGCAGGGTTGGTTCGAGCTGCAATGTGTCGGGGCTCCACTGATGATGAAAACGTGGCTCGCTCACGCAGCGATCCGCGGGCATGTCGAAGAGTGTGGCGTTGAGGATGGCCTGGAGCGTGCCGGTGATGATGCGCGGGCCGCCGCTTGCGCCAGCGAGCATGAAGCACGAGCCGTCGGCATTTTGCACGATGGTGGGTGTCATGCAACTCAGTGGGCGCTTGCCGGGGGCGGGGAGGTTCTGGCCATCGTGCATGAGGCCGAAGGCGTTGGCGACGCCGCGGCGCGTGACGAAGTCGTCGACGCTGTCGTTGAGCATGAAGTCGTAGCCTTCGACGCCAACAAGCGAGCCGAACTCGAAGTTGATGGTTTCGGTGCAGGCGACGGCATTGCCTGCGCTGTCGGTGACGCAGAGGTGGCTGGTGCCGTGGTCGTCGCGCGGGGCGGGGGCGACGCCATAGTGTGCGTGGGGCCGGGTGTGGTGCATCTGGATGCGATGGGCGGCGTCGCTGAGGCGCTGGGGTGAGAGCATGTCATCGAGCGGGAGGGTGGCGAAGTCAGCGTCGCCCAGATAGCGGGCGCGATCAGCGAAGGCGTGCTTGAGGGCTTCGCAGATGATGTGGGTGTAGTCGGGGCTGTTGAGGCCGGCCTCGCGCGCGATGGTGCGGAGTTCGTGGCTGCGGGACTCGAGCATGGCGAAGACCTGCGCGAGGACGATGCCGCCACTGCTGGGAGGCGGGGCGGAAAGAACGCGGCGTCCGGCCCAGTGTGTGACGAAAGGCTGCTGCTCCTGCACGCGGAAGTTGGCGAGATCCGAGAGGGAAAGGACACCTCCATCGCGCTGGGCGGCGGCGACCATCGCGTGGGCGACGGGGCCTTCGTAGAAGCCGGCTTTGCCGTGCCTGAGGAGGGTGGCGAAGACGCGTTCCTGGCCTGCAAGGCGGATGGGTGAGCCTTCGCGCACTGCGCCTTGGAGCAGGAAGTCATGCATGAGCAGGGGGAAGCGCTCGCGGCGGCCGGGCTGGGCGTCGAGCCAGGTGAGCACTTCTTTGGCGCAGAGTTCGTAGTGCTTGTCTGCCGGGAAGCCATCACGCGCGAGGCGCGTGGCGGGGGCGAGGATGTGATCGAGCGGCAGTGTGCCGTAGGCGTGCAGCGCGTGGAGCATGCCGGCGATGTGACCGGGCACGGCGATTGACTTGCCACCTCGGAGGCTGGCGAAGGGGTCGGGGTCGGTTGCGAAGAAGTCCTCGTGCAGTGCGGCGGGTGCGCAGTCGCGGTAGTTGATGCAGGTGGAGCGTCCGTCGCGGAGCGCGATGAGCATGAAGCCGCCGCCACCGATGCCGCAGGAGTAGGGGCGCACGACGGAGAGGGCGAAACTGGTGGCGACGGCGGCGTCGATGGCGTTGCCGCCTGCGCGGAGGATTTCGACGCCTGCTTGGGAGGCGAGGGCGTGATCGGCGGCGACGGCGGCGTGGGGGAAGATCATGCGAGAGTCACTTCTTCGCTGCATGCATGGCGCGCCATTTGGTGACGGCTTCGGGTTCTCGCGGGTACATGGGAGCGAGTTGCGCGGGGTCGATGGCGGGCAATGTTTCGGCGGCGCGGGCACAGGCGAGTGGGTCGAAGGTGGGCGGGAGCAGTTGCCAGCCCTTGGCTGTGGCGAGATCGCGCATGGGCTGCGGGAGGAACGTGTCGGCGATGAGCGTGGTGATGGAGAGGTGCGCGAGGGCGGCTGCGTCCATGATGCGGCCTTCAGCGGTCACGAGGCCTTGATGGACGAGGGTGATGTGGGCCGTGTCGCCTTTGCTCGCGAGGGCGATGGCGGCGGGGCCGGTATGCGGGGTGCCCAGCGCGACAACGAGAGCGGTGGGGACGGGGATGAGGGCAGCACCGGTGACTTCGGCGATCATGCGGGCGCAGGTGACGGCGATGCGCACGTTGGTGAAGCCGCCGGGACCGATGGAGACGGCGATGCGGGTGATGTCTCGCGGGGTGATGCCCGCGGCAGTGGCGGCGCGATCGATCGCGCTCATGAGATCATCGTGCTGGGGGTTGGCGGTGTTGATGGGTTCGATGGCGAGCGGTGCGCCCGCGCGGAGGAGGGCGACGCCCGGGCGTGCGGACGCGCCGGGCGTGACGCCCGAGGGATTGCTGGTTTCGATGGCGAGGGTGACATCGCGCACGGGATGAGCGTACGTCGCGGGGACGGGTAAATCAGATGGAGATGTCGCGAGGTGCGCGGCAGAACCGGATGGTGACGCGGGCGTCTGACGATGGCGGCGATAGCATTCGCATCGCGGTCTTTCGCGTCCTTATGGAGTGCATCATGCGACGTTTCATGCGGTTGTCGGCCTGCGGTGTGGTCGGTGCGTTCGCGGGGCTTGCGTTCGGGCAGGCGACGGTGAATCCGGACGCGGCGAAGAAGCCAGCGGTGGAAGTGGACATCTCCAAACCCAAGGAAGGGCCCGGGCGCGTGGGTTGGTGGAACGATGCGATCTTCTATCAGATTTTCGTGCGGAGTTTTCAGGACAATCCGCGCGGCAGCAAGTCGGGTGACGGGATCGGTGATTTTCAGGGGCTGATCACGCGGCTGGACTATCTCAACGACGGTGATCCGAAGACGGACACGGATTTAGGCGTGAACGCGATCTGGCTGATGCCGATCATGCAGTCGCCGAGCTATCACGGGTATGACGTGACGGATTACAAGACGATTGAGCAGGACTATGGCACCAACGCGGATTTTCAGAAGTTCATGGAAGAGGCGGAGAAGCGCGGCATCAAGGTGATTCTGGATCTGGTGCTGAATCACACGAGTGACAAGCATCCGTGGTTCAATGAGTCGAGCAAGCCCAAGGGCGAGCAGCGCGACTGGTATATCTGGTCGCAGAAGGATCCGGGGTACAAGGGACCTTGGAATCAGAACGTGTGGCACAAGCGGGGCGGGTCGCACTACTACGGCATTTTCAGCGATCGCATGCCGGACCTGAACTATGCCAACCCGCTGGTGACGCGCGAGATGCTGGATATCACAAAGTGGGGTCTGACTGATCTGAAGGTGCACGGGTACCGGCTGGATGCGATCCGCCACCTGTTTGAAGACGGACAGTTGCAGGAAAGCGCACCGCAGACGTTTGAATGGTTGAAGCAGTACTTCGCCGCGACGAAGGAAGCGAATGCGGAGGCGTTCAGCATCGGGGAGGTGTGGGCGCCAAGTGATCAGGCGAGCATGTACGTGGGCGGGATGATGGACGCGGTGTTTGAATTTGACTTGGCGAGCGCGATGATCGACGCGGCGCGGGACGGCGATGCGAAGCGGATCATCGATGCGCAGGCGAAGGTGCGTGCGCTGTATCCGCCCAACCAGTACGGGCGTTTCCTGAGCAATCATGACCAGACGCGAGTGATGACGCGGCTGCGGGATGATGAAGCGAGCGGGCAGGTGGCGGCGGTGATGCTGCTGACGGGCCCGGGGATTCCGTTCATCTACTTCGGCGAGGAACTGGGCATGACGGGTGACAAGCCCGATGAGAACCTGCGCACGCCCATGCAGTGGGAGAACTCGCGGACGGGTGGATTCACGAGCGGCAAGCCGTGGCGGGCTGTGCAGCCCGACATCGCGCGGAAGAACCTTGCGACGCAGCGCAAGGATGATGACAGCATGTTCAACCTGTATCGCCGGCTGGTGCATCTGCGCGCGGGCAGCGAGGCTCTGCGGGCTGGGCAGTACATGCCCGTGGAGAGCGGACATCCCGGTGTGTACGCGTTCATTCGATTCAGCGGGAGTGATGATGAACGCGGGCGTCGCGCCAAGGACGTGAAGCTGGTCGTCATCAATCTCACGGCGCAACCGGTGAGCGAGTACGCACTCAAGGCTCCCCTGCGCCTGGGCTCGGCGGGCGTGAGCAAGGAAGTGCTTTCGGGCACGGCGATCACCGAGGCCAACTGGTCGGACTCGGGTTTGTTCGTTGACTGGAAGCCCCTGGTGGAGTTGGAAGCCAAGCGCGGCTATGTGATTGACATCAAGCCGTCGGAGTGAAGCGGCGTGGAATGAAATTGACAGACGGCGCGAGCGTGGGCTCGCGCCGTCTGTCCTTCACGGAGGAGTCAGAGAAGGGGCTTTAGCCCAGCAACTGCAGAGCTGACTGCGGCTGGCTGTTGGCGATGCCCAGAATGTTGGTCGAGGCCGACACCAGAATCTGCGAACGGGTGAGGTTCGCGGTTTCAGCGGCGAAGTCGGCGTCGCGGATTACGCTCTGAGCGGCAGCCGTGTTCTCGATGTTGACGCCCAGGCTGCGGATGGTCGCACCGACGACGTTCTTCTGGAACGCGCCCATGCGTCCTCGGAGACCGGAGACCTGCTTGATGGCTTCGCCAACGACCTTCTGAGCGTCGCTGATGTCACCATCCACAACGTTGTTGGCCTTGCCGCTGGCGAGGCTGCTGAGGAAGCCGACGCTGCTGCTGCCGAGCTTGCGGGCGGCGACGTCCTGGATGCCCATGGAGACCTGACCGTTGATATCAACCTTGCTGGCGAGCTGGAAGTTGGCTCCGCCGCCGGTGATGGTGAAGGTCTGCGAGCCGGTACCTCCGACGGTGCCCAGCGTGCGAGCGGCGGTGTCGCCCAGCGTGACGGAGACGTCGAGGAAGTCGGTGGCGAGGCTGAGCTGGTTGCCTTCACCGGTGGCGACGACGCCGTTGATGGTGCCGCGAATGTCCTGACCGCTGTCGCGGACGGGGTTGCTTGCGGCGCTGAACTCGGCGAGCTGACCCGCACGAACGTTGAAGTTGGTGGCGCTGAGTGCGTAGATGCCGCTGCTGCTGGCGGCGATGCCGCCGGAGTTGGAGGACTTGACGGAGATGAATTCGCTATCGCCGTAGCCTTCGCTGACGAGCTTGATGGCGGTGCCCGAGGTGGTGGCGATGATGCCTGTCACATCAGAGAACTGGTTGATGGCATCGCGCATGGCGGTGATGCTGGTGCCGCTGGAGAAGGAGAACTCGCGGCTGCCCTTGGTGCCGGCGATCTCAAGCACAAACTGAGCGTTCGCGCTGCTGAGGTCGATGTTGGCATTGCCCAGTGAGAGGAGCAGGCCGGCCTGCTGGGCCGAGCGGGTGACGGCGACGTTGACGTTGAGGCTGTCGCCGCTGAACTTGGCGGCGTTGACGCGGTAGTCGGTCACGTTGGCGGCGTTGATGCCGCTGGTGGTGAAGTCAAAGTTGCCGTTGAGGAGCTTGATGCCCTGGAAGTTGGTTGCGCCGGCGACGCGGTCGATGGTCTGGAGGATGGAGTCAACCTGCAACTGGTTGGCGGCCTTCTCTTCGGCGGAGAGGCCGGCTTCACTCGCGCTGGCGGTGAGGATGCCTTGCAGTTCGGTGAGCAGGGTGCTCACTTCCTGCAGGCCGCCTTCGGCGATGTTGAGCACCTGGTCGGCGCGGTCGGCGTTGGCGACGGCCTGGCTCAGCGACTTCTGTTCGCTGCGCAGGTTTTCGCTCGCGATCAGACCCGCAGGGTCATCCTTGCCGCGGTTGATACGCAGACCTGTGCTCAGGCGTTCGAGCGCCTGACCCAGACCTGTGTTGTTGGTGCCCAGCACACGCTGAGCAACGAGGGACTGAACGTTTGTGTTGATCCGTGCCATCTTTTCTCTTCCTTCCGTGGAATGAGTCTGCCGGTCGAAACGAATGAACCGGTTAGCAGTGGCATCGTGTCACCAAGGCGGACGCGTGACGCACAATGAACACAAGGGCGAGAAATCGCACAGGCTTAGGTGAGCGGTGGGCTGCTCTCTGCGCACAAGGGCCGGAAACCGGGCCAGTGTGCGCGGGAGGCATCGCGTGCGCCGTGCGCGGCGTCTGTAGCGGTACAGACGGTCGGCGTGGGCGTCCCAAAGCCTTTCACGAGGCCGGGTTTATGGGGGGTGACGGCGCGATCGGCGCGGGACGCGTCAATTATCCGAGCAACTGCAGCGCGGACTGGGGTGAGGAGTTCGCAATGCTCAGGATGTTGGTTGACGCGCTGACGAGAATCTGCGAGCGCGTGAGGTTCGCGGTCTCTGCAGCGAAGTCGGCGTCGCGAATGACGCTCTGTGCGGCCGCGGTGTTCTCGATGTTGACGCCCAGGCTGCGGATGGTCGCGCCGACGACGTTCTTCTGAAACGCGCCCATGCGACCGCGAAGACCGGAGACCTGCTTGATCGCAGTCGCGACGACTTCCTGCGCCTGGCTGATGTCACCGTTCACCACGTTGTTGGCCTTGCCGCTTGCCAGACTGCTGAGGAAGCCGGTGGCGCTGTCGCCCAGTCTGCGCGCGGCGACGTCTTGAATGCCCATGGAGACCTGGCCAGCGATGTCGACCTTGCTGGCGAGTTGAAAGTTGGCTCCGCCGCCCGTGATGGTGAATGTCGACGAGCCGGTGCCGGCAACTGCTCCAAGCGTCTGCGATGCTGTTGTTCCCAGCATCATGGAGACATCAAGAAAGTCCGTCGCGATGCTGAGCGTCTGGCCGTCGCCCGTGGCGATCTGACCGTTGATGGTGCCCTCGATGTCTTGACCATTCCCGCGAATGGGATTCATCGATGGCGTGGAGATGTTCGTCGTGGCGCCGGTCGTGTTGCTGTTGGCGAAAGTGGTGAATCGTCCGCCGCTTGCCGTGTCGAGGCCGCCCGCATTCACCACGCGCACCGACACAAACTCGTCGGAGCCGTAGCCTTCCGAGAGGAAGTTCAGTTCATCAAATGCGCCGCCCACCGCCGCCGCCGACACCCTGACGCCAGTCACATCCGTGAACTGATTGACCGCATTCGCGATTGCCGTCATCGACGTGCCGCTGGCGAATGAGAACTCGCGGCTGCCCTTGCGCCCCGCGATTTCAATCACAAACTGGGCCGTTGCGCTGCTCAAGTCCAGCGCAGCGTTGGGGCCAGGCCCGTTCGCAAAGAAGCCGGGTCCGCCCAGCTGCACGCGCGCCTGCTGCGCGCTCTGCGTGACGGCGACGTTGACGTTGAGGCTGGCGCCGGTGAACTTCGCGGCGTTGATGTCGAAGTCCGTCACATTCACGGCGTTGACGCCGCTGACCGTGAAATCCATGTTGCCGTTCAGCAGCTTGATGCCCTGGAAGTTGGTTGCGCCGGCGACGCGATCAATGGTTTGCAGAATCGAGTCAATCTGCAGTTGGTTGGCGTCTTTCTCTTCCTTCGAGAGTCCCGCTTCGCTTGCGCTCGCCGTCAGCAGTCCTTGCAACTCCGTCAGCAGACTGCTGACTTCCTGCAGGCCGCCTTCGGCGATGTTGAGCACCTGATCCGCGCGGTCGGCGTTGGCGACTGCCTGGCTCAGCGACTTCTGTTCACTGCGCAGGTTCTCGCTCGCGATCAGGCCGGCAGGGTCGTCTTTGCCGCGGTTGATCTTGAGGCCGGTGCTCAGGCGTTCGAGCGATTGGCTGAGGCCAGAGTTGTTGACGCCCAAGACGCGCTGCGCGATGAGTGATTGGACGTTGGTGTTGATGCGTGCCATGGGGAGTACCTGTTTTCTGTTGCGCTGACGCCCGGTATCGGGGTATGAAGTGGATCGATCAAATGCGGCGAGCGATACAGGGAAATCCGGGGATTTCTTGCGCGAATTGCAGGAAGCGCGCAACGACAAGCCCCGGAGTATCCACTCCGGGGCTTGCTCAGATCAGACTCACTGTGCGATCTCGTTTCCGAGATCGGGATTCATTAGCCCAGCAACTGCAGGGCCGACTGAGGCTGGCTGTTGGCCAGCGACAGAATGTTGGTCGAGGCCGACACCAGAATCTGCGAACGGGTGAGGTTCGCGGTCTCGGCGGCGAAGTCGGCGTCGCGGATGACGCTCTGAGCGGCAGCCGTGTTCTCGATGTTGACGCCCAGGCTGCGGATGGTCGCACCGACGACGTTCTTCTGGAACGCGCCCACGCGTCCTCGGAGACCCGAGACCTGCTTGATGGCTTCGCCCACGACCTTCTGAGCGTCGCTGATGTCACCATCAACAACGTTGTTGGCCTTGCCGCTGGCGAGGCTGCTGAGGAAGCCGACGCTGCTGTTACCGAGCTTACGGGCAGCGACGTCCTGGATGCCGATGGAGACCTGGCCGGCGATGTCAACCTTGCTGGCGAGCTGGAAGTTCGCGCCGCCGCCGGTGATGGCGAAGGCCGCGGTGCCCGCGCCAGCCGCGCCGTCAACGTTGCCCAGAGCCTGCGATTCGCCGGTGCTGAGAGAGACGTCGACGTCGAGGAAGTCAGTGGAGAGGCGGAGGTTCTTGCCGGTGCCGGTGGCGATCACGCCGTTGATGGTGCCGCCGATGTCCTGACCGCTGTCGCGGACAGGGTTGCTGGCAGCCGAGAATTCAACGTTGCTGGCGCTGCGGGCCCGACCGAAGTTGGTCGAGCTGAGGTTGTAGATACCGCTGCTCGAAGCCCCGATACCGCCCGAGCTGGTCGACTTGACCGACACGAACTCGCTGCTGCCGAAGCCATCGCTGCTGAGCTTGATGCCCGTGCCCGAGGTTGCGGCAGTGACGCCCGTCACGTCGCTGAACTGGTTGATGGCGTCGCGGATGGCCGTCAGGCTCGTGCCCGAGCTGAAGCTGAATTCGCGGCTGCCCTTGGTGCCGGCGACTTCGACGACGAGCTGCGCGGTGGCGCTGCTCAGGTCGATGTTCGCGCCACCCAGCGACAGGAACAAACCGGCCTGCTGGGCCGAACGCGTCACGGCGACGTTGACGTTGAGGCTGGCGCCGCTGAACTTGGCGGCGTTGACCTTGAAGTCCGTCACGTTGGTGGCGTTGACGCCACTGACCGTGAAGTCAAAGTTGCCGTTCAGGAGCTTGATGCCCTGGAAGTTGGTTGCGCCGGCGATGCGGTCGATGGTCTGCAGGATCGAGTCGATCTGCAGCTGGTTGGCGTCCTTTTCTTCCTTCGAGAGACCGGCTTCGCTGGCGCTCGCGGTGAGCAGGCCCTGCAGTTCGGTCAGCAGGCTGCTGACTTCCTGAAGGCCGCCTTCGGCGATGTTGAGCACCTGGTCGGCGCGGTCGGCGTTGGCGACGGCCTGGCTCAGCGACTTCTGTTCGCTGCGCAGGTTTTCGCTCGCGATCAGGCCGGCAGGGTCGTCCTTACCGCGGTTGATCTTGAGGCCGGTGCTCAGGCGTTCGAGTGCCTGGCCCAGGCCAGTGTTGTTGGTGCCCAGCACGCGCTGAGCGACGAGCGACTGAACGTTTGTGTTAATACGAGCCATGAAAACAATCCTCCGTGAGTGCGAGCCCCGCGACTGTGCATCGCGGGCTGATCTGAAGCGGCGGAGCAAACGAGCTTCGCCGCGATAAGCCCGAGACCGACAAGGCTCGGGGCTCGCGATCGGGAACCTCCCGAGATCGCGACCTGCATGCAACGCGTCCGTGCGATGCGTGCAGGCAACGGAGGGCATCGACGACTTCAGGGGGTCAATTCACTTGCGGATCAGTTTCTGAACAGATTTCGGACGCGGAATCGACTTCATCCCCTGGTTTCAGCGGTCCTAAAAGCGAAACGACCACTCATGCGGGGCATGAATGGCCGTTGTTTGTGATCAAGTTTGCGCGTCAGCCGGTGCTTAACCCTGGAGCAGCTGCAACACCTGCTGGCTCTGCTGGTTGGCGAGGGCGAGGGTGGACGTGCCGGCGGAGACGAGAATCTGCGAACGGGTGAGCTTGCTGGTTTCCGAGGCGAAGTCAGCGTCGCGGATCTGGCTTTCACTTGCGGTCAGATTCTCGAATTGGCTCTGCAGACTGCGAACGTTGGTGTCGAGCACGTTGCGTTCGAAGGCGCCCAGGCGTCCGCGAAGCTCCGTGACTTCATCGATGGCGTTGCGCAGGATGCCTTCGGCGGATGCGAAGTCGTTGCCTCGTGCGACGGCTTTCTCGATGCTGTTGCGACCGCCCGTGCGGAGGCTGCTGAGGAACTCGATGCCTGCGCTGGTGGCAGCGGCGCCCAGTCGCGATGCCGCGACGGACGGGATGCCGAAGTTGGTCTGCTGCAGGGCGGTGACGCTGGGACCCAGTTGGAAGAGCGCGCCGCCGCCGGTGACGAAGAAGGGCGTGATTGCGGCACTGGGCGTGGTGCCTGCCGTTTCGCTCAGGCGAATGGCTGCACCCAGACTGGGGCTGTTGACCGTGAGTTCGAGGCCGGTGCCTGTGGCCAGCGCACCGTTGACGAGTGCGGTGACATCGCGACCACGATCGCTGTCGGCGACCTGGAGCGTGCCCCACGGCACCGTCGCGGCCACCGCCGTCGCGTCGTCCAGACGACCAGTCTGGAAGCTGTTGCCCGAGGAAGGCGGGCTGATGCGACGCACGCTGACGAAGTTGCCACTGCCGTACTCGCTGGTCCGGAAGACCATGCCCGAAAGGGGCGTGCCCGAGACGACAAGTGCAGCTTCGACGCCTGTGAACTGGTTGATGCTGTTTACGGCGTTGACGACGTCAGTCAGGCTGGTGTTGCTGGTGAAGCTGAGCTCCTGGACGCCCAGCGGTCCCTTGATTTCCAGCGTCATGGTGCTGGCGAGGACGCCGTCGGCGAGGGCGCCGGGGTTGTTGCCGTTGAGGTACAACGCGCCCTTCTGCGCGCTGGCCAGCACGTCGATGGAGACCTGGAGGGGGTTGCCCTGGACCAGGCTGGCGTTTCGCACGCTGGCGGTGGAGATGTCACTGGTGTCGACGCCGCTGAGGCGGTAGTCGAGCGTGCCATCGAGCAACTTGAGCCCGCCGAAGGTGGCGGTGTTGCTGATACGGGTGATGGAATCGATGGCGCTGTCGATCTGCAGCTGGTTGGCTGCGCGTTCCTCGGCGCTGACAGCGCCGGTGTTGGCGCTTTCAACGATGAGGGAGCGAATCGAGTTGAGCAGATCGTTCACCTCGGCCAGAGCGGCTTCCGTGGTCGAGATCATGCTGCTGGCACGATCCGAGTTCTTGATGCCTTGCTGCACGCCATTGATGTCTGAACGGATACGTTCAGAGATGATCAGGCCCGCAGGGTCATCGGCACCGCGATTGATGCGCAGGCCTGTGCTGAGGCGTTCAAGGCGAAGATTGAGCTCGCCCTGGTTACGCGACAGATTCGCCTGGGCGATGACGCTGGGGACATTCGTATTGATCCGAGCCATTGCAATCCTCCGTGATTGCCGGTGCCAGCCCGACACGGGCAGGACACCATCGTCCTGGATCTACCTCCGCTCTTTGCATCCGCAAAGGGCGGGCCAAACCACGTTTCACCGTGAAAAAAAGCGGTGAAGTGCGGGCTACGCGCCCTTCATCTGACTGGCACGAAGCTTTGCCGTGGGTTGACTGCCGGACGCTTCAGAAACAGTTGCCTTGGCCGGGATGGACCCGACGACAGGCGATGAACCGTGGGGTGTGTGGCCTGCCATCAGGCCGTCGGTCTTGAGGCGGGGCTTGGAGCCGACGGTGGGCTTGATGGCCCCCAGTTCGGCGCCGGCGATAGTCGAGGCTTGCTCGTTTTCTCGCTTGATTGCCTCATAAACCTCTTTACGGTGGACGGCGATGCGAGTGGGAGCGTTGATGCCCAGGCGAACCTTGTCGCCACGGATATCAACCACCGTGATCTCGATGTCGTCCCCGATCATGATCGTTTCGTCCCGTTGCCGGGAGAGGACCAGCATGGGGTTCTCCTCGCGAATCTCCCGTGCGCATCCTTGCGCGACGGGCGGGGCACAGCACAAAAGGCCCCGGGGGTGAGGGAGTGAACTGACGCCGCACGCGTGAAACGTCTGTTGACGCTTGTTGCATGCAAAGAAGGAAGTAGAACGCGTCTTGACGGCAAGACGGCGTCAGGCGGTCAGCGCGGCGGGGGCGGCGATGGCGCCGACCTTCACCAGCGGATGACGGGTGGTCCAGCGCTTCTCCGCGAGGACCAGCTGTTCGCCCACTTTGTTGAGAGTGTTGATCACCAGCGGACCTTGCAGGTTGCCGGTGAGCATCTGATCGACCTTGTTGACGATGACGAAGACCTGGGCGTCTTCGAGCTTGGCGAGGCCCATGTCACCCATCTGCTCGGGCCGGATCGGCACCGAGTAATCGGCGACGAACATGCTCGGATCGGTGATGACGAAGGCGAGGGCGGGTTCATCCACGCACTGCAGCCAGAAGAAGCAGCTGTCCTCACCGGGTTCGAGCAGGCAGTACCGTGTGTACTGCGAGAAACCCAGCAGCCCTTTGGGCATGTGGATGATTCGTTCTTCCGCGATCTGCAGCACGCCGAAACGTGTCGTCCGCACTTCCATGATGCAACTCCGCTGCATGTGGCCTGTCCGTTCCTTCGGATCCATCTGCCCGGCGACGATGCCGGTCGTTTTCACAAGCTGAGCCGCGCCGTCAAGCCACGTACGACGCGAGCGAAGACTGGAAAGGGCGAGTGAGACGCTGCCGTCAGAATCGCCCTGGTGGTGGTGTGCGCCTTTCGGCGCGTTGGATCCTCAATCAGACTGACACTACCTCAAGAAGTCGAGCAGACTGAGCTGCTGGCCTGTTGCAGTCACCCGCAAACCGGCCTCCAACTGCGTCTGCAAGGCTGAAAACCGGCTGGCGGCCTCCGTGTAGTCCACGTCACGCAACTGGCTTCGCGTGCTCTCGTCGAGGAGCGAGCGGGAGACCTCACGGTCCGACGCGGCGTCGACGCGCTGCGCGAAGCTGCCAACCAGACCACGCGTCTCCGCAAGTTGCGTCGCCGCGTTGCCCAGATCTTCTCCAGCAAGCGTGATGCCAGGGACGTTGTTGGTCCGCAGACTGTCGCGAAGGTCGACTAGATAGCTGAAGACGCTCTCGACGCGCACTTTCGCGACGTCGTTGCCGATCAAAGTTGCGCTGGTGGCATCCCACTGGCCTCCGATGAGGCCCAGTTGTGCGGCAGCCTGAGAGTTGTTCCTGGGTTCAACGCTGACAACGCCGGGGCCGTAGACGTTGGTGTCTTGCGAGATCGTCAGGCCGTTGCCGTCTGCCGCGAGGCCGACGTTGACGCTTCCGGGCGGAAGCGACTGGGCGGCGAGCTGCGCGTTGATCTCGTTCTGCAGCACCGCGATGACGTTGCCAACGGTGGTCATGTCCTGTGGCCGCAGGTCGATCTCGAGCGTCTGCCCGCCGCCGAGCGTGATGGTCATGTCGGAGTTGAGACTCGGATTGACGACGCCGGAGATGGGGTCGGGGATGCTGTCGCGCACGCTGACACCGCGGCCAGCGTTGAGATCGCTGATGCGGGTCTGCGTGGAGAAACTGCGAATGCCAAGTCGCGTGGCGGTATCGCCACCCTGCACTTCACTGATGGAAAGAGCATTGACGCTGCCGGCGGCGACCTCGTTCACCACGTCCAGACCCGTACCGTCTTCATTGATGGTGCACTTGATGCCCAGATTGGTCCGCTCGATGGTGTTCTTGATGTCCTCGATGGTCTGTGCCTGCGACAGATCGACGATCGCGGTGCGTCCTGCGTTGCTGATGCGGATGCTGCCCAGGGGACCGGAGATGCCCGCAAGCGCGCTGACGGGGGTGCGCAGCGTGAGAGCGGGGGAGAGGTCTTCGCCGCTTTGCGCGGTTGCGGTGAAGGTTGTTGCGGGCGTGGTGACCAAACCAAGATCACGAGCGACGGTGCTGTTGCCCAGTTCGAAGAAGTTGAGCGTGGGTGCGGGCGAACCGGCTGCCACGTCGAAGTTGAGAGCCTGGCCCGCGATACTGACGCCGCCCGCCCCCAGCACGGTGACGCCGGCATCGGCTTCATAGTCACGAATGGCGGCCTCGATGGCATCGGCGACGTCCTGCATGGTGTCGGCGGCGCCCAACTCGACGCGAACACGCGGTCCGCCACTGAAACTGAACTCGAACGGGCTGAGACGCACACCAAGGCCCTGCGCGCCGCGGACATCGCTCAGGCGCGTGTCGGGCGTCAGTTGAGGCTGGAAATTCACACCACCCTTCACGCGGCTGGTGCGGCCGGCGAGCATCGTCTGTCCCAGCGTGATGGGCACACTGGCGGCGGAATCAAGGTCCGTGGTGAGTCCAGTGCCTTCTCCCATGTAGCGGAAGTAGCCCAGATAGTCCTGCACGGGCTGGATGGTGGTCGTGGTGCCGCCCAGCAGATAGCCTGCGACGCCCTGGCGATTGGCGATGCTCATCATGGCGCGGAGCATCTGATCGATGACCGTGGCCTGACTCTCACGCTCGCTGGGTGATGCAGTCAGGTTGGACTGTTCACTGGCGATGTCGCGTGCTTCGAGCGTGGTGTCGCTGGCTTCATTGAAGAGGTTGTCGAGGACGTTGAGGCTGGCGGTGGCGTGCTGGTAGTTGCGCTGTAACTGCGTGCTGCGCTCCAGGCGATCGTCAAGTACGCCGATGGTGGCGGCTTTCACGATGTCGTCGCTCGTGTTGAGAATCGAGCGACCTGTGGCCAGCTGGTTCTGCACGCGCAGGATGTCCACGCTGGTGCGGTTGATGTTGCTGAGCCCCAGGCGCGTGGACAGGATGTTGGGCATCCGCGTCAGGTTGGGAGGAATCGAAGCCATGCGTTCACTCCGCGAGTCGGTCAGATCAGGTTGATCAACGTCTGGGTCATTTCGTCAGCCACGCTGATGAGTCGCGCGGCGCCTTGATACATGCGCTGGTACTGCAGCAGATTGATTGACTCTTCATCGATACTCACGCCGCTCACGGCCGCCACCTGGCTGAGCAGTGAATCACGCACGGTGGCGGCGGCGTCGGAAGCGCTCTTCTTATCAGCGACGCCCGCGGCCGTCTGTTGCACGGTGTCGCGCCACAGGCCCGCGAGGCTGCGTCCGCCCAGCGCGTCGAGTGATTTGTCCTGCAACTGGGCCAGGGCGAGCGCGGTGCCGTTCTCAACCAGTTCCTTGTTCACGATGCGCCCTGCCGCGAGCATGTTGGGGTTGCCCTGCAGTTCGCTGCGCACGCGAATGTCGCTGGCGTCAAGACCCGTGTAGAAGGCGTTCATGCCGATGGCGGCGAGAACGTTGGACGAATCGTCCTGAAAGTTGAAGGTGAAGCCGTCATCTGCGGTGACTTCCAACTGGCCACTGGCGTTGTAGGACGCGCGGATGCCATCGACCGCGTCGAGGGCCGCGACGATGTCGTCCATCGTGGTGTCATCGGTGAATCCGCGTGCACCTGTGTTGTCGCGCCCGTCAAGATCGATGTCGATGCGTGTTTCCGTCGCCGCGCCGCTGCTGTGTTTGACGCGAATCATGAAGCCGCCGTTCACGGGCTGAAAGGGCAGCCCATCGAAGGCGGCATTCGTCGGATCGTTGATGGCGGTGGCGCGATCGGCGGCGCTGAGGCGCAGTTGACCGCTGAGGCGCGTGTAGCCGGCGGTGGTGGTGCCTGTGGCGTGGAGTTTGTTGACTTCCCAGATCAACTGCGACGCGACATTGTCGAGCTTCTCGATGATGTCGCCCACGACGCCGCCCTGTGAGGCAAGCAGCGCGCCGATGCGGCCCGACTCGACGCTGAGACGCGAGCCGTCAACCTTGGTGGAGATGCTCAGTTGCAGGTTGCCGTCATTGTCCGTGAATCGGCTGACTTCAAGCCCGCGGCTCTGTGAACCCAGCACCACGGGCACACTGCCCACCAGCACATCCGTGCCTTCTCGCCCGCGATCGACAACGGTCACGGGCATGAGCGCGGATAGCTGCGTGATGAGTTCATCACGCTGGTCACGCAGTACGTTGGCGGGCTGGTTGCCGATCTCCGCGTCGCTAATCGCCCCGTTGAGGGTCGCGATCTGATTGAGCAGTTCATTGGCTTGCACCACGCTGCCGCCCAGTTCTCGCTCGGCCTGCGTGGCGGTTGCCGACAGATCCGTGCGCACGCGGCGGATGAAGTTCGCCAGCTTCTCACCTTGCTGCACCACACTGCTGCTGCTGCGCGTCTGGTTGGCGCGCTCGCTCCAACTGGCGAAGAAGGCGGAGAGTTCGCTCGAAAGGTCGTTGTCGCCCAGTTCGCCGAGAATGCCCTCGATCGACGAATACAGGTTGAGCATCGTGTCGGCCGCGGCCTGGTCGCTGGTGGTCTGCCACAGTCGCGACTGCATGGCCTCGTCAATCTGCCGCTGAATGCCCGTGACCTGCACGCCCGCGCCGATGGAGACCTGTGGCGCGTAACTGCCACCGCGAATGGGGGCCAGACGCGCGATCTGCCGGCTGTAGCCCGCGGTGGTCGCGTTGGCCATGTTGTTGCCGGCGACCTGAATGCCGATCTGGCTCGCGTTGAGCGCGGTCCGGCCGATGTTGATCGACTGCGTGAGGCTCATGCCCGGATCGACGCAAACGGCGGGCCAGTCCGCAGCGCAAGAGCGGTTGCGCCGGGCGCGTCAACTGCGCAGATCAACGGCTGAAACCACCAGTGCGGGCTCGACCACGCCCCGCCGGCTGTACGTGCCCGCGTGGGACAACTGTCGACCGACCTGACGCATCAACCCTTCCATGTGGGCGAGCAGCGTGCCCGTCGCGCTGCGCAGGCTCTGCGTCAGATCGCGCGTGCGCGTGACGCGGGCTTTGAGATCCTTGGCCAGAGCGTGAAGCTCAAGGCGGTCGACATCGACGCACACACTCACAAGATCGGTCAGTGTGACGGGCGACTGCCGCTTGACCGCCAGTTCGGGAAACGACGAAACCGCAAGCGCGACAAGTTCACAGCGGCGCACCTCGAGCGCGCCCAGTTCACGCATGATGCGGGCGTGCTGGTCGATGGCGGCCTGCATCGCGGCGGTGTCGGCGCGACGTATGGCCTCGCGGTGCAGTTTGATGATGGTTTCGAGTTCGTCGTAGCGCAGGATGAACTGCTCAAGCAGCTCACGGAGCCTGGCACTGGCGAGTGACTCACTGAGGCGTGCGGGCTGCGTGTGTTGCATGATCAATCAGCCTTTCGCAGATTCGTCACCGTGGTGGGGCGCTGTTGTGATAGATCGGTGATCGGGCGTGCGGCTTGCGACAATTGCGTGTTGATGGAATCAGCAGCCGCCTGCATGCTGGTGCGGATGGGATTGCTCGGTGGCGCGGGTGCAAGTGAAGTGACCTGCGGTCCGCCGGCGATGGCGGTGCCTTTGTTCAGGCGCTGCAGCATGCGTTCCTCCACGCGGTCAACCAGCGGCCAGTCTCCATGGCGCACCATCTGATCGGCCCATGCCTGATCAAGCATGGTGCGCATCGTCTGTTCGCCCCGGCCCGGGCCAAATGGCGGCGCGGCCTGGCTGCTCTCGCGAAAGCGCTTCAGCAACGGCTGCAAAAACGCCGCCGACACAAGGCCTTCCGCCGCTTCGCGAGCTTCCTCCTGCGGCGTGCGAGGTCCGTCCTGTCGCGCCCGGTTCATCACCGAGGAGAAGATCTCGCGCTCTTCGTTGCGTTGAGAATCACGCGCGGAGCGGCCGGCACCTTGCACGCTCATCGCGGTGCGGGTGTCGCTGGCCAGTCGCAGCATGTCGCTTGACGTACTCATGGTGTCAGTCCATAACAAGGCGTGCGTGCAGTTTGCCCGTCTTGTGCAGCATCTGAATGATGTGGATCTGTTCACTCACCGGAATGTCGAGGTTCTTGAACGCGGCGAGCAGATCCGCAAGCCGGGCTGACTCGCGCGGCGATGCGCCGGTCGTCACGTCGGCCCAGCGCTGCGTGCGAATCTGCGGGTTTGCGGCAGATGGCACCGGTGCAGGCACTGTCGTGGTGATCGTGAGATCCTTGTGCGTGATGGCGACCGGACTGATCTGCACATCACCCGTGACGATGATCGCCCCGGTGCGCTGATTCACGATGACCTGCGCTGGCAGATCAAGCAGTTCGGTGCGAATTTCCGTGCCCAGCACATCCGCGAGGAAGGCAGCCTTGTCAGAGCGTTCATCAGGCGGAATGACGATGCGAATCGTGCGTTCATCAATCACGCGAGCCAACTTGGGCATCGCGACGGTGGCGCGCCCCAGCGGCGCAACCGTGCTCTGAATGCTCTCCGCGATCATTGCGGCGCTGCTCCAGCCGGAGAAGGCAGGCTCGATGACGAGTTTGAATTCATCGCCGATCTCAGGCGCGGGCACATCGCGAATCATGCGGGCTCCGCCGCGGACGCGGGCGGTGGTCAGGACCGTCTCATCTTCGATCTCAATCTCGCCTTCTGCGATCGCGAAGACCGGCTGACCCTTGTACGGGCCTTGCAGTGCGGTGAGATAGAGCCGTCCGCCCTTGAGGCTGGTCGCGGTGTTCATGACGCTGACGTTGACGTCGAGCTTGTCATCCGCCAGTGCGCCGCCCCGCGGCACAACGCACGTGACGCTGACAAGCGCGATCGCTTTGCCTTCATTTTTGCTCTTGGTGAATTCATCGGGCAGGCCCACGCCCTGGCCGTTGTTCTGCAGCAGGGCCACGAGCGGTCGGGCGATCTGCAGATCCTTTGTCGAGTCACCCGTGCCCTGCAGCCCGATCACCAGACCCACGCCGCGCAGCACGCTTTCGCCCTGCCCCTCGATGCGGGTGAGATCCTTCACGCTGGTGGCGTGAGCGATTTGCGCGAGCAGAAGCTGCGCGAATGCCGCAAGCGTCACCACGATCATGTGCGTTGCACGGTGCATACGGGTGCTTGTCGCAACCCGCGTGCCGCGACCAGACTCGTCAGAAGTTGAAGACGGTCTCAAAGAGGTTGGTCAGCCAGCCCTTCTTGGCGGCTTCGTCCACGTCGCCGTCGCTTTCCACCTTCACCGTCAGTTCCGCAAGCTGCGAAGAAAGCACGGTGTTGCCGGTCGTGATGTCTTCCTGCCGCGCGATGCCGCTGACGACGACGGTCTGCGTCTGATCGTCCTTGGTGATGCTGCGACGCGCCTCAAGCACCAGCGTGCCGTTGGGCTTCACGTCGATCACAATCGCCTGAATGCGGTCCGACATGCCTTCGGTGCGTTCATACTTGCCGTCACCCTTGAAGTCGCGACTGGCCTCCGCGTTCACGCCCGTCAGGCTCGTGCGATCGCCGCTTTCCAGCCGCAATTGCAGCAGTTTGATCAGGTCGGGCAGTTCGTTGATCGCCGCTTCCATGCTCGCGTCTGTCTTGGTGTCAAGCTTGGCGCTGCTGCTCTGGCGGCTCTGCTCCTGAATCAGAATCTGAATCGTGTCATGCACGCGGAACTGGCGCTGTTCCGGCGGCTCCACCAGCGTCAGGCTGTAGCCTTGCAGGTTCTCCGACTCCACGGGCTTGGACTTCTCATCCAGCGCAGGCTTCGGCGGCTCGGCGCGCAGCAGCGACTGACCACTCGTCGCGGCTGCACAGCACACGCTGCACGCGATGAAGGCCGCATGGGCGTGACGGACGAATCGTGAAGGGTGCTGGCTCATGGACTGTCGCTCACTGTGGCGGCGCGGTGCGCAGGGGCAGCACAATGGTGCGTCCCTGCGTGGGCGTTGCCGGCTGTGTTGTCGTTGCGGCGTCCTTGCCTGTGTCATCCGGTGTGCTCCGCACGCCGGTCGATGTTGCTTCGTCCTGCAAATCCGCTGCCGTTCCGCCAGCCGCCGCTCCGGGCGCCTGCGTCACGACAACTGCCCGTCCAGGGCCAGCCACCCGCGCACGAACGACTGCGGGCTGCGCCCGTTCCTGCGCGTCGCGGCCCTTTCTGCTCTTCTCACGTGTTGGTGACGTGAGCGATGCGAGTTCAATGATGTCGCCGTTCTTGCCGGCTTGCCGCGCTCGCATCTGCGATCGCAGCACCACACCCCCTGAGATGCAGTCGACCGCCACCAAGTCGCCCTTGCGAATCACCAGCGCTTCTTCAGCCTGTCGCTGTTCAATCACGCTGCCTTCGCGAATCACGGCCTTTGCCACCCTGCCCATGAGTTCTACGGGATTGCCCACGCGAGTCGTCACGGGCAGCCAGCGGGATTCTCGCGTGGTCGTCTGTTCATCGATGGGTGTGCCCCGGCTCAGATCGCGCGTCGCCACCAGCACATCTCGCCGCACCATCACGCCCACACGCACCGTTGCAGCGATGATGAGCTTGTCACCCTCGTACACGCGCACATGTACCTGCACGCGATCACTGGTTCCTTGCGTCGCCAGCGTGAAGGTGCGATCGGTGAGCGAAACGTCAAGTTCGTCGGCGTCGCCATCGCTGAATGTCAGTTGCAGGTCTTCAGGCAGAACCGCGAACTCTTGTGCGAAGAACGCCGGCAGGGCATCGCGCACCCGCGCACCGGTCGGTTGCGTCGTTGTTCCCTCAGGCGTCGGTGCCACAGGCGCGGCTGCCGTCACCGGCGCAACCAGTGCAACCGCCGCTCCGCTCAGCGCGATGCGGCCGCTGTTCACGCCCTTTGTCCCGCGCATCGCGGCACGCACGTCATCAATGCCGATGTGCTGGCCGGCCTTCGCACGCTCGCGCAGCACAATGGTCCGCAGCGCATCAGCCTGAGAGCCTTCGATCGTCGCGATGTCACCCAGCGTCACAACACCGCTCGCGGGCACGGTCGCACTGGTCCGCAGCCGCACCACGTCCTGCGCGCACGCGATGGTCGCCATCGCCACGCTCGCGAACGTTGCCCAGAGTTGTCGACGGAAACTAGCCATACGTCGCTTCAATTGCGCCCATTACCGGCGAAGCTGCGAGATCGTGCGGAGGCTTTCGTCCGCGCTGCGGATGCTCTGGCTGTTCATTTCAAACGCGCGCTGCGTGCGGATGAGTTCAATCAGTTCGCGCGTCGGATCCACGTTGCTGTTTTCAAGGAAGTTCTGCTTGACGCGGCCCCGCCCGTCCGCGCCGGGCACGCCGCTGTTGGGCGGGCCACTCGCATCCGTCGCCGCGAAGATGTTCTCACCCTTCTGCATCAGACCCGCGGGGTTCACGAACGTGCTGATGTTCAGTTGGCCGACTTCTTGCGGCTGGGTGTCACCCTCCAGCAGCACACTCACCATGCCGTCATTGCCGATGGAGATATTGGTTGCGTCCGGCGGAATCTGAATCACTGGCTCGAGCCGTCGACCCTGGTCGTTGGCCAGCACCAGTTCACCATCGCTGTTGAGCGACAGATTGCCTGCCCGCGTGTACGCCGTGCCACTCTCAGAGATGCTGTCTTCCACCGCGACTTCAAAGAACCCGTCGCCCTCGATCATCACGTCGAGCGGCCGGCCGGTGTATTGGGCGGCGCCTTGCGTGAAGTCCAGATGTGTGCCGCTTACCCGCACGCCCAGACCCACCTGCAATCCGATGGGCCGCTGGTCCTGATTGGCATTGGTCGTACCAGGCTGCGCCCGATCGATATACAGCAGATCCTGAAAGTTCGCTCGGCTCGCCTTGAACCCCGACGTGTTCATGTTCGCCAGGTTGTTTGCCGTCACATCGAGCGACGTATTGAGGGCAGACAAAGCCGACGAGGCGGAGTGCAGAGCGTTGATAGCCATAGCCGCGAAGACGCAAGCGGGGTGCCACGGGGAGGCAAGCGAACGCGCGAACGAGCGAACAAGCGAACGAGGGCAAATGCAAACAAAGCCCGGACGGATGTCCGGGCTTGGCGAGTTTGGTCTTCTGTCTTCCCCCTCGTTCGCTCGTCACGCACTCGGCCGGTACGCAACCACCGCCGGGCCCTTGCTGCGGCGGATCCACGGCTGGTTGCCGCGGGCTTGCTGCGTGATGCGCAGGTGATCGCGGTACGCCGTCAGTTGTTCGCTCGTGAAGCGCGACAGAAAGTCGCTGCTGGCGTGCGGCGTGATCGTGAGGATCTCCGCGACGAGCTGGCGACGCAGTTCAATCTCGTGCGGCTTGATTTCCCGCAGTGTTTCGTCGCTCGCGTTGGTCCAGTCGTCAGGTCGGTGCAGCATGCGTAGCCTCGCACATCGCGCTCGCCCCGATCATCTGACCGCTCGGCGCACGCGAAACAGGATTCATTGATGGCCGACCTCCACGCAAACCCCGTACCGCCCGCAGTCGCGCGACCTGTTTCGCGTTTTCACGTCGGCTCGGCGCGGATCACGCCCGAGACTCCCGGCGGGCTGGCGGGTGTGTTGCTGCGGGGCGTGAACGCCCTCGATGAAACCACCTGGCCTCTGTCGCTGGTGGGTGCAGCGGGGCCCGGCCAGCTGGTGTGCGTGGCCACCGGCTGGGCAACCCCTGAAATGGGTGATACTCCTGCCTGGCTTCCCCGCAACCGCCCTGTCTTTGATGCATTCGCCCAGCACCTGGCCCGGCTCGCGACGGAAGTTGATGTGGTGCCGACACTTATACCGTTCAGCCGGGGCGTTTTGAGCGATTCGCCCAGCACCCTGACATTTTTGCGCGGCAGCGCAAGCAAGGGTTGGCGCTTCCTGCTCAGCCCGCCCGACCTCTGGACGCCCCAAGTCGCCGAGAACGGGGTCGATCACCTTGCTCGTCTGCTGGAAACCATCGCGCTGCACGAGAGCTTCGCCGGCTGGATCATGCCCACGGGCCTGGCTGACAATCTCGCGCCTGGCCACGCCGCCGTGACGCTTCCCGCTGAAGTCCACGCACACTGGCAGACCCATGCCACCGGCGCAGTTATCCAAGTCTGATTTAGCCATTTGGCCATTTGGCCATTTGGCCATTTAGCACTTTGGCCATTTGGTCCTGCGCTCCCCCCGCCCCCTAAACTCCCCACCCATGCCCACC
>VYMG01000128.1_pt2 | contig 32245 bp, 34 predicted proteins | sample 5115261 | NCBI WGS metagenome assembly VYMG01 (sample SAMN12291781, study PRJNA351875) | freshwater metagenome | isolation source: freshwater lake | place: USA: Michigan, Wintergreen Lake | collected 2013-08-08
CCATCAGGCGTTGCATCCGGTTCGCGCAAGACTGGGGGTTCAGGCGGATGGCGATGGCGAACCTGTTCGCGTTCCGGGCAACCGACCCGAAGCTCATGAAACGCCAGAACGATCCGATCGGACCGGAGAACGACCAGGTGCTGCAGGAGTTGGCAGCAGAGGCAGGCCTCGTGGTGGCAGCTTGGGGCGTCCATGGGAAGCACCTGCAACGCGACGAAACCGTGCGAAAGATGCTGCCGCAGCTCCACTGCCTGAAGCTGACCAAAGACGGGATGCCGTCGCATCCGCTGTACCTGCCGGCCGCCAGCAGGCCGTTTCTCTGGCAGGGGACCGGGCCAGGCTGATGACCGGGGCAGGCGAAGGCAAGCCGGCCAGGAGATCAGGTCACCAGAGAGACCACCCGACCGGGGCGCCAATGGCCTTGAGCAGGGCCTTCTGAGAGCCGTAGACCACCGTAACGCCGTTGCGAAGGGTGATGGTCTTCCCGCGAGCCTTCGGGAGCCAGAGGATGGGCTTAGCCGTCACCGCGTCGGCGTTGCGGATAGTCTGCGGAAACGGGTCGTCGCGCACCGGGCGGCCGCCGGCGTCAGTGAGCGTGGTCTTGCCCAGCCCGAACATCACCTCTTTGATCACGAGTGTTTCCAGTGACTTGATCTCGACTGCGAAGCGATCCCCGGTGGGTGATTCGAGATACAGGTCGATGTCACCACCGCCAGGCAGGCGGTAGCCGTGCTTGCCATGCCAGCGATCGGGCAGCTTGAAGGACCGTACCGCAGACACCTCGACAAGCTTGCCGTTCCACCGGACGAACCCGCTCTTGAGCAGGAGCGCGGAGAGGCCGAGTTGGGCGAACCCGATCAGCAGAACCTCGAGCGGCATGGGTCGGGTCTGGAGGCAGTAGTACAGGGTGGCTCCCCCGGTGAGCAGCAGAACACTCCCGATCTGCAGAGGGCGTTTCCAGGGGGTGAACTCGCGTGCGCTGTGGCTGGCGTCGTTGCCTTTGCCGTGGTGGTCGCGATCTGCCATGTTGCTCTCCAATGAAAAGAGCCTCGACCTGAGAAGGTGCGAGGCTCGGGGTTGTCAGGTCACGATGCGTGACCGATGAAGAAGACCGAAGCCCGTCAGATGGGCAGTTCGGCGTCTTCGGACGTGTACTCCTGGCCGGCGTCGGTGGTGCCGGAGTCGGAGCCCTGCTGACGCGGCGGCTCGATCAGGATGGAGATGAACGGACGGCCATCGGACTTGGCCTTGCGCTTCCAGCCGGCGATGCGGAGGATGGGGTCACCCTCGTTACGGCCGAGGTTCAGCGTGCCGTAGTAGTCCGGGTACTTGTCGGACTTCTTGTCGGTCGCCGGGAACATGGCGCCGTAGTACTTCAGGTCGCGCGTCAGCTCGAGCTGGAGGCTGTAGTACTTGACGCTGGGCTTGTCGCGCGTGCCCTTGGAGTCCTTGATCCAGGCGGCGCCTTCGAACTTGCCGGCTTGGCCCTGGATCTGGAACTGGCCTTCCATGAGGGGGCCATTGGTGCGGCGCTTGTCCTTGGGCACGGTGAACAGGGCGCCCTCGATCTTGGTTGCTTCGGAAATCATCACTTCTCCCAGTTGGGTTGAAAGAACACAACGTCGAAGACCCTCTTGCTCAGGTACGGCGTTGTGCCCGGTGATGCCTTGCACGCGGCTATATGCCCTGAAGGACGGAGTTTCACAGGACTGCACATCGGTATATCGCACATCCCGCGAGGATGATTCTATGGAGGCGACTCAGATAATCACGAGTACGACTCCTAGAATGCCGGCAGTCAGGAGCCCCAATGTCTCGCAGGACAAGCTTGCTCGCTCGCCGGTGTTCAGTGGCCATCGCCTGCGCGGTGGCGCTGTCGGGGTGCGACCAGTTTCTGGGCGATTTCTGGGGAACGAAACGCGAAGAGGCGGTGAACCTGTTCAAGCGAGTCGAGGACGGTGATCAGCTCGCCTTCGAGGCGCTCGTCGAACGAACGAAGTCGCTGGACCCGAATGCCGCAATGCAGCTCGGGTTCGTGCTGCAAACCGGCGCGGGGCGGTTTCCCAAAGCAGAGCGCGAAGCCGAGTTGGCCTACATGGTGGCCAGCGGGAAGATCAAGGAAGCGGACTTCAACCTCGGGTTGCTCAAGCTGAAGGAGCGGCAGATCGACGAGGCGGTTTCGCACTTCGAGAAGGCGGCCGGCAAGGAGCGCGATGGACTGACCAACGCCATGGTCAACCTCGGCAAGATCTACGAGGCGGGCCTGGCTGGGGCGCCACGAAGTGCAAGCCTTGCGGCCGAGTGGTACGAGTACGCGGCCAATGCTGGAGATCTGTACGCGCGTCAGAAGCTGGGAATGATCCTGGTGATGGGGCGCGGCCGACCGGTGGATGTGAAGCGCGGGCTCGCCCTCGTGGAGAACGCAGCACTGTTGGGTGACCGGCAGGCCAGGCTTCAGTTGGCTCGCTGGTACGACTCCCCACCGTCGCGCGAGATTCCGCAGAGCCGCGAAGTGGCAGCGAAGTGGTTGCTGGTCGCCGCTGAAGGCATTCCAGACCTGGAACACTGGGCCGAGGCCTATCGGCTCCGACTCAGCGAGCGAGAGCGGCGGAATGTCGACGACGCCATCAGCCTGTGGCGAAGCAGCCATCCGCCGGCGAAGGACACACCCGACTACGGACAGCCCATCAATCTCGGCGAACTTGCCGGGTGACGAAAGCACCTACCGAGGAAGGAAGGAAGAATGATGTCGCAGCTGAAGCTCTGGTTCACCAGGCTGTTCAAGAAGGACAAGGCTAAGGAAGTCGACGACCGGCTCGTCGAAGTACTCGACTCTCTCGTGGTGAGCAAGGACTTCAGGCCGGAGGTTGGCATCGCGGTGCTACTGGCTGACGTGCAGCGTCAGCGAGCGTTCGAGCGCCAGAAGGCGGTATCGGAGGAACGATGGAAGAAGGTGCGCAGGACCACGCTGGTGGTGATGGCCCTCGCTGGGATCCTGACGTCCTCCGCCCTGTACCTCTATCGCAATGGCTTCAACCTCTACAACTCGAACCCCGTCTCGGTGGTGTCGATCACTGGGGAGATCGGGACGCAACGCGCCGGCCAGGCCGAGCACGTGATTCCGTCGATGCGCCGCGCCTTCGAGAACGCACAGTCGAAAGCCGTCATCCTGCGTATCAACTCGCCGGGGGGCCTGCCGAACGAATCGGAACGAATCAACAGCGAACTCGAGAAGCTCAGGTCGAAGTTCCCTGACAAGAAGGTGGTCGCGGTGATCGAGACCGTGGGTGCTTCGGCCGCATACATGATTGCGGTGCATGCTGACCAGATCTACGCGGGGCGCTACAGCATGGTTGGCTCTGTCGGGGCCATGGTCAGCCCCTGGAATGTGAGCGGGCTTGCGGACAAACTGGAGATCAAGAAGGAGGCCTACGCCTCGGGCAAGTTCAAGGCGTTGCTCGATCCGTTCAAGTCACCGACGCCGGAAGAGCGCGAGAAGGTCTACTCGCTGGTGAACGAGCTGGGCGGAACCTTCGCGCAGGAGGTGATCGACAAGCGCAAGGCCCGACTGAAGATCTCGAGAGAAGAGCTGGCGACGGGCGCTGTCTGGACGGGGACGGAGGCGCTGGAACGCGGGCTCATCGACGAGATCGGCACCTTGGAAACGGTGGCCGAGACCTTCGGGGCGATGCCGCGCGACTACGGCCCTTTCAGCGAGAACGGGTACGGACTGGAGACGGTGACGACAAGGATGAGCCAGGCGGTCACGGAAGGCATCGCGAGAGCCTTGGCGGCCGGCGCGATGCCGCGCTGAGCGAGGCAAATAATCGGGAGGCGCAGTGGCGTCGAAGAACGATCTTCGAGACAGCGAGTACTTCGGGAAGTGGGTTGCGCAGTTGCCAGACAGCGAACGTGAACTCATGAGCCACGCCGCGGTGGAGTACCTGCCTTTCGACGACACGCTCCGAATGGTGTTCACGCACGGTGCCAGAGACAGGCTGGAAAGCAACGACGCGTGCGAGCGACTGCTCGACCAGATTCGAGCCTTCTACGATGTCGCGCGACAGCAGTGGATTCGATCAGGGCGCTCGCGACGTGCCCTCCGGGCGCCGCTGCACGTGATCATGCCCCGCGTCGAGCTGCAGCTGGCTCCTGAAGGCAAGGTGGCGCACTGATGTTGTGGATCGTCGTACTGGGTATGGCGATGGTCGTGACGACTCCGGCCGATGCGGTCACGGCAGCGCAGACGGTGAATCAAGCAGCCGACCGCCAAGGGGAGCCCAGAAGAGGCGCCGCGGCAATCGGCGAGCCGGGTGAAGCGCGGCTGGTGCGCGGAATGACCGAGGCAACGCCCAAGACGAAGGCTCACGGACGTATCCGGGAGACGAAGAAGCCGATCCCTGGGAGTGACAGCGAGTTCTGCGATTCGTTCAAGCAACGGTGAGGAGAGTGCGATGCGACGAGGCGCGGCTTTGATCGTCGGGATGCTGTCGCTGGCTGGTCCAGCGATGGCAGCGGACAAGTTCGTGACGCCACAGGAGGCACGAACGTGGCTTGCGACCATCCGTGCGGCCGAGATGCGCGGCGACAGCAAGACGGTGCTCTCCATGCTTCGTGAAGAGTCGGTGCTCTACGTCGACACCGCCGAGTACGCGGGCGAAGGCCTCGCCCTGAAAGGCGCGAACCTGAAGGAATGGGTCGAGCGGCGTGTCGCGCGAAACAAGGGGAAGGTATCGAACGGGACTCGCTGCGGGTACGAGCCGCTGCCGGAGGATGGCACTGTGATCGAGCGGTGCGTGGGTCCGGCGCCTGAACACCGGGCTTCGGCGGGCAAGACGCCGGGCGAGTTCATCTACACGGTGAGCGTCATCGCCAAGGACGGCCGCGGCCTGTTCGCGAAGACAGGATGGGTGTCGGACAAGAAGCTGTTCTAGGCAGACCGAACGATCGGAAGGTGATGACGATGGGCAAGCGAGATCTGGACGACGCCCTCTCGGTGGTTGCGAGAGCAGAGTACCAGTTGGTCGGGAGTCTGCTCCAGGCGGAGCCGGACCTGTGCGTCAAGCTGCTGACAGACGTCCGGTGTGATGACCTGCTCGAGCCGGAACTTCGAGCCATCGTGAAGGCGATGAAGGAGTGCGAGGAGACATCGTCGCCGATCTCGGTGGTCACCGTAGCTGCGAAGCTCGGGAAGGCTATGGACCGCATGGGCGGGATCGCCTGGCTGGAGTCCGTCGCGCAGCGTGCGGATCGGAAGTTGCCGCCGGAGGCCGCGCTGCAGATCGTCGTCGAGGCGAGCATGCAGCGGCGGCTGCTGGCCCTCTTGCATCAGGTCCAAGACGAGGTGGCCACGGGGCGGCGGGTGTGCGGCGATGCGATTCGGACGCTGTACGAGGGCCTGGACATGATCGAGTCCCAGGCGCCGGTGCAGGGGGCCGGGCAAATGGAGAGCCTGGAGATGTGCACCTCGAACGCCATCGGGGCGATCGAAGCGGCCAGCGACTTGGCGGATCCCGACGGTGTGACGGGGATCAGGACGGCCTGCCGTCGCTGGACAGGGAACTGGGTGGTCTGCAACGAGGTGACTTGGTCATCTTGGCAGGGCGCCCGTCACAGGGCAAGACCGCGCTCGCGCTCAACATCGCAGACCACGTTGGAAAGGTCGAGAAGCTGCCTGTGGTGGTCTTCTCGTTGGAGATGGGCGGCGCCCAGTTGGCGATGCGGCTGATCGCCAGTGAAACGGGAATCGACCAGAAGCGGCTCCGGTCCGGCCAGGTCGAGGATAGCGATTGGGCACGGATCGTGGACGTGCTCGAGTCGTTGAAGGACGTGAAGAGTTGGATCGACAGCAGCAGCGTCGTGACGGTCGGGCAAATGCGAAGCAAGTTGCGCAAGCTCGTGAGGACCGTGGGTCGTCTGGGCCTGATCGTGATCGACTACATGCAGCTGGTCAGCGGAACGGAGACGGAGAAGGAGAACCGGGCAGTGGTCGTGTCCGCAATCTCTCGCGGTCTGAAGCGCCTGGCCAAGGAGTTCGATGCGCCTGTGCTCGCGCTGTCGCAGCTAACGCGCACAGTGGATGCGCGTCCTGACAAGCGACCGATCATGTCGGACCTACGAGAAAGCGGCTCCTTGGAACAGGATGCAGATGTGCTCCTCTTCGTCTATAGAGACGAGGCGTACCACCCCGATACGCGGCATCCGGGCGAGGCTGAACTGATCATCGGCAAGCAGCGCAATGGGCCAATCGGAATGGTTCGCCTGGGCTTCGACAAGAGCACCACGCGCTTCAGAGAGCTGGTGACGTGAACGACCTGGAGTGCGACCTGATCTCACTGGCGCGTGCCGCAGCCAGGTCTGGTTCGCGTGAGGCCCGGCGCATGGTGTCGGGCCTGCAGATGAAGCACAGGGGGACAGTGCTTGGCGAGCACTTGGTCGGAGTCTGCCTCTTGGAGGGGTTGCCGGTGGATGCGTCCAACCTGCCGGACCCCACGCTGGTGGTGGGCCAGCCGTTCGTCCTGATGCGCGTAGAGGTTCTGACACGCATCGAGCAGATGTCGAGCGGCAGGCCGGAGTTCGCGCAGAAGTTCAGCAATGCCTTCAACGCGGTGACGGCAAGCGCGGGTAGTAGGCATGCGGAGGCAGCCATACGACGCCTCGCCGCGGAGGGGCATAGCGAGGTAGCAATCCTCCTCGCGAGGATGGCCGAGCTGGATCCGCGAGTTAGCTATGCGGCCGCCGGGCGAAGACTGCACCAGCGGCTGACCCGAGGAACATCGGGCGGCCAGTAGAGAGTCAGGCCGCCGGGTTCGGGGCTGCGGGTTGTGCCGAGAATGCGGAACAGCGCCCGAGGTGTGATGGGTCAGAATCGATCCATGCAGATCATCCAGATGCTCAGAGGCGGGCTTGCCGTGGCCACCGTGCTCATATCAACCACGCTGGCAACAGCGCAGACCGGTACCGCCGGAAGCCCAGGTTCGACGCCAGACTACGACCCGAGCGGTGCTCCAGGACGACAGACTCTCTCGGACCTGAAGCGCCACTACGGCATACGGTTGAAGGCAAGCAACAGCCATTGCTCGCTACCGAAGGGGACCATCACCGGGAAGGAAGCTGGGTGGGATTGCACGCTCTGGTACGTGGACAAGGACTCACGGGCGCGATTCCTGATGATTCCTGTCGACAGCGTGCAGTACCGAACGCGTCCGGACGGATCGGTGGTCAGAGAGGTGTACAGCATCGAAGGAAGCTGCGAGCGGGTTCTGTCCGTGTTCTTCAGCATCGCGCAGTTCCTGTATGAGGGCCAGCCTGTGGAGCAGTCAGGCTATAGGGGTGGTGTCCGGGCAGAGGACGTCATGGGGGACCTTCGAGTCACCCGGAAGCACAAGCTGGCCGGCGGCGAAGCGCTGAGCCTCATGACCCTGGACTTTCAGGATCAGCGATGCGCGTTGAGACATTCGGTGGAGATGTCTGGCTAAGTGGTTCCAGGGCTTCGGCCCACCACCAGAACACGTGAGTTGTGGGATCGTGCGCCCGGCTGCCCGGAACAGCATCCAAGGTTCGGTTTCGGCGGCAAAGCGGTGCATATCGCCGCTTTGCTCGAGCAACCTGCAAGGGCAGCCGCTGTACAGTGATCGGACCGATTTGACACACGGAGCGCGTCACTTGAACAACAAGAACTTGCCCCCCAACCCGTCCGCGTGCACCGAGCCGTCGCCAGCTGGATTCAGTTCCGACGAACTCTGGGCGAGCCTCGTGCGTGCTTGGGCCAGCATGGACACAAGAGGGCAGGAGCGAGTTCTGAGGGCGGCGATACAGATGACGCCGGGCGATCCGCTGCTGGAAGGCATCACCGTGGACGGAAACGCGATCTTGGAACTGGCGGATGAGCTCGGTCTCGAACCGAAGAAGAAGCTGCTGTCCTGATCGATTCATCGAGCCAAAGAGAAAGACCGATCGCACAGGGCAATCGGTCTTGAGGGTCAACGTCAGGCGGCCAGGATGCGCGTGAAGGGCAGCTTGCCACTCTTCACGAACTCATCCAGCCAGTCGACGCCTTTCGCGTCTTCAGGGATCTCGCTCGGGGGAAGAGCGATGGAGGCCTTGAAACCCTTGCTCCAGAGCCTCTGCACCAGCACTTTGGCGGCCTCGTAGCCGGCACCTTCAGGGAACTGCGCGGTCGGCCTGTCCTTGTCAGCGAAGACGATGACACGTTGCACACCGCGAGGCGGCACGAAGGTCTTCAGGAAGGTGGAGCTGATGGTCGCCCAGCAGGGAATACCTGTTGCCTCGGTGACGGCGATGGCGGTTTCAACGCCTTCGGCAACACCGAGAACCTTGCCTGCTGGGAACAGCCGGATCGCAGCTCCGTGGAGGCTGACATCTGTCGGATGGGACATCAGCTTCTTCGGCGCTGACACGGGAGCCTTGCGGCCTTCCGGCGTCAGGAAGATCCGGTGCAGGGTGACACCACGTTCTTCGGGATCCACGACCAGGGATAGGAGCGTGGGGAAGGGGCCGTGGCGCTGTCCTTCATCGTCGAGCCACCAGAGCGCCGGGTGCATCCGGAGCATCGGCGGAACGAGCGAGAGGCCGCGATTCTGAAGGTACAGCCGCGCGGGCTCGGCGTCTGGAGCGCCGATTGGCTTCGACGACTTGTAGACCGAGCGAAGGCGGAGCCGGATACCCGGGTCTTCCTGTGCAGGTTGCTTCTGTGGCGCGGCTCGGGGCGCCCGCTTGGGGGACGCCGGCGCCGAGGGTGTGCCAAGTTCCTTGGCCACGGCGGTAAGCACCTGATGGAAGCTGTCGCCGGTGGCCCATTGAAGGAGCTTCAGACCGTCCGGGAAGGTGCCACAGGTGTTGCAGCAGCCACCGCCGGTTTCGATGAAGTCCTTGAACAAGCGAAATCCGTTGCCGTCCTTGCCACCATGGACAGGACAGGCGACGTGGCGGCCAGGCCGGTCGATGGCATCGGCTAGCGCCGGAGCGATCGCGCAAAGCACAGAGCTCCACTTCCCGGCGGCCTGAGCCTTGACTTCTTTCACATCGATGTAGGGCATGGGGATCTCCAATGAGGCGTCGTCGGGATGACGAGCGTTCCTTGCCAGCACGCCATGCCCTGCACCAACCTGCAAGCGGACAGAGGGCCGCTATCCGCCTTCTGGACCGACGGAACAGGTATTCGAAGGGCCGGAGAGCCGACGTGGTGACGGACTGGGAGCTCGGCAGGCGAACACGGCTCAGGGCCCCATGCCCTTGAGGATGGCCGCGAGCGTGCAGATGGCCGCGGCGAACAGCAGGAACTGGCCGAACAAGGTGGCCAGCTGCTCGAGCATGCGGGTGATGTACATGTGGGAGTAGCTGCGGAACATCTGCACTCCAGCCTCGTTTGTCCGCCGGAAGCGGCGAGCAAGGAGGACATGGCGGACGGCAAGCCAGGCGACGCCGAGGACGCCGGCCATCGCAAAGAGGGCCCAGTAAGGCAGGGAGCGGTAGAAGGAGGAAATGAGGGTGGTCTCGAACACGGAATGCTCCCGCTGGGTGTGCACGAGCAAAGCGCTCTGCCGGTAGGTTGCGTAGGAAGGGTAGCGCCTTTGCAGGTTCTTATAACGTCCACTCAGTAGAATCTGAACTGCCCGAGACCATGCTGCAGTGCGGCGGACGGGCCGGGGGCAATCGAGCCGTGGGCGTGTCCGAACAAGAGGTGCTGGGTGACGAACTGGGTCGGCTGAAACGACTTGGGTTCACTTGCCTGGCAGAGTGCCTGCTCTCCGTACCCAAGGCGTACGAGGATCTGACGCGACCGCGCAGAACGCTGCATGTTCAGGACGCGGGCAAGCGTGTGTATGCAGTGCTACGGCTACGGCACAAGGCCCTGTTCGACGCGAGCGGGCAGGAGACCTGGCAGTGGAAGGGCGCGTCCAGAGTTCAGATGGACCTCGAGGATGGCGAGGGCAAGAAGATCCGGGCAACGGCCTTCGGCAACGTGTGGCCATGGAAGGATGTCGCCCAGGGCGACGATGTCCATGTCTTCGGCGAAGTGACAGAGTGGAACGGCCACCTGCAGATCAAGAACGGGGAGCCGGTCGCGCCGCGGGATCGAGGCCGGGTCGTGGCGCGCTACCCTGGAAAGCGTGGTCAGGTGAAGGGAGAACTGCTAGCAGACGGAGTGGCGCGTGCCTTGCACCGTCTGGAGGATGGCGAGCGGCTGTTGCTCGCACAGGCGGGTCTGAGGGAGGAGGAGTTCAGCAAGTCGACGGGCTATGCGTCGGCCGCGAAGCTACTCGAGTCCCTGCATGCGCCGGCCAACATGGACGAGGCCGAGAGGGCTCGGTCGCTTGCGTGCAGGCTGTCGGCTGAGGCCGTCGTGCGGCGCGCTTCGTTCGCGAAGGTGCGCAAGGCGGAGCCGGCGTCGTCGATACCCATTCAGAAGCAGCGGGTGGCCGAACTGGTGTCCGCGCTACCTTACCCCTTGACGGAAGACCAGGCGCGGGCGATCGACGAGATCGTCAAGGATCTGCGTTCTGGCTACCCTATGCGTCGGCTGCTGTCGGGAGACGTCGGTACCGGGAAGTCATTGGTCTTCATGGTGCCTGCTGTGGCTGCCCACGAGGCTGGTGCCAAAGTGGCGATCCTGGCGCCTTCGCAGCTCGTCGTTGCACAGATCGCGAGGGAGCTGCGAGGCTACTTCCCGGGAGTGCCGGTATGCGAAGTGCTCTCGGGGGGTGAGCTCAGCGATGGCATCGCGATCGGGACAACTGCGCTGCTGAAGTCGGCGGAGAAGGCCAAGTGCATCTTCGACGTGGTGGTTTGCGACGAGCAGCACAAGTTCTCGGTCGGACAGAAATACGGACTGGTGTCGGATCGGACGAATGTTCTCGAAGCGACGGCCACCGCGATCCCGCGGACGTTGGCGCTGGTGAACTTCGGCGGAATGGACGTGTCGCTACTGCGTCAATCGCCGGTGGCGAAGCGGGTGCGGACGCGCATCACGACGGATGCGGACATGGCCCGGTTGCGCAAGTTCTTCGACGAGGTGCTGCGGCGAAAGGGACAGATCGCGGTCATCTACCCGTTCGTGGAGAAGGAGGTCGGCGCGAACGGTGGCAAGAACCTGGCGACCGTGACGGCCGCGGCAGAGCGCTGGGAGAAGAGCTTCCCTGGGCGGGTGGGGACGCTGCACGGGAACATGAGCGCTGATGAGAAGAAGTCCGTGCTCGACCGCGTGCAGGCTGGCCAGGTAGACATCCTGATCTCCAGCATCGTGATCGAAGTCGGGGTGACCCTCCCGAGCCTGAAGGCGATGCTGATCGTCCATCCCGAGCGATATGGGGTGTCCCAGATCCATCAGCTGCGAGGCCGGCTGTCGCGCAAGGGTGGCATTGGGTATCTCTTCCTCCACGTGTCGAACGACCTGGAGAAGGACGCGCGTGCACGCCTTGAACTGCTGGAAGAGTGTGCGGACGGATTCACCCTCGCGGAGAGGGACATGGATCTCCGAGGTTTCGGCGACGTCGACGAAGCCGGTGACTCGCAAACAGGAGTGACCAGGTGCCTGTTCTTCGGCGTTCAGCTCACCCACAAGGAGATCGACGAAGCTTCACGGCGAATGGGCCTGAGCTAGGGCAAGAGAGCGAAGGCCGCAGCCCTGAGTCTCTTGAGAACGATGTTCTCCGCGCGGGGTTACCGTGCCGACGCTAGAGTGAGGCTCGTTCCTTCAGCGGGGGCAAGCTTGCGATGATGTCGGCACTCTCGACACTGACGCGAACTATGCGCTTGAGCAGATCGACGATGTAGCGCGGGTCGTCGGACCAGACGTTCGGATCGTTCTTGATCTGACTGTCCTTGTCGATGGTGATCTGGTAGCGTTCCATGACCCATTCGATCGCCGACTTGCCGGCAACGACGTAGTCGTAGGCTCTCGACGGGACCCCGCGAAGAACCAGGTGCTCGTTGTAGACGATGACCGACCGGTCCGGCTTCCCATCCTTCTTGCCGAACGACATCTTCGCGACCTTGTAGTCGCCGGCTTCCATCACGAGTCTTGAAGACTCCTCATGCAGCTGGAAGGGCTCGACCAGCTCGTACCCGATGTGCAACTTGCCGAGGGCCCGGCCTGCGGTACTGAATGCCGAGAAGTCAGCGGCCAGCGGCATGCGGGGCAGCCCCTTCTTCAGGTCGACGGCGAAGCGCTGCCTGTACTCGGGCGAGTGAAGGATGCCGTACACGTACCAGAAGATGTCTTCCTTCGAGATCGTCTTGTCCTTGTAGGTCTTCTGGAACAGCGCAAGTGACCAGTCGGTGATGCTGTCGTGCCTGATGTAGCCGTGCTTGTCGGGTTTCTGGCCCGCGGAGAACAGGGAATCCTGTGCGGCAGGGCCTTCATCCTCGTCGACCTTCTCGTACCAGTACATCGGGAAGCATTGGGCCGTGTCCGTGAGGTGCATGTTGGGAAGACAGTCTGTAGCGAGAGCTGAGTACCCCTTTCTGTCTGCGACGCCCGTACTAGAGATCACCACGTTCTGGTGCTCGGGTGTTGGGAACAGGGCCGGAACGCGGTTCACCATCTCGTTCAGCGCTCGGCTGAAGTAGAGCCATTGAGGGCTGAACGGCCGGTACGCCGTCTTCACGATCCGGTCCTCGTCGAACTCAATAGGCTTCAGGCGCTTCAAGCTGGCCTTCAGCGAGCGTGTCCAACTGATGCGACGGGGATCCGAGCTCACGAAGTCCTCGACCTCGGGCCACGAGTCGTTCGGAAGGTGCTTGACGGCAGATGCGTAGTGCTTGAGGTCGGTGCTGTACTGCTTGATCAAGCGCCTTACGTTGTCTGCAAGAGCGGCCTTTGAGGTGTTGATCACCCAGGGATCGCGGTTCGTCACGACGCCGAGCGTGTAGAGGCCGAAGATGGCCTCGCGATCCGTCGCGTCCTTGGTGCCCATGGCAATGAACGACGCGAACTTCGGGTCTCGCTGTTCGGCCCAGTCGCCGTCCGGATTTGGCTGCAGCGCGGTCCACTGGACATCGTCGATGCTCCCGAGAGACTCAATTAGCTCCAGCTTCTGCTCTCGGGTCAGATAGTCTCCGATGTCGAAGTACTTGAGCTCGACCGGGCCCTTGTGCTCGGGGTCCTTGACGAGGATGGAGATCGCGACCTGAGTCCGAGACCCGGCACCGAAGACGCCACCTCCTTCCTTCTTCCGAATCTCCCCTTGGCCAAGTGCGTTTCCACGACAGTTGAAGATGTACAGGTGACTGAAATCCTCACAGAGGCCCTTTCGGACACCGTCAAGGTTGGGCGCATTCATGAACGAGCCGTTGGTGACGAACGCGACGACCCCCCTATCCGCGATCCGGTCCGACGCCCACCGGATAGCGCGGACATAGGAGTCGTACATGTTCTTGAGCAGCTTGGCCTTCGACTTGGCCGCGTAGGTGGCAGCGATACGCGCATCCAGCCGCGGATAGTCCTGATTCTTGTTGTTGTTGTTCTCGCTCTCTTGCTGGGCCGAATACGGCGGGTTGCTGAAGACGACTCGGATGGGTCGCTTCTTCTGCTTGCGGACTCGCTCGCTGTTCTCGACCGAGAAGCCCCCTTCGACGTGGCCCTGAGCGGCTTCGTTCATCTGGAACGTGTCCGTCAGTACGATGCCCTCGAATGGGATGTGCTCGCCGGTGGCTCCAAAGTAGGCACTCTCGATATTGATGGTGGCGATGTAGTACGCGAGCAGGACGATCTCGTTGGCGTGCAGCTCGTGCAGGTACTTGTGCTTCAGCGCCTCGGGCTTGATCAGGCCGAGTTGCAGAAGTCGGACTGGGAACGTGCCGGTCCCTGTGAAGGGATCGAGCAGCTCGACGCCCTTGTCCGCGATGCTTGCCTTGAAGTGGCGGTTGAGGGCGACCTCGATGCTGCGGATGATGAAGTCCACGATCTCGATCGGCGTGTAGACGATGCCGAGGCGTTCCTTGAGTCGCGGGAAGGCGTTCTCGAAGAACGTGTCGTAGAGGTTGCGGATGATGTCCTGGCGCGACTTCTCGCTCTTGGCAAGGCTGACGCGATCGCGCACGTTGGCGTAGAACTTCTGCAGGCTCTCGGTCTCGCTGTGCACCTCATGCGCGTCGAGCAACTCGACGATGTTCTGCATCGAGCTGGACACGGGGTTGCTCTTCGTGAACGAGTAGGTGTCAAACAGAGCCTCGAAGACGGGCCGCGTGATGATGTGCTGGGCGAGCATCTCGACTGCTTCGTCATGGGTCACGGCCGGGTTCAGGTTCTCCCTGAGGCCCTTCAGGAAACTGTCGAAGGCCTTCCTGGGTTTGGGCTTCTCGATCAAGGACTTGATGCGAGCAATCAGGCGTTCGGCAATGGCAGCGACATCCTTGGCCCACTGGCTCCAGTACTCGCGATCGCCAAGCTTCTTGGGGATCGCAGCGTAGACCGCCTGCGCGACCTCATCCAGAGGCATCTCAGGGAAGTCGAGCGGGAGATTGTCTCCGCCGCCTGAGCCTCCACCGCCACTGCCACCGCCACCCTTTCCGCCACCTATGACGGTGATCTTGCGTCTGAACTCGGCCTCATCCACCAGCGATTCGTCGTGCGCCCGCAGCGCCTTGATGACGCGCCAGATGCCTTTGAACTGTGCGTCGCTCTCGATGTAGTCGTTGTACTTGGCGACCTTCGACGAAGGGATGCACACCGGGAGCACGATGTAGCCATAGCGCTTGTCTTCCGCCTTGCGCATCACGCGTCCCACCGACTGGACGATGTCGACGATCGATTCGCGCGTGTCGAAGAACGCGACGGCATCCAGGGCGGGCACATCGATGCCTTCGGACAAGCAGCGCGCATTCGAGAGCACTCTGCAGGACCCTTCGCCCGGTTCGGCCTTGAGCCAGTCGAGCTTGTTCTGCCGCACCAGGGCGTTCATGCCGCCATCCACGTGGTCCAGCTCGCACTGCACCATGGGTGTCTGTTCGCCAAGGTGCTTCTTGTTGTAGAGGCCTACGAGCTGGCTGAAGACCTCGGTGGTCTGCTTGGAGTCCTTGATCGAACGAGAGAAGGCCACGGCGCGGCGCATGGGGCTGGTGTCCTCCTTCAGGGGCACCTGCTCTTCACCGTCGATCTCCACAAGCCCTTGCTTTGAGAAGCCTTTCCATGCACCGATGATCTTCGTAGCAAAGCGGATGTCGACGGCCTTCTTCTCGTCGAGCTTGTAGGCGTTGTTGTAGGAGTTGGCGAGATTCGCCATCGCTTCCTCTTCCACCGCGACGATCAGAACCTTGTACTCGGCAAGCAAGTCCAGGTCGACGGCCTTTCCGAAGCTGAGCCTGTAGAACTCCGGTCCGAAGGTCGATTCGTCGTCCATCGAGAAAAGGACCGCTTCCTTCTCAGTTGCCTTCTGCTTGGACGGGTCACCGTAGATCCGCGGCGTGGCGGTCATGTAGAGCCGGCGCTTCCCCTTCACCACACTGTTATGGTGGACCTTCACGAACTCCGACGGATCCTGGTTGGCCAGCGTCAACCCGGTGGTGCGGTGCGCTTCGTCGCAGACGATCAAGTCGAACTCACCGAAGCCCAACTTCTGTGCGTCGGATACGACCTGAATGGACTGGTAGGTCGAGAACACGACCGTTCGGCGGTCCTTGGTCAGCAGTTTCGAGACGTTGGCAAGTGCCTTCGCATCCGTCGTTGCGGGATAGGCAAGATCGTGGGTCCGAATGTCTTCTTCATCGTCCTTCCCAACCTTCGCGTCGGAGCAGACCACGAAGGCATGCAGCGGCTCCGAGGACTGCGCCGTCCACTCACGCAGGGTCTGGGCGACAAGCGAGATCGACGGGGCCAGGAAGAGGATGCGTCCGTTCTTTGGCGTCACCTTCTCGGCCAGGCGCAAGGACGTGAAGGTCTTTCCCGTGCCGCAGGCCATGATCAGCTTGCCACGATCGGAGGTCTTGAACCCGGCGACTGAGAGGTCGATCGCTTCGTCCTGATGTGGCCGAGCGGTCTTCTTCTTCTGTAGCTTGAGCTCACCTGGATGTGCCAGGTCGAGCTGGCTCCAATCGACAGGGCTGTTGGCGAGATCCTTGAACCAGAGCCTGCTGACGGGCATGACCTGGTCGGACAGTGCCTCTTCGGCGTGCTTGCTCCACTTGTCGGTGGTGGAAATGATCAGGCGATGACTGAAGTGGCGCTGACCATCCTTGGTGGCGAACTTCTTCCCGGACGCAGTGAAGAAGGAATCGATGTCGGCTTTCTGGAGGGAAGCCGATGGATCGAAGAACTTGCACTGGATCGCCCAGTACTCGCCGGTGCTTCGCTCCCGCGCGACCAGGTCAATGCCCACATCGACATTCCACCGGTCCGGCCATTCCGACCAAAGCCAGACGTCGCTGAGGCGATCGGAGTACTGGGGGTCCGTCAAGAGGTACTTGGCGACGAGGCGTTCAAAGCTGTCGCCAAGATCGCGATTGCTCTGCGCGGCCTCGCGGTAGTACTCGAGGATCGATTCGAGGGTGGTCTCCGGTCGAGGCTGCTTCGTCTTGGTCATTGCGATAGGGCGGTTGGAGCGGGGCGATGGATCGGGCCTACAAGCGAACGGCACAGAACCACGGGAGATCGGCGACGTCAGGATAGGCGAGATGTGCGCCGGCGAGATGGTAACGGGGTAGGGGGAAGCGAAGAACAGGTGCTGACGACGGGCCGAAGCGGGCAGCAACAAGAAAACGACCTCGCAGCACATGGTGCCGTGAGGTCGTTGGGGAAGGTCAGTGGGTCGGTCGCTGCGAGAGCGATTCGACGTGGATGACCGGGAGCGTCAGCGGTTCCGGATCATCGGTCAAGGAGGACTCGAGGACAGCCTGAGCCGGGAAGGCACAGACGTTCGAGATCTTCCAGCCTTCACCCTGCGTATAGCTGCCCGTGGTGAAGTACTTGCAGAAGCGGTCATAGCTCTGCGCGCGTTCGATGCGCAGTTCATCCCAGACGGCACGGACCACATCCGGCGGGACTTGCTGCCAGGAACAGTGGACGATGCCGACTTCGTCGAGCACGTTGCGTTCGAACTCTTCGCGGGTGTAGTTCGCGAACCGGCCGTCAGCCCAGAGCGACTCGAAGAAGGGTCGGTCCATGTAGCGAACCGTGACCTGCCGGGAGTACAGCGCACCGAACATGACCATGAACGACGCGGTGCCGTTGAGGCGTTGCAGTTGGACGACTTTCATTGGGCTCTCCAAAGAGAAGGCCGCCGGCGGGATGCCAGCGATGGACCTTGCGCCACCGCCATGCGCTGCAGGTCCGGTGATTCATTGGAGGTGCCGACAGAGGTAGGGCTGGCAAACAGAGTGTCAAAGCCCTAGAGGTTCTTAACCCGCGAAGTCAGTTACCGAGACGCAAGGTGAGAGGCTTCCTTCGGAAGCCGCCTGCAGTTCGGGAGACTGCGATGAAGTCGTTCTTGCTTGAGGTGCGAGTAAGTCGCACGCGACGAGTGCATGGGGGCGTGCGGTACGTTGCGTTCCGGGTGACACCCGAGGTGGCACGCGCGATCCTCTCCGTGGCCGAGGCAAAGAAGGGTCTGGGTTCGCGAGCGCGATCGGCAGCGCCGACTGTCCAGCTCGAGGAGTGCGCGATCTGGATGGACGAGAACTACCGTCAGGTCCGGCCGATGTTGTTGCCGAACAGGCCTTCAATCGTGACCATCCATGGGGACGGCACGTTCGCTCTGGTGAACTTCTTCGCTCCGGCGATGGTGAGTTCGGAACGAGTGTCGGTGGAGCGCCTGCGCGAGACCGCCGAATGCCTCGACCAATCGAGGATCGTGGTTCTGGCCAGGCAGCCGGAGTTGCAGCCACTGCCGCTGTGAGAGAGATTGCCCCCGGGAAGGCCCTGCATTCGTGCCGGGCCTTCTTTCTTAGTCAGGGCAGCCCCACCGACGAACTGTTCTTCTGCCAAGCCAATCCGCGGTCAATTTCTGCACTTCGCGCTGGGCGCTTCTTCGTTGGTAGACTAACCCCGGGGCGCCAAGTCTCGCAGCGCTGAAGTTGTTTGCTTCGAAAACCAGCGGGCCTGGGGTTAGTCTACCGATGGTGTGGCGATGACCAATCAGCAGGATGAGTTTCACGCTGCGTTCGAGAGTTGGCTCGAGTCGGAGCGATCGGCGATCAAGCTCGAATCGTCGAAGGCGATCTACCGGTCGATATGGAACGCGTTCGCGCGGTCGGTCGGCCCTGGCGTACCTCTGCTCAAGGTAACCAGCGGGATGGTGGCGGACTACCTGGCCAGCCGGTCGGCCGCCGCGGCAGCTCGCGCCGCAGGGGACGTAGAGGACGGGGACGAAGACGGGCTGACCATGAGGTACCAGGCGCGAGTGGCTCGCCTGATCGAGAAGGTGATGGAGCATTACGCTACGACCAAGGGAGAGGATCCCCTGGCCACATCACCGGTGCAGGTGCTCATGAAAGCGAACCCGGAACTCGGCGCTGCGCTGCTCCGTGAGCCGAGCAGCGAGCCGGACCTCGACTACTTGAGCGAGAAGGAATACCACGCGCTGAAGTCCTACCTGGTCAGCAACTGCGAGAAGGACCTGACGGCAGGCAACGAAGTGAAGTGGTCAGAGATGCGGGACAGGGCCAGCCTCGCGCTTCAGCTCGGTGGCGGCTTGACGCCGAGCGACGTCCGCGAGGTAACGCTGCAGGAGATGAACCGCGGAAAGGGAAGCAAAGCGGGGGAGGCGGGCCGGCGGTACATCACCGTGCCGAAGAACGGCAAGCTGGCCGAGCGGAACGTTCGGCTGGATCCTTGGGCGGCGGTGATCCTGGAGAACTGGCTCGGATCCTTGCGGGGCCGGCGGGACAACGGGTTCTCGTTCTACGTGTTCCCGGGCGACCCGGACAAGAACGACGGTCAGTGGAGCAAGCCAGGTCAACACAAGCAGACGACGAAACTGCTGACGAGTCTGGGCATCGGCGGCAGCTCTTTCAAGCTGCGCCACACGTGGGCGCTGAACAAGTTGCGAGAAGGGGCGAACGAGCGTCAGGTAGCGAAGTGGCTCGGCGTGCTTGACGGTGGCGAAGTCATGAAGCGCTACCAGGCGGTCCTCCTGGAAGAACTGGAAGGCCCGGCGGCGTGAGAGACCTCCTGGCGATCCTCGAAGTACGGAGGATGCTCAGCCAGATGGGAAGGGAGGGCGCGCTTGATGGGCCTGAAGATGGGCTGTGCGGCGCTGAGCGGTGGGCACACCAGCCTCACCCGCACCTCGGGCGGAAGACGCCGATGGAAGTGCTCGCGCAACACGGCGGGCTGGAAGCGGTAAGGCAGGCGTTGACGATCACCCTGGCCAAGCTCGATGCCGGGCCTGGTTAGAGCGAGGCCCGACCAGGTATGTGCCTTGGTGCGACTGCACTGGATCGGACCCTCGTTCAGCAGCAACGAAAAGAGACGCCGGCCAATGGCGCAGCGTCTCTGGGTGGAAATGGTCAGTACCGAGTGGGTGCGTTCTCGGCAACGGCAAAGGTGCCTTCGGGTTCCTGGAAGCGGGTGACAGTGCGATCGCCATCCGTCCATGCACCGGAGTTGTTCTTCACGTACTGGCGGCCATCCGAGGTTCTGATCGACGAACCGTTGATGGCGCCGTAGGCCAGGGCAAGGCCAGGTCGGGTGAAGTCCACCTTGTAGGAACGGCTGATGCTGCCGACCTCGATGAGGTTGGCCGACGCTTCGGAAGCCGGGATCTGGAACATGGCGACGGTCGGGTACGACTCGAAAAGCCGGCCGGCTGCGTGCTTGATCCGTTCGGCGTAGCGATTCATGTTGCTGGCGCCGAGTCGATTGCCCTCCATGTAGCAGACCACGTAGCCCGTGTGCGCGTCGAGGTAGCCGACCAGACCGGAACACGCGTCAACCATGCGATCGACGCGCGAACCTTCGACGGGGATGTAGATGGCGACCGATGCCAGCTGGCGCTGGATGTCGCGCCGGGAAAGAACGGCAGTGCTCATGGAGCTCTCCATGCAGAGGCGACTCGCGGATGCGTGTCAACGAACCTTGCGCAGAGTGATGGCGAGCATGCGACTGGATCCTTCGATCGGGCAGCCAAATCGGCTTACGTTCTCCGACACGGCATGGCTCTCGGCAAGGTGGAGCTGCCCCGTCGGGTAGCGCCTAGCTGAGGAGAGCAACATGAGCAATCCGCTCAGCGCGATGGGGATCAAACGCATCCCGATCCAGCAACGGACGCAGGCATGGTTCGACTGGCGTAACGGTCTGGACCTGCCTGATGGCAAGCCCCGGATCACCGCCACGACGGCCACTGTGATCGCCGGCGACAGTGTCTCCGGCCAGACGCCTTACCAGCTCTGGATGGAGATGACCGGCAAGAGGCCGAAGGCGGAAGCCAACGACTTCCTGAAGAAGCTGATGAAGCACGGCGAGGTCACCGAGCCGAAGGCACGGCAGGCCTATATCGACTACACGGGCAACCAGGTCGAGGAGGCGTGCGTCGAGCATCCGCTGCACCGGTGGTGTGCTGCCAGTCTGGACGGCTTGACCAAGGCAGGGGACATCCCGGTCGAGATCAAGTGCCCGATCAGCCAGCGCATCCACAACATGGCGAAGAACCAGGAGGTGCCGTCGTACTACTACCTGCAGGTGCAGTGGCAGATGATGTGCCTGCCCGGGGTCGTGGAGGAGCACTACTGGTCCTACTACGAAGACGACGAGGACGGGATCACCGGCGCCCTGGTGGTGGTCAAGCGCGACGAGCTAGTGATTCAGCGCCTGTTCAACGAAGCGCTGAACTTCCGGACTTGCGTGCTGGAAGACAGACCGCCGGCGAGCGACGACTGGCTGATCGCCGCGAAGCTCTACAGAGAGGCGAAGGTGGAGCAAGAGGAAGCGACAGCGCGGCTCAACACTGCGCAGAAGCGGCTGATCGAGCTCATGCCGATCGACAAGAAGACGTTCGACGGCGGCGGTGTGATGGTGACCGGCTACACGGTGAAGGGCAAGGTCGACTACGCCAAGCTGATCAAGGACCTGGCCAAGCCGGAGGACGAGATCAAGCAAGCTGTGGACGCTGCCCGAGCGCCCGGTGAGGTCGACTACCGTCGAGCTCTCGAGCTGCTGGGTTTCGGTGAAACCGAGATCGAGGAGCTCTTCGCGAAGTACCGAGTCGACGGTGAACTGAGGTACAGGTTCACCGAAGTCCAGGGCTACGCACCAGGCGCCGTGGCTGACGCAAGCCAACAGGCAAAGGCACCGGAACCGCAAAAGTCCGCGGTACCCGAGGACGGTCTACAGGACTGGACCTGGTAGCCTTTCAACCCCAATGCCCTCAGACCGAATCGGTCCGGGGGCATTTTTCATGCAGTCGCAGCTTCAGCAGGTGCCCTGCGGGCACGATCGGCTGCCTTCTTCGAGGTCTTGGCGCCCTTCGAGGACACGGAGGCGGTAGCCTGGGACGCCTTCGCCTTGGCGGGCGGGCGTAGCGGTTCCCGGGTGATCTCGGCAATCGCAAACTGGGCCTTCAGGTTGCGATTGGTGGCTTCCTGGTAGAGCAGGGTGATCAGGATCTTGGCGTCACGGTCGAGCGCGTCCCAGCGCTCGGGGGGCATGACGTATGTGCTCCAGCGCCGGTCCTCGAGCATGGTCTTGAAGACCAGGTTGAGGTCGTCGTCGATGGTTCCCGGTGCAAAGAAGTGACGCGGAGCCAGTACCTCGGCCAGATTAAGGACCTGGATGAGCGGTCGGTTCAGGAACTCGGCAATGAGTTCGAGACGGGCCTGAGCCGCGTTCGAGATCGAGCGATTGCCATTGATGATGGCCTTCCAGTAGGTTTCCTGGAATCCGAACCGCTCGTAGAGGTCGTTGATGTCGACGCCCTGGTTCAAGGCCTCGTGAGCGATCGCATCGATCAGATAGGAGCCCTTCAGGGCGCCGTCGGTATCCGTCGTGGGCTCCGGCGCGGGGGTGGAAGGGGCGCGGGCGGCTCGGGTGGTCTTTGCTTGGGTAGATCTCTTGTTGGTCACGGGTCACTCCAAGTGGGCTTCACCGTCCAGGGATCGGCCCGACAAACCTGCAACAGAACCACCGGCCGTTGTGCAGCCGAGCAGTGAACAGATGTTTGTAAGTATAGGCCGTTACGTGGTGACGGAGGAAGGTCGCCGCGCGCTCAGACCACTGTTTGTCTGTACAGCCTGCACGGCAGAAGAAGAGTGTCGTTGGATGGTGACGGTCGAGATCGGTCGATTATCGGGGCGAAGAACCTACACTCTTCCCGCGAAGACACCCTTATAGGAGCCTGCAATGCTTTCACGCGAGAACCGGAACAACCTGGATGCGTACGGGTTCCGGGAAGGGATGCGCAACGTCGTCTACCTGTGCGGCTTCGCGCGCTACATGACGAAGCGGTCCGGTTTCATCCAGCAGACGCGCAACGAGAACCACTTCATCCCGTTCATCCTGAAGGACCGGGACACGATGCCGGCGGTCGCGAAGGAAGGGGCCTTCATCAAGGTGATGGCGCACGTGATCGGCGCGAAGTTGCCCAGCGGCCACAGGATCTGCGTGCTGCGCGCCTTCAACATCGAGAAGGCCGATGTGCTGGATGCGCCGCCCGAGAGCGTGTGGGACATCCAGCCGCCGGCGGGGGCGCCGGTGTCGGAGTTCCGCCCCAAGTTCGGCAAGGGCGGCGTCGAGCTGAGCGGCCGAAGCAACATGGCGCACATTGCCGGCTTCGTGGGGGGCCTGCTGTTCGAGCGCAAGGGGAAGATCAAGGAAGACGGCACACCGCGCAGCAACGACTGCCTGCGGGTGCTGATCCGCCAGTCGGAGAAGGACGAAGAGGCGATTCCGGTGAAGATCTACGGGTCAGCGGCGGCCCCCCAAGCCAAGGCGCTGAAGCTGGGTCAACCGGTCTACGTCCGGTTTTCCAAGATCGAGATCGACGTGAAGAAGACGGGCAACGTCGGCGGCGACGGAATCGAGGAGGTCATGAAGTACCCGCAGCTCAAGACCACCGAGATCATCAAGCACGCGGACCGGGACGTGATCACGCGGGTGCCCCAATGGGCGATCCAGCTGGCGATGGAAGGTCGAGCACAGGGTCGGCCGGCGGTGGCCGAGGGCAGCGTCAAGGCTGCGGAGATCGTCGAAGGGGGCGCGGAACAGAACGCGGCGCCGTCCGATGCTGGCGAAGATCCCGGCGTGAGGCCGGAGGACATGGTCGACCTGATGAAGGCGGTCTCCAGCCGGCCCGAAGTGGCGACGACGTGAGGTGCCGATGATGAGACGAAGCCCGGTCGTCGGAGCAGCCTTCGGGCTGCTTTTCTTTTACTGGATCGCGCTCTTCCTGTTCGATCTTCTGCGTGGCCAGATCGGTCTCAGTTCAGACTGGGTCACCAGGATGAGCGATCGAGGGCTGGCGATTCTTGCTGGAGCCGTCGCTGGTGTGGTTCTGGTGGGATACGGGATGTGGCTCAAGCGACATCTCGCGCGGATGCGCCTGATCGGAGACAACGTGCGCGGCGTGCGGTGCAGCATCGGCGAGTTGCCCGTGATGCTCCAGGCACCAGAGCAAGCCGAGAAGGTGATTCCGGTCGAGCAGATGCGGCTGCCGAAGCACAAGTGCATCGACCGGGACTGGATGCGGAAGTGGTTCGCGGAGTACGAGAGCGCGTACCCTGCCCATGCAAGGATGCTCCGAGCATGCGAACGGGTGATCAACTCGAAGCCCAACCTGCCGGCCGCATGCAAGAACGGAGTGCGAAGGGACTATGCCTACGGCTACGACGGGCACAACCACGGCAATCACACGCTGGTCGAGCACGCGTACGTGACCGCCGCGGTGGGGATCCATCTGTCAGGCTCTTTCGAGTTCGACGGATCGTTCGTGACCAACGAGAGGGGGGAGAAGGAGGGGGTCTCGAAGAAGAACCCGAACTATCGTTTCAGTGCTTCGGACCCCTTGATCGCCCTGCTGTGCTACGCCCATGACCTCGGGAAGCTGGAGACCTTCGGTGTGAGCGAGCACGGGGAGGTCATTGCCCTCGAAGGAGAGCACGACCTGGCGGGCGCCCGGATGATGGCGCGGATGGACGAGTTCTGGGAACTGCCGGACGAGGATCGCATGATCCTGCTGCTGGCGGTGAGCAACTACCACAAGCCTTCCAAGATGCCGATGGATCGCAACGGGCAGCTGATCTCGGATCGCTGCCAGGCGCTCCTCGAACTGATGATCGAGGCAGACATCCGCGCTGGCCTGATCGAGAACGGGCAAGAAGACGAACTCGGCAAGAAGCGCGAAGTACCGATCGTCGAGACGACATACACCGGTCACCTATGGGAGGCATTCACGGACCTGGTCATCGAGGCGGGCCGAATCAACGGGCAGCGGGAGAAGTTCGGGATCGGGCAGAAGAACGTGGTCGAGAACCGAACCATCATCGTCGTCTACGAGAAGGATGTGCGCGACGAGCTGCTCAAGAGGATGGAGCTCCGCAACTCCCAGAAGGGCAAGGTGGACAGCAGGGGCGTGACAGTGCTCACCAGGGATCTGCTGAGAGTCCTCGGCGAGAAGGGAATGCTGATCACGGAATGGGGCGACACCAAGGCTGGCTGTCCGGAGGAGGCTCTATGGCAGGTGGATTGGTACGGAAGAGATCCGAAGAGGCTGGGAGCGCCGATCTCGAAGAGTCTGTGCACCATCGTGTTCGAGCCGCAGGGAGAGCTGGCACGGCTAGCGGAGATGAAGGACCACGACTCCATTCCGAAGCTGGTGGGGCTGTTCGGTGACGAGAAGCGGGAGGAGAAGCGCAAGGCCGTCTTGAAGGACGCGCTCTCAATGGCGACCGAAGAGTGGGTGACAAAAGACGAGAACGGAGTGCTGCAGATCGCCGGGGAGGCGAAGAAGCCGGAATCGAAGAAGAAGGCCGCACGATCGAACGCGAAGGCGGTTGGAACAGCGGTCGCGATGGAGAAGGAGGGCCCCGAAAAGGTCTCGAGAGCGATAGACACGGAGCGCGGTGCCTCGATCGAGGAAGTCGTGGAAGCGACCCCGTCGACGGGAGTCCAAGCCGCAGCGACCAGGCCCGTGGCGAAGGAAGAGACGGCCGCCGGCACCGACAAGAAGGCGATGCCCAGGCGAGAACCGGTGAGAGCTCAGGACGTCGAGGTATCGGAAGCGGTGGAGGCCGTGAAGGAGCAGCTGCGCAGGAGGATGGCAGATGCTCAGTCGAAGCTGGGTGCCGACGGTCGACACGCGCCACGGATGGAAGCTGGCAGGACGAAACAGGATCCGGTCAAGGAGGGTCTGCTCAACGCCGTGGAGCTGGTTCGCCGCGGAGAACTGCCGTTCACAGAGTTGGCAGAAGGCCGGATCTCCTTCTCGGTGGACGCGCTGAAGGCGCTGAACCACGGCAGCATCCCATGGATGACGCAACAGGTGGTGAAGTTCTTCGTGAGCAAACGGTGGCCCGGCGTGAAGATCACGCGCCGAAGCAACGGAGTCTTCATGCTCGAGCTGGACGTCCCGCTGGTCGAGCGGACAGAGGCGCCCCAGATCGAAGAGGAAGAGCAGCCGGAGGCTTGAAAGCCGAGAGGCTAACGCTCGGGCCTCTTGGGAAAGACGACCCGGAGCATCAGGTTGGCTGCGGCCGCGAGGGCTTGGGCTTCCTTGGCAGGGGCGGCTGCATTCGATTCGCTCCACGCCTTCAGAACGGCCGGGCTCACCGCGATGAGTTCAGCGACGTCCTTGTAGACGTTGCGCGAAGGACGCTGCAGCAACCCCGACAAGGCCGAGACGATGGCTTGAGCCAAGTCGCGTTTCGTCATGCCAGTCGGGTCGATCAGCGGGACGATTGAGAGCCGTTCCTGTGCAGCGGTGTGAACGCGGCGCTCCCACTGGTTGATGCGTCGGAACTCTGGCCGCTTGCTCTCGGGCGCGAGCAGCGCCGAGAGGTTCCAGGGTTCCAGTCCGATGCAGTTGGCCAGCACCAGGTAAGCGTCCGGGCGCTTGGAAATCTTCAGGACGGAGTACCAGACTTCGACAAGCTGGGGGAACGGGAGGTGAGCTGAGGAGCCGTCATCCTTCGGGCGGTACCCTTCAGCGACGGCCTTCTTCACCACGGCGTCGTACTCCGCGAGATCGGGCGGAGAGATGGTGGTGCCGTTTGGACGCTTCCAGCGCCAGACAGTGATCTGATTCACCCCGAGCAGCTCGGCAAGATGCGCTTCGGCGTCCCCTCGTCCGCTGATGTGAAGTGCCCTCTCCCACTCGTCGATGATGTCGGCCTGCGACTTGGACGTGAGTGCGGCGTACTTCTTGACGGTGGCCTTGCTGTTCTTGAGCAGATCCTCAGCGGCTTTGACGACTCGAACCGGCACGCCTGCGGCTACGCGCCCGTAGATGTAGGACGAGAAGGTGGCCAGGCCAACGCCGAGGGCATCGGCCAGCTGGTGGTTGTTGAAGTGAAGAGCCTTTTGGACCTTGATGAGCTTCTCGCGGCCATCAGGATCGAAGGGCGTGCGCTGCTTGCGGATTCCTCGCGCCGGGGACGCACCCCGCGCCTTCCGCGGCGGGGCCAGCGTCACGAACCCGGCAATGCCCTTGACCACGGACATACCGGAAGGCGCCTCGAGAGGCTTGACGACGCCCAGCTTCCGCAGGAACTGCAGATCACTGAGGTGCTTCGGGGTCGACGGAGCCGAGGACGCTGGAGCGTCGGCGGTATCAGCCTGGAGGGTCATGAGATTGGCCTTGCGACGGGCGAACTCTGCCTGAGCAGCTTCTTGATCAACTCGCGCGAGAACTTGGTCCGCAATGTCGTCAGCGTCGGCTACGACGCCTAGCGACTCGAAGTGATCGTCCAGATTGTCGCCGGGATGAAGGCTCACGTACCTCTCGGATGCACGGAGGTTCTGCTTCATCAGGGTCAAGCAGACGTTGTGTGCCGTGGTGGCGATGAGGGTGTAGATCGCAGACGGCTCGTTCGGTTGGGAGCACATCTTGTCAAGCAGCTTCTCGGCAAGGAGGATGGCGATCTGCTGTTGGATCTCTTCCTTGTCGTCTAGGCACCTTGTCGCACGAGCACGGTCGTGAATGATCTTCGCGACCCGCCGATCGCGGTAGAAGGCGTTGATCACTCCGTCGTAGGCGGGCTTCCCGCGCTGCTGGGCATCGGCGAATGCAGTGGCCAGCAGCCGCTCGCTTTCGCGGCCGCGGATCAGAGGTGGGGACTCGTCTTTCACCCGCGGAATTCTAGGTAGCGCGTTCCCGATAACTGGCGCCGCGCCCCGCCTGGTTGGGATGGTGGGCTTGGCATTCGCAGCGGAGGTGCGCTACGATCCGCACAGGCAATCCGCCATTGCCTGCTGCTCACCTTGGCAAACCCTTGCGGGATGGCGTAGACCTACTTCCATGACCGGTTCCCCTCTGTGGCGAATCCCGGCAGTGAGCACCGTCGGTTCGCACGCAGAAAGGAATCTGTCATGCGATACATACCTACGTCCGCTGCTACGGTGGACTCCCTCAAGAAGCAGGCGAAGAAGCTCCAGCGCAAGGCCGGCGGGAAGCACGCCGACTTGCTGAACCGCGTTGCGAAAAGCGCCGGCTACGACCACTGGCATCACGTTACCTTGTGCCTCAAGCAAGCCGAGGCTCGGCGCGAGCTCGGTGCGTTGGAAGCGGAGTGCGAGGCTGCTGTCCGTGCAGCACAGGGAGGTCGTGACCTCGTCGTCATGACCGGGCCCGAGGTGGTCTCGGTGCCCCTGGTTCTTCTTGCCAGCCAAGGTGATGCCTGGCTCTTGGACCCCGAGGAGAACCTGGCGCTTTGCTTGATGTTCCGGGGTGATCGTATGAAGTGGTCGTTCCGCGACACCGATCGGCAGATCGGAATCGAGTGGGACGGGGCATTCGAGCTCGTCGGCAAGGACTTTGTGGTGACCACAGAGAGGCCGGGAATCGGTACGCGCGTTATCGCGGGCTACCCTGTCGACGAACTGCGTGCCCACCTGGAACGGGCGCAGTCGCTGCCAAAGCGGATGGACGCGATCTTCAACCAGGACGGAGCAGAGGACCTCACTCCGGAGTTGATCGCTCGCCTGATGTCGCAGGGTTGGGAGCGCAAGCCGCTCGAAGAAGGTGCCCGAGCCGGTGCTCGGTACAGCCCGAGTCGAGATAGCCTCCTCTTTCCGGCCTTCGCGGGCGGTTTCGACGATGATGGCGATTCCGATCTCGGGACCTCCGAGGCAAGGTAGCGTTACCCTGCCGCGATAGGTTGTGGACAGGACGTCGAGGGGCGTTGTAGTTGTACGGCCCTTCGAGGTCCTGCGTGACGAATCGGTGGGCGAGTCGAACGCGCCGAGGTAACTTCGAAGGCCAACCGACTCTTCGACTGAGAGACGGGTGCAACACAAGGGAGCAGACGGATGAAACGCAGAGCAGCAATCGTTGCCTTGGTGGTGCTCAGCGCACCAGCGCTTGCTCAAGACGCCTTCGTGGTGGAGGTCATCAGAGACCTCGAGATGCCGCGTGACCGACTGTTCGACACGGCGCTGCTCTGGCTCGCCGAATCGTCGCGATCCTCCAAGTCAGTCATCGATCTGAAGAACAAGGAGCTCGGGACGATCATCGGCAACTGCACATCGAGTCTCGGTATCGCATGGGGCGTGAACGTCCCGATGAGCTTCAAGCTCAAGATCGAGGTGAAGGACAACAAGTACCGACTCACCTTCAGCCAGGTGCAGCTCAACTTCGACTACGGGCTGAAGCCCATCGAGCAGTCCAACCGAGCCTCGGTCGAGCCGAAAGCCCGTCAGCAGTTCGAGGAAATGGCGGCTTCGTTCCATGCCTACCTGACAGCGAACGCCAAAGCGAAAGCATGGTGATCGAAGACGGCCGAGGCGATCACTGCTCCGAAATCTTCGGGATAACCGCAGCGTAGGTGTGTGCTCGAACCACCGTGCCCAGGAACTGATCCAGATCCGGGCACTTGGTGCGGGCTCGGCGCAGGTTCTCCAGGGTCCGCTTGTCGACGCAGGTGAGCTCGGCGTACGGAGACAAGCACAGCAGATGCGTGTCGTTCAGTTCACTGCCCTTGCGCTCAGGCTGATCCTGCGAGTGCAGGCGCATGACGTCCTCGAGCCGGACAGAAGGCAAGTTGTGCCGCAGGGCACGCTGCTTCAGCTCGGCCCACGGCAACGCGAAGCTCTCGGCTACCAACCGCAGGCGACGATGGAACATGAGGAGGTCCATGGTCTGGCGGAATGTCGCCGAAGGGTCGATGTCTTCCGGGTCCAGGCCAGCGTTGACAAGGAACTGGACGGCGGGCGCATGTCGCGAGCCACCTGCGACAGCGTATCCATCCTCGGCGACATCACGCATGAACTCCGCGGCCATGGCGCGGGGGTCAGGAATGCGCTTGTCGCCTCGCGCCGAGATCTCGGCTGCGAGGTCCTCACGCATACGGCTCAAGCGACGCGACACATCCTCCGGGGCTCTGGCAGGCTGGCCAAACCACACGCCGATAGGCTCGTCGTTGCTGTCGTGAGCACGCCAGCGAGAGATCGCAGCGACGCGACGCGCGTTCGCCTGCTGGCCAGCCAGCGCCGGCCGTAGCAGGCGCCAGTCATGGAAATGTTCCGGGACCGCCTCGGCGCCGGCGCCGGTGACGATGACGTGCTGACGAGCGAGATCACGGACCTGCGCGGGCCGGGCGCCGGGGCAGGCAACTGCCGCAGCGACTTCCGCCCGAAAGACCTCCAGGATCGAGCCGGCACCCGCCTCGTCGTCGAAGGGTCGGATCCAGGCCACACGAGGCAACTTGCGGAGGTAGCGGATCCGAGCATCGACGAGGTCCTCGTCGCGGTGCTGCAGCAGTTCTTCCAGGTGATGCCAGGACAGGAGAGGTATCCAACGCCGTTCGAGCAGATCTGCGATGAAGCGCTGGGCCGAGCGCCGGCGCTCGCGGCTATCCGAGATGGCGTCGGAGATCAGCACGGCCAGATGCGCGGTGTCGAGCACGACCAGGCGCTCCGGCAGCACTTGCGGGAGCGGGTCAGGGATTGTCACCGTGCGTCTTCCATGAAGCGAGTTGGTGCAGTGGTCCGGAAGGTCTTAGCGCTCTGTCAGCGGGTCAGTCGGATCTGGCCACCGCGGATCGCGTTGTAGAGCGCCTGGTGCATGGCGCCGTCGGGCAACATCAGTCGCTCGCGCCGGACCAGTGCCAGCGCCTCGAGCGCGGGACCGAACAGAGCGAAGCAGTCCTGGCCGTAGTGCTGGGCCGAGCGGTAGGCGATCCCCTCGAATCCTGCCGCCATGGCTTCTGCCGCCACGGCACGGGTCGCCTCGAACCGCAAGGACTGCAGGACGGGCCAGGTCGGCGCGTGGTATCGAAGATCGAGCAGGTGAACCGGTCGAGTCGCCTGCAGGCACAGGAGCTCTCGCGATCCGGCGATGGCCAGCGACAGAGAGGTGGCTTCACGGCGGACCAGTGACTCGTAGACGGCCGTCTCGGGGCTCTCGGCGAAGTAGCCGACCAGCGCTGTGCCCACGGCGAAACGGCTGGTCAAGGTGCCGGCCGGCGGAAGTTTCAGCGGGCCGATCCGTGCAGTGCCGCGCCGTGCCCGCAGGCGCTGGACGCGGTAGACGGTCTGCGAGGTGGCCAGCGACGTCGGTGGCAGGTACTGCAGGTCTTGAAGCTTCATCTCAAGGGTGTCAGTTCCCCTCGTGCTCTGCGATAGCGATCGCCATGTCGGCGCGGCCTTGCTCGATGGCCTGGCGAGGCGTGAGCCCTTCCAACGCGCCGTGAGGCGACTCCAGGAAGGACAACAGGGCCCAACCTTCGGTGGTGCCGAGCGCCGCCGACAACTTCGGGATCGCAGCCCACATGGCCGGCTCGAACTGCCACCGCGGCATGCGGAAGCCGCGCTTGGTCTGCGTCAGTCCGATCGCACGCCCCTTGGCAATCCAGGCGTTGATGGTGACGCGGGTCGTGTGTACCAGTTGGGCAGCGTCGTCGGTCGAGATCATGTCGGCTGCGCCCAGGCGCTGCTGTCGAGCGTCGAGGCTGTGGGCAAGCAAGTCGCGGACGGCGGAAGCTGGAACATAGGTATCCGGCTTGTGGGCGGTTCGGCGAGTTCGCGCAGAGACGCGAGGAGTGGTTGAAGACGTGTAGGGAGCGGTGTCTTTCATTTCCAGCCTTTCGAGGTCTGGGGGCCGTGACGCTCGGCCTGAGGGTGATCGCCTTACGGCGCGTTGCGGCCGTCGACCTTGTGAGCAACGAAGAAGGCCTTCGCGCGAGGCGCGGTCGGGCGAGGCACGGTCGAGGATCGACGGGAGGCCAGCTTGCGCCGCCGGCGAGCGGGCAACGCCGAAGCCAGCACGACGAACTGACGCCACTGGGAGTAGAGCGTCTCGGCGCGAAATGCTGACCGGCGGCGAACACCTTGGAAAGCGCCGATCACGGCCGCCGACAGCCTGGTCGAGACGAAGCGGCTAGGAAGGAAGTCGGACTCGCGCTGGCGACGCGCGGCCACGTAATACTCGTAGGCTTCGAGTGTGTAGGAGTTGGGTACGCGGTCGAGCTCACCCGGTCCCATGAGGCATTCCCATACCAACATTTCAGGTCCTCCAAAGCCCCGCTAGAGCGAGGCCAGAACGAGCAAGACGGATGTCAAGTTCGTTAAGTTGGATTATGCCGCAAAGTCTGTTGGCGCTGGCAAGCGGGGGTCTGGCAAGATGAACTGCGAGTTGCTGGCCAGGCGGTACGACGCTGCCGCGGCCACCCGACGGCCAGCGCTTCGCGAGGCCTGTACGGAACGAACGGCCTGCGACGCGGAGCACGATCGATGAAGCCAGCCCTGCCGATACCCGACGATGCGCTGTTCTTCGAGCGCGACGGCTTGCCGGTGTTCAGCACGCCCACCATGGGCTACCGCTCGGCAGTCACCGGCGTGGTGCTGCGATCGCCCTACGAGCTGATGCCAATCAGCCGTACGGAGTTCGACAAGCTGCTGGAGGACTGGCCGCCGCCTGGGAGCAGGCCCATCGAGCCGTAGTGCCGCTTCGAGCTCAGGCCCATCGCTCAGGGCAAGGGGCAGTCGGCTGTGTGCAAGAACCTGTACTTGCCATAGCGACGGTCCGGATACGGGGTAGTCGTACTTTTCGTGCAGATTGGTGCGCTTTGCTCCGAAAACCCATTGCACGACAGGCACTTACGTTTTCGGCACTTCCGGGCGCTCCGTATTTCGCGTGCAGATTGG
>VYMG01000269.1_pt1 | contig 31561 bp, 34 predicted proteins | sample 5115261 | NCBI WGS metagenome assembly VYMG01 (sample SAMN12291781, study PRJNA351875) | freshwater metagenome | isolation source: freshwater lake | place: USA: Michigan, Wintergreen Lake | collected 2013-08-08
GCATTCGTACTGATATACAACCCCTAATTGATGACCTTCAGATAGGCAAATTCATCGGCGATCAAATACCAGGAATAGGCTACACTGTCTTTAAAGTTCGCCTCAAAAACAGCGATATTCAAAAGGGCAAAAGTAGCGGCTATCGTGTTATCTATCAACTTAAAGACAATAGTTGTGTTTTGATGCTCCTCATCTATGCCAAATCTGAACAAACAGACATCCCAGCGCAGCAAATTCAAGACATCATTGATAAGTTTGACAATTTTTAGAAGTATTAATAGATGCCAAAAAAAAACCTCAAGATTGATTAAGGGGGCATTTATGGTATTTTTAGAGGCAATTTAGCCTACTTTTGTGGTTTATTTTTCGGTGGATTTAAAGGGTTTTAGTTGGCGTTTGAGGGTTGCACCCACAAAGCTATAATATTGATGGTAGGTTCGAGGACACACCAGATGAAACGAGACGAGGTACTGGCAATTCTAGCGGCACACCGAAAACAGTTACAAACACTGGGGGTAAAATCTTTGTCTTTATTTGGTTCAGTGGCAAGGGATGAAGCTCATAGTGATAGTGACGTGGATTTTTTAGTAGAATTTAATCAAGAAGGTGGTTTTTTTCAACTTCTGCAAGTACAGTATTATTTAGAAGATATTTTGGGATGTTCTGTGGATTTAGGAACTCAGGATACCTTAAGGGAACATTTACGAGAACCTGTGTTGGAGGATGTTATCAATGCCTTCTAGAGATTGGCGAATTCGCCTTCAAGACATTTTAGAATCTATCACTGAAATTGAACAACGTACAAAGGGAATGACGTTTGAGGAATTTGCTGATAATCAAACAACTGTCAAAGCGGTTCTCTATGATTTTATAATTATTGGAGAAGCAACTAGAAATATACCAAAGGAAATTCAGTCTCGCTATCCTCTTATTCCTTGGCGTTTGATGGCAGGAATGAGAAATGTTGCAACTCACGAATATTTTCAAGTTAATTTAAGTAGAGTTTGGGCAACAATTCAAGAAGATTTACAGATTTTAGTACCACAACTACAAGAAGTGTTAGAAAGCGAAACGGACGCAGAATAGTTGTTTAATAAGCGAAAGGAAAAAACAAACCCACTCAATATTGATTGAAGGGGCATTTATGGTATTTTTAGAAGCAATTTAGCCTACTTTTGTGGTTTCTTTTTCGGTGGATTGGGAGAGTTTTAGTTTGCGCTTGAGGGTTATCGCCATACTTTCACTCGCATTATATCAAAATGATAATCATAGCTCCATACTGGTAAATTTAATTGTGTAGATATGATGGCAGTTAAAGCGTCAACAATAGTAATAGTTTGATCGGGAAATTGTCTAGCCTTTTCTATTGCAGCAAAATACTGATCTTCTGTCGGATTTATCAAGTTGGCAGATTCTAAGCAATTTTGTGTGAAATGAGTAGCTTGTTCAAATCCCAATCGATATAAAACCAAGCTGTAAGTTTCTACATACACTGGAAAAGGTATAATAACTGTCAAATTTTCCGCTTCTATACGTCTTAGCTCTGCCTGCGCTCTGCTATGATACTGATCGCTGGTATCTATAGCTCCGTAGAGAGGTGTGGTATCGGCAATAATCGCTTTCAAGATTCGAGCTTAGGGTAATTTATGGGATAGAGTAAATTCTGCTAAAACAGCATCATGATTGATGGATGTGTCAGTATAGCCACTTCCTTTCGGTGCGGGGGATAAGTGAAAAGATTTTTTCGGTTTGGCTAAATAGCCTTTGGCAACCAAAAATGATTCTAGGGCTGTTTGTACTGTATCAGAGGAAGATACCTTATGCTCTTGATTGTAGGCAGCTAGAGCATTAATTATAGTGGCGGGTAGCTCAATAGTCATCTGTTGCATAACCAAAATCCTCTTAATTTAGTCATGCCCCGATTATACAATAAACCCCCTCAAGATGACATGAAGGGGGAATTTGTCATATTTTAGTGGGCAATTTAGCCGACTTTTGTGGTTTCTTTTTCGCTGGATTTAGAGGGTTTTATTTGGCGCTTGAGGGTTGAAGCTGCGCCGAGAGTGCCAAGGGCGAGGAGGCTTAATACAGAGGATGACTCTGGTATAGGTTTGGAACTAATAACTCCGTCAACCTGACCGTCAAAATTATTCTCAAATGTATTGACTGAACAAGTAGGAATGATGTCAAATAAATTATTCATCATCATCCCCATTCCATTGTGTTTAAAAAACGATGCCAGAGAGCCACCCGTAACAGTAAGCGTAGCTTCGCTAGTAAATTGGCTACTACCTATATCACATTTAGTACTACGCTTTCCGTAAGTACCTGCAAGCAAAAGCCCACTATCGTCTTTTACAATAAGGTCAAGACCTGGTATTCCAAATGTTGTAAAGTTACCTGTTACAGTTTGATTCTCTACATTGGAGTCTATAAAAGCACCTCTTAAGTCAACCGTACCATTTATTAGCGGAGTAAAGTTTATACCATCAAATGTTATGGACACGGCTTTTGCACTGGCAGCCCAAAAAGCACCTGTTGCATTATAAGTAACGCCTTGTGTTGTATATAGGTTTTGTCCTGACCCTTGCCTCGAATCAAAAATTATTTGTGGAAACCCTGGAGCGGCATTTGCTTTTTTATTCATTCCTAATGCAGGGTTTAACAATACACAGGCAACAAAAAATGAAGTTAGTCTTAGTTTATTCCACATCTTTTAATTCCTGCGGGTGAATAGGTTCTTTCGCCCTCTCTCGCAGTCAGGTCAAGCAATAGCCCAACCCAACACCAAAGGGAGATAGCAGAAGCATACACACTCCCCCCCCCCACAACTGTATCAAAAGCTACAATTTAATAAATCTTTATATTTCTCTCCCTAGCTTAGGGGTTGACAGAGCAGGGAGTTTCAGGTGTTTTCCTTTGTTTTACCCCTTCTCAGACGAACTATCCTCTTCCTTGAGTTATTGTGGCGCGGTCTGTCGGATTCGCCTTTGCGTTCATCTCTGTCTCGAGGTTGTTGAAGCGGATTCTCTATTTTGTTATAATTAGTCTCATTCGTTCGGTTTTGGGAGGGGAAAATATTCCGACACTTGCACAACTCTTACAATGTTATACCCTATCTTGTTGGGCAACAAGGTTTTATTTACCAATTAACTTAATAAGATTGGATGAGCGTACTAAAAATATTTTCATGTTAATTGGTGAAGGTATTGAGATTGAAATTAAACCTAATGGACAATGGATAAAATGAATCAAAAACCTAATTTTAAAACTATGACCTCTCAAGAATTAAAAAGTTATGTATTATCTCATCGTGATGATGACGAGGCTTTTTATGCTTATGTAGATAAGGTAAATGAAAGAAAAGATCGAGTAGTTTATCCACCTTTAAACTCCTTAGAAGATCTAGAAAAATATCCCGAAGTTATTGAACAAATGCGTCAAGATTCCCGTCATAATTTTCAGCAAAATGAGTTAACTTAGATACAGTGTGATGCCGAAGGCACTGCGTAGCAGAGCGCACTCTCTCGCAGTCAGGTCAAGCAATAGCCCAACCCAACACCAATGGCGGACAACAAAACAATGCACATTTTCTACTTCGGGTCTGCTGAATAATGGTAAAACCCTTTTAAAATAAAGCTTTTGACCTGTTAAAGTCCGATGTTCATGCTGCGAAAATAGGATTGGGACTTTCAAAAACCTTGCATTATCCTTGCAGACCCTACTCTAAAACTGTAGCCTAAGCTACAATTTAATAAATATTTACATTCCGCCTTTCTCCTGTCGATCCTAGACATCATTCTAAAAGTCGGCACTTAAAGGGGTACGGGGGAAAGGAATCACATCGCGAATATTGGTCATTCCCGTCATGAATTGTACCAGACGCTCGAATCCTAAACCAAAACCGGCGTGGGGAACGGAACCGTAGCGACGCAGGTCTAAATACCACCACAAATCATCGGGATTCATTCCCTGTTCCTGCATTCTTTGGATTAATACATCTAATCGTTCTTCCCGTTGGGAACCGCCGATAATTTCGCCGATCTTGGGTGCTAAAATATCCATAGCGGAAACAGTTTTATTATTGTCATCTAGACGCATATAAAAAGCTTTGATTGTCTTGGGATAATTGGTGACAATCACGGGTTTTTTAAATAGTTCCTCCGCTAGATAACGTTCGTGTTCTGACTGTAGATCTACGCCCCATTCTACAGGAAACTCGAACTGACGATCGGCTTTTTCTAATAACTTGATCGCTTCGCTGTAGGTAATCCGGCCAAACTCACTATTAACGATATTTTCGGCCGTACTTAACACCGTTTTATCGATACGTTCGTTAAAAAACTGCAAATCTTCGGGACAATTTTCTAAAACGAATTTAAAGATATATTTCAGAAAAGCTTCCGCTAAATCCTGATCTCCTTCCAAGTCACAAAAAGCCATTTCCGGTTCCACCATCCAAAACTCGGCCAGATGACGGGAAGTATTAGAATTTTCGGCGCGAAAAGTCGGGCCAAAAGTGTAAACATTAGATAAAGCCATGGCCATTACTTCCGCTTGTAATTGTCCACTGACGGTTAAATAAGCCCGTTTACCAAAGAAATCCTCAGCAAAATTGGCGGGTTTTTTTAAATCTAAACTGGTGACAGTAAATAATTCTCCCGCACCTTCGCAATCGTTAGCGGTAATAATGGGAGTATGTACCCAAATAAAGCTTTTTTCTTGGAAAAAAGTGTGGATAGCGGTAGCGCAAGCGTTTCTAACCCGCATTACTGCTCCTAGGGTGTTGGTTCTTGCTCGCAGATGGGCAATAGTTCTCAGAAATTCAAAGGAATGACGTTTCTTTTGTAGGGGATAATCTGGGGGACAGTCACCATAAAGGGTGATTTCGGCCGCTTTTAACTCGATATTTTGCCCTTTACCCGGGGAAGGAACCAAATTTCCCGAAACAGCGATCGCCGCTCCCGTACTAATTGTTTTTAGTACATTTTCATAATCGGGTAAAGTCGGTTCGAGGATAACTTGTAAGTTGGCCAGGGATGAGCCATCATTAACTTCCAGGAAAGTAAATTCTTTTAATTCTCGTTTTGTTCTCACCCAACCCTGCACGGTGACGGATTGATCGGGTTGTCCTGTTTGAAAGATTTCCTTGATTCTGCTAGTCATTGCTTATCCCTATGTTAAGTGGCTGAGTGGAATTAAATATAAGATGAACGTAGGTTGGGTTGAAGCATGAAACCCAACGCCAGATTATGTTACGCTACCGCTAACCCATCCTACAAATAATTGTGTCTCCCTACTTAGAACCAAAGAGTAAGTGGGTGAGTGGAATTAAATATAAGATGAACGTAGGTTGGGTTGAAGCATGAAACCCAACGGCAGCATGGGTTACGCTACCGCTAACCCATCCTACAAATAATTGTGCCTCCCTACTTATTTTAGAATAGAAGGTTCAGATCAGGCTAAAATCAATCTCGAACAGGTGTCATGCTTCTGGTGGAAAAATTATTAAGTAAGCCCAAAAGCCGTAAATTAGCGATTTTTTTGGCTTTTATCGGCAGCATTCTCGCTTTACCCTTTCCTATCGCCGGTATTCATAAATTCTATCTCGGTCAACCTCTCTGGGGAATTATTTATCTTCTCCTCTGGCAAACTCCGATTCCCCGGGTGGCTTGCGCGATCGATGCGGTGTGGTATTTAATCCAAGATAACCAATTTTTGGCTAACTATTTTCCCACTGCCACCGCTGCTGCCACTGTCCCCAGTTTAGAGCCTAAACAAGTAGAGGCGATCGGGGCAGCTTTAAGGGAATTAGAGCGCCTCCGGCAAGAAGGATTAATTTCTGAGTACGAATTTGAAGAAAAACGGCGACAATTACTATAATGACACCGCAAAACTGGTTAGGGCGCACTTTTAACCCTTTAAAAGCCAAAATTAGCAATGATCCCTATTATCGCTTTCGTTCCCTCGATGAGATCGCTATGGCGGCGCAATTGGGCATTAAAATTAATGTCAGTCAAGCGGGTGTGGATGATTGGCTGCGATTGCCGGGGATATCCATCCATCAAGCGCGGATGTTGGTGGAATTGCTGGGTATGGGGGTAGAATTGCTTTCTCTTGAAGATCTAGCGGCTGCTTTGAGTGTTCCTGTGGCTAGATTGAAAGTTTGGCAACCGATTCTAGAATTTGCCTATTATAGTCCGGAAAGTCCCCTCGCACCCCCTAAAATCAATCCTAACACCGCCTCGATCGAGCAGTTAACCACCCTACCCCTGATCAGCGATAATTTAGCGGCTGCCATTATTAAAAATAGAGAAGAACAGGGATTATTTAAGAATATTGTGGATTTTAAAGGGCGTTTATCCTTAGAAGCTCAGGAAATCTCCCAATTAATGCACTTTTTTCAGTTTTAATCCCAAATCCTCAGAACAAGAGTCAGGAGTCAGGAGTCAGGAGATAGGAGTCAGGAGATAGTAGTCACCCCCACACCCCACACCCCACACCCCACACCCCACTTCCGGGCAAATCTAAATGTCTTCAGATTCCTCCGCATCACTAGGGGGAACTAGGGCCACCGCAGCGATCGCATCGTCATCATCGAGTTTTTGTACCCGGATGCCTCCGGCCGATCGCGATTGGGGAGTAATAGCATCGACGGATTGACGGATAATAATACCCCGTTCGGTGATAATCATAAATTCCTCGTTGGGGTTAACAACGTGCAGAGCCGCTAATTTATCGTTCTTTTTGCGGAATTTAATCACTCTGACTCCTAATCCCGCCCGATTTTGCAGACGGAGGAGGGTAACGGGAACCCGTTTTCCTAGTCCTGCCATGGTAATCGCTAACACCCAGGGGCCATTATTAGCCACTTCGGGGTTAATTTCTTCGCTTTCGTCCTCGGTTTCTTCTTGGTTAGATTCAGCGATTTGGGCGACAATTTGACTAGGCAGGATGTCCATACTAATTAATTCGTCACCTGAGCGCAATTTCATCGATTTTACGCCTTTAGTTGCCCTGCCCAAGGAGCGCAATTGTTGACTATCGGCCTTAAAATGAATTGCCATCCCCTGACGAGAACCGATAATGACGCTGTCTTCCTCTTTGGCCAAGCGAACCCAACGTAGTTGATCACCGTCTTCGAGAGAAATGGCGATTAAACCGTTCGATCGAATATTACTAAAGGCAGCGAGGGCGGTTTTCTTGATAAATCCCTTTTGTGTGAGCATAATCAGGTAATTATCCTCGCTGAACTCGCTGACTGCCACCACCGAGGTAATTTTCTCCCCTTTGGGAATCTCTAACAGTTGCACGATGGGAACGCCGCGAGCGGTACGGGAACCGGTGGGGATATGATAGGCGTTGAGACTATAGACAACCCCGCGATCGGTGAAAAAGAGGACGCTATCGTGATCGCGGCAGGTGATAAAGTGATCGATGCCGTCGTCTTCTTTCATTTTCGCGCCAGCTTTGCCCCTTGTTGCCCGATTTTGGGACTCAAAGGTATTAACGGGCATTCTTTTGATGTAACCCTGTTCGGTGACGAGAATTAAGGCCTGTTCGTTGGCAATCAGGTCAGTTTCGGCGATTTCTCCTTCCCTTTGTTCAATATGACTGCGACGCGGGGTAGCGTGAATCGTTTTGATCTGTTGCAGTTCTTCCTCAATAATGGTGTCGATACGTTCTTTTCTGGCTAAAATATCCTGAAGATCGCTGATTTTTGCCAGTAATTCCCCGTGTTCTTGCTGAATTTTCTCCGATTCTAGGGCGGTTAACCGTCGCAGCTGCATTTGTAGGATTGCGTCTGCTTGCACCTCCGAAAGACCAAAATTCTGCACTAATCCCTCTTTTGCGGTAGCTGTATCGGCAGCACTGCGAATCAGGGCAATGATTGCATCGAGACTAGCGAGGGCAATTAGTAAACCCTGAAGGATATGATCCCTTTCCTCGGCCTTGCGGAGTTCATAACGGGTACGACGGGTGATCACTTCTACCCGAAAATCGAGGAAAACGCGGAGAAAATCCCTTAAAGTCAGTAATCTCGGTTCGTTATCGACTAATGCCAACATATTCGCCCCAAAATTCGACTGGAGGGGCGTTTGTTTATAAAGATTGTTGAGGACGACGCGAGGATAGGCATCTCGTTTCAGTTCGATCACTACCCGGATGCCGTCGCGATCGCTTTCGTCCCGCACATCGGAAATACCGTCTATTTTGCGATCATTGACCAAATCGGCGATTTTTTCGATTAATGCCGCTTTATTGGTCTGATAGGGCAGTTCGGTGATAATAATAGCATCTCGATCGGGTCTTCCCCTTTGTTCGATGGTTTCAAAGGTGGCGACTCCCCGCAGGGTAATGGAACCGCGGCCAGTGGTGTAAGCTTCCTGAATGCCGTCTCTACCAAGGATATGCCCCCCGGTGGGAAAGTCCGGCCCCGGGATATAACGCTGTAATTCCGTATCGGTGAGATCGGGGTTATGGATGAGGGCAACGGTTCCATCGATAATCTCGGCCAGGTTGTGGGGGGGGATATTGGTGGCCATACCGACGGCGATGCCCGATGAGCCATTAATTAGCAGTTGTGGGACTCTAGAGGGCAAAACCACGGGTTCCTGTTGGGAACCATCGAAGTTATCGGCGAAATCGACGGTTTCTGACTCGATATCCTGTAGTAGGGCGTTGGTGGCCAGGGTGTGCAGACGACACTCGGTATAACGCATGGCTGCCGGGGGATCGTTATCGATCGATCCGAAGTTACCATGACCGTTAATCAGGGGATCGCGCATGGAGAAATCCTGGGCCATGCGGACGAGAGCATCGTAAACGGCAGTATCCCCGTGGGGATGGTATTTTCCTAATACTTCCCCGACGACTCTAGCGCATTTCCGGAAGGGGCGATCGGGGGTTAATCCTAGTTCGTACATCGCATAAAGAATGCGCCGGTGTACGGGTTTCAGTCCGTCTCTAGCGTCGGGCAAGGCGCGCCCAACGATGACGCTCATGGCGTATTCTAGGTAGGAACGGGACATTTCATTGCTTAAGTCTGTGGGGACGATATGATCCTGGGCGGCGGTCATAGGGGGGTTAACTCCAATAACAAGGCAAAAAAGCGTTTTTGTGAGTAAATTCGCTAAAAATCGGGCTTTTACCCTTTTGATGTGCAAAATATGCCCATTTGTACGACTATTTTACCATAAAATCTGCCTTTTTTGGGGTTTAGAACAGTGTCAAGTCAGTAGCGCTCGCAGGTTTCTTGGCTGGGATGGAGGAGTTAATGGTTTGCTATCCTCTTGACAGAGATTGCAGAAAGTCGAGAAGATTTTTAAAAGAAGGACAACGAGTGGCACAAAGTTCTAAATTTAGCTTTTCGGCTAGTTCAAGATTCATGTTGGTACTATAACGGGGTTTTCTATTTTCACCGATTGACAATTTGATCAATTCTTCTTTCGGTTTGATAATTAGGTGAGGGTTTGGGTGAGCTTTTCCCTTGCCTCGTCCCACATATTTAACAACCTCTGGATCAGACCAAAACCAAGCCTCTAATTCTTCTATTGGGATGCAGATATATTTCCTGATACTATTAATATTAGAACAGCTTAATTCTAAGTGATCTCGCAATTGTTTTTCATCGTTAAGAGAGTTATTCTTGGGATTACGATCTAAATCATGAACAATGATAAAAGCATCACATCCTTCCCTTGTCATCACTTTAAGTTTTGCTGACAGTTTTCTCTTTAATGTACTACAGGATTTAGATGCCCAGGATTTTGTCCTAGTATTTGTCCCCAGCACGCGATGGATAATTTGACGAAACACATCGCAGTCCGTCTCATCTTCGGCAATTATGGCGATCAAGTTACTACTCATCGAGAATACCACTGTAAATCCAGTCTCCTAAATCTCCTTCTTCACAGAGGTACTCCACAACTTTTTCAATCTCTCCTTCTTCTAGTTTCCTAACACTTGTCCGTCCCTGGTTACGATAAACTAAGCTAATATTTTCTGGCTTTGTCCAAGCTACTACTTGTGGTGAATGAGTTGATATAATTAAATTTTCATCCCAAGTATAGGATTTAATTTCATTTAATAATTTTGCTAACATTGCGGGATGTATTTGTGTTTCTGGCTCCTCAATTATGGTTGTTGTATTAGGATAGTGAGCAATTATTTCGATAAGAATTGATAAAACTCGCAAGGTGCCATCGGAGAGTAATCCAATATTGACTCCATCTAATAATACTGAAGCGATGTACTCTTCTTCTTTACCTTGGACTGTCTGTCCAGAATGCTCACTCAAAACGAACTTCTGCACAGTGATTTTCTTGGCAAGTCCTATTCGTTGACAAACATTTTCCAGTTCATCAAAATCATCCGTACCTACCCAACGAAATATTCTCCGAGCTAGAGTATCTGCTAGATCAAATCGACTGGCAGAAATCTTCTTACTTGCCACCTTTAATAAAGAAGGCTGTCGTCTTGATGTGCGATGGATAGGAGCTTTGCCAAGAAGACGAATCCCTTTTAAAATAGCATAAACCCACTGCATTTCTGGAGGTAAATTTAGCGATGAATTTCCAGGTATATTTGACTGTCGCAGCGAGGTAGTATTGCCAAGAATAGCAAATATTGGCTCACCATTATTAGGGAAGCTTGTTAGTCCAAATTGGCTTTTCCAGAGAAGTTCTTGATCTCCATCAATATACTGACAAGAATCATCCCAAGTGAAGGAACTTTCCAAGGAATTATCGTTAGTGGTATCATCTATTTCTGTATCTAGATCGTCCATAGAAAAGGGGATGATTAGCTCATACCTGTATCCTAAGCGCCGGTTAGTCGGTGTTAGAATTTCAACCTGCAAAATTGTGGGAATGCTATCACTGTCAATCATCCGAGAGCCGATCGATCTACCGATAGCACAGGATGAGATGGCTTCAAATCCTTCTAGGATAGCGGATTTCCCCGCACCGTTTCTACCCACTAATACCCCAACTTGGTTAACTAGGGATAGGGAAACTGGACCTCCTAGCACACCCCAACCATCGAGGGTAAAAGATAATAGTCTAGGCTGGTTCATATTAAAACAATTCTAGTTTTTGGGATCATACAGAGCCTTATTAGTTAATTATATCCAATCTATCTGATCTTCCCTCAGTTTTCCGGGCTGGCGGCTGGCGATCGCCGATGAGGACTACTTTTAGCAGTTTTTCCCTCGATAATTTAGGATAGAATAAAAATGCGATCAAGAGTTAATATTATGGCCCGATCGGCAGCTCAAGAATCGATGATAATTGAGCTTAATGATCCCCTAACTCCAGCGAAGACTATTATCCTGATTTTCCCAGCGCAAAAATTACCCCAAAATGCTTACTCCTCTCCTCTGGCAAAATGCCAATCCCAACCCCAATAATCTGGAGAATTTCCAAATTATTAGCCAATGGTGGCAAGATTTAAATCTTAAGGAAGTCTTCTGGCAACAGCGTTTAATTCCCGCTCCTGGCTCTCTGGAAGAGATTAATTGGGAGCGGCAAGGTTTTGATGAAAAATTTAGCATCCAAATGCCTCAAATTCGCGGGATTACCCTCTATTGGCATAAATCTACTTTTGCTGACGAAAGAAGCATGACACCTAAACAATTAATTTTAGATCGGGAACGGGAGCAATTAGACATTTATCCCCAATCCCAACCTAGTTTAGTTATTCGGGTGACGAAACCCCATCTAGTTTATCAAAAGTTTGAGCTAAAAAATCCTCTCCTGGTCGGCAAAAAAGCAGAAAGTGAATATATTTTACTGATCAGGGATAAAGAACAGCAAATAGAAGTTAAAATTAATCTCAGTCCTGAAAATTATCGGCAATTTCTAGAAACCATGACTGAGGATCAATAAATAATGTGGCAGGGAAACCTAGAACTAATTTACACGCAAAAAAATCTCGCAACCCAGATTAATCATGTCTATGCTACCGCACCTTTAAAAGTACAAAGACCTTTTTATCCCGAAGGAAAAAACCTTTGTCATACGGTGATTTTACACACGGCTGGGGGAATAGTTGGGGGTGATGTTCTTCAACAAAAAATTCATCTTCAAGCCGCTACTAATGCCCTGATTACCACTGCTTCTGCTGGAAAAGTTTACCAGAGTAATGGTCAGATGTCCCAGCAATTAATCGAGATTAAAATTGATGACAATGCCAGTTTAGAATGGCTACCTCAAGAAACGATTATCTTTAATGGTGCAGCATTTCGCCAACATTTACGAGTGGATTTAGGGGAAAATAGCAGTTGGTTAGGATGGGAAATTACCCGTTTTGGTCGCACTGCGCGAGGAGAGAAATTTTTAGCGGGAGAATGGCATTCTAATTGGGAAATTTGGCGATCAGGACAACCTTTATGGCTCGATCGCTCCTGCCTGTTAGGTGGTAAAATGATCGAGGGATTTTCCGGTTTAAATGATAGTGCCATGATCGGTACTTTAGTTTATATCGGTCAACCGGTGGGCAGAAATTTGATTGAGAAAGTGAGAGATTTTTCCCTAGAAGGAGAGATGGGAGTTACTAACACTTTAGGAGATGGTCTTTTGTGTCGTTATCGGGGTAATTCTAGCGGTGAAGTGCGACAATGGTTTCAGCAGGTTTGGCAAATTTTAAGGCGAGAAATGAGCGATCAAGAGGCAATTATTCCGCGAGTTTGGTTATCTTGGTAAAGGCGGTCAATTTCACTTTTCTCAAGTCACTTGAATGCCTGTATCGGTGATCGGAGCTATCCAAAATTGTAGATCGGGAGCGACGAGAATTTCCCGGGCCTTTTTAACGATGGTTTCCGCCACTTCCTGAGATGAACAGAGAGTAAAAACCGTCGGGCCAGAGCCTGACATCATCGTTCCCAAGCCGCCTAAATCGCCTAGAACCTGTCTTAACTCGGCTACGAGGGGAAATTCGGGTAAAACCACCTTTTCGAGGTCATTATGGATAAATTTGCCGATAGCGGCCGGTTTTTTCTGGGCGATCGCTTGTACCAAAGCCCCGGAACTCACCTGCTGACGACGGTGATGAAATTCCTCTGGAGAAGACAGATAGGTATCCTGAAATTTTTGCCGATAGCTTTGGTAGGCCCAGGGTGTAGAAACGGATAAATGGTCGTATTTGGCTAAAATCACCCATAATCCAGTCAGAGGAGCGATAGGATCGAGAATTTCTCCCCTTCCCGTACAGATAACCGTTCCTCCTGTCACACAAAAGGAAGTATCGGATCCCAATCTTGCCGCTAAAGTTTCTAATTCCGGACGGGTTAAGCCTAATTCCCAGATTAAATCGATACCGACTAACACCGCCGCCGCGTTGGTGGACCCCCCCGCTAAACCGGCAGCCACGGGAATATATTTGTCGATGCTGATATCGATGCCGCCGTAATTGGCAAAGAGGCGGGGGAATTCCTTCGCCATCAAAGTGGCGGCGCGATGGGCGAGATTACTGCTATCTTGGGGGACGAGGGGATGAGAGCAGAAGAGACGGAATTCCTGCAATCCGTTCGGCCGGAGAGTGATGCGATCGCATAATCCCACCGTCTGCATCACCATCACTAACTCGTGGAAACCATCGGGGCGATCGCCAACTATTTCTAGATATAAATTAATTTTAGCGGGGGCTAGAAGGGTATAACTGTGCATTTGTCAAGGAAAAAAATCTAAAATTTTGGCAATTGACCTAATTTTTCCGCCAAGTCAATCCATTGCGATAAACTGAGATCTTCGGCGCGAGCGAGGGGATTAATCTCTAATTGTGTCAGGATTTGGCTTAATCGATCACTATCTAGACAATTTTTTAGATTATTGCGTAACATTTTGCGTCGGTTGGCAAAACCCCAGCTAATTAAAGTGGACAAAAAAGCCGCATTACTGACATTATTCGGCAAAACACGGGGTAAAAGCTGAATTACCGCCGAATCCACCCGGGGAGGTGGGGAAAAGGCCCGCCGGGGGACATCACAAATCCATTGACAATCGGCAAGGTATTGAATACGGACGCTTAAAGCACTGTAAGCTTTGGTGGAGGGGACAGCGACTAATCTTTCGGCGACTTCTTTCTGGACTAAGAGGGTAATACTCTGGTAAGGGGGGGTGAAGGGATGGGCGATCGAACCGAGGAGCTTTTCGAGGATCGGGCCGGTGATATTATAGGGAATATTAGCCACTACCTTATTAACTGGCGGCAGTTGCTCGGGTTTAAGGGTAAGAAAGTCCCCTGGGATGAGATGAAAGTTATCTTGTTGGCCAAATTTTTTATTTAAAATTGTCCATAGATCTCGATCGATTTCTACAGCGACCACTAATTGAGCGCCATCGAGAAGACGACGGGTTAAAATGCCTGTACCCGGACCGATTTCTAATACCCGATCTTCTGATTGTAAATTAGCAGCGCCGATGATGCGATCGAGTATCGATTCATCTTTTAACCAATGTTGTCCAAAACGTTTACGCGGTTGAATTTTCATACCTCTATTTTAAAGTCAGAGGGTTGTCCTCGACAATAACACCCCTGAAAATATGGGCAATGCGATCGATAACCGCATCAATTATGATAGAGCCTAGACAAAGATAGCAAAAAAAAATAGATACAATGTCAGATTTGAACGATGTTTTCGCAATTGTAGCAGGAGCGGTTCCGGGAGCGTTATCTCGTTATCATATTACCGAATGGACAAAAGCCAAATTCGGCTTGCGCTTTCCCTATGGAACCTTTATTATTAATTTAACTGGCTGTCTAGCTATCGGCTTCTTTTTTGCTATTTTACCCAGTTTTCCCTTTTATTCCCACGAACTAGATTTAATGGTTAGAACGGGATTTTTAGGGGCTTATACCACCTTTTCTACCTATAGTTTAGATATCTTGATCCTCTGGCGCAATCAACAAAATTTTCTCAGTCTTTTTTTTGCCGTTGCTAGTATAATTTTCGGATTGATTGCCGTGAGAATCGGGGCAGCTATTGCCCAAGTTTTTCCAGTTGAATTCTCCAATTTATTGACTATTTAACGGCAGGAGAGACAGCATGGATTTTTTCAGGGGACGTTATGGTTTATTCGTGGCGATTGGGGCTATTTTTGGGGCTTTGAGTCGTTTTTATATCGCCGAATTAATTCAATATCTCTTCAGTCAAGAATGGGTATTTTTAGCTACATTTTTTGTCAATGTTTCTGGCTGTTTAATTATTGCCTATATCTTTACTATGGTTAAGGAAAATATTCGCATAATTGCCCCAGAATTAGGATTGATGATTGCCACGGGTTTTTGTGGTTCCTATACAACTTTTTCCACCTATAGTTTGGAGGTAAACAAGTTTTTAGAGCAGGGAAACGTGACTTTCGGTTTAATTTACTGGTTGGGCAGTGTTCTTGGGGGGATGATTGCGCTTAAAATTGGAGTTACTTTAGCAAGAACAGGTTTTCCTAGATGAATTATTAAGGGGGCAAAAATAGATAAGCATCTCTCAAACTTTACCCTGTCTTCACTTCCTATCGTTAAGGGAAACTTAACCACCTTAACTTGATCATTGCTATACCTTAATCTTAGCCAAGATTTAAGCTTTTCTTGATAAAATTTGAGGCCAGATTATTTTAAACTAAGAGCAGTCAATCTTCAGTAAAAATGCTCCTATGAATCCATCTCCAGAGTCAACTTTTGTTTGTCCGATTATCATCGAAGACGACAGAACAGGATTAGACACAGAAACTATCCGACGGGCTTTAAGGGATAATTTACTCTATATTCAAGGTAAATTGCCAGAATTAGCCAGCAAAAACGATCTTTACCTGGCCCTAGCCTATACAGTCCGCGATCGTTTATTACAGCGTTGGTTAACCACCCAACAAACCTATCTAAAAAAAGATATCAGAACCGTTTGTTATCTCTCGGCCGAATTTTTAGTCGGTCCCCATTTGGCTAATAATTTAATTAATCTCGGTATCTACGAACAGGTGGAGAAAGCTGTCAGCGAATCGGGATTAAAACTAGAAGAATTAATTGCCCAAGAAGAAGAACCGGGGTTAGGAAATGGTGGTTTAGGTCGTTTAGCGGCCTGTTATTTAGATTCCCTTTCTACCCTAGAAATTCCCGCTATTGGTTACGGTATTCGCTACGAATTTGGTATCTTTGATCAAAGAATTCACGACGGTTGGCAGGTGGAAATAACCGATAAGTGGTTACAGTATGGAAATCCCTGGGAAATTGCCCGACCGGAAGCGGGAGTAGAGGTAAAATTTGGCGGTTATACCGAATCCTATACCGACGAAAATGGTAATTATCGCAGTCGTTGGATTCCCGATTATGTAGTCAAAGGAATTCCCTACGATACCCCAATTCTCGGCTATCGAGTTAACACCGCTAATACCATGCGTCTCTGGAAATCAGAAGCTTGTGAATCTTTTGATTTTGGTCGCTTTAATCGCGGCGATTATTATGGTGCGGTGGATAATAAAGTTCACTCGGAAAATATCAGTAAAGTTCTCTATCCTAACGATGAACCAATTCAAGGCAAAGAACTGCGTTTAGAACAGCAATATTTCTTTGTTTCCTGTTCCCTACAGGATATGATTCGTATTCACTTGTACGAGAACCCCAGTCTCGATAATTTTCATCAAAAATGGTCGGTACAATTGAATGATACTCACCCTTCTGTCGGGGTAGCTGAGTTAATGCGCTTGTTAATTGATGTGCATCATTTCGATTGGGATAAAGCTTGGTTTATTACTCAAAATACCTTCGCTTACACCAATCATACTCTTTTGCCAGAAGCTTTAGAAAAATGGCCTTTGAGTATTTTTGGTCGTCTTTTACCCCGATTAATGGAAATTATCTACGAAATTAACTATCGTTTCTTGGATAAAATTCGCATTATTTATCCCCATGATGACGGCAAAATATCCCGTTTATCTATAATCGATGAAAGCGGCGAAAAATATGTCCGTATGGCTCACCTTGCCTGTGTGGGTTCCCAAGCAATTAATGGGGTGGCAGCCCTCCATACAGAATTACTGAAAAAAGATGTTCTGCGCGATTTCTATGAACTCTTTCCCGAAAAATTTAGCAACAAAACCAATGGAGTTACTCCCCGGCGCTGGATAGTTTCTAGTAATCCCCGCTTGACTTTTGCGATTACAGAAAAAATCGGCGAAAATTGGATTAATCATCTGGAGGATTTACGGGGTTTAGAAAACTATGTCGATGATGGGGTATTTCGGGACTATTGGCGACGAATTAAATACGATATTAAGGCAGATTTAGCCAATTATATCGATAAAAAAGTCGGCATTAAAGTTGATCCTAGTACCCTCTTTGATGTGCAGGTAAAACGCATTCACGAATATAAACGGCAACATCTCAACGTTTTACATATCGTCACTCTCTATCATCGCCTCAAAAATAATCCCAATCTAGATATTACACCCCGTACTTTTATTTTTGGTGGTAAGGCAGCCCCGGGTTATTTTATGGCGAAATTAATCATTAAATTGATTAATTCTGTGGCAGAAGTGATCGACAATGATCCGACGATTGGAGGACGTTTAAAAGTGGTTTTTCTGCCCGATTATAATGTCACCTTCGGTCAACGGGTTTATCCGGCTGCCGACTTGTCTGAACAAATTTCCACGGCCGGGAAAGAAGCTTCGGGAACTGGTAATATGAAATTCTCCATGAATGGGGCCTTAACTATCGGCACTCTCGATGGGGCAAATATCGAAATTCGTGAAGAGGTGGGGGCAGAAAATTTCTTTCTTTTTGGCTTGACAACCGAGGAGGTTTATGCTAAGAAAGCCCAGGGTTATAATCCCCAAGAATACTATTACCATAACGAAGAATTGCGGGCAGTATTAGACCTCATTGGTTCGGGATTTTTTAGCCGGGGTGATAGTAGTTTATTCCGCCCGCTTGTGGATAATCTTATCTACGATGATCCCTATATGTTACTGGCTGATTATCAGTCCTATATCGACTGTCAGGAGGGTGTCGGTCGCGCCTATCAAGATCAAGAACATTGGAGTCGTTTAGCGATTCTTAATGTGGCCCGCATGGGGAAATTCTCTAGCGATCGATCGATTCGGGAATACTGCGAGGAAATCTGGCGGGTACAACCGGTAAAGATTGAATTACCCGATTATATTCAAGCTAATGCCGGTTTATCTTAACTGTCCTTGGGCGACCCTAATACGGACTTTTACGGGATTGACGGGGCTCGAACCCGCAACTTCCGCCGTGACAGGGCGGTGCTCTAACCAATTGAACTACAATCCCATTTTTGCTACAATTCCAATTGTAACTTCATCATCAGGGTTATGTCAAGCACCTCTGGGAAAATTTTTTTTGAGGGAGTGGGGAGAGAGGAGATGGGGAGAGGGGGGAAACAATTCATAACTGGGTTGTTAAAGTTGGATTGGGAGTTAATCGTACTATTGATCAAAAACGGATTTGCTATACTTCAAACGGTCAAAATGCGAGTTTTTGCGGCTCTTCTCGACTTTGTATGATAATCAGTGCTGATCATTCCTAGTAGTCTTGCTAGGCAAGGCTTTGAAGACTATAGTTCTGGAAAATTATCTCTATTCTTCTTCCTTCCACACAGAAACGAAAAGAGCCGTTAGTTAAAGCCAAAAAATCCCAATCAAGTCAATCAGGAAAAATGTAAAGAATTATCAAAAAAAGTCCTTGAGCTAACACCCGCAGCAAAGACTTTGAGCTAGAATCTAGTTGTCGCTGGACTCAGAGGGGGATTTCTATGAAACTCAAATTGTTCGCTTCACTACTGGCAGCTAGTACGCTGGCTGTTGGGGCTTTGGCTATTGGTGGGCAGCCCAGTTCTGCTCAAACTCAGAAGTTTTTTTGCAGTATGAGCAGAGAAGGAGGACCTGCAACCTTTGTTGTCACTGAACTTGCGGGTAATGTTGAGCTAATTCGTTGGCAAGACGATTCTTTTCCTCCACCTCATACTCCTCAACAGCGTTGTGTAATTGTATCTCAAAGATTCCAAAGATTTTACTCCAATGGTACATTGAAGTTTATTAAAGCGGCAATACTCAGAGGGGAACCTATCTTGTGCGTTGCCACTTTTAAAGGCGGCCCTTGTCTTAAAGACGGAGTGCTAGTGACTTTCAAACGCGGGACAAATCCTGAGATTATTTTAGAACAGATCAAAGATAATGCCAGACTTGCTTCAGGTAAACCCGTCCTTCTAAATGGGGATAGCGAAATTTCCAAAGTCAATGGCGAATTCTACCTAGATGTAAACAGTTTGTTGGGAGGGGTGGATCCTTCAAATTCTTCCTCGCCATTTGATCCAAATTCAGGCATTTGGTATCAGTGAGTGAATTACAAAACAAACTAATATGCGGTGGTGGACAGTAATAGTAGTTGCTTGTATGGGGAGTTCATCGATCTTCATTCCTTTTGGGTTGCTCAATGGTGGGGTGTCTATTCCAAGTAGAGACTCAAAGATTTCTCTTTTGGGTTTATCTTGGCAAGCGGCTGGGCTATCTTTAATATCGGAGCAATTGCCAAAACAGGCTCAGTCTATCACAGTCAGAATTCTCTCAAGAGAAGTCATAGGGTCGGGATTCCTAGTAAACCGGCAGGGAACAGTTTATACAGTTCTGACTAATGCCCATGTCCTGAGATCTGGTACTCCCCCATATCATATTCAGACTTCAGATGGCCATGTTTATTTAGCTAATTTATTCCAGTCTGTATCATTTAAGGGTAATGATTTGGCTTTGTTGCAGTTTCGTAGCTTTAAGGTTGTATATAAAGTAGCGTCTTTTGGTGATCCTGCGATAGTGGGAGAAGAGGTGTTTGCTGCAGGGTTTCCCTTGTCAGTAGAATCATCTACAAGGCCAATCTCACCGTCCATTACAGACTATAATACTGGCTTTGTTTTTACCAGCGGGAAAGTCACGCAGATACTAAGTAAGCCCTTAAAAGGTGGCTATCAAATTGGCTATACTAATGTAATTGAAAAAGGAATGAGCGGGGGGCCACTATTCAATCATCGGGGTGAAGTTATTGCTATTAATGGAATGCACGCAGAACCTCTCTGGGATATTCCCTATGAATTTACAGATAATTCTGAAGCAACACCAGATCAACATAAGAAAATGAGCCAATATAGTTGGGGAATCCCCATTGAAACCTTCAAACAGTTAGGACTTCCAGCACTCAGAACCCACAAGCAGTAGTAATTCTTCAAAAGAAATATGATAATGATGAAATTTTCCTATCAAATTCCAGTCGCACTAATTGGGGCAGTGGTTTGTCTAGTGCAACCTCAGCTTGCTATAGCGTTGACACTTCAAGAGATTCAAGTTATTGCTGAAGAAATTACGGTAAAAATTGACGGTGCAGGAACTGGCTCTGGGGTGATTTTTGACCGACAAGGTAACAAATATTTTGTCTTAACTTGTCGTCATGTTTTCTATAACGACAAAAGTAATGAATTTCAAGCAGGACAATATGAAATTCAAACCTCAGATGGAAATCGTTATCCTATTTATAATAGAAAAGAAATACCAGGGCTAGACTTAGCAGTAGTGGAGTTTGAGAGTAATAAAAATTATAGAATTGCTAAGTTAGGCGATTCTGACAAAATCATAGGTTCTGCAATAGTTTACGCTTCGGGTTGGACGGCTAAACAACCAAAAACCGAAAAACGTGAATACAGTTTTAATGTTGGCTCTTTTATAGAACGACGCTCTACGCCAGAAGGTGGAGGTTATGCTTTAGTTGTTAATAATACTATCTTTGTTGGGATGTCAGGGGGTCCGTTGTTAGATGAAAAGGGTTTTCTAATTGGTATTAATGGGCTACGTGAGTCACCAGATGATAGAGCTTTGAGGTTGGCAATTCCTATCAAAACTTTTTTGGCGGCTCGGAATAATCCAGTACTATCGCCACCTGCGGTAGCTCTTCAGCCTACTGCAGAAGACTTACTAACTCTAGGAATATCTAAGGCCAATAGCGGTAACTATGAAGAAGCGATTGCAGCTTACAATCGCGTTTTGCAAATTTCACCTAACAATGTTGATGCTTATTTACAAAGAGGCATCGCATATATCGAGCAAAACAAATATCAAGCAGCCATTGCGGATATGACTGAAGTTATCAAGCTGAACCCGAACAACTCCAGAGCTTATTTTTGGCGTGGTTTAGCTCGTGATTATAGTGAAGATAACCAAGGTGCGCTCGAAGATTATAGCCATGCGATCCGTCTCGATCCAGAATACAGCGGAGCTTATAACAACCGAGGAACTGTCTATGCAGAACTCGGGGAATATCAGAAAGCAATCTTGGATTACACTGAGGCAATTCGCCTCGACCCTGATGTTTTTCTGGCTTACGAAAATCGTGGCGATGCCCGCTATTCTTTAAAAGACTACCAAGGAGCGATCTCTGATTATACTCAAGCCCTTAACTTCTTAGAATACTCTGGCTTGGGTTTTCAATATCGGAGACATGAATCTGGTCAAGGGCTAATTATTACCAAGATTTTTGAAAACTCTCCTGCTTTCAAACAAGGCTTGATTCTAGATGATTTAATTATAGCTATTAATGGTAAATCAACACTGAACAAAAGTGCGGAAGATTTAGTTGAACTAACTGTTAATCAAATGAGCAGTGAGTCGGTTACTCAAGTCACCTTGAAGCTTAGACGCAAAGATAGAGGAGATTTTGATGTTACTCTAACTAAGGAGAATATTGCTGTCCCTAGATCTGCGAGTATCTATTTCGGCAGAGGAAACGCCCGCTATTACTTAAAAGATTATAAAGAGTCAATATCCGATTACAATGAAGCAATTAAGCGCAACCCAAAATATGCAGCTGCCTACAGAGAACGGGCAGATGCTAGAGATGAATTAGGGGAACACCAAGAAGCTATTAAAGATCTGAACCAAGCTATTAGCCTCAACCCCAAAGATGCTCGTGCCTATTTTCTTCGGGGTTGGATTCATTCTAATCGGTTTAAAGCTTATCAGGAAGCACTCAAGGATTATAATCAGGCAATTCTCAACGATCCTCAATATCGCCGTGCGTACTTTGAGCGAGGTTTGATTCATCGTGAGTTGGGAGATAATCGGGGAGCTATTAATGATTATACTCAGGTTATTCGTCTGGTTCCCGATTGGGCGGATGCTTACTACAACCGGGGGCTTTCATATAGAGATCTCGAGGAGAAACCAAAAGCCTTAGAAGATTTTAAAAAAGCAGCAGAACTTTATAAACAACAAAATAGAAGAGAAGATTACCAAGATGCGATTGACAGAATTAAAGAGCTTCTAAGTGGAAGAGTATAAATTTCTCTCTCAATCTGTAGACCTGTTATCAAAATTGATTTTTCTCCTCATATTTTGCTAGAGATTTGGATTCAGTTCAACTTGGAATGAATTAATCATAACCTTTGTTACAAGCGGCAAAAACTCAGGAAATTCTTTATTTTCCGCCGTGTAGGTGATTCTGTAAATTTTTTCTCCTTTTATCATTAAGAACTGTAAAGATTTCAACTGAAAACCTAGATCATCTTGCCAAGTATACTCAATGAGATGAGCTTGATTATTCGCTAAGGTCGTCTGCTCAGACCTAAGAATAATGCTGGAGTTTTGTTGATTTATTATTTTAGAGATAGTGTCATTCACATAATCGTCTAACATAGGTGGACCAATCAAATATTCGTCTAGGCTAATAGTAAGGCGAGGAGGAAAAGAGGATAAATCGTTTTTATCTGGTGAAAATTTGACAAAAATTCCTGATCCTTCTAGGTCGTCTTTTCCCTCTTGTAATTGCCAGTTACGGGGATATTTTATTGAAATTCCGTACTTGTGGAATTGATAGGTTTCAATTTCTGGCGGTCGATTTGGAGGTGAATTTTCATTGTGATTTGACATTGAGATAATGCTAGGTATAATAAACACCAGTGCCATCGAAGCGGCAAAAACAAAGGGAAGTGCTATCCAAAAACGGATAGGCAGCCTCTTCTGAGTTTGCCAAATTATAGGAACGGCAGCAGGATTTTGACAAATAACGGGCAGCCCCATCACCCCCGGCAGTTCCGTATCTAATCCTTCTTCAGCTAGACGTTCTCTCGCCGTCCGCACCGACAAATACAAAGATTTACCCCTAGAAAATGCCTTGAGAAAATGCTTTAAAAACTCCTGTGCCACCTTATCGGGTACAGGTTCTCGCATGACGATCGCTTGAGGAATTTGCAAATTCTCCAATTCCTTGGCCAACCCTAACCCATCACAAGAGTTAAAAATGGCTAACTGTAACCCCCCTTCGATCGCTGTCCTCAAACCATGTTTTAACTCACCGATAGTCAAACTTTCCCTTTGATTAATATAAATGCGCCCCACTTCCCCTTCTGTATGGCTGTGTCCGGCAAAAAAAAGGATGTCCCAGTGTTGTTCCCAAAGTTGTTCGCTAATCTTTTGTCGAGGCGGTTCTACCAAAAAAACCGTCTCAGCCCCTGGCAAATTCTCCAAGAAGCGTCTATCTGCCGTCACGTCAATGCCCTCGCTATGGCCTAAAATTGCCAAGATTCTCAGCCTTTTGGTGGGGGAAGGTGGGCTAACAATTTTTTCAAAGACAGGAGCGGCGATCGCAACCTCTGACTTGGGATAATGGTCAAAGAACTCAATCAAATTCCAAGGTAGCCGCCGCAAATAGCCATCCCCAGCTTGAATGATGAAGCGAATGGGTTCGGAACGGTTCAAATTCTCTAACAGACGCTCTCTCACCGGACGAAACGACTCGGAGTTCAGCCAGCGTTTGAGGCTATCTTGCAAAGTTTGAAGGGTCTGGCGACAGTCGGCAGTAGTGGAAACATTGGTAATTTGGGTAGCAGGTGCTGTTAGCCTGACAACAACAGGCAAATGTCTATAACTAGACTGCCATTGGTCATAGTTTTGGGGAATTTCCGGAGCGCTTGGCAATTTACCTGTAACTTCGATCGAAGGAGGGGAGCCTTCCTCAGCAATTTGCAGGATAACAGGAAATCCCTGTTCCCAGTTGCCTTCTCCCAATTTAACAGTCACTAACTTAGCCATTGCTATCACCTGTCGTAATAAAGTTTGAGGCTCACTTGAGAATTCCTTGTGTTTTAAGTCTGGCCACAAAAGGCGACTCGATCGCTGAGTGCCGCATTTTTTGGGCATATTCCAGATCGGCAGCGATCGCCCCGTCCAATTCTTCTTTATGATCCCAATAGTAGGCGAAGGCTGAGTGAATCTGACTCATACTCAAATGGCGATGGTTGATTTGAATTTCTTCAGGAGTCCAACCGTAAGCCATCTGAGCCATCACCAGATCAATCACCTTCATTGTCGAGCTTGCAATGATTGGTATCCCGCGTTCGTCTATTTGAATATGCTTGTATTCGGTTAGTGCGGTTTTCATGATTAAACTTTCTCCGTTTACTTGTACTTTAGTTCCTAGCAATTTCTCAGGGGGAAAGTTCTGCTAGAGGGTAAAATCTTCGGTAATATTTGCCTCTCCCAGTCCCACCCTGACACTGAACTGTTCTCCCGGTGAACCACTAAACTTGAGTTGGATGTAATTGTCCAGTTCTCTTGCCTCAGTTTCCAAAAAGGTTTTCCCAGCCTCATCTAACACTACTAATTGTAAGTGGGCAGGCAAATATTTCTGGTTTCGCATCGGATAGACCCTGAGGAGAACCGCTATCATTTGGTCAGTTTTAGGCAAGACAGCCACCATTAGAGTCACTGAGTGTTCCCCGATCAGCATTCCTAAATCTTTAACTCTCCTCAACCCACCTGCCAAGTTATGCGGAGCGAGCCGCCATAAACTCTCTGCCGCACTCCAACGGGTTTCTTCATCCTGAGTTACCCCCAGCAAGTGAGTCAGAGCCGCCAATACCTCAGAAGATGCAGTTCCCATCTCTCCCAAGCGCAGTGCTGCTTGTCTGCGGCGATGCTCTTCCTGACTGGTATAAATCGTCTCAATTAAATCGCTAACCGTCTTGGAATCCATAAAATCAGCCCCGCGCTCGCGTAAGGCATAAGCATAGGCAAAACAGGGTTCTCCAGGTGCAAAAAGCTGTTCAATCGTCTGCCAGCTTTCCTCAAAAACATTTTGCAACCATTGGCTCAAATTGACTCGGCTTTTTAAGGAAACTGAACGAGATTGTTCCTTTTCAACAGCAAAGAGCTTTTCTAAACGGTAGTCTTGACTGGATTTCTGCCGCTCTGGTAAGCGATTAAGTTTTCCCAGAACTACTTTTTGGTTATTTTGGGCTGTCTCAAAGTCCGGGGAAGCGGGAGAGATATTTTCATACCCTTCACTAGCTTCTTGGTATTCCTCCCTAGCTTCCTCATATCGCTGCAAGCGAGTTAGATAATCCCCGATTAATTGGGCAATTTGACCGTCTAGAAAGGAATTTCTTTCTTGATTTCCGCTAGTGCCTGACATAGTTCATTGTCCTCCTGTTGGTTGGCTTTTCCAAAAACTTCGATCCACTCCTCTTTTGCTCTCAGAGGTTCTTGCCAGTAAGCATGATAGAGAGCTTCAGCCAGATTGCCCCTTTCTCGATAGTACCGCTCCAAGACTTGATGGGCAGCCTGGGTTCGCTCCCGCTTCTGCTCGTGGTTGAAACGACGGATGAAGGGATGAAGACGATACCACCCTTCACCTTGTTGCTCTGCCTGCCAGACGAAGGAAAAACTGAGGAGCGAGTCAAAGGCAGCATGGGAGGGATTGCATTTCAAGGATTCGCCCAGATGAAAGTAAAGGTCTTCATTAAAGGCTCGACAGGCACTCAAGACATAAACCGCATCTTCCAACACCCTGTCTGTGTATTTCAGGAGTCTTTCTACCAAAATCCCTAATTTCCGATTAAATCCCTCTCCTGTCTCGGAAACGGATTGAAAGTCGGCAGCGGTAAAGGCTTCTTTTTTTTCTGGCGCCATCCTGACTAAATCCGCGCATAGCCCCAGCAAGAGAGGATGAACGGAATCGCCATCAAAACTACTATAGGCAATCAAGCTCTGCTGCACTTGGGTATCCTCAATTCCGACTCTTTGTAGGTAGTCGAGGGCATCGGTTACTTGAAAGTTGAACACTTGCCTGCACTCTAACTTGTCCGCTGTAATTGAACAATAGCTGGCTCGATGCCACTGGGGAATTTCCCGTCCTGCCATGACGATGACAATTTGGGGCAACTCCAACAACTGCGACAACAGACACCGCAGCCACTCATCCTGCTTGAAAAATCTGGCACTTCCTTGATTGCGCCCTTCTCCCCAAAAGGCTTCGTGGGTGTCGAAAAACAGCACCAGTTTTTCAGGAGCGCCCTCTCTTTGCATGGCGACCTTGAGATCTTCCGCAAAAAAGTTAGGCAAAGCAACAATCAATTCCGTATCGGGGTCTAACTCGGTGATCCGTTGAAAATCTTTTTTCTGGAGTCCTCGACCATTTAGGTAACGATTCAAGTCCTTACCCAAATGTTTTGCTATGAGATTCAACGTGCTGGCTGTTAGTGTCGCTAAGGTACCGGGCAAGCCTAGTATGGCCGCCAAGTCTTTGTTCTCCTGAGCGATCGTTTTAATTGTGTTAATAATCCCACCAACTACAAATAACTCTTGTGAAGGAAACCACTTAGTTATATCAGTTTCATTCGTGAGTTTTCCTGTCTGTTTTAAATGCCAGATGCAAGAAAATTCATAGAGCGGAAAAGAGAGTTTATATCCCAAGCGAACAGCATTGGTTATTAACTGATTATGCAAAATCAGTAGCCCGTCGAAATTGTCTTGAGGTTGTTCTGGTCGCGATGACCTGGCTGGGGATTCAAAATCCAACAGTGTGGCTGGCACAAATTGAAAGTCACTTTCCCAGTCAGTAATTGTCTTAATAAACTCAACAATTTCAGGATGGGTTTTGGTTTTAAGTTCTGTCCAAGTTTCTAAAGGAAAGCGCTTGCAACAATTTTCCAATAAGAATTTCAGCAGCAGCGACTTGCCATTGCCACCATCCCCATAGAAGAATAGGATTTTATGGGGGTCAAGCTCGTCATCGTTGAGATATTCTGCAAATCGCAAGGTTAACTCGTGTCGGTCGGTAAAGTGCCGGAGAGCTCGATTTAGCTGAGTTAACGAGGCTTTTTGGCTAGTGGGATCGCTGATGCTCATAGCCGTACTACTTAGAAAATGTAATTGCTATTAAAGTCTAAAATCTTCTCTAATTCTAGCCTTTCCTCTTGCCATGCGGACAATAAACTGCTCTTCCACTAAACCGCCAGACTTGAGGGTGCTGATTGGGTAGTATTGCTGAACTTCCCCCCATACATATCTACTACAATAGCCGAAAACCCTTATCCATCAATGGATAAACCCATTAACTTTTCTTTATATACCCCGTGTTTATTGTAATATTCCTTAAATATAGCGTTTCTGATTCACAAGAGGTACATTCCCGATCCTGAACAGCTTAATCAGCAAAGGTTTAAGTGTGCCGCACAGATGCGAGAACCGCTATAGACAAATGGGGGAAGTTTAGGCTAAAATGGCGGCCGTGTATAGTGATTCAATTAGTATTATTCGCTCGAGTGAACTTAGTGGAATTTGAGAGTGAAGATTATCCATCAGAAAAGTTAATTGCTTGTCAAAATCCCTTAATCGCTGAGAAAAATCAAAAACAAACAGAAGCCTTATTCTTTACAATACAATAAAAGTGTAATTAAGCTTGTTGGGAGCCTGAGCTATGACTAACCCGAATTCGATCGAACAGCTATCGCAGGAATTACTCGATCTAGACCAAGTAGATGCCGATACCGGGGCAGATTTGCAAAAGCCCAAGAAATCCTCGCTGAAACCAGTATTGACCTACCGATTCGAGAAGCGATCGCCGATAGTCTCAGTCAAGGCAATCAACTACTTACCCTCAAAACCGTCGGCAAGGAAGAAAGTTACTAGCACATTTGGGGTCAAAAGTCAAGATGAAAGAAAAAATTTTTTTTGTCTGGCTGGGGCGATTTTTGGCCTCTTTTGGGCTGTTATCGGGGATAAGTGGCTGTAATTCTCCTCTTTTGATCACTCCTCAAGTTCCCGCTGGTGGTTTAAATAGTTTTGCTCCCGATCAATTCCCCAGTTATAGTGCTGATGGTCGCTATTTAGCCTTCGCTTCCGATCGCTCCGGTCGTCGTAGTATATATCTATTCGATCTGCAAGAAAAGCGCTTAGTTAATCTTCCTAACCTAAATCGTGGCGATTCTAGCCAAGATCAGCCATCTCTGAATGCTGACGGTCGTTTAATTGCCTATATCTCCAGCGAACGCGGTAAAAGTGATGTCATGGTTTATGATCGTTCCCAGTCCCGTGCAACCCTATTAACCGCTAACCTGCGGGGAAGCGTCCGCAATCCCACCATTAGCGGTGATGGTCGCCAAATTGCCTTTGAAACCAACCAAGACGGTCAATGGAATATTGCGATCGTTAACGGCCAATTTTAAACTTGTTCTACTCGGTCTTAATCGTTAAGACCTGCGGAGGAGTTGCATCTGGTGGATATAAAAAATTTACCTGTACTATATGCCAATCCCCTGGAGGAATAGTCAGAGTCACTAAAGGTTGCCCCTCTTGTCCGCGTCTTTGGACGAGATGGAAAAATCTGCTTTGTGCCTGTCCCTGGTCATCGCTATAATTGACGGCTACCGTTCCCCGAAAAAACACTTGTGGGGCAGCTGGATCGAGAAAACGCAAACCCTGCCGAATAATATTCTCTTTAATCGGTGTTTCTAGCGCAATAGTCACTGTTTTCGCCTCATCACTGCGATTAAATAGAGGTAAACTTAACCTATATTCCACACCGTAATTACCATGAGCTTGATAGGCCGTATCGGGATAGCGAACTAACATACTAGCACTTTGATTTTGTTCCGTTCCCAATTTGCCCCCGGGTAGGGTGCTAATCCCATAGGCTATAGATTGACCAGAATCAGGAATATTTAACCATAAAGAAGCTCGATCGACTAATCGGGCTGGCCAAGCTGAACCTTGGGACACCCCCGCTACCCGTCCATAAATTATCTGTCCTTGACTATTGGGAGGAGTGGGCGCTCGATCCCGCGGAGTCGATAAATCGCCTTTTTCTAGCAAATTTTCCCATTCTGTCAGATTTGGTGGTCTTTCCTGCCCATTTTCATCTAAAGCTGCATAAAGAGCTAAACTAGCAGCGTAGAGAAGACCGTCACTTTCCAGACGGAGATAAGTGGATCTACCGTTTAAAGGGGGAGTCAAATCGCGCACGGGAATCGCTGCATTTAAGACCATAAAACTTTCCCCGGGGGGAATAATAATCCGATCGGAAAAAATATCCTGACGCTGCCCCATTAAAATATCTGTCATTACCCGACTTCCTGGCCCGGCAAAAACCGTCCCCTGATTATTTTCCACTTGTGCAGGTAAATCGATAAAAGCTGCATCGGGTTGACTCAAATAACTAGCCCCCTGCAAAATTTTAACAGTCACGGGATTAGGACTGGGATTGTGGAGTAATATACCCAGATAAAGGGTGCGTAAATTATCGGGAAAATTCCCCCTCGCTATATGGTGGGCAAAAATATCAAAGCGTCCCTGAAAAGCATAATTTAAATGGGCCGAGGGGAAACTTTTCTCTTGGGGGGGAAAAGTCGAAAGCAAAATCCCTTCTCCTAGCAATAATTCGGGACTATTGCTATTAAAAACGGGAACTTGATCTAGTTGATTCGGCAAAGGACGCACCTGCACCGGTCGAATTATTTCTACACTAGGGGGAGTTTGGGCAATGGGTAGCAAAAAAGGTAACATCACACAAATTACCATCTCAAGATAATTAATTTTTGATCATAGCATTACTAGCTCGCTCAATTTAGATAGTATTCTGTTTGTCCATATCTAGAGGATTGTTTAATATTTCTTGCCGGTGTTAGCTGACCTTTTTGGTTAAGTACAATCAAGAAAAATTATCAAATTTACCAATCTTTATTTGCTCTTGCCATTGAGCAAATCTATTGTCATCATAGACTAAAATCTAGATGTTACCGTGGTTTTCTGGAAACTTGGCCCGATGTCTAGATATCGATCGAGCCGGAATTGTTATGATAAATTCATGAAGTTTTCTAACAGTATTTGCCCGTGAACATGAACCAAATCGACTATCTCAGGATTAGTTTAATCGATCGCTGTAACTTTCGCTGTCAGTATTGTCTGCCTGAAGATGCAGAATTGTCCTATGTTCGACCGCAAGACTTACTCACCCGGGAGGAAATTCTTACTTTAGTCAAAAATGTCTTTATTCCCCTCGGTTTCCGCAAATTTCGTCTTACTGGTGGGGAACCTCTCTTACATCCCGAAGTAGTGGAGAGACTCCCTCGACCCCGACACTTTCGATAAAATTATCGGTAATCGCGGCCGGAGTCGTTGGGAAAAAACTTGGGCAGGTATTCAAGCAGCCCAGAGAGTGGGTTTTGACCCCTTAAAATTGAATGTGGTGGTGATTCCGGGGATAAATGAGGCAGAAGTGGAAGATTTAGCGGCTTTGACCATCGAGAAGCGTTGGCACGTCCGTTTTATCGAGTTTATGCCCATCGGTAACGGTGATTTATTTCAAGAAAAAGCTTGGATCGCGAACGAGGAATTAAGAGGGCGAATTCGGGCAAAATGGGGCTTAAATGAGGGTCAAGTGCGGGGAAATGGTCCAGCCGATGTTTTTCAAATTCCGGGGGCTAAGGGTACAATTGGCTTTATTAGTCAGATGTCGGAATGTTTTTGCGATCGCTGTAACCGCCTACGTCTCTCGGCCGATGGTTGGTTGCGTCCCTGTCTCCTCAACGAAACTGGACAAATTGACCTAAAAACTGCCCTCCGTCAGGGAATTTCGCCGGCAGAAATCAGGGAAAAAGTCGGGAAATTGATGGAACTGAAAGCAGAAATAAACTTTAAACTGCGTGATTCCGGCACATCAAGCGGCATTTATACCCGTACTATGTCCCAAATTGGCGGCTAAAAATCTACTGTCCGAATTCTACTCTAGCCTGTTCTACCATTTCCACGGTAACTCGATCGGAACCGGCATGACGAGCTAATTCTTCTATCCTTTGACGCGCTTGGGAACGAACAAAATAGGGAATATTTTTCAGTTTTGCTTTTGCTCCTGCTGTCCATTGTAGTTGATCGGAAAAATCTAGAGCTTCCATAGATTTAACATATAGTAGTCCGTCTATTATACCAAAAAAGATTATCTATTTATTGAAAAGCTGATGAGATGGTGATTTTCTTGACAGCGACTCTTTTTCACCTTTCTCTTAATTTTAGGTTTCTGCTAGGTCGAAATTTACTCTTTGATATAAATCTTGAAAAGAAATCTGCCAATCCACTGACAGCAATTGTAAAACTGCATTTTCTCCCGTGCAGAAATCAATTAACCATTGATCATCCTTTTGTTTATAATAACGTTCCACACTATAACTAGATTGTTCAATCAGAATATATTCCTGAAAAGTTGGCAAAGAACGATAGAATTTAAACTTATCCCCTCG
>VYMG01000184.1_pt1 | contig 31415 bp, 22 predicted proteins | sample 5115261 | NCBI WGS metagenome assembly VYMG01 (sample SAMN12291781, study PRJNA351875) | freshwater metagenome | isolation source: freshwater lake | place: USA: Michigan, Wintergreen Lake | collected 2013-08-08
TACCGGGGCCGCTTTCGCGGCCTCGGTTCATTTTTGAGAACAGACCAACTTCTGATTTCCGCGTGCGTGGGATGATCGCCACGCTTTGGTTGCCCAAAGCGTGCAAGCGGCTGGCGCACCGGGATCGGCGGGCTTGGGCTCACTTCGCTTGCGCGAAGTGTCGCGGCGTGTTCCGCGGAGAATCGGGTTGCCCCGAGTCTGTCCAAGACCGCTGGTGGATGGTTCGTTTTTCACCGAGGGTTTGCTTGCGGGATCATCGGGCGGGTTCGCTCGTTTGTCGCCGTCGACTTACTGCGTGACTGCCGCCGCTTGCGCGAGCAGACTGACTCGGTGACTCGTGACGGGCCACCGTGCGCATTTTCGCAGATTGTGATTTGCGATGCAAGCGCGAAGTTGGGTACCTACATGAAATGGGCGCACAAACGCGGTGATAGGTGCAGATTTTTTGAGGGTGGGCGAGATGGGGTGGCGGCGGCATTCGGCATTCGTGATTCGGCATTCGTGGGAAGGCAGGGGGATACATGAGGAGGCAGCAGGGCAATGGGCATTCAGGTAAGCGGATGAAGCGGGGTGGAAGAGAGGGGTTGCGTACGATTGGGGACGCCGGACAACGGAGCCGGTGGTTCGCACTTTGCGTCTTCGCTCCCGCAACGGAAGGTGGGCGAGTGACGGCAGGAGTTTGACATGTCGAGCAAGCCGATGATCGCGCTGGCGGCGGGGGACGGAATCGGGCCGGAAATCATGCAGGCCACGCTGGAGCTTTTCCGCGAGGCGAAGGTGCATGATCATGTTGATTTCGTGAACGTTGAGATGGGCAAGAGCGTCTTTGACAAGGGCGACTCGCGCGGCATGACTGACCCGGCGATTCGCACGACCGAAGATTGCGGCATCCTGTTCAAGGGGCCGATGGAAACGCCCAAGGGCGGCGGCGGCAAGAGCATCAACGTCACGCTGCGCAAGATGTTCAATGCGTACGCGAACTTCCGGCACTTCAAGACGCTGCCGGGCGTGACGACGGTGTACAGCAAGGCTGGCATCAACCTCGACATGACGATCGTCCGCGAGAACATCGAGGACACGTATGGCGGCGTGGAGCACCGGCTGAGCAACGACATGATTCAGTGCAAGCGACTGATCAGCGCGCCGGGGTGCGATCAGGTGCATCGCTACGCCTTTCAGACGGCGCGCAAGATGGGCATCAAGAAGGTGCACTGCGGGCACAAGGCCAACATCATGAAGATGACGGACGGCCTGTTCCTTGAGCGATTCAAGCGCGCGGCGCAGGACTTCCCGGAAATTGAAACGGGTGACGTGATCGTTGATGCGCTGTGCATGAATCTGGTCGTGAAGCCCCAGCAGTATCAGATGATCGTGCTGCCCAACCTGCAGGGTGACATCGTGAGTGACCTGTGTGCGGGGCTGGTGGGTGGCCTGGGCTTTGCGCCATCGGCGAACATCGGGCGGCACATCAGCATCTTTGAAGCGGTACACGGCACCGCGCCGGACATCGCGGGCAAGGGCATCGCGAATCCGACGAGTCTGATCCTGAGCGGCATCATGATGCTGCGGCACGTGGGGCTGCTCAAGCAGGCGGCGATCATTGAGAACGCGCTGCTGGCCGCGCTGGAGAGCGGCGTACACACGGGTGACTTCGGTGACCCGACGATGAAGAACTACAAGCCGGCGGTGGGGACGAAGGACTTCACGCAGGCGATCATCGGCAAGCTGGGCAGCAAGCCTGAGACGGTGCCGGCTGTGCCGGTGCCCGAGCAGGGTGCGTGGGCGATTGAGAAGAGCGCGCGGCCGGCGGGGCAGCAGGTGATCCGGACGTTTACGAATGTCATCACGCATGTGGTGGGGTGCGATATCTATCTGGATACGCCGCTCGCGCCGGCGAGCGTGGCGGATGAGATGCAGCGAGCGTGTGCGGACACGCCGTTCAGTCTGACGCTGATCAGCAATCGCGGGACGCAGGTGTGGCCCACGGGCAGCGTGTACACGGAATGCGTGGACTACTACCGCGTGCGGTTTGAACTGAAGAAGGACGTGGTGGTGGGGACGATCGGTCAGAGCCGAGCGGTGGCGCTGATGGACAAGATTGCGGAGAAGTTCACGATCTGCAGTTTTGAGTTGTTGCGGACGTTTGATGGAATCAAGGGGTATAGCTTGGCGCAGGGGCAGTAAGCGGGCACTTGCGTGTTGCTGTAAACTGAAGCGGTGAAGACCGCTGACACAACCACCACGAACACGTCTCTTGCGAGGCGTGTTTTTTGTTGCCTGGTGTGGCTGCCTTATGTGGCCGTGTTGTTCTGTGTGTGGGGGTTGATTTTTGACCTTGATCGTGGGCGGTGGCATTCTGATTTGCTCTTTGGCACTTTCATCGTGACAGCGCTGGTTCCGTTAGTGGTCATGCAGGGCAGCCGTGTGGGCGTCGGGCTGGTCAGGGATCGCATGCGATTGCGGGGCCGAAGCGATGAGTGTCCGCACTGTGGGTACAAGCTTGCGAAGGCGGGCGATCAGTTGTGTTCAGAGTGTGGGATGGTGTCAACGTCCGCGGATCGCACGGCGCCGACGCGTGCGGGCAGGGCGCTGCGTGATGGTCGGTGGCTTCGACGGTTCGTGATCGCGTTCATGGTCGGTGCGTTCGGCGGGTGGCTGCTTGTGGCAGCAGAGAACACGGTGGCACGTCGTTATGCGCGTGTTGCGTTCGCAGAGCCCACGCCAACCGCTCCGCTTGCGCTGACACCTCAGCGGGACCTCGACCCTCCGTGGGTGAGTGGGCTGAACCGGTACAAAGATGTTGCTGGCGGGCGTCTCTTCTACGACTACTCATCGGGAGCGCCCGACGCGTATGTCGTTGGCCGGGTGTTTCGGCTGGAGCGACGCATCACGCCGTGGTGGTTTCTTGGACCGAAGTATGTGGATGAATTGGGAGGGGCGTTTATTGCGGTTGATTGATGGAAATCGGTTTGCCATTCCCGAGCGAATCCATGGGTATGTCCCGCAAACTCTCGCTGTATTCCCTGGCCGCTTTCACTTCTGCTTTGGCGATTCTGCCTCCGGTGCTGATGGGGTGCCGGACGATGAAGTCTCCGCCCAAGGATGCTCCGCGGGTGGATGTGACAGCGCCGAGTGCGAACGTGGCGGGTGGCAGTGAGGCTGTGGCGGCGAGCGAGGCTGTACCGGCTGCTGCGCCGGTCGCGGCCGCTGTGGCGGCGCCTGCCGTGACGCTGCCTGAGGCGGGTAAGTCGATTCGGCTGGCGGGTGATCCGGCGATTACCGTGACCAAGCAGGGTGATTTTCACATCGCAGGGCAGCACATGATTGATACGCCGCTGCCGGTGGGGTACCCGGCGCCGACGCCGCCTGGGACGATTGAACTGAAGACGTATCCGACGTTGCGGCGGGCGGAAGTTGGCGGCGAGCGGAATGGCGTGCGGAGCAACGGGCGTGCGGGATTCTGGCCGCTCTTTCGGCACATTCAGCGGCGGGACATTGAGATGACTTCGCCTGTGGAGATGGACTTCAAGGGCATTGCGGCGAGCGCGGGGCTGAGCGCGGACGCGGCGGTGCTTGCGTCGGACGTGAAGACTGAAGACGTGCCTGCGGTGGATATCAATGACGCGCAGTGGACGATGAGTTTCTTGTATCGCTACACCGACCAAGCTGATGCGGGCGTGGATCCGGAAGACAAGCGCGTGCTGGTGGTGGACACGACGCCGGTGACGGTGATCGCGGCGGGTGTGGCGGGCAGCCCCAACAACCGGACGGTGAACAAGGGCGTGGCTGCGCTGCGGGAGTTTTTCGCGAGCAACCCGCAGTATGTGCCGGCGGGTGATATCCGCGGGCTGTTCTACAACGACCCGATGGTGCCGGAGAACCGCAAGTGGGCGGAGATTCAGATTCCGGTGACGTTGAAGTGATGTTGTCGAGGCTCTGGCGGTGAGTGGGGGTTTACCCCCTTTGGTTCCTATCCTCCCCGCGTGATTCTTCTGATTGACAACTACGACTCGTTCACGTGGAATCTCGTGCAGCGGCTGGGCGAAATCGATCGGTCGCTGCAGGTCGGTCGTGACCTGCTGGTGGTGCGCAACGACAAGATCACTCCCGACGAGGCGGCGGGGCTGCGCGATGGCAAGGGGCCGACGCGGCTGATTATTTCGCCCGGGCCTTGCACGCCCAAGGAGGCGGGTGTTTCCGCGGCGATGATCGAGCGTTTTGCAGGGAAGATTCCGATTTTGGGCGTGTGCCTGGGGCACCAGACGATGGCCGACATGCACGGCATGACGGTGACGCGGCATGTGGTGCCCATGCATGGCAAGATCAGCGCGATTCGTCACAATGACCAAGGCGTGTTTCGCGGGCTGACCAATCCGTTTGATGCGACGCGCTATCACTCGCTGGTGGTGCTGGAGGAGACGATTCCGCCGCGCAAGCAGGGTGAAGATGGCTGGGAAGTGACGGCGTGGACGGATGAGCCGGTGGGCGAAAGCGGCGCGACGCGGCGTGTGGTGATGGGGCTGCGGCGTGTGTGGGCTGATCCGCGCAAGCCGGTGCTCGAAGGCGTGCAGTTCCATCCGGAGAGCTTTTTGACGACGCAGGGCGTCGGGCTTTTGACCAACTTCTTGAGGGCGTAAACATGAGCCGATGCGTGCGAATGCTGATTGCGAGCGTGGGTCTGGCGTGTGCGGTGGTGTCGCCATCAGCATTTGCGCGCGATGATGCCGCGGCGATGGAAGCGCCGGCGGCTGCGGCTGTTTCGGCGGATCAGATTGCGCTGGTGCGCGAACTTGTCGCGACGATGCAGACCACGACCGCTACGGGTGACGCGACTGGGTATCTCGCGCTGGTGGATCGGGCGGAGCACGAGTGGTGGCACGAGCAGCAGGCGTGGGCGAAAGACATTGCGAGCAAGACGCCGGTGGCGATGACGATTACGGCGGGCGATGACTGGTCGCTCACGACGTATGACGGCGTGCCTGCGGTGGAAGTGTCGCTCGCGTGGCGATGGACGCCCAGGGCGGATGATCGCGTGGCGAGTGAGCCCAAAGAGGGCGAGACGGCTGCGCCCAAGCAGGAACCCAAAGAGCGCGAACTGACGTTTCGCGCGCGATTTGTCGAGCGCGACGGTGGGCTGCGGTACGCGGGTGAGGCTTGGCAGACGGTGGAGCGCGAGGGCGTGATCGTCGCGTTTGATCCCGGGTTGGAAGACAGCGCGGCGGCGGCGGCGGAAGCCTTTGCGAAGATTCGCAGCGGTGTGGAGCGTGAGCTGGGTTTGGATGGAGCGACGATTGCGACGCGCACGCAGCGCATCAAGCTGTATGGCTCGATGCGGCACTTGCAGCACAGCATCTATCCGAGTTATGTGTTCGGGCTGAGCGGTTGGAACGAGCCGAATGAATCGATCAAGGCCCTGACCAAGCCCGGTGCGACGGAGAAGAGCTTTATTGGTTTGCTCGCGCATGAGTATGGTCACGTCGCGAGCTTTGAGCTGGGGCCCAAAGCGAACTTGATGCCTTGGTGGACGCTGGAGGGTGTGGCGGAATTGATGGTTGATCCGCACGACGCGAATCTTGCAGAGCGCTCGCGGCGGCAGGTGCGCGGCTGGGCGAAGGAAGGCACGCTGACAGAACTGGCGGAACTGGCGGACTTTGAAAAAGTGCCTCTGAAGCTGCACGGGCGCGTGTATCGCCAGGGGCACGACATGGTGCTGTTTGTGACGCAGCAGTATGGACGCGAGCGGCGCAATGCGTGGCTGGCGGCGATGGCGCAGGGAAAGACGATCGAAGTGGCGACCAGCGAAGTGCTGGGCACGGAGTGGCCAGCGGTGGAGCAGGCGTGGCGCGAAGCGGTGATCGCTGAGCCCGCGGAGCCGGCCCAGCCGGTTGAGCCGGCGGCCAAGTGATGTTCAACTAATGGGCAGATGTACGGTGTGATACGCGGACGATTCACGGTTTGGCGAAGCGCAGAGACACTTGCATGTTTTCATCACGAGCGAGTTTGCAGGCGGCGAAAGAAGCACTGGACACGCTGATGGCGCGTCCGGAGCATGTGGCGGCGATTGACGCGATGGTGCGAGATGTCGCCGCGGCGTTTGCACGCGGCAACAAGGTGCTGGCATGCGGCAATGGCGGCAGCATGTGCGACGCGGCCCACTTTTGCGAGGAACTGACGGGGCGGTTTCGCAAGGATCGCCGGCCCTTGCCGGCGATTGCGTGCAATGACGCGGGGCACTTGTCGTGCGTGGCGAATGACTATGGATACGAACACGTGTTCTCGCGCTGGGTGACGGCGCTGGCGCAAACCGGCGATGTGGTGGTGCTGCTTTCGACCAGTGGCAACAGCCCGAACTGCGTGAAGGCAGCGGCGGCAGCGAAAGAACGCGGTGCGCGGACGTATGGGCTCTTGGGCAAGACCGGCGGCACGCTGAAAGACGCGTGCGATGTGGCGATTGTGGTGCCGGGCGAGACGGCGGACCGGATTCAGGAACTGCACATGCTGATCTTGCACATTGTGGTGGAGGGGGTGGAGCGGGAGCTGGGGCTGGGGTGAGCAGGTGAGCAGGTGAGCAGGTGAGCAGGTGAGCAGGTGAGCAGGTGAGCAGGTGAGCAGGGCGATATTGTTGGGCATGAGCAATGCGCTGCGACTGCATATCGGCGGGGAGATCGTCAAGGACGGTTGGAAGATTCTGAATGTGCAGGGGCTGCCTGGGGTGGACTATGTGGGGCAGGCGTACGACCTGCGCCAGTTTGGCGACAACTCCGTCACGGAGATCTACGCCAGCCACGTGTATGAGCATCTGGATTACGTGCGCGAGCTGCCCATCGCATGGGCGGAGGCGCGACGTGTGCTGGTGCCGGGCGGGCGGCTGCAGTTTTCTGTGCCTGACTTGCAAATGCTGGCGTGGCTGCTGGGGTCGCCACACATGACGCTGGAAGGCCGCTGGCACATTGTGCGGATGATTTACGGCGGACAGACCAACCCGCACGACTACCACAAGTGCGGATTCACGTATCAGATCGCACACCAGATGCTGCGCGAGGTGGGTTTCAGCAGCGTGGAGCGGGTGGAGAAGTTTGATCTGTTCGAAGATACCAGTATCAGCATGTTTGCGGGGTTTGCGATTTCGCTGAATGTGCGGGCGGTGAAGTGACGGGCACGTGCCAGCGTGCAAAGTGCCAGAGTGCGGCGTAGGGCGCGGCGCACATACATTTGGCCATGTCGTACACCGTACTGGCGCGTCGATATCGGTCGCAGGATTTCGGAGAAGTGATCGGGCAGGAGCCGATCGCCAAGACGCTGCAGAACGCCATCGCGAGTGATCGCGTGGCGCATGCGTATCTCTTCTGCGGCACGCGCGGTGTGGGCAAGACCACCATGGCGCGGCTGTTCGCCAAAGCGCTCAACGGCGGCACGCCGGAGATTGACAATCTCATCATGCAAGGCAAGGACACCGACGTCATTGAGATTGACGCGGCGAGCAACACAGGCGTGGACAATGCCCGCGAGTTGATCGCCAACAGCATGTATCGGCCGTTGCGCGGCAAGTACAAGGTGTACATCATCGACGAAGTGCACATGCTCAGCAATGCAGCGTTCAATGCGCTGCTCAAGACCATGGAAGAGCCGCCCGAGCATGTGAAGTTCATTCTGGCGACGACCGATCCGCACAAGGTGCCACCCACGATTCAGAGCCGATGCCAGCGGTTTGATTTCCGCAACATTCCCGCGACGCTGATCGCCAAGCATCTGACGGAGATTCTCAAGAACGAATCTGCGAAGGCTGACCCGGAGTTGCTGCATCAGGTCGCGCTGCTGGGCAACGGCAGCATGCGTGATGCGCTGACGCTGATGGATCGGCTGCTGGCAACGGGCGAGAAGAAGCTGACGGTGAAGCTGCTCGAAGAGCTGCTGGGCCTGCCCGAGCGCGATGTGATCTCGCGGCTGATTGGCGCGCTGGCTGATGGCGACGCGGATACCGCGCTGACGCTGGGTGGCGACTTGCTTGCCAAGGGCACGGCAATTGACCAAGTGATTGAAACGCTGCTGCTACGGCTGCGCGACTTGATGATTCTGGCGAGCTGCGGCCCCAACACGCAGTTGGTGGATCTGTCGCCCGAAGCGCGGCAGAAGGAAGCGGATCTGGCGAAGAGGTTTGACGCCGCGGGGCTGGTGCACATGATCGCGCTGTGCGAGAATGTGCAGCGGGCTGCGAAGGCGAGCAGCGTGCCGCGTGCGCTCTTTGATGCGTTGCTGGTGCGGCTGGCAATGACGGAGAAGCTGGCGGATGTGACAGCGATTGTGGCTGGCCGCGGAGCGCGGGCGAGCAACACACCGGCGATGGCAAAAAAAGCCTAGCGGGTGGTGTCCTCGCGTCGCCGGCTGAGCCGGTGACGCATCCGCCGCGTGAGACACCTGCGACGCGCGGCCTGGCTCCACCCGCCACTTCTGCACCTGTGGCTGCAACCGCGCCTGTGAGCAACACGGCGGTGGCGGCTCGTGCGCCCATTGTGGCGCCGGTGCGGACGGCGGCCCCGGTGAGTGCGGCGCCAGTACCGGCGGCGATGCCCGCCGAAGTGCGCAAGCTGCCCGATACGGCGGCACTGGGTGAGAAGTGGGGCGCGCTGATGGAAGCTGCCCGCGACAATCGCCGGCTGCGCGTGCTGCTGATTGATGTGGTGCCTGTTGCGTGGAGCGGCGGCACACTGACGTTGCGACCGGCGACCCCCGTGATGGCGCTGCCGATTGATGCGGCGCGGGTGGAGATCGGCAGCTTGGCCAACTTGGTTGTTCCCGGTACGACGAGTGTGGTGCTGGAGCGTGATGAAATGCCTCAGCAGGCTGCGGTCCCTGTGAGCAACCTGCCCACAGCCGCAGAGATGAGCGAGCATCCGCTCATCAAGCAGGCCATTGAACTGTTTGGCGGCAAGGTGACGTTTGTGCAGGCACGCAAGCCGGCTGACAAGTAAGGCGAGTTACCAGCCTTCTGCGAGCATGTCGATGACGCGCTGGCGTGACGGACTTTCAGCATCGCGCACGTACGCGCCGCTCGTGGCAACTGCAACGGCGAGGCAGTGTTCCAGTGCAAGCCCCAGCGTCTGCGCGAATGCGAAGCCTGCGTTGAAGTGATCGCCTGCGCCGGTGCTGAGTTTGGGGTTGGCAGTCACCGGGCCTGCGACATAGGCCGGTGTGGTGACATCGCGGCTGCTGGCCGCGGCGCCTTCGCGCGGGTGGATGACGACGCTGGTGATGTTGATGCGCTCGCGGATGTGCTGTGCAAGCGGCGGCAGTCGCTGCTCAAGCGTGAGCGATTCGTTGTCGGCGACTTGCAGTACTGATGCGATGCGCTGTGCTTCTGCGAGGTTGAGGCCCAGCGTGACGTGGATGTGCTTGTCGAGTTCGCGCAGTTGCGTGAGCATGCCGGCGATGTCGGCGTCGGTGCGCTTGGCGGGGTCGGAGAGATCGATGAAAAGGCGGCGCGGGTGGCCGTGTGTCAGGCGCGGAATGTGCGGAAAGACGTCGCGCATCAGGCCTTGCCAGATGCTGGGCACGCCGCCGAGCAGCGACCAATTGACGGTGCCCAGCAGGCGCGATTCTGCGACGATCTCGCGAAGTGCGGGCAGGCCGACGCGGGCGACGATGGCGTCCCACGTGACGCTTTGCACCACGGCGGTGTGGTTGAACATGATTTTGCCGTCGGTGAATTCGAGCGCGTCCGTGTGGCCCGGCGGGCTGAGCGGGATGACGCGCTCGCAGCGAGCGGCAAAGGGCGTGAAGATGGGATCGATCGCGGCGTGGTCGTCGGGCTTGCTTATGGCCCCGATGTACGTGATGCGAATGCCCAGTGATGCGAGGCCGCTGGCCATGAGCGGGCCGTTGCCGCCGAAGCGGAGTTCACGGCGCACGAGCTCGATGTTGGTGCTCTTGCCCGCGGCGCCGGCGATGCGGCGCGAGAATTCGGTGATGGTGGCGATGCGGGAGAAGTCGTCGACACGCATCGAGTCGCGCGAGTTCACGGCGTGCAGGATGGCATCGGTGAAGCCGTCGAAGCCGACGAGTGCGGGGAAGGTGGGGGCGCTGGCGAGTGCGGCGGCGGCTTGGGAATGTGCTGGCATGCGGCAAGGCTACGCGGCGAGCCGGCGATGCTGCGAAGGCCAATGGCTTACTGGGTGTCAGCCTTGCCGATGAAAACATCGACCGCTTGCCCCGGGAAGATCGGCGTTGTCGGCGTTGACTTCACTTGCAGAACGACGTCGATCACGCGGGTGTCGACGCGTTCGGTGTTGTTGCCGGCGAGGTCGCTCTTGGGGCGGGCGAAGGGTTCGATGCGGAGGATGGTGAGATCAAGCATCGTGGGCTGTGCGCCGCGGGTGCGGGCGAGGGCTTTGAGGTTGGGTAATGCCTGGCCGCTCGCGTCGGCGATGAGGGCGATGTCTTCTTCGTCGATCTGGGCGCGGATGGCGAGGTTGCTGAGGTCGCCGATGATGAGGGCGGGCTGGCTGCCGGCAGCGGCGGCGGTGTTGGCAAATTCGCCGGGTTCAATGTTGCGGCGGAGGATGATGCCTTGCTGGGGCGCACGCACGGTGAGGCGGTCGACGAGCAGTGGCCTGATTGATGACAAGGTCGGGCTGCCAGCCGCCGGCCTGCGCGCTGGCGAGTGCGGCCTTCGCACGATCGAGTTCTGCGGCGGCATTATCGCGGGCGAAGCGGGCGATGGCGAGGTCGCGCTCGGTGCTGGCTTGGCGGCGCACGGCGTCTTCGGTTACGCGGAGTTGGTCGGTGCGGTCGTTGAGGACGGCTTGTGCGGCTGCAACGCTGGCCTCAAGCGGGGGCAGATCTTCCTTGCGGGGAAGGGCGTGCCAGCGATCAATGGCGGCCTGCGCGGCGAGCACGTCGGCCTCGGCGCGAATGAGATCAGCCTCGAGCGTGCGCGTGTCGAGCATGAAGAGCGGATCGCCCGCGTTCACGCGGTCGCCCACGCTTACGAGCACTTTGGTGACAAGCCCGGCCTCGGGCGCGACCACTTGCAGGTTGCGCGTGGCGGGCTCGACAATGCCCAACGCCGCGACGCCGCTTGCGAAGGGATTGATGGCAGCGGGACGAGCCAGCGGCGGCACGGGCTGGGGCTGCTCTTGCGTGGCGACGGCGTACACGCCTATGGCGAAGCCGGCGATGGCGAGGAGGATGGTGATGGTGCGGAGCATGGGAGGGGCTTAGGCACGGAGGCACGAGGGCACAAAGGCACGGAGGGGACTGAGGGATTCGTGCTTCAAGCAATTTGCGATGTCGCAAATGAAGCGTAGAAGCTGAAAACGACTCGCCATTTCAGGTCAGCACTGCGGTACGTTTGCACTTCGTGCCTGCGTGCCTTCCATCTCACTTCTTGCGTTTCTTGAATCCCGAGCCGCCTTTGATGCTGGGCGTAAACGTGCTGCCGCGGCCGAACATGCCGCGCATGCCGGCCATGGCTTGGGCGGGGTCGCTGCTTTGCATGGTGCTGGCCATCTTCGCGCGGTCCATGGCGGAGAGGCCGGACATTTCGCGGGTCATCTTGCTGACCATTTCAAACTGTTTGGTCAGGCGGCCCACTTCGTCCTGACTGGCGCCGCTGCCGGTCGCGACGCGTTTGCGGCGGCTGTTGTTCATGATGGCGGGGCTCTTGCGTTCCTCGCGGTTCATGCTGTTGATCATCGCTTCGACGCGGTCGAGTTGCTTGTCTTCGATGTTCACGTCTTTGAGCATGCTGCCCACGCCCGGCAGCAGGCCCAGCAGGCTCTTGAGGGGGCCCATGCGGCGCAGCGTTTTGAGCTGCTTGAGGAAGTCGTCCATCGACATCTCGCCCTTCATCATGCGCTCTTGCAGAGTCTTGGCGTCGTCGTCGTTGATCTCGCGCTGGGCCTTTTCAACGAGACTCACCACGTCGCCCATGCCCAGAATGCGGCCCGCGACGCGCTCGGGCAGGAACTCTTCGAGGGCGTCGATCTTTTCGCCCACGCCCACGAACTTGATGGGTGCGCCGGTCACGTGCTTGACGCTGATGGCTGCGCCGCCGCGTGTGTCGCTGTCGAACTTCGTCAGGATCACGCCGTCGACCGTCAGGCGTTCATGGAAGGCTTTGGCGCTGTTCACCGCGTCCTGGCCCGTCATGGCATCGACGACGAGGAAGACGTGCTGGGGCTGCGTGATCTTCTGCACCTGCGCCAGTTCGCCCATCAGTTCGTCGTTGATGTGCAAGCGGCCTGCGGTGTCGATGATGAGCGTGTCGACGCCTTTAGCCTTGGCTTCTTGCAATGCTCGCAGCGCGACCTGCACGGCGACGCCCACGGCTTTGCCATACTCGGCGCACTTGTCGGGCTCGGCGTAGAAGTGCACCTGTGCGCCGCCGGCGTGTTCAGTCTCCACTTGCGTCGCGATCGTGCGCAACTGCTCCACAGCGGCGGGACGCTGCAAGTCACACGCGGCGAGCATCACGCTGCGGCCACGCTTCTTGAGGTACGCGGCGAGCTTGCCGCACGTGGTGGTCTTGCCCGAGCCTTGCAGGCCCGTCATCATGACGACGGTGGGTCCGAACTGGTTCTTGACGATGAGGCCTTCCGCACTCACGGGCTTGGGCAGCGTGATGGGCAGGCCGGTTTGCGCGAGTTCGGCCTTGGCTTCGGCGTCGTTGGGCGCTTCGCCGCCCAGGAACTCGATGAGCCGCTTGTGGACGATGCCGATCATTTCCTGCGCGGGGTTGAGGGTCTTGGTGACCTGCTTGCCCAGCGCATCTTGCATGACCGACGCGACGAACGCGTTGACGACATCGAGATGCACGTCAGCATCAAGCAGGGCCGTGCGGACATCCTGCATCGCTTCGGCGACGTTTTTCTCGGAGATCTGGTCGTTGCCGGAGAGTTTGCGGAAGAGACCAGAGAAGGTGTCGTTGAGTTTTTCGAACATACCGCTGATGCCTTTAGGGAGTGGCGATCAGGGCTTGACCGGGAGGAGTGTAGTAACGAAGTAATGGAGTGAGGAAGCTGGGGACGGGCTGCGTGAGGGCGGGCAGCGCGAGCGGATGGGCGTGCCCGTACGCTGCTGTCGGAGGCGGCATGAATGTGTGGCGGCACTATGAGCGGGCGTTTGAGCGCTACTTGCGGGCACGGCGGGTGCCTTATGTGGCGATTGAGCAGGCGCGCGATGTGCTGATGGGGCGTGCGGGGACGACGGCGCGGGCGCGGGGGCTTTCGGAGGCGGGGGTGGATGGGCTCAAGGGGCTGAAGTACTTCGACTTTGTTGTGTATGGCGAGGCGAGCAATCTGCTTGTTGAGATCAAGGGGCGGCGAGTGGGGACCGGCAAGCAGGGTGCGAAGGCGCGCACGCCGCGGCTGGAGTGCTGGACCACGCTGGATGATTTGGGAAGCCTGCAGCGATGGGAAGAACTGTTTGGGCCGCCGTTTGAGGCGGTGATTGTGTTTGTGTATTGGTGCGACAGGGAGCCGCCTGCGTCGCTGTTTCAGGAAGTATTCGAGGATGAAGGTCGGTGGTACGCGCTGCGAGGCGTGCGCGTGAAGGACTACGTGCGCGAGATGCGCACGCGCAGCCCGCGATGGCGCACGGTGGACATGACGGCCGAGCAGTTTGAGAAGATCAGTGCGCCGTTCGCGCTGGCGGGGGAGGGTGATCCGTTTCCGCTGCCGGCGAGTCGGCGCGTGCAGCCGGGGTGGCTGGAGTTGGCGGAGCGGGCGAAGAGATGAGCAGCTGAGAGGGTCAGCAGGTGAGCAGGTGAGAAAAGAAAAACGGGCGAGGCTGGTGCCTCGCCCGTTGTGTTCTGTTGGATTGCACTCCGTGCCTTCGTGCCCGTGTGCCTTCGTGCCTCGTTCTTACACGCTCTTCTTCAGGGCTTCGGCCTTGTCGGTCTTTTCCCAGGAGAAGAAGCCCAGTTGTGGGCCGCGGTGTTCGCGCTTGACCTTGTCGAAGTAGCGCTCGGTGTAGGGCTTGCGGCCGAAGTGGCCGTGCTTGGCGGTTGCGCCGTAGATGGGGGTGCGCAGGCCCAGGGTTTCGATGATGCCGCGCGGGGTGAGCGGGAAGTGATCGCGGACGGCCTTGCTGATCTTGGCTTCGTCGGCCTTGTTGGTGCCGAAGCAATCGACCAGCACGCTGGTGGGTTCAGCGACGCCGATGGCGTAGCTGAGCTGCACTTCGCAGCGGTCAGCGAGGCCAGCAGCGACGACGTTCTTGGCGATGTAGCGAGCCATGTACGCCGCACTGCGGTCGACCTTGGTCGGATCCTTACCGGAGAAGGCGCCGCCGCCGTGACGGCCCATGCCGCCGTAGGTGTCGACGATGATCTTGCGGCCGGTCAGGCCCGTGTCGCCGTGAGGACCGCCGATTTCGAAGCGGCCGGTGGGGTTGACGTGGGTGGTGATGCCCGGGTTCCACCACTCGCCCAGCACGGGCTTGATGATGTGGTTGATGACTTCGGTCTTGAGCTGGGCCTGCTTTTCGTTCCACATGGGGTCGTGCTGGGTGCTCAGCACAACCGTGTCGACTGCGACAGCCTTGGAGCCGTCATAGACGATGGTGACCTGGCTCTTGGCGTCAGGACGCAGGCCCGGGATCAGCTTGTTCTCACGCACGTAGGCCTGGCGCTCGACCAGACGGTGGCTGAGCTGGATGGGCAGGGGCATGAGCTCTTCGGTATCGCGGCAGGCGAAACCGAACATCATGCCCTGGTCGCCCGCGCCTTCCTTGTCCACGCCCATGGCGATGTCGTTGGACTGCTTGTTGAGGGCGACCAGCACGGCGCAGCTGTCGGCGTCGAAACGCATTTCGGCGGATGTATAGCCGATCTCGCGAACGGTGTGGCGGACGAGTTCGGGGATGTCGACCCAGGTGTTGGTCGTGACTTCGCCCGCGACGACCACGAGGCCGGTGGCGCAGAGGGTTTCGCACGCGACGCGGCTGCGAGCGTCATCGCAGATCATGGCGTCAAGCACGGCGTCAGAAATCTGATCCGCGACTTTGTCGGGGTGGCCCATCGAGACGGATTCGGACGTGAAAAGACGCTGCATCGACATGAGTGATTCCTCTACTCCGACCGGGTTTGCGGCGGGGAGCAAGGATAGCAGGGGGGTGGGGAAAGGGTGAGCAGGTGAGGAGGTGGGGAGATGAGCGGGTATGAGTGGCGGTTACCTGCTCATGGTTCTCCGCTCTCTGTTCTCACGGCACATCCGCGCCGCGGCTGAGGCGGCGATTGGTTTCGGCGTCGGCAGCGGTGATGACGATCCGTTCGCCGATAAGTTTGGCCTCGGCGACGGAGTAACTGAACCGACGGACGGCTTGGGAGCGCGGGGCGAGGCTGCTGAGGGTGGCTCGCTGGCGGGGTGAGCCGGGAGCGAGGCTGACCAGTTCGATGGTCAGTTCCTGATCGGAGGTGTTGGTGACGGTGGCCTCCGCGACGACGGTATCGCCCACGCGGGTGGCACTGACGTCGAGCGTGAAGTCCTTGAGGCCCAGGTCCAGGGTGCGCTCGATCTCCACCACGCCGTAGGGCTGGTCGCCCCAGACCTCGATGCCAAGCACAAAGTCCTTGGGGCCCGCTTCTTGATTCAGGCGGAACGAGATCTGCATGGGCAGGCGAACTTCCTGCCCGGCGGCGAGCGTGAAGTTGTGGGCGCGCGGAGTGATGCGCCAACTGCGGTCGATGGGACCATTGGCGAAGCCGCCCGGTTCCAGCACGCTGACTTTGCCAGTGATGCTGTTCTTCCACGGGTTGCGCAGCACGATCTCGTGCTCACCGACATCTTGTGCGGCGTCGAGCAGCGTGGGGGTGATCTCAACGGTGGAGACGAACTGGGCGAGGCCGACGTCGAGACCTTCGAGGAAGACCGGGGCGGGCGAAAGAGGCACACGCACCATGAGCGAACCCGCACCCGTCTCGCGCTGGGCAGCACGAAGACGCGTGACGTTGCCGAAGATGTCGTACATCAGCACGGTCTCGCTGGCGACGGGGACGGAAAGGACCGCATCAGGTCCGCCGGACTCGTTCCACGCGATGATGCCGCCCGCGATGCCGGTCTCGGCGCGGGTGAGGGGCTGGGTGATCCATGCGACGCAGCCGGCGGGGGCGGGGAAAGAGCCCGCTATGCGGCGGTCACTCAGCCGCTGCGCAACAGCGGTGAACGCGGTGAGTGCGGCGGTCGGGCGCGCTCTCTGGCGCGGGGTATCGGGCCACTGCCACGCGTTGGCGAGCGCCACGCTCAGCGGCGCACTCGCGGCGACCTCGGGATCGCTGCCCAGCATCCGCCAGACTTCGACCATTTGGCGGGCGATTGACGCTGCGTGCTCGGCGGGCTGACTGCGTGAGGGTTGCGCGCCGTCGAGAATGAACTGCGTGGAGACGGTGCGCGGCGCGGCGGCAAGTGGCGCGACCCAGTACTCGGCAGCCGCTCGCACAGCGGCAGCAGGAAGATCAGAGGGGATGCGCGGCGCCAGACGCATCGTGCCACCCGCACCCGTCAGTGTGGCGGGCTGCCACTGGTCGCGGATGTCGGTGGGCACGACAAGCGTGATGCCAGGAGCCCGTTGTGAGAGAGCTGCGCGAGCGGCGGCAAGCGAGTGACTGCTCCAGAACGGGACGATGCTGTCGCTGCTGCCCACCTGCCACGAGGCTGCGGAGCCCAGGCGGTCGATGGCGTCGCTCAGGAAAGGCTGCACGGGGTCCGCGAGCCGGTCGGCGTTCTGGGTGGGCAGGAGCAGGATGTCCCAGGGGTCGGGGCGCTCGATGTTGACGGCGCGGGCAAGTTCGTCGGGCGTCTGCGGCAGCGAAAGGGTGAGATCAACAAAGCTGCCCACGAGTTGGCTGGCGACTGACTGGATGCTCTCGCTGTGTGCGCGCAACTGTGCGGATTGCAAGTCGCGCGTCCAGAGGGGAACCGTCATCGCGCCCACGCCTGATTGGCGCGCGATCCCGGGCAGCAACGGCCACTGCGAGGCTGGAAGGCCGTCAAAGACCAGACCCAGACGCGGTGCGTCGATGAGCAGGGTGCTGCGGCTGGACGTGAGTTCGCGGTCGCGCAGCGGAGTGGGCTTGATGACGGCGGGCGCGAGCCATGCGAAGTCGGTCACCGCGCCGCCCACCAGTATGCCCTGCGGATTCTGGAGGGACATGCGGGCGCGATACCAGCCGAAGCCGGGCAGCGAGGGTGACCAGGGAGCCAGTTCCGTGCCGCTTTCGAGCGATTCGACGCGGGAATCAACGGTCGTGCCCGATGCGCTGAGAATCTCACGGCGCACGGTGAGGGTCTCGTCGGTGAGATCGCGCACGCGCACGACAAGAGAGGGCGTCTGTTCGGCGGAGAAGAGTCCGGCTGGCGCGTCGGCATTGAGTTCAACGCGTGGCAACTGCAGGATCGCCACTTCGTCGAACATCGCTGAACCGCTGAGATCCTCGGTGTTGATGAGGAAAGGCGCGGCGGCGGTGCGCTCGGGTTGGGGTTGCTGTCGGGGCTGCAGCAGGGCGAGTTCAAGCTGAATGAACGCGGCTCCGGGATCGCTGCTGGTGAGGTCAACGGAGATCTGCCGCCAACTCTGCTCGCTCAGGGCCAGTTCACTGATGCGCTCGCTGCCGACGATGGGGTTGCCCTGCGCGTCGATGAACCGGGCGATGATGGCTGCCCTGGCATCGCGCAGGTTGCTGGTGCGGACGTAGGCGAAGATGCGGTAGTCGGTGTCGGCGAAGACGGGCAGAACGCCGGACTCAAGCAGGAGCGATGTGCTGCCTCCCTGCGTTGGCAGTGAGATGAAGCCCTCGCCCTGATGAGCGAGCGCGCTGTCGTAGATGAGGGTGGCGCGATTCCAACCGGGGAAGCCCGGGCGCGGACGCTGCGGAGCGTCTTGATTGCGGAACCAGAACTGGGGCACCTCGCCCGGGTTGGTCTGCTGCTCCTCAAAGTCGAAGATGCGGGCCAGACGTCCGGCGACATTGGGGCGGGAGCCTTGCGCGCAGGCAACACCCGCGACCGCGATCAATGCGGCCACAAAGCCACCCATGCGCCAGTAGCGCGGAGTCATAAGAGTGATATCGGCCGTTTCAGCGCCTTGGCTTGGGAGAAGGCGGGCCGGGACTGGTTATCGCGAGCGCCCGGTGCCCTTGGCGATCTTGTGGGCTGCCGAACGCAGGCAGAACAGGGCGGCGAGGCAGTAGATGACGCAAAAGCTGAGGCACGCCAAGAGGAAGCTGAGGTAACCGACGCGGAAGGAGTCAGGACCAACGAACTCAAACCGATTGGCGTCGAAGCTAAACGAGGAATTGCAGGCATCAATCGCGGAACCGGTGAGCGTCACGGGATTCGGCATAAGCAAGACGGTCACGAGTTCTTCACCGTCGCCGCGAAGGAAGCCGCTGAAGAAGATGGTGACGAACAGGGGAATGACAGCCCAGATGGCCAGGGCGAGTGCAAGGTTGGCGATGGCCGCGGCGGTGCTGCGTTTGAAGACCGTGCTGAACCAGACGCCCGTTGCAGTGAGCAGCACGATGGGGCCTGTGAGGATGAGGGGCAGCAGCAACAGCACCAGGGGATGCGTGAAGTCGGGTCTCCAGCCGCCCCGCCATGTGCCGATGCCGGTGATGGCGTCGAATGGTTCGAGCACGTGGCGCAAGACACCGCTGAGGCAGCCGGAGATGATGACATGGAGGATGATGACGGCCGGACCGATCCAAAGGCGGCGGAGCCCGCCGATGAACTTGCCCCAGACGATGTCCCAGCCGGAAAGGGGCGTGGTGAGGAGGACGTCAAGCGTGCGCCCTTCGCGCTCGTGGGAGATGGTGCCCGTGGTGGCGACGGCGGAAAAGAGCATCCACACCATGACACCGATGACGGCAATGGTGATCTGAACGTCCTCGAGACCGCTCAAGTAATAGATCACGAGCAGGGCGAGCGCGATGAGGATGCTGGCGGCCCAAGCCAGCGACTTGGGGCCCAGCATGGGCTGCTGCAGTTCACGCCAGGTGACTGGGCGATCGGAGACCACACGGCTGAACCCCTCCTGAGCGCTGGAGAATCGGCGTTTACGCGAACGAGGCTGTGCACCGGCGAGTGGAGCGGAAGGTTCAGCGGCGGCGGGGCCCGACTCGAGAGCGGGTGCCGGGCGAGTGCGATCTTCAGCGCGCATGGTGCGACGAAGCAGCAGGCAGGTCAGCGCGAAGAAGAACAGCGACCAGACCAGCGTGACAGCGATGGTGATGAGTGAAACAGGAATGATGCCGGCGAAGAGCGGCATGCCGGTTTCATTCATGAGGACCGCGCTGTTCATCATGAGCATGAAAGGCGGGCTGAGAACAGTGGCGAGTTGCTGCATGGGGGCGCGAATGGGCGCAAACTGAGGGAGCGCCCCAAGACCTGCGAGCAGCCCCGGCAGCGCACCGGTGAGCAGCGCCATGATGAGGACGGTGAGCACCAGCGGCCCGGCAGGACGCTTGAAGCGGACGGAGAAGAACAGACCGATCTGCACAGCCAGCAGGGCCATCGCCAGACAGAGGCCGGTCATGACAAGTAGATTGGGCGCGGGCACGCCGCCGTACGAGCGCAAGGCGAGCATGAGGGGCAGCGGGATGAGCGTGAGAATCGCCAGTTCCACCATGCGTGACAGCAGTTTGCCAAGCACGATCTGCACGGGCTTGAGGGGGGTCGTCAACAGCGTGGCGAGGGAGCCGGCGCGGACTTCGTCGGAGATGGCCGGAGCCCCAAGTCCTGCACCGATGATGCACAGCATGATGAACTGCGACCAGATGATGGCCAGCGTGACGGCGGGTGCGACCTCTTGCGAGCGCTGCAGGCGGGCCGCGATGCCTTCTTCGCCGGCGTAGGTGGCAAAGTTGGATGAACTGATGGATGCGGCGAAGACGAGGCCAACGACGGTGAGCAGCAACAGGCTGTAGATGAGGCGAATCCACGCGGTGCCGGGGCGCTTGCCGAGAATCCAGACATCTTTGGCGAAGACGGGCCCCGGCAAACCACCGACGAACCACGGGCCGCGGCGCGGGCGAGCGGACGCGGATGGTGCTGCGGCGGTGCTCATTGCACAGCTCCGGTGGTGAGTTTGAGGAAGGCGTCTTCGAGGCGGACTTGTTCAGGCTGGAAACTGGCGATGCGGCCGCCTGAAGAGATGATGGTTTCAATGAGGAAGTGGTGGCTGAAGGCCGGAGACGCGGGGGTGTCGGGCGTCGCGGTCTTCGCGGGCTGCGTGGGCGAGTTCTTGATGTCGATAGTGAGCGTGCGAGCGGTGTCATCAGCGGTGCACTTGGCGATTCGGTCGTCGCTGGAGAGGCGCGCTGCGATGAGACTGGCGGGGGAACTCGCCGCTTCAAGCGTGACGGCGATGCGCTCGGCGATGTCGCTGCGTTGGCGTGTGCGTTCGTAGGCGTCTTGAATGCTGCCGGCGTAGAGGAGTGTGCCGCGTTCGATGATGCCGATGGAGGTACACATCTCCGCGAGTTCGCTGAGAATGTGCGAACTGACCAGGAGCGTCTTGCCCATTTTGCCAAGCTCTTGCAGCAGGCTTCGCATCTCGATGCGAGCGCGCGGGTCAAGGCCGCTGGCGGGTTCGTCGAGGAAGAGGACTTTGGGATCGTGCACCAGTACGCGGGCGACGCCCAGTCGCTGCTGCATGCCGCGGGAAAGACTGTCGACCAGTGCGTGACGCTTGAATGTCAGGTCGGTCAGTTCGAGCACCTGGCCGATGATCGCGCCGCGGTTCTTGCGTGTGATGCCGAAGGCAGCAGCGAAGAACTGCAGGTATTCGTCGACGGTGAGATCGTCGTACACGCCCAGAAAGTCGGGCATGTAGCCGATGTTGCGGCGCACCGCATCGGCGTCCTTGGCGATGTCAAAGCCCGCGACGCTCGCGGCGCCTCGGTCGGGCTGGATGAGACACGCGAGGATCTTCATCGTCGTGGTCTTGCCGGCGCCGTTGGGCCCGATGAAGCCGAAGACTTCCCCCGGCCCGATGTCGAGCGTGAGGCGATTGAGGGCGGCGAGGGAGCCGTAGAACTTGGTGAGTTCGCGGGTCTGGATCATTCGAGGTCCTCGGGCAGGGTCGTTTGGTCGGGCGGCGCGGGCGGAGCGTCGGGATTGATCGTGACGGGGGCGATGATGCGGTAGACGATCTTGTTCAGTGTTCGCGTGCCGCTTTGCGTGCCGCTCTGTGTCCGCGTGACGAGTATGGCGGCGTATTCGCCCGAGGCGGTGATGCGATTGATGGTGTCGGTGCGGGCACGCAGGGGGAGCGTGCGGACGAAACTGAGTTCACTCGCGCGCGCGGGTTGGCTTGCGCCGGGGAGCCAGACTTCGTAGTTCTCGATGTCGGTGGTTGCGGTGGGGCCGGTGTGCGAGTGCTTGACGGAATAGGTGATGAGATTCTCATCGCCTTCGCGGCTCACACTCTGAGGACGCCCGAACCTCTCGCAGTAGTGGATGGCCGCGTAGCCCAGATCACCACCATCGCGACTATCGCCAGACGTGACACGTACAAGCAGGTCGTCGCGCCAGGTGCTCGAGGCCCGATCTCGCGCGGAGCAACTGACCTGTACGCGCGGCAGGGTGAAGTCGCGTGGTGTCGCAGTGCCGGGGTGCATGCTCATGTAGAGACGCAGTGTCCACTGGGCGACTTCCACCGGACGCAGCACGCCTGCGGCGGGCGAAGCGCGCGAGGCCGGCGTGTTGACGATCGTCGCACCACTGCCTGGTTTGAGTCGCGTCTCCCACCAGTTGGCGACAGGCGAAACACCGCGCCACCACTGGCCTGCGGGGTCCTGAGCGCGCAGATCAACGCCGGCGAGATCAAACTCATCGGGCGAGCCGGCGAAGATGGCGTGCATGCGCGAGGTATACACGCGGACGGGCTTGCCTTCAGGATCCACGAAGACGTCATGCAGCGTCAGGGTGCCGCGATTGTCGGTGTTCTGGCGGAAGAGTCGTGGAGCGAGAAGGCCCACCAGCGTGCAGAGGGCAATTGCGCCCAGTGCGATGGCCCAGTTGCGACTGAGCAAGCCTCGTCGCTTGAGGATGATGCGACCGACCGGGCCCACCCACAGTGCCAGTGCGAATATGACGCACATGACGACGAAGAAAAAGAGGCCGCCCGGAGGTGACGCGGCGACGATGGAGTCCGCGGCGCGGCTGAGTGCAACCGTCTCGTTCTGATTCCATTGCCACTGCTGCCACTGGCTCGCATCGCGATGGGTTGTGTCGCGTGTGCGCTCCATGGCATCGCGCCAGGCACGCGCGCTTTCGGTGCCGTTCATGAAGGCCGGGAGGTTCGCCGGATCAACCCCAAGAAGCGTGAGTACGCCCAGCCCGACGGGTCCGCTGGCGGCAAGGCGCGTGCGATCGGGCGTGAGTGGCACCGCGAGCGGTTGCGTGATGTCAAACTCCCAGAAACTGCGCCAGCCCAGTGCGTGGGCCATGTCGCTGGGTGTGATGAGGCGAGCACGGATTTCATACGGAGCGCTGGCGGCGGAAGTGGGGGGTTGGGCCCACTCAGACCTCGCGGTGCTCTCAGATGCCTTCAGCAGGGAGCGCACGCCCAAGCCCGGCTGCACGCGTTGCACTTCGGAAATGTCGAGCAGGTCAGCGGGCAGAAAGTCGGGCAGCCACTCGCGCCACCCCTCGCCGGCTTCGTCCAGCGACACGACCATGCGACCGCCGTTCTCGAGCCAGGTGCGAATGGCGTCGCGCTGAACGCTCGTCAACGTCCGCAGATCACGCTCGCGGGCGACGATGCCATCCACGCTCTCGTAGGCCATCCATGCCTGGCTGAATCGTGTCGGAGCGAGGGTCGATGCCACGACCTGATCCCAGTAGTCAACGGCTCCCGTGTTGCTGTCGTTGGCGGCGGCGTAGCTGAGGTCGGAGTTGCTGAGTTTGAGCGTGAGATCCGGCCCGAGCACAAGCCACAATGGGCTGGCGGCGACCAGCGGCTTTGCTATGTCATCCAGCGTGGCGGAGATCGGCGAGTCAAGTTGCCTGATGAACTGACGGCCCTCCGCGATTATCTCCAGACGCATCTGCGCGGTGCCGCGAGCGGGGCAGGCCTGCAGCTCAACCGTGACACCCACGTTGGGTGTCGTGCTGAAGGGCACGGAGACGCGTGCATTCTGCGAGCCGTCCTGCGGATACACCAATGACACAAGACCGGAGATGGCGTTGGGCCCGCTGCTCAGCGTGATGCGAACGGGACTGTGCATGTCCGCGTGCAGCGCCGAGCCCGTCCAGCCCCACGCGATTGCGTCGATCTGCAACGGAAGTCGGCGAGAGAGAACGACGGGCTGGAAGAGCACGTTATCGACGACGTCGCGCGGGACTGATTCCGACTGGGCCCGGGCGGCGGGTGTCACGCATGCGATGATGACGCACGCGAGCAGCAGCAGCACGTGAAGCAAGCGATGTCGCACCCGGCCCTTTCCTTTCCCTTGGATCCCTCGCCCCCGCGGGGGGACGTGCCGCTCGCGGTACGCGGGCGTGCGCGGCCTTATTCGGAGATGCGGCGATGCCCTTGCAGCGGGACATCAAACGTAGACCTTGCGGTTGTAGATGTACCACTCCACCATGACGATGAGCAGCCCCAGCATGATGAGGTAGGGCCATAGACGAACGTCACCGGCACGTGACGCACTTTGTGAGTTGGCCGCCACCGGCTCGCCAGCTGCGAGCGCCAGCTGCGTCTCGGCGGGTACGTCACTCTCCCGGTTGTCCAGCAGGTTGGCCGCGTAGACGCGCAACGCACGATTCGTCGCCGGGTTGCGAACGTCCCCCGGCGTGATGGGGCCTTCCCACGTGACTTCGTAGAGCCCGCTGGTCGCCAGCGTCGGAATGAGAATGCTGCCGTTCTGCTCGGGCGTGACGTCTGACTCAGAGTTGTCGGGCTTGCGCACGCGGACGTTGGTCGCGCCCAGTGGCACGCGATCGCGCAGTTCCTGGCCGGGGCGCAAAGCCCGGGCATCGAGGCGGCCGGCGACTTCTTCACCCAGATAGTTGACGCTGCTGGCAAGGAAGACGACGAACGACACGTCAAGCGGCCAGTTGGAGTCCATGTAGTCGAAGGGAACAACCAATGCGTGCGTGTCGGCCTTGCTGATTTCAAGAAGCGCAGGACCACGCTCGAGTGTCGCGAGTTTGGTGACGCCCGCCGCGGGATCCACGGTCACTTCGCGTGCGGTCGCGATCTGCACCGGATCAAAGTTGATATAGCGCGTCACCGGGTGATCAACGCTGCGATTGATGACCGTGGCGTTCTGCAACTCGCCGCTGTCGGTGAGGCCGGCGCCTGCTGGAATGACGTTGAAGACCAGGTAGTTGCCCGGTGGGAGCGTGCGAGAGAGGCCCGCCGCATTGACGGTGCCTGTGGCTCCCGGCGCGGATGCAATGACCTGCTGGCCCACGTTGGGAATCACGCCGTCGAGAATGACACAGTCGTACTGGCCAGCCTTGCCCTGCTGCCAGAGTGTCTCGAATTCCGCGGGCGTCAGGAAGTCAACACGGTTAAGCGGAAGACCTTCCAGTGCGGAACGGAGGAACAGGTTCGTGCGTCCCACCACCGCAAGGGTGACACGCTTGGCCGGCGGCACCACGAGCCACGCGCGATCATCGGTCGCGAGCACGTTCTGCTCCAGCGACTCGCCCGTGGAAGGAGAACGCAGCCGCAACTGCACCAGCATGCCTTCGGCCCGCTCCAGTTTGAAGATGACGCCGCTTTGGCCGGGTCGGAGACGGTTGGCATCGTTCTCGTCGATGCGAGCGTCACCCGTGACTTCAGACGCATCACGTTCGTCGGCCCGTGCGCGGGCGTCAGCGGTATCAGAAAGCGAGAGATTCCCGCGGCTTGCGCCGGGCACGGACACGGACTTGATGCCGGAAGGGACGCCGTCAATCAGTAGTTCCACGTCGATGGTGCGATCAGCCTGCTGGGTGTTCAGCAGTGAAGCGAAGATCGTCACTTCCTGAGGATTCTCGTAACTCCGCTCGGCCTTCAGCGTGGTGAGCGCGAGATTGGGAGCGTCGGCCTTGCCCTGCACCGCGTAGAGCACGCTGTTCTCAACACCCGGCTTGGCTTCGTCAGCGTCGGTCAGTTTGCCGTCGCTGTAGACATGCATCGTGATGACTTCACCCTCATTGACCGACGCAAGGCCGATGTCTTCCACGACACGGCGCTGCGGCTGGTGAGCTTGAGCCACACGCATCGCCTCGCTGATGGCGCTGCCCTTGTCAGTCTGTGCGATGCGCTCGATGGCGGCTCGCAGTTGTCGCTTGTCATTCGTGAAGGGCTGCAAAGGCTCGGCCGTCTCGTCAAAGGCGATGATCATCGCCTGATCACCCTTGTTCTGCCCGAAGAACAGATCGCCCTCAGGCATGGCGTTGATGAAATCCAGTGCCTGCTGCTTTGCGGCTTCCAAGCGAGAGACAGGCTCGTTGCCTTTGCCTTCACCATCCATGCTCGCCATGCTCGCGGAACGGTCAATAAGCAGAACATGGCGGCTGCCGCGAACGGTCTCGCCCTTGATGAAGGGCTGAGCGACGGCAAAGAGCACGGCGGCGAGGGCAAGGAGCTGGAGGAAGAGCAGCAGGTTGCGCCGCAACTTCTGGAAGGGCGCGTTGGCTTGCAGATCCTGAATCGCCTTCTTCCACAACAGCGTCGTGCTGATTTCGAGATCGCGGCGGCGTAACTTGAGGAAGTACAGAATGACCAGCGAGGGAATCGCGATGGCTGCGACGATGCCGGCGAGAAGGGGGGTCAGGAACGTCACTTCACGACTCCTTTGCGCCGCAGATAATCCAGCACCAGCGTGTCCACCGGCGTGTCACTCCGAACGGTCATGAGTTGCATGTCACGCTGCGTGCAGAACTGTTCCAGACTCTTGCAGTACGCGGCGAGGTTGGCCTTGTACCGCTTGAGTAGTGGGGCGGAGACAGTCACCTCTGCCGAATCGTTGTCTTCGACATCACGCAGCCGCAGGTCGCCGGTGATGGGCGGCTCGATCTCCTGCGGGCTCAGCACCTGAATGCAGAAGACGTCATACCCGTGACCCACGAGGCGGCGGAGGCCTTCTTCAAACCCGTCCTTGAAGAAGAAGTCGCTGAAGACGAGCATGACGCCCTTGCCGCGTCGAGAAAGAGCGATGCGTTCCGCGGCGTTGCGGAAGTTGAACGAGCCCTTGGGTTCCAGCCCGCAAAGGAAGCCTGCGAGATCGTGCAGACGTCTCCGGCCGCGCAGGTCGCGGAGCGTGCCGACGATGCCCGAGCCGTCGTCGCGGTCGCCCATCGCCGTCATGGTCACGCGATTGAGATTGACCAGCCCGATGTAACCCATCGCAGCGGCGGCACGCTGCATGAAAAGAAACTTGTTGGGATCACCCGTGTCGCTGCTGGCGGAGCAATCGAGGACGACATGGAGGGAGAGATCTTCCTCCTCCAGAAAGAGCTTCAGAAAGAGCGTGTCGAGGCGGGCGTAGATGTTCCAGTCAATGTGACGAATGTCGTCGCCCGTGGTGTAGGGGCGGTGATCGGCAAACTCGACGGATTGCCCGCGCTTCTTGCTGCGCCGCTCGCCCTTGAGCTTGCCGAAGAAGACGCGCTTGGACGAAAGATCAAGCGGATCAAGCTTGGCGATGAGCTGCGTGTTGAGCAGATCGTCAATGGTCTTGGGGCGGGTGATGGTGGGGGTCTTGAGCATGAAGGCGGGTCGCGGAGGAGCGGAGGGATGCGGAGAGACGCACGTTCAACGCGAAGGTCGCGAAGAACTCGAAGAGAGCGGTGGAAAGCTTTTGGCAAGCGAGCGTTCGTTGAAGATTCGATCGAGACCTGCCTTAAGCAAGGTGGTGTTGAAGTTCAGCAAGAGCGCGAGTGGAAGCCCGGCGGCGCGCAAATACGAGAGTGTCTGGGCGCGATGCACATCAAGAACTTCCGCAATCGACTTGATCTCGACAACGAGAAGATCGTTGACGATCAAATCCAGTCGTTGGCCGCGCAGGATGGTGGTCTTGTAGCGGATGTCGATCGCGACCTGTCGACGAGGTTCCAGACCGGCTTGAAGCAGCTCATACACCAGCGCGTCCTCGTAAATCTTCTCCAGAAGCCCGGGGCCCAACTCGCGATGCACCTCGATGGCGCATCCAATCACGCAGTGCGTCAGCGATTCGAGCTCAGGAGGGAGCTCCTTCTGCACCAGATTTGCAATACGCGGTGCCGCCATGTCTCACCTTCGTAACCTTCGCGATCTTCGCGTTTGAAATCCTCTCTCCGCAACTCCGCGACCTTCCTTACTTCATCTCCGTCGGCGTCAATTCCAAGATCTGCTTCACCAGCACATCCGGATCAACGCGATCGGCTTCGGCTTCGAAGTTCAGCAGCAGCCGGTGACGCAGGCACAACGTCGCGACATGTTGGATGTCCTTGAAGCTGACGTGGTAGCGGCCTTCAACCAGAGCCTTGACTTTGCCGCCCATCAGCAGGGCTTGTGCGCCACGCGGCGAGGAACCGCAGCGAACGTACTTATTGGTGGGGCCACCAGCACCACCAGCGGCGAGCTGGCCGCCCGGGTGAGTTGCGAGAACGAGGCGTGCGACGTACTGCTTGACGTGCGGGGCGACGATGCAGCCGCGGACGAGCTTCTGCATTTCGAGAATCGTGGGACCATCGAGCACGTTGCCGACTTCGGGCGTCACGGCACCGGTGGTGCGGTCGAGGATGGTCATGAGGTCATCGAGCTGGCTGTAGCCGACGACGATCTTGAAGAGGAAGCGGTCGAGCTGGGCTTCGGGCAGCGGGTAGGTGCCTTCCTGCTCGATGGGGTTCTGCGTCGCGAGCACCAGGAACGGCTGGTTGAGCTTGTAGGTGGTGCCGCCCACGGTCACGCTGCGTTCCTGCATGGCTTCGAGCAGAGCGCTTTGGGTCTTGGGGGTGGCGCGGTTGATTTCGTCGGCGAGCACGATCTGCGCGAAGATCGGGCCCTTCTGGAATTCAAACTTGCGCCGGCCCGTGCCCGGGTCTTCCATCACCACGTTGGTGCCCAGCACGTCTGCGGGCATGAGGTCGGGCGTGAACTGGATGCGGCTAAACGGCAGCGTGAGCGTCTGCGCCAGCGTGCGCACAAGCAGGGTCTTACCCAGACCGGGCACGCCTTCGAGCAGCACGTTGCCGCCTGCGAAGAGCGAGATAAGCGTGGCTTCGACGACGCTGGAGTGACCAACAACGACCTTGCCCACTTCGTCCTTCAGGCGCTTGAAGGTGTCGCGGAACTTCTCGCATTGCGCACGGACTTCGGCGGGGGTTTCAATCGGAACTTCACGGTTGACAACGGACATGGGGCCTCCGGGATAAGTCAAGCGAGCAAGCGAACAAGCAAGCGGGCGAACAAGGGAGCGGACGGTGTGGCGGCGAGGGCGTTATTCATCTTCCATGCCTTCGCGCGCCTTTTTCTTGGCCTGCATCAGGCGATTCATGCCCTCGCCTGGTTGCTGGGGCTGGTCGAGGGGACGGGGTTTGTCTTCGATCTTCTGTGGTTTGGCGTCGGCGCCGCCCATGGCGATGGGGCCGCTCGATGTCTTGAGCTGCTCCGTCGTCGCTTCGAACTTGCGTCCGGCGGTCGAGACGGCGCGCTGTGCTTCGTCCTTGGCCTGCTTGGCAAGTTCATCTGCCGAAAGCTGTGTGCCGGAAGTCGCGGCGCGGGCCTGAATCTTCGCGCGCGCCTGTTCGCGCGCCGCACGCAGGCCGCCCACGTTGCCCGTCGTGACGGTCGACTTGCCGAATGCCCGGCGGAAGACGTTGAGCACCATCTGTGCATCAAGCCGCACGCGGCGCACGCCCACGTCAAGCACGAAAAGAATCAGCCCGATGATCGCGACGGTGAGCCAGATGGGCGTCTTGGCGACGGGCATCTCCAGCGCTTCGCGGTCCCACAGGCCGTCCACGCGCGGGTCGCCGCTCAGTACACGACCGCCCGTCAGTTCCGCGATCTGTGTCAGCAGTGCGGTGTTGTCGCGCAGCACGCGATATTCATCCGCGAAAGGTCGAGAGATCGCAGCCTGAATCGCCCCTTCGAGAAGGCCGCCGGCCACGTTGGGGTCACTGGCGGCGTACCGCGTGCTGAGCACGTAGCTGCCTGCGAGTTCGGTGTTCACCGTCGCCTGGTAGCGGCCCGGCGCGGTCTGCGTGAATTCCACGCTCTCGCCCGTGCCGTCAGGCTTCGCAAGCCGGCCGCGGAAGTTCGCGAAGCTCAGGCGTTCACCTTTGGTGTCAAGGGCTTCGATGGTGATGAGCGTGTCATCGCCCTTGTTTTCCGTCAGAATGCGCACGTTGGCGGATCCCTGCGGACGCATGCTCCAGCGGACGTGCTGTTCCCAGAATTGCTTGTAGCCCTGCCATGCGACCCACGAGCCGTTCCACTTGGTGCTCGCGTCGCTGGTATACGCCACCACGCGGCCCAGTCCATACTGCCACTGCGCCAGCAGCGGGTCGCCCTGATCAGGATCAGCCCCGATGACTTTGGCCGTCGTCAGCGCCAGACCTTCACGCTCAGCCGTGACGACATAACCCGTGATGGGCGGCAGACCCGAAATGCCACGAAGCGTGGGGCTGGCGCCGGGCAGTGCGCTGGGCACAACGCCCTTGCCTTCCCAGATCAGGCTGCGGCGCACGGTCATGGCTTCCTTCATGAAGATCTCAGGGAGCTTGGCGAGGCCGGCCTGCGTGTTGACGAAGTAGTGGCGACCACCGGTGAGGCGGGCGATTTCTTCCATGCGGCTGCTGTCGGCGCCGCTGTGCGGGAAGACTTCGACCGTGCTGCACGTGATGCCGTTGTCCTTGAACTGCTGCAGCAGGCTGACAGGCGGCATGCTCGGGTCACCGTCACTGATGACGATCATGTGCTTCTGGCCCGCGTCAGCGTCCTTGAGCGCGTTGAGCGAGAGCTGAAAGCTGGGCGTGAAGTCCTGCATGTCGCCGAACGTCAGCGCGTTGATGGCGCGCTTGACGGCGGTGCCGTCGCCCACCGACGTCAGCGGATGAACCCAGCGGTGACCGCCCTGCCAGGAATACTCATTCACACCGGCAAGGTCGAGGCGCGAGAGTCGATTGACCGCCGCTTCCGCGACCTTCTTGCCCCAGTACACGCCCTCGGGCATCTCCACGCTGTGCACGCAGATGACCAGCGCGCCCTTGGGCATCTGACGCTTCTGGGGCGGGTCAAGACGAACAGGCAGCGCGGCTTCAAGCGGGCTTCCGATCCAGCCGCCCGCGCCAAACGCACTGGGCCCGCCGATCATGATGAGCCCGCCGCCCGTGTCGTTCACGTACTGGCGCAGGTCTTCCTGCTGCTGCTGGCTGAACGCATACGCGGACTGATTGACGAGAATCACCGCGTCATACGCCTGCATGTCCGTCAGGTTGGGCGGACTCATCGCCGGGTCCACCGCATCCACCGCGATCTTCGATTCCTGCAGCGCTGCAATGAGCGGCTCGCTCTCGGCGGGCATCTCCTCATTGCGAATCACCAGCACGCGGCCCTCGCCCGCGACGAACGTGACTGCAACGCTGCGGTTGTTCTGGGGCAGACTGTCGCCCTGCGCCACGCCGCCCACGACTTCGGGCTGAAAGACCGCTTCAAACTTCTGCGGGCCGCTGCGGAACGCCGTGACGGGTACCTGCAGCACGTTCTGGCCCCGACGCAGTTCAATCGCCGCGCCAAGCGAATCACTTTCCGCGTCAAGGTCCACCGTCTGGCCGTTGAGCAGCAGATTCACGCGACCGCGCGTGGGCTCACTGGCGACCAGCACGATGCGCACGCTCATCGTCTCACCCTCGCGGGCCGCTGCCGGCGCGATGAGTTGATCGACAAGCACTTCGCCCGCGTATTCGAACTTCACAGGCAGCACATCGATGGGAATGTTCAGCGCCTTGGCGCTGTTCGCCGCCGCGATCAGGTCGCCCGTGGTCTGGTTGCCGTCGGTCACCAGCACAAAACGGTTGGCCGCATCTTTGGGCGCAACGGCAATGGCCAGACGCAGGCCCGCCGCCAGATCCGTGGCGTCGAGTGGTCCGGGGTGCGAGGCTTCCACGCCGGCGACGTTGGGGCTTGGCAACTTCCCCACAAACGCGTCGCGGGCCGTGGTGATCACGCCCAGTTCGTCCTGACGTTCCTTGTTGTCAGGGTTCAGATTGCGGAAGTACTCGGTGATCTTCCGCTGCTCGCTGGTGGGGATGGACTCGCTGGTGTCCAGAATCGCCGTCACGGCAACGGCCTTGCTTTCCTTGCGCCACAGCGGCTCGGCAAGTGCGCCGCACAGCAGCAGCAGCACGATCACGCGCACGCCGATGGCGACGAACTTCCAGTTGCTGTCAAGCCCGCTCAGGCTCTTGCGGGCGATCCACAGCGACAGCGGAATG
>VYMG01000134.1_pt1 | contig 31024 bp, 26 predicted proteins | sample 5115261 | NCBI WGS metagenome assembly VYMG01 (sample SAMN12291781, study PRJNA351875) | freshwater metagenome | isolation source: freshwater lake | place: USA: Michigan, Wintergreen Lake | collected 2013-08-08
CCGCGGCGTCCGAGAGCTATCTGCGCATCGACGCGGTGATCGCCGCGGCCAAGGCCGTGGGCGCCGAGGCCATCCACCCGGGTTTTGGTGTCCTGGCCGAAAACGCCGCCTTCGCGCGCGCTGTCGAGGCGGCCGGGCTGGTCTTCATCGGCCCGACGCCCGAGGTCATCGAGCGTCTGGGCGACAAGGCCGCGGCCAAGCGCGAGGCCGAAGCCGCCGGCGTACCCATCGTGCCCGGCAGCCGGACACCGAGCACCGATCCGACCGAGATCGCCGCCACCGTGCGCCGCATCGGCCTGCCGGTGATGCTGAAGGCTGCCGCGGGCGGCGGCGGCAAGGGCATGCGCGGCATCGAGTCGCTCGACGGCCTCGAGCAGGAGATCGAGTCGGCGATGCGCGAGGCGAAAAACGCCTTCGGCGACGCCGGCCTGATCGTCGAGAAGCTGATCCGCCGTGGCCGCCACATCGAGATCCAGATCGCCGGCGACGGCCGAGGCAAGGTCATCCACCTGTACGAGCGCGAGTGCACGCTGCAGCGCCGCCATCAAAAGGTGATCGAGGAGGCGCCCGCCGCGAACCTCAGTGCCGCGATGCGCGAGCGCATGGCGTCCGACGCGGTGCGCCTGGGCGAGCGGCTCGCGTATCGGGGCGTCGGCACGGTCGAGTTCATCGTCGGCGAGCAGGACTACCACTTCCTCGAGGTCAACCCGCGGCTGCAGGTCGAGCACCCGGTCACCGAAGCGGTCACCGGCCTGGACATCGTCGAGCTGATGATGCGCACTACCTCCGGCGAGGGCCTGCCGCTGCGCCAGGATGAGGTGCGCATCAGCGGCCATGCCGTCGAGGCGCGCATCTGCGCGGAAGACCCGGCGGCCAACTTCCTGCCGTCCACGGGCCGGCTGTCGCAGGTGCGCTTTCCGCGCGCCGGCGTGCGGGTCGAGACGGGTATCGAATCGGGCAGCGAGGTCACGCCTTTCTACGACTCGATGCTGGCCAAGCTGATCACGCACGCGCCCACGCGCCAGGAGGCGCTGGACCGGCTCGAACGCGCTCTCGACGAGACGGTGGTGTTTGGTGTCACCAGCAACATCGGCTTCCTGCAGCACCTGATCGACCTGCCCGAGACGCGCAAGGCGACCTTCCATACCCGGCTGATCGACGAGCAGATCGAAGGCTGGGCGCTGGACAAGGCGCGCCACGACGGCCAGACCCTGGCCATCGCGGCCGTGCAGTGGCTGCGCGGCCAGCGCGAGCACGAAGGCCGCAGCCGTTGGACAGGTTGGGCCGGCAGCGGCTGGCAGCTCGGCGCCGGGGACGACGGGCTGGCTCCGGTTCCCAGCCTGCATGTCGAGGCCACGGACGGCGTGAGCGCCGAGATCCGCTTCGGTCCGGTGGGCGCGGACGGCAGCGTGCTGGTCGGTGTCGACGACGCGCGGCTGCGCCTGCGGCTGGCGCCCGCCGATGCACCGGACCGATTCCTGGCGGTCGTCGACGGCCGGCGCGAGATGGTCAGCGTGCACGGCGACGGCGACATGCTGTACGTGCAGGACGGACGCGGCATGCACGCGCTGAAGGCGATTCCGTATCTCTCCTACATCAGCGCGTCGGCGCAGGCCAGCGGCGATGTGAAGGCGCCGATGATGGGGCTGATCCTGAAGGTGCAGGTGGCGCCGGGTGATCGCGTCGAGAAGGGCGCGGTGGTCGCGATCCTGGAGTCGATGAAGATGGAGATGCGCATCGTGGCCGATTGCTCGGGCACGGTGTCGTCGGTGGCCTGCCAGGCAGGGCAGACGGTCGAGCGCAACGCGGTGGTGGTGTCGATCACTCCGGAGTGATCGCCGGCGGGGCGACGCTCAGCGCTGCGCCTTGCCCAGCAGGCTGTCGCCGATGATGTTGCGCTGGATCTGGTTGGTGCCCTCGATGATCTGCAGCACCTTCGCGTCGCGGAAGTAGCGGTTGATCGGCACGTCGGCCGAGATGCCCGCGGCGCCGAACAGCTGCACCGCGTCGGTGGCCACGCGCATCGCGGTATCGGTGGCGAAGCACTTGGCCATGGCCGCCACCGGCGCCAGCGCAGTGCCGGCTAGGCCCGCGTCCACCGCGGCGGCGGCGCTGTAGACCAGTTGCCGGGCCGCTTCGGTCTGCGTCGCCATGTCGGCCAGCATCCAGCGGATGCCCTGGTACTCGCTCACCGCGCGGCCCCAGGTGACGCGGCTCTTCACGAACTCGATGGACAGGTCGATGGCGCCCTGCGCGAGGCCCACGCCGCGTGCGCCGATGAGCGGCCGGCTCTTGTTGAATGCCTCCATCACCGCCTTGAAGCCGTGCCCGTCGTCGCCGATGCGGTTGGCCTCGGGCACGAACACGTCGTCGAGGAAGAGCGGACAAGACGGCACGCCGCGCGCGCCCATCTTGTCCTCCTTGCGCCCGACCGTGAAGCCCTTGCTGCCGCGCTCGACGATGTACAGGTTGATGGCGCCCGCGGTGCCGGCCTCGCCGGTCTTTGCGGCGACGAGCACGAAATCCGCCACCGGCGAGTTGGTGCACCAGATCTTCGAGCCGCTGATGCGGTAGCCGCCTTCGCAGCGGCGCGCGCGAGTGCGGATGCCGGCGACGTCGGAGCCGCTGTGCGGCTCGGTGGTCGAGAACGCGCCGCGCAAGTCGCCAGCCGCCAGCGGCCCGAGCAGGCGGCGCTTCTGCTCGTCGGTGCCGGCGGCGAGGATGGCGCCGAAGGGCACCCACTGCACGACGAGCAGGTACGCGGTGTTGTAGCAGACGCGCCCCAGTTCCTCGATGGCCACAGCCGCCGACAGCATGCTGCCGGTGCCGCCAAATTCATGCGGAAAGGGGATCGCAAACAGGCCCGCGTCGCGCAGCAACTCGAACATGTCCTGCGGGTATTCGGCCGTGCGGTCGATCGCGTCGGCACGCGCCGCGACGCGCTCGCGCGCAAGGCGGCGCACCATCTGCTGGATCTGGCGCTGCTCCTCGCCGAGCGCGAAGGCCGGTGTGCTCAACGCGCCGGCGACCTGCCGTGGATTCACGCGACGACTTCCGCGCGGCACTTGATCATGCGCAGCGGCGTGTAGGTGATGGCCAGCGTTCCGTCGTGCTTGACGATGCGGTTGCACGTGCGCACCAGGCCGCGGCCGGGGCGGCTCTTGCTGCGCCGCGCCTCGATCACCTCACACTCGACGTGCAGCGTGTCGCCGGCGAACACCGGGTTGTGGACCTTGAAGTCCATCTCGAGGAACGCGTAGCCCGTGTGCTGCATCGTGGCGTGCACCAGCAGCCCCTCGGCGAAGGTGTAGGCCAACGCGCCAGGGGCCACCCGGCCCTTGATGTCCGATTCGGTGCGCAGGAACTCCAGGTCGGTGAACAGCACCTCGGTCATGCCGGTGCACGAGCAGAAGTTGACGATGTCGGCCTCGGTCACGGTGCGGCCGATGGTGCGGAACCGCCGCCCGACCGGCAGGTCCTCGAAGTGCAGTCCGATGCCAAGGATATCCATGGGTGTGCCTCTGGCCGGTCCTGGGTCAGCGTGCGACCAGATTCATCAATGCCGAGGACAGCGGTGGGTAGCCGCTGTCCGCGGGCAGCACAGGGATGTGACGTCCGTCGCCATGCCGACCCAGCGTGGGCTGGATGCGCCGCACGGCACGCGCCCTCGCGGCGGCGATGGCTGCATCAGCATCGGGGCTCGTTCCGAGCAGCGCCAGGTTGCACAGGGTCGGGAAGATGATGACGCGACGTCCGTCCTCGCAGTCGCGCAAGGCGTCGCGGGGGTTGACCCAGAACGAATCGACCGCCTCGCGGCCATCGTGCGAGGCCACCTGACCCGGCGGTGCGGCGGCGATGTAGAAGTAGGTGTCGAAGCGCTTGGGCGAGACCTCGGGTGTCACCCAATGCGCGAACGGGTGCAACAGGTCCAGTGCCAGCTCTAGGCTTTCGGCACGCACCATGTCGACGAAGGCCTCGGCCGACGCCGCCGTGCGCTCATGCCAGCGGCGCCACAGTTCGGAGAGTGCGTCGGCGTCGAGCAGCCGACCATGGCGGCGCGCCAGCAGCAAGCCGCTTTCTTCGAACGCTTCACGCACGGCGGCGATGCGCAGGGCGGCATCATCCCCGTCTAAAGTGACGCTAGAACGCAGGTGCCGCCGCAACCGCTCGTCGCGGTCGGCCGCGGCCACCTTGCCGCCCGGGAACACCGCCGCGCCACGCGCGAAATCAATCTCGTGATGGCGCACGACCATCAGCGTCTCAAGCCCGCCAGGCCCGTCGCGCACCAGCACGAGCGTGGCGGCTTGTACCGCGGGGTTTGGCGCGGACACGATGTGGTCGGCCATGGGCGGCTCGCGGGTCAGAGGCGCATTTCCTGCGCGATGATGGTGCGCTGGATCTGCGAGGTGCCGCCGCCGATGGTGGCCTGCATGCCCTCGCGGAAGTAGCGCTCGACGTCGGCCTCGGGCGTCGTGCCGAGGCCGCCGAAGATCTGCACCGCCTGCCGGGAGACCGTCTGCAGCGTCTCGGACGCGAACAGCTTGGCCATCGCCACCTCCTTGCGGCACGGCAGCCCCTGCGCCGCCAAGTCGGCGGCACGGTAGGTCAGAAGCCGCGCAGCGTCGGTCTGGGTCTGCATGTCGGCCAGCATGTGGCGGATGACCTGGAACTCGAAGATCGGCTTGCCGAACTGCACGCGCTGCTGGGCATAGGCGAGAGCGTCGTCGACGGCCCCCTGGGCATTGCCGACGTAGCTCGCCGCCACCGCGACACGTTCGAGCGCCAAGTGCTCGCCGGCAATGATCTTGAAGCCTTCCCCCGGCTCGCCGAGCAGGTTCGCCACCGGCACGCGCACGTTGTCGAGAAAGATCTCGGTCGTCACCACCGAGCGCCGCGCCAGCGTCTGAAGCGGCCTGATCGTCAGCCCTGGCAGGTCGTTGGGGACGATGAAAACGCTGAGCCCGTCGCGCTTGTCCGGGGTCTGCGCCGTGCGAACCAGCATCAGGATCACCGCACCGCGGTTGCCGGCGCCGCTGCACCACAGCTTCTGGCCGTTGAGCACGTAATGCTCGCCGTCGCGTTCGGCGCGGGTCTGCACGTTGGCCACGTCGGAGCCGGCGCCCGGCTCCGACATCGAGATCGGAAAGCGGATCTCTCCTCGCATGAAGGGCTGCAGAAAGCGTTGCTTCTGGTCTGCCGTGCCATGCAGGGAAAAGTTCATCGCGGTGAATATGCCGCCGGCAATCGCCACGGAGAAGTCGACGCCGTAGGCCGACAGGGATTCGCACATCAGCGCATAGGAAAAGACATCGCCGCCGTCGCCGCCGTCGGCCTCCGGTACCAGCAGTCGGTGAAAGCCGAGCTTGGCCGCCTTCTCGTAGGCCTCGTAAGGAAAGGCACGGTCCATGTCGCACTTGCGGACATATTCGCGGCCCACTTCGCGGTCCAGCCAGCGGCGCACCGAGTCCTTCCAGGCTTGTCGTTCTTCGTCGAGGAAGTTCATGACTGCTTCAATGCCTCGCAGCGTCCAGAGGTACCCCCGCCAGCAGGCCGGCCAGCGGAGACAGGTCGGGCATCTCGTCGAGGCGATCAACCAGATCGATCAACTCATCGCACACCTCGGCGGAGACGACGGGTGCTGCCATCGAGCGGAACTTGCGCTCGAGGCGGGCACGCTGCGCGCACAAGTCGCGCTCGGGCACTCCGGCGTCATGGCGTTGCCGTAGCGTGGCACCGTGCGTCGTTTTGATCACCACTTCAGCCTGGGTCAGCTCGGAGCATTCGCCGTGCAGTTCGACGCGCACGCGTTCTCGCAGGCGCTTCAGGTCGGGATCGTCGGTCTGCGCGTCCGAGTAGCTGGTAAGCTTGGCGGTGTCGATCCCCGCAATGGCCATCGCCACTGTGTGGCGCAGGCTGAACTTGGCCTCCAGTCCGCTGCGTGGCTCGGCGATATTGCATACGCTGTCACTCATCGAAGACGCATGCACGACGACGCGCATCACGTCCTCGTCACGCAGTTCGTGACGCTCCGTCAGGCACCGGGCGGCTTCGATGGCAGCGTGCGTTCCGTAGCAGGCCGCGTGGTACTTGAAGAGGTTCTGCCGCAGGTACAGCCCGCAGTCCGGGTCGCGCAACGCTGCCTCGGGACGGAAGTCCGGACCATGCGTCGCTGCGAAGCCCTGGCTGGCTTCGATCGCGTCGGCACGGCTGGTGAAGCCGCGGGCTGCCAGCTGCGCCGCCAGCAGGCCGTCGGCACCCGCCTTGCCGGCGTGCAAAGGCTTGCACATCGTGCCGAACATCGACTTCAGGCCTGCCGCCTCGGTGGCCGCGATCCCGAGCGCCACCGCCGTGTCGGCGGCACCCAGGCCGAGCAGATGCGCGCAGGCAGCTGCGGCGCCGAACGTGCCGAGCGTGGCGGTGGCATGGAACCCTGCGGTGTAGTGGCCCGGCGACACGGCCGCGCCGATGCGACACAGCGTCTCGTAGCCGGCGACGAACGCGGCCATGAACTCGGCCCCACTGGCGCCACGCGCCTCGGCCAGAGCCAGCAGGGGCGGCACCAACACCACGCTCGGGTGGCCGCTGAAGCTCATGTTGACGTCATCGAAGTCGAGCGCATGCGAGGCGGCGCCGTTGACCAGGGCAGCCTGCCGGCAACTCGTGGCGAACCCCTGGCCGACGACCGTGGCCTGTGCGTGCCCGCCTTGTTCGCGCGCCTCCTCGGCCAGCATCCGCGTCAGCGGTTCATGGGCGCCGGCCAGGCAGACCGCAATCCAGTCGAGCACGCACTGGCGCACGAGTTCCCGCATGTCTGCGGCCAGCTCCTCATGCCGCCACGCGGCAGCGCGCTCGGCCAGCGCTGCAGTGAGGCCTTGTGCGGGGCCGATGCGGCCAGCGACGACAGGGGTACGGGAAAGAGAGATGTTCGCGATCATGTCAACGTCCTTTCCATTGCGGCTTGCGCTTTTCGCGGAAGGCGCGCGGCCCTTCCAGCGCGTCCTCGCTGAGATAAACGGCATCGAAGGCGCGCCAGGACGCGCGCAGTGCCGCTGTGCGGCCCATCTCGGTGGCCATGCGAACCATTTCCTTGGCGCCGCGCACGGTTAGAGGCGCGTTCACGAGGATGCGGGCGGCGAGTTCCTTGGCGCCCTGCAGCGCCTGGCCCGGCGGCGTGACCCGGTTCACGTAGCCGAGCTCGTAGGCGCGCTGCGCCGACAGCGGGTCGCAGGTCATCGCCACCTCCATCAGGATGCGCTGCGGCAGCATGTGGATCACCGGCGACGCCCAAGGCATGCCGCGGCCCACGCGGCCCTCGGTGATGGCGAACTTGGCCGTCTCGTCGGCCACACACAGGTCGCACATCTGCGCCAGCAGCCAGCCGCCGGCAAAGGCGTAGCCTTGCACGGCGGCGATGACCGGTTTCGTGACTTCGATGGTCTCGCCGAGCACCGGCATGAAGTTGCGCGGCGGTATGCGCAGCGCCGTGTCGGCGGCTTCCACCAGATCCATGCCGGCGCAGAACGTGTCTCCCTTGCCGGTCAGGATGGCGATCTGCGCCGACTCGTCGGCTTCGAAACGCGGCCAGACCTCGAACATGGCCTGGCGCACGGCACGGTTGATGGCGTTCTTGCGCTCCGGGCGGTTAATGGTGATGACGGCGATACCGTCTTCGACTTCGTAGAGGAGTTCGTTGTTCATGCGGATTCGCGTGCCTTGCGGTTTGGTTGCGGATATCGGGGCCCATGACCCAGCGCTTCGGAAAGCCGCGCAGCGGCTTGCCGTGCCGCCGTCGCGAGCCGTTCGCCAGCGGCGCGCCCGCGATCGAGCGGAGCAGCGACGACGATCGCAGCGTCCACCCGGCCGTCGTGATCGAACACCGGTGCCGCAAATCCGGCGACGTCGAGCGTGACTTCGCCAAGCGTCGAGCCATAGCCCTGCTCGCGTGCGCGCTTGATCAAGCGGGCGAGCTGGCGCCGGTCGGTCACGGTCTTGGAGGTAAGCGGTTCGAGTTCAGCCGTACGCAGGTACTCGGCCATCCAGGTCGGGTCCTGGTGCGCCAGCAGAACCCGCCCGGCCGAGGTTGCGAACAGCGGTCGTGTGGTCCCTTCCGGCACTGAATAGCGCACCAGCCTGTGACTCTCGAGAACCGCGACATAGGTCAGCACCCTGGCCGAGCGGTCGATGACCGCCAGCACGGCCGTCTCGCCAGAGTTCTCGCGGGCCTCGTGCAGGAACGGCATCGCAATCGTCGCGAGCGAACGTGCAGAGACGAGTGCGGCACCGAGCACGAACGACTGCGGGCCGAGTCGGTACATCACGCCGTCACGTTGCACGTATCCCTCGCCGACCAGACCGCGAAGCAGGGCGTGCACGCTGGTCTTCGGTGCACCGAGCATCGGGTGCAATCGCGCGAGCGGCAGCCCGGCGGGCTCGGCCGCCAGCAGGCGCAGCAGGGTCAGCACCCGAGACAGCGCCATCGGCGCCGGGTCGGCCCGCGACTCGTCATCGATCGGCTCGTGGATGTCCACGGCAGGCAGGAACAATGTCTCCATGTGTTCTGATATCGGAATGGCCGTTCAATACAAGGCTCACGCTAACAAGCTCCGTTCATGACGTCAACGGATCAGGCATCGGTGATGACCCCAGGAGAGCCTTTGCCAGGATATTGAAGTAGTCGATCAAACTAACGATCGTTCGGTATATCATTGCCGGCAAAGCTGTTCGCCAATGCCGCAGCATGACGACCGACGACGACCTTCCGCCGATCTGGCAGCCCACGGCCGAACGCTCGGCGGCGGCCCGCATCACTGCGTTCCAGGGCTGGCTCGCCCGGGAGAAGGGGCTGTGCTTCGCCGACTACCAAGCGCTGTGGCGCTGGTCAGTCGACGACCTCGATGCCTTCTGGACCGCACTGGTCGAGCACTTCGCGTTGCCGCTGGAGGGCGAACGAGCCCCAGTCCTCGCCGAGCGATCGATGCCGGGCGCGCGCTGGTTCCCGAACGCGCGCACGAACTACGTGAACCAGGTTTTCCGCCAGCGCAGCAGCGACCGTCCGGCGCTGGTCTTCCGCAACGAGGCCGGCGCCCGCGACGAGGTTTCGTGGGAGCGGCTCGAGCGCGAGACGGCCTCGCTGGCGCTGTGGCTGCGCGAGCAGGGCGTACGGCCCGGCGATCGTGTGGTGGCCTACTTGCCCAACATCCCCCAGGCCGTGACGGCTTTCCTGGCCGCTGCAAGCGTCGGCGCGGTGTGGTCGCTCTGCTCGCCCGAGATGGGTCTGGCGGCGGTCGTCGACCGCTTTCGCCAGATCGAGCCCAAGGTGCTGATCGCTGTCGACGGCTACCGCTGGAGCGGCCAGGCGCACGACCGGCGCGAGATCGTCGCCCGGCTGCTGGAAGACCTGCCCAGCGTGGAGCGGCTGGTGCTGGTGCCCTACCTTGATGCCGCCGCCAAACCACGCGGCTGGCCAAATGGCGTGGCCTGGGCCGAAACGGTCGGGCGTTCGACGCCTCTGCGTGTGGAAAGCCTCGCCTTCGACCACCCGCTGTGGGTCGTGTACTCCTCCGGCACGACAGGGCTGCCCAAGGCCATCGTGCACGGACACGGCGGCATCCTGATCGAGCATGTCAAGACCATGGCGTTGCACAACGACGTGGCCGCGGGTGACCGTTTCCACTGGTTCACGACCACCGGCTGGGTGATGTGGAACCTCAACGTGGCTTCGCTGCTGGTAGGCGCGGTGATGTGCATCTACGACGGCAACCCGGCGTGGCCCGACTACGGCACGCTGTGGCGCTTTTGTGGCGAGATGGACCTCGACTTCTTCGGCGCCGGCGCGGCCTTCTTCTCGATGTGCGAGAAGAACGGCGTCGAGCCGCGCCGGATCGCGGCGCTGGGCCGGCTGCGCACGATCGGCTCCACCGGATCGCCTCTGGCGCCGCAGAGCTACCGCTGGATCTATGACAACGTGCGCCGCGACGTGTGGCTCGCGCCGATGTCCGGCGGCACCGACTTCGCCGGCGCCTTTGTGGGCGGCGTGCCCACGCTGCCGGTGTTCGTGGGCGAGATGCAGGCGCGCTGCCTGGGTGCCGACGTGCGCGCATGGGACGACGCCCGGCGCGAACTGGTCGACGAAGTGGGCGAACTGGTGTGCGTGTCGCCGATCCCGTCGATGCCGCTTTACCTTTGGAGCGATCCTGGCGGCAAGCGCCTGAACGAGACCTACTTCGACGTGTACCCGGGCGTCTGGCGGCACGGCGACTGGCTGCGCATCACGCCCCGCGGTGGCGCCGTCATCTACGGCCGCAGCGACGCCACGATCAACCGCCACGGTGTGCGCATGGGCACCAGCGAGCTCTATCGCGTGGTCGAGGCGCTGCCCGAGGTGCTGGACAGCCTCGTCGTCGACCTGGAGTACCTCGGGCGCGAGAGCTGGATGCCGCTGTTCGTCGTGCTGCGAACGGGCTGCTCCCTCGATGCCGCGCTGATCGAGCGCATCAAGGCGGCCATCCGCGAGCAGCTGTCGGCGCGCCATGTGCCCAACGACGTGATCGAAGTGCCCGAGATCCCGCGCACGCTCACAGGCAAGAAGCTCGAGGTGCCCGTGAAGAAGCTGCTGTTGGGGCAGCCGGCGCACAAGGTCGCCCATCGCGATGCGTTGGCGAACCCTGCGAGCCTCGACTGGTTCTTGAACTTGGCGTTGCGCCGCCACTAGTGCGGTGTTCCACGCCGTGCATCGACACAGGAGACGCACAGTGAACGTCATACGCCAGATCCGCCTGGGTGCGGCGGCCCTTGCCGTCGTCGCCGTCACCGTTGGGGCGCAACCGCGCTACCCCGACAAGCCGGTGCGCATCATCGTCCCGTCGACCCCGGCCGGCGTGCTGGACAACGTCGCGCGCACGCTGTCGTTGCGCCTGGCGGACCGGCTGGGCCAGCAGATCGTCATCGACAACAAAGGTGGCGCCGGCGGCAACATCGGCGCCGAAGCGGCGGCGCGATCGCCGGCCGACGGCTACACGCTGTTCATAGGCTTCAACGCGACGCACGGCGCCAACCTGGCCTTGTTCGGCAAGCTCGCCTACGACCCCGTGTCCGACTTCGCACCCATCAGCCTGCTGGCGGAGGTGCCCAACATCATCTCGGTGAATCCTTCGGTGCCGGTCAACAGCTTGGCCGAGCTGGTCGCGCTCGCCAAGTCGCAACCGGGCAAGCTCAGCTATGCCTCGTCCGGAAACGGTACGTCGACGCACCTGGCGGCCGAACTGTTCAAGGCGGCGGCGGGAATCGATCTGCTGCACATCCCGTACAAGGGCAGTTCGCCGGCGGTCGCCGAAGTCATCGCCGGCCAGGTACCTGTGCTTGTGGACAGCGTCTCGTCCTCGGCTGCGCAGATCAAGGCCGGCAAGCTCAAGGCCCTGGCGACGACGAGCCCGAAGCGACTGGCCGTGCTGCCCGGTCTGCCCACGGTGGCCGAGTCCGGCTATCCGGGCTTCCAGTCCACTGCCTGGGTCGGGTTGCTGGCTCCCGCGGGCACGCCGAGGCCGGTGATCGAACGCCTGCACGCAGCGGTGATCGAGGTGATGGCGCTGCCGGAAACGCGCGAGCGCATGGCCGCGTTCGGCGCCGAGGTCACCACCTCCACACCCGAGGAATTCGCGGCGCATATCCGCTCCGAGATGGTCCGCCTGGGCAAGATCGTCCGTGACGCCCAGATCAGGATCAACTGAAATCTACCCCCCGTTCCCGCAACCCTTACAGGAGATCCATGAGCATGTCAGACAAAGAGGTCTATCTCGACGTCAAGGATTTTGTCGGCACCATTACCATCAACCGGCCCAAGCAGCTCAATGCCTTCACCGGCGACAACATCGTCGAGATGGAACGCCTGCTCGCCGAGGCCGCGGCGGATCCCAAGGTGGGCGTCATCGTGCTTGCGGGCACCGGCGATCGCGCGTTCTGCGTCGGCGGCGACGTCAATTGGGAGAAGGGCAGCGGCGGCAAGAGTGGCCTGCAGGATCTGGACTTCAAGTTCAACCGCCTGATCGTCGAATGCCCCAAGCCGGTGATCGCGCGCGTCAGCGGCTACGCCATCGGCGCGGGTCACCACATCGCCTATTTCTGCGACTTCACCATCGCGGCGGACCACTCCATCTTCGGTCAGAACGGCCCACGGGTGGGCTCGCCGGCGGGCGGCTACATCGTCTCGCATGCAGCCAACGTGCTCGGCCACAAGCGTGCGCGAGAACTGTGGATGCTGTGTCGGCGCTACACGGCGCAGCAGGCGCTCGAATGGGGTCTGGTCAACTCCGTGGTGCCCAAGGAGAAGCTCGACGAGGAAGTGCGCAAGTACGCCGACGAGCTGCTCTCGTTGAGTCCGACCTGCCTGCGCATCGTCAAGCGCTCGTTCTACCACCACATGCAGCCCATCATGGGCCGCGACATGAACGAGTTGATCAAGGAAGTGGCGCCCAACTACTTCCAGACCGGCGAGCAGCAGGAGGGCGCCAGCGCCTTCCTGGAGAAGCGCAAGCCTGACTTCTCGCTCTTTCGCTGACCGCCGCGCCCTACCGTCGGGCAGGTGCCCCGCGCTTGCTGTGCCGATCGTCGCAATCGGACCCGATAGCGCGAGGCTTGAACCGACGTACGCGCGGTCGGCCAAAGCGGCGTTGAACGAGGCCTAGTGTCGTGAGTTAGAAATTCGCAGACAAAATCTCTCGATGCTGGCGAGGATGTCATCTGCGGACTTGGCCCACACGAAGGGCTTGGGGTTTGAGTTGTTGATGTTGAGGTACTGCTTGATCGCTTGCTCGAGTTGGCGAGTCGAGCGGTGCGTGCCGCGACGGATGTACTTCTCGGTCAATGTGGCGAACCAGCGCTCGACCTGATTCAGCCAGGACGCCGAAGTGGGCGTGAAGTGAACATGGAAGCGCGGATGTCGCGCGAACCAGGCCTTGATCGTTGGCGTCTTGTGGGTGCCGTAGTTGTCCATCACGAGGTGGATGTCCAACTGCGCAGGCACGTTGGCGTCGATGGTGCGCAGGAACTGCAAGAACTCAGCACTGCGGTGACGCCGGTGCAACTCGCCGATGACTTCGCCCGTTGCGATATCCAGCGCCGCAAACAGCGTGGTCGTGCCGTGGCGCATGTAGTCGTGCGTGCGTCGCTCGGGGATGCCGGGTGCCAGCGGGAGGATGGGCTGGGTGCGATCCAGCGCCTGAATCTGGCTCTTCTCGTCCACGCACAGCACCATGGCCTTGAGTGGCGGAGCCAGGTAGAGCCCGACGATGTCGCGCACCTTCTCAACGAACAACGGATCGGTGGAGAGCTTGAAGGTCTCCTGCCGATGGGGCTGCAATCCGAAGGCTCGCCAAATGCGCGATACCGCCGTTTGCGACAGGCCCGTGTCGCGCGCCATGCTGCGCGTACTCCAGTGGGTGGCATCCGTAGGCGTCGACTCCAGCGTCTTGGCAATGAGTGCGTCCACGCGCGCGTCGTCGATGCTGCGTGGCGCTCCCACACGTGGGGCGTCCAGAAGACCGTCGAGTCGCTGATCGACGAAGCGAGCTCGCCACTTGGACACCGTCTGCTTGGTCACCCGCTGCCGCGCGGCGACATCCTGGTTGTCTGCCCCATCGGCACAAGCCAGCACGATGCGCGCTCGCAGCGCCAATGCTTGCGCCGTCTTGCGGCGCAGCGTCAGCGCCACAAGCTGCTCTCGCTCGACTTCACTCAACACCAGTTGTGCCTTCGGTCTTCCTGCCATCGCCGCCTCGTCGCGTCTGAACACTACACGACTGACTTCGACGGGCATCCATAGTTCAATGAACTTCTAACTCACGACACTAGAGTTGTGTCAGCGGCACGACCCGTAGCTCTATCGGCGTGCATGCGGTGTCCGTTCGAGCTGCTGCGATTGCTGCAACGGAACGTTGAATGCCAAGAATGGGCGGCAATTCGACAGGCACTGCTGCATCGCTTCGCGCAGTGGCCAAGCCGCCCGGTCGGTCTCAGTCCAATGCCGGGCGGCGGCGGACCAGGAGCTTCCAGGTCCCTTCGACGACCACTTCGTCGCGCTGGTTGATGACCTGGCGGTGGAAGGCCACCACCCCGCGGTCGGGCCTGGATGTCCCGCTCTTCGTGGCCACCTCCGCCCGCACGCGCAGCGTGTCGCCGATGAACGTAGGCCGAGGAAAGCGGCACTGGATGTCCAACAACCCCAGCAGGCTGGGTTCGAGGTGCTGATTGAGCTGCATGCGCGTGACGAGCCCCGACATCACCGCCAGCACCAGCAGCCCGTGCGCGATGCGCTGGCCGTGGGGCGTGCCCTTGGCGTACTCGGCATCGACGTGCAGGCGATTGAAGTCGGCCGACAGGCAGGCGAAGTTGACGACATCGGCCTCGGTCACGGTTCGCGTCGGGCTGTCGAATGCTGTGCCGATCTCCAGGTCCTCGAAGTAGCAAGGCTCGGGGCTCAGGGTCGAAAGCTGCATGCTCCTACTCCGGACGTGGCTCGGGCAAGGCCAGTACCTGCTCGACGAGCTGCGTTTTCAGCACACGCCCGGTCAGGTTCTTCGGAACCTCGCTCATCAGAACGACGCGGCGCGGCTTCTTGTAGGCCGCCAGCCGGGCAGCGGCGAAGGCGGACAACTCGTCGGGCGACGGCGACGCGTCCGCATGCGGCACGATCACGGCACAGATCAGTTCGGTCAGGCGCTCGTCCGGCAGGCCGATGCAGTGCGCCTCGGCCACGGCCGGGTGCTGCTGCAGCACCTGCTCGATCTCCGACGCATAGACGTTGATGCCGCCGCTCTTGATGATGTCGCGCTTGCGGCCGACGAAATGCAGCAGCCCGTCGTCATCGACGCGGCCCAGGTCGCCGACGGTGAGGAAGTCGCCGCGGCGCGTGCTTTCGGTGAGCTCGTCGTCCTCGAAGTAGCCGTCGTATTGCGAATTGCTGCGGCAGCAGATTTCGCCCACCTCGCCGGTTGCCACCTCGTGCCCTTCGTCGTCCAGCAGTTTCAGCTCGACGCCGAAGAAGGGCCTGCCGACGCAGTTGCCGTCCAGGTGCCGGGCGACCTCTGCGCCATCCAGGTTGGCATACGGCCCGACCTCGGTAGAGGCGGCATAGATGTTGAGGACGCCTTCCCCCAGGCGATCGAGCAGTCTGCGCTTGAGCGCACCCGACAGCGTGCCGGCCCCCGACTGCACGACGCGCAGGCTCGACAGATCGGCACCGCTCCAGCGGGGATGATCGACCATCGCTTGGAGCATTGCCGGCAGCAGCATCGTGGAAGTGATGTGCGCACATTCGATCGTCTCGATGGCCGTGCCGGCGTCGAAGTGATCGAGCAGCGTGACGCTGGCGCCCAGGTACAGCGGCAGCAGCGTATAGACACAGCCGGCGCTCAGGCACAGGGGCAAGGCGGCCAGGGTGCGGTCATCCATGCCGAAGCGCTGCGCGATGGCGCGCTCCTCGAAGCCGAAGCGCGATCGCAGCGCGCCCTTCGGGCGGCCGGTGGTGCCCGAGGTGTGCAGCATGATCGTGCTGCCCTCGCGGCCGAGGGGCGGTGCGCGATGCGGGTCGGACTGCAGCAACTCGTCCCAGTGCAGGGCACCCTTGGGCGCGTCGTGCGCGGCGTCGGCGAACACGATAGGGCGCCATGCAGGATCGGCCATCGCCGCGGCGCGCCCGCCGAAACCCGAACCAAAGAGGACGAAGCGCGCATGCGCGGCCGAGATCCCATGGTGCAGATCGCTGTCGGTCAGGCGGTAGTTCAGGGGCGCCGGCACGGCCCCGATGCCGGTAAGGGCGAAATAGGCCACCAGCATGTCGGGATGGTTGATCGAGAGCATCGGCACCTTCTCGCCCGGCGCGATGCCCAGCGCCGCCAGCGCCGCCGCGGCGCTCTCGGCACGCGAGAGCAGATCAACATAGCTCCATGTCTGATCCCGGAAGCGAAGCGCTGGCCGGTGTGGCAGGCGCCGCGCATTCAGGCGCAGTGCAGACAGCAGTGGCATGCCCATCGTTGTCGACTCCTCAGTGGAACGCCGAGACGCCGAGCACCTCGCGCCCGATGATGAGCGTCTGGATCTCGGTGGTGCCCTCGGGAATGAGGCCGCCGCGGGTGTCGCGGAAGATGCGCTCGATCGGCAGCTCCTCGCTGTAGCCGCAACCACCGTGCACCTGCAGCGCCATGCTCGCGACCTCGTGCGCCGCTTCGGCGGCGTAGAGCTTGGCGATCGAGCACTCGGTGCGCGCGCTGCCGCCCTGGTCGAGCGTCCAGGCGGCCCGATAGCCGAGTGCACGCGCGGCCTCGCAGCGCACCATCATGTCGACGATGAGCTTTTGCACGAGCTGGAAGCCGGCGATCGACCGCCCGAACTGCTTGCGCTGCCGCGCGTAGTCGATCGACAGGTCCAGCGCCGCGCGCGCCGCGCCAACCGCCCCCATCGCCACATTGAGGCGCCCGAAGTTCAGCCCCGTGAGGATGGCCTTGAGGCCCTCGCCCTCCTGGCCCAACAGATTGGCCTTGGGCACGATCGCGTCGCGAAAGGCGAGCTGCGAGGTGCCGGTGGCGCGGATGAACATCACGTCGGCCCGCTGCGCCTCGTAAGCGGTCTCCTCGCGGTCGACGATGAACAGGCTGATGCCGCCATCGCAGCGCGCGCTGTAGGTGCGCGCGACCACGACGCCGAAGTTGCCGTGCACGCCGTTGGTGATCCACAGCTTGTTGCCGTTGACGAGCCAGTGGTCCCCCTTGTCCTCGGCCCGGGTCTCGATGCCGGCGACATTGGAGCCGTGGTTCGGCTCGGTGATGGCCATCCAGTGCCGGAGTTGGCCCGCGAGCAGCGGCTGCAGCCAGCGGCCCTTCTGTTCGACCGTACCGTGGCGGTGCAGCAGCTGGGCCAGGATGTTCAGCGAGTTCATCATCACCCGCAGTGACAGCCAACCATAGCCGGCTTCCTCCATCAGGATGGCCCAGGCGACGTGGCTCATGCCGAAGCCGCCGGCCTCTTCGGGCAGCAGCCCGCCCAGGTAGCCGAAGGGTTGGAGCTGGGGCAGAAGGTCCCAGGCGAACTCGCGCTCGCGCTCGCACACGGCAATGCGTGGTGCGACCCGCTCGCGCATGAAGCGCCGGACGCTCGCGCGCAGCGTGTCCTGATCGGGAGTGAAGCCGAAGTCCATGGCTGCTGGCCGCTCAGGTCGCGTAGCGCCCACCGGTGACGTGCAGCGTGGCGCCGGTGATGTAGCCCGCGGCCTCGCTGGCGAGGAAGCACACCGCGCTGGCGATGTCTCGGGGAACGCCGAGGCGCCCGATGGGCGTACGCGCCAGCGCGTTGTCGCGGATCTTCTGGTAGTGCGGCAGTTTGCGCACGCCGTCGGTTTCGATGAACCCCGGCGCGATGGTGTTGACGGTGATGCCATCGCGGCCTAGTTCGAGCGCCAGTGCGGCCGAGAAACCCAGGATGCCGGCCTTGGCAGCCGAGTAGTTGGCCTGGCCCGGATTGCCCAGGTGCGCGCGCGAGGAGATGTTGACGACCCGTCCCCACTTGGCGGCGGCCATCAGCGGCGCCACGGCCTGGGTGCAGAGGAACGCGCCTTTGAGCACGGTGTCGACAACCGCATCCCAATCCGCTTCGCTGAGTCGGGTGATGCGGGCATCGCGCGCGAAGCCGGCGTTGTTGACCAGCACGTGCACGCCGCCGAAGGCGTCGACCGCGGCCTGCGCCAGGCGCTCGACATCGGCCCTGCGTGTCACGTCGGCGGGCACGGCGATGGCTCGATGGCCCGCGCCCTGCAGCGCCGCGCAGTGCGCCGCGGCGGTGTCGCCGTCGATGTCAGTGACGACGATGCGGGCGCCTTCCTCTGCCAGCGCGAGCGCCGTCTCGGCGCCGATGCCGCGGGCCGAGCCGGTGACTATCGCGACCCTGTCCTTCAGCCCCAGTTGCATGGCCACCTCCGCTGTCGCCTCGTACGGCGATTCAGCCCAGCAGTTCGTCGTCGTGTTCGCCGATGTAAGGTGCCGGCTTCGGCCGCGCCGCCGGGGTGCGGCTGAAGCGCGGCGCAGGCGAGGGCTGCACGACGCCCTCGCTTTCGAAGAACGTGGCTCGCGCCACGTTGTGCGGGTGCGCGGCGGCTTCGGCGGTGGCGAGCACCGGGGCAAAGCACACGTCGGTATTCTCCAGCAGCGCACACCAGTGCGCGGCGGGTTGGGCGCGGAAGATGGCGGCAATCCGCGCCTTCAGCGCCGGCCAGGCCTTGGGATCGCGCTGGCGCGCGAACTCGGGATCGTTGTCCAGGCCGAGCTTCTCGAGCAGCAGCGCGTAGAACTGCGGCTCCAGAGAACCGATGGAGATCCACTGGCCATCGGCACACTCGTAGGTGTCGTAGAAGTGCGAGCCACCGTCCAGCAGATTGCCCTGGCGTTGGTCTCGCCACAGCCCCAGTGCGCGCAGTTCGCAAACGATCGACGTAAGGAGCGCTGCGCCGTCGAGCACGGCTGCGTCGACCACTTGGCCCCTGCCCGAGACACGGGCCTCGAGCACGGCGCAGACGATGCCGAACGCGAGCATCATGCCGCCGCCGCCCAGATCGCCAACCATCGCCGGCGGTGCGGCCGGCCCGCCCTCCTTGCGGCCGATGGCCGCCAATGCCCCGGACAGTGCGATGTAGTTGATGTCGTGGCCGGCCGCTTGCGCGAGCGGGCCATCCTGCCCCCAACCCGTCATTCGCCCGATCACCAGCCGCGGATTGCGGGCGAGCAGCACATCGGGCCCGAGCCCGAGCCGCTCCAGCACGCCGGGGCGGTAGCCCTCGATCACCGCGTCGGCGCCGTCGATCATTGCCAGCACCTTGTCGCGGTGGGCAGGGTCCTTCAGGTCCACCGCCACCGAGCGGCGGCCGCGATGCAACACGCTGTGTCGACCGGAGACAAGGAAGCCGGGCGAGCCGCGGTCCTTGCCCTTGTCGGCCTTGCGGTCGAGGCGGATCACGTCGGCTCCCATGTCCGAGAGCATCATCGCGCAGAAGGGCCCGGGGCCGATGCCGCCGAACTCGATGACCTTCAAGCCCTGCAGTGGACCCGGCATGCCTTGCCTTTCATGGTGTTTCGTTTCAACCCAGCCAGCGCTTGCGCCGTCGGTAGTGCTTGACCTCGCGGAAGCTCTTGCGTCCGCCTTCGCGGTCGAGGCCGAGGTAGAACTCGCGCACGTCCTCGTTGGCGCGCAACTCGTCGGCACGGCCTTCGAGCACAATGCGCCCGCTTTCCATCACGTAGCCGTAGTCGGCGATCTCGAGGGCCACGCGTGTGTTTTGCTCGACGATCAGCAGTGCCAGGCCCTGGGCCCGCAACCGATGCAGTACGGCAAAGACCTCTTCGGTCATGCGCGGCGCTAGACCCAGCGACGGTTCGTCGATCAGCATCAGCTTGGGCTCGGCCATGATGGCGCGGCCGATCACCAGCATCTGCTGCTCCCCGCCGGAGAGATAGCCGGCCGTGCGTGTGCGCAGATCGGCCAGGCGAGGAATGGCCTGGTACACGCCGTCGAGCGCGAGTCGCATCTGCGCGGTGCTGCCGAACATGTGGCCACCGATGATCAGGTTCTGCTCCACCGTCATGTGCGGCAGCACGCGCCGGCCCTCCATCACATGCACGAGACCGCTGCGCACGATGCTGGCGGTGTCGTGGCCGCGGATCGCGCGGCCCCCAAAGGCGATGCTGCCGCCCGAGACGCGACCGTCGTCGGAATCGATGACCCCGGAGATGGCCTTGAGCGTGGTGCTCTTGCCCGCGCCGTTGGCGCCGAGCAGCGCCACGCAACCGCCTGGCGCGACCTGCATCGACACGCCCTTGAGGGCCAGGATCACGTCGGCATAAAGCACCTCGACATTGAGCAGCGACAGCAGCGTGGCGTCGCTCCCATCCACCTTGGCAGGGCCCGACAGGGGTTCCCGGCGCCGCGTTTCGGACACGGCGGACTCGCTCACGGCGACCACGTTTTCACCACTTCGGGATCGCCGGCACCGGGGCGTCGGCCGCCACGCGCACGACCTTGCCGTCCTTCATCGTGGCGATGTTCACCTTGGCCGTGCCGGTCGGGAACGGATTCTCGGGGTTGAAGTCGACACCCGGCAGCAGGCGCATGAGCTGTGGCGACGTGAAGTTGGCCGACAGCAGAGCCGCGTGGACGTTTTCGCCGGTCGCACCAGCAGCGCCCTTGGCCTTGACGGCTTCCTCGACGGCCCGGGCCCCGACGACGGCCTGCCCCAGGCCGAGCATCGTCATCGCGTTCCAGCCGGACTTGAGGCCGTACTTGGTTTGCAGCATCGTGTAGAACTTGCGTGCCGGCGTGTCGTCTTCGCTGGCATCGGCGATAGCGCCGACTTCGTAGTCGCCGGCAAAGCCGTTGGGGTTGCCCAGCGCCTTGGACGAGCCCAGCACGCCGTTGTGCAGCGACAGCATGATCGGGATGTTCTTGCCCAGCGCCTGCAGCGCGCGCTTGGTGGCTACGGCCTGCGCGGTGTTGGTCTGGATCACGATCACGTCCGTGCCTGCGTTGGCCAGGCGGCGCACCTGCAGCGTCAGGTCGGCGGGCTGCACCTCGGTCCAGATGGCTTCGACGAAAGTGGCCTTGTCGGGATGGGCCTTGGCATAGGCCTGCAGGCCCTTTGCCATGTCGGCATAGGCGGGCGACGCTTCCGAGGTGATGATCGCAACCTTCACCGCCCGCTTGCCTTCCAGCTTGGTCGCGCGGAACCACTCGAGGAAGCCGGCGGCCTCGTGCGTATAGGTCGGGCGCACGTTCAACGCCCACTGCCCGGGCTTCCAGCCGAAGCCGTAGGCGGCGGTGCCGAGCAGCATCGGCACCTTGTCTTCGGGCAGGCGCTGCTGCAGCGCCGCAGCGTCGGGGCCGCCCAGGCCGAACACCATCGCCGGCTTCAGCTCGGCCTTGATGCCGGGCCACAGACTCGCGGTCTGGGCCACGTCGTAGCGCGTATCGTAGGTCTTGACGTTGATGCGCACATTGAGCTTCTCGCCGACTTCCTTGTTCCACCAGTCGATGACCGCCAGACGCCCACCCTGCATGTCGTTCATGACGTTGGCGTAGGGGCCGGCGAAATCCGCCATGGCGGCAATGTTGACCGACGTCTGCGCCGAGACCTGAGCGCCGAGCGTGAGGCCGGCGGCCAGGAACAGTCCGCGTGAGACGAGATGGCGTCGATGCATGAAGATCTCCTCGTGGGAAGAGCGCCGGGATCGGCGCGATGGTGTGGACGGATTCAGTGAGGGAAGGGCCACAGGCGATACGTGGCCTTGAAGATGTTCCAGCGGTGCATGAGGCCCTTGGGTTCGAGCAGCAGGAAGCCCGTGATGACCAGACCCAAAAACACGTTCATGCTCGCGAAGACGACATCGCTGCCCAGCGCGGGGAAGCGCTCGATCAGGTCCGGGCCGACGCTGGTGATCGTTTCCTGGACGGCTCGGATCACGACGGTGCCGATCAATGCGCCGACGATCGAGCCGATCCCGCCAACGATCATCATGGCGATGAACCAGATCGAGTTGAACAGCGTGAACTGGTCGACCGAGACGAAGCGGATCTGGTAGGCCCACAAGCCGCCGCCGATGCCGGCGTAGAAGGCACCCAGCACGAAGGCGCGTGCCTTGGTACCGGCGACGTCGATGCCCATCATGCCGGCAGCGACGTCATCGTCCCGCACTGCCTCGAAGGCGCGTCCGTGCCGGCTTCGCAAGATGCCGAAGGCGCCCGCGACCATCACCGCCGCTGCGACCAGAAAAAGTAAGTACAGCGCGCGGTCGGTGTCGAACACGATGCCGCCCATTCTTGCCGGCTGCAGGCTGAAGCCGTTGACCCCCCCGAGCCATGAAGACGGTAGGTTGAGCACCACGAACACGAACAGGAATTGGGCCGCGATGGTCGTGAGTGCAAGGTAGAAGCCTTTGATGCGCGAAGCCGTCAACCCGAAAGCCCAGCCCACCGAGGCCGCTATCAGCCCGCCCATGGGCACCGCCACCCAAAACGGCAGACCGAACTTGACCTCCATCACGCTGGTGCCGTAGGCGCCCACGCCCATGAAGGCCGCCTGGCCAAGGTTGATCTGCCCGGCGTAGCCTGTGGTGATCTGCAGTCCGACGACGACGATGGCCGTGATGAACATCAGGTTGGCCACCGCCACCAGGCGCGGCGAGGCGAACCAGGGGAAAGCGATCAGCGCGGCGGCGAACGCCGCCAGCGCCAACCATTGGGCGCGCGTGCGCACGATCGCGCTGTCCTGCTCGTAGCGTGTGAAGAAGATGCCGGAAGGATCCATCGAGGTCGAACTCTCAGACGCGCTCGATGCGCTTCCAGCCGAACATCCCGTTGGGACGCACCGCCAGCACGACGAGCATGAAGATGTAGGGAACCACCGAGGCTGCGTTGCCGCCGATCAGGGGATCGATGTAGGCCGATGTCAGCCCCTGCACGACGCCGACGATCAGCCCGGCCAGCAGCAGGCCCCGGATCGACTCCAGTCCGGCAAGCAGTGCGACCGGAAGCGCCGCGAAGCCGATCTCCGACGACAGGAAGGTCAGCGACTTGCCGCTGAGGTAGACGATGGAGGAGATCACTGACAGGATGCCGCCCAGCGCCCAAGCGAAAGCGATGGACCGTCGGACGCTGATCCCCATCGACAGCGCGATCTGGTGGTCTTCGGCCACCGCCGACATCGCCAGCCCCGTGCGGCTGCGGTTGAAAAACCAGTGCAGACCGAGCGCGAACACGACCGCCACCGCGCCGGCCACGGCGAGGGAACGGGGCACGATCATCTCGCCGATGATGAGTGGTTCGAGCGGGATCAGCGCCGGGAAGGCCCGTTCCTGCGGTCCCCAGATCACCAGAACCAGGCCCCGGGTGAGGATCAGGAGGCCAATCGTGACCATGATCATCGAGAACACCGACTCGCCGATCAAGCGGCGGAAGAACAGGCGCTCGATCGCCAGCCCCACCAGCACCGCGATGGCCAGCGCCGCGGCGATGCCGACAGCCGGATGCATGCCGCGTGAGGCCACCGCCCACCAAACGAGAAAGGCGCCGAGCACCAGCATCTCGCCGGTGGCCATGTTGAACACCTTGCTGGCGCGGTAGATGACGACGAAACCCATGGCCACCAGCGCGTAGAGCAGGCCGAGCAGCGCGCCATTGAGTGTGTAATTGAAGAACTCGAGGATCATCGCGAACTCGCGGAGTTGACGTCGGTGCCGACGACCTTGGCGCGCAGAACGCCCTGGCGGCCGTCCTGGTAGGTCACGGCGATCTGGCAGTCGATGTCGGTTTCACCAGCGTAAAGGCCGTCGATGAGAACGCGGTAGCGCTGTTCCAGGAACTCCCGGCGCAGCTTGCGCGTGCGCGTGAGTTCGCCTTCGTCGGCATCCAGTTCCTTGGGGAAGTTGGCGAATCGCACGACGCGCGAACCTTCGGGCAGGAAGGCGTTGATGCGCGCGATCTCGTCGCGCACCAGCGCGCGGATCTCCGGGCGCTGCGAGAGGTCGGTGAAGGTCGAGAACGCGATGCGTCGTTCCTCGGCCCAGCGCGAGGCCACGCCCATGTCGATGTTGACCAACGCGGCCACCCAAGGCCGCGTCGCGTCGCCGAGCACCATCACGTCCTTGATGAAGGGCGAGAAGCGCAGTCGCGTCTCGATGAACTGCGGCGGATACGCGTGTCCGCTGGACAGCTTGACGAGGTGCTCCACGCGGTCGAGGAAGACGATTTCGCCGCGTTCGCTGAAGCGCACCGCGTCGCCGCTGGCAAACCAGCCATCGCGGTCGAGCGCGGCGGTCTTCTCGGGCTTGTTCCAGTAGCCGAGGAAGCCAGTGCCGCCCCGCAGCAGCAACTCTCCGCTGTCGTCGACCTTGGACTCCAGCGGTGCTCCGAACTCCGGTGCCACCGTCAGCAGCGGCCCCACGGTCTCCAGGTCGTAGCGCTCGCCGCGGTGGCCGGCGATGAGGCCGAATTCCGAGCAGCCGTAGATGTTGCGCAAGGGCACGCCCAAGGCGTGGAAGAGGCGGAACACGTCGGGCGCCATCGCGGTGCCGCCGGAGACGGCGATGCGCGAACGCAGGAAGCCGAACTGGTCGCGCACCGCATGCAAGGTCAACAGCTCGGCCAGGGGCAGCAGCAACCGTGCCGTCAGCGGCGCCTCACGGCCTTCGAGCCGCGCCACGCGCACCGCGTGGCCGATGCGCACGCTCCAGCGGTACAGCGCGCGTGGCAGCCGTCCGGCGTGCAGCATGCGCGCCTCGATCGTCGCGGCGATGCTCTCCCACTGGCGCGGCCCGAACAGCACCAGGTGCGGCGACAGTTCGCGGATGTTGGGCAGCACCTGGTCGGGGCCTTCGGGGAAGTTGACCACCAGCGGGAGCATCAGCCCGAGCGTGACACCCAGCAGTTGCTCGGTGATCCAGGCCAACGGGGTGTACGACAGGTACTCCATCCCGGGTTCGAGCGGCAGCGCGCTTAGCATGCGGCTGGCGTTGTCCACGAGCCATTGGTGGCTGACCATCACGCCCTTGGGCTTGCTGGTGGTGCCCGAGGTGTAGGTCAGCAGCGCCAGGTCGTCGGCGCGGCCGGCCTCGACGATCTCCGCGAAGCGGGCGGGGTGCCGCTCATGTTCCTTGCGACCCGCGGCACACAGCGGCTCGAAGGCATGCAGCAGATCGTGCCGGTACGACCACATGCCCGAATCGTCCCAGTAGGCGATGCCGCACAGCCCGGGGAGTCTGTCGGCAATGGCCAGAGCCTTGTCGACCTGCTCCTGGTCCTGCGCGAAGATGAACCGTGCCTGAGAGTCTTCGCACAGGTAGAGCAACTCGTCCGTGGTCGCATCGGGATACACGGAGACGGTCTTCGCGCCCAGTGACTGGGCGGCGAACATCGACCAGAAATGCTCGGGCTCGTTCTCGCCGATGACCACCGCCGTGTCGCCGCGCTGCAGGCCGAGCGCTGCCGCGCCGAGCGCGAGCGGGCGCACCGTTTCGAGCACGTCGGCCCAGGTGTGACAGCGCCAGACGCCTTTGCGCTTGACTCGCTGGGCGAGCTGCTGAGGCCGGCTGCTGGCATGGCCCAGCAGCATCTGCGGCAGCGTCTGTGTCCGGGCGATGGCCGGGGTGGATGCACCTTTGTAAGGCTTGGCCTTCAGCGGCGTTGCCTGCGGCGCTTGTTTCAGGATGGCTTGCGGCTTGTTCACGCGGCGGCCCCGAGATAGGCCTGGATCACTGCCGGGTCCGCCTGCACCTGCGCGGGCGTGCCATCGGCGATCTTGCGCCCGAAATCGAGTACGGCCACGCGGTCGGCCAGGTCCATCACCACCCCCATGTCGTGCTCGACCAGCACCACGGGGATGCGGCGCGCCTCGCGCACGTCGATGACGAAGCGGGCCAGGTCTTCCTTCTCCTCGGTGTTCATGCCGGCCATCGGCTCGTCCATCAGCAGCACTTTCGGCTCCATGGCCAGCGCACGACCGAGGTCCACACGCTTGCGCAGGCCGTAGCCGAGCGAACCCACCGGCTGGTGGCGGATGTTCTCGATCTCGAGGAATTCGACGATGTCCTCGGCCACTTCGCGGTGCCGCGCCTCTTCGCGCTGCGTCCAGGGAAAGTAGACGAAGGCCTGCGCGAGGCTGGATCGCATGCGCGAGTGCCGTCCGATCAGGATGTTGTCGAGCACGGTCATGTGCGGAAACAGGTGCGTGCCCTGGAACGTGCGTACGACACCGTCGCGGGCGATCGCGTGCACCGCGCAGCCGAGGATGTCGCGGCCTTCATAGGTGAGTTGCCCCTGCTGCGGACGGTAGAAGCCGCTGAGCACGTTCAGCAGCGAGCTCTTGCCGGCCCCGTTCGGGCCAATCACGGCGAGCATCTCGTCGGCACGCACTTCGATGTTCACGTCCGACAGCGCCGTGACACCGCCGAAGCGCAAGGTCACACTGTCGGCTTTCAGCACCACGGAAGCGGTGGTCGTGGGCGCTTGGACTGGAGACGTCACGTCAGGAGAACGCGTTGAGACCGGTCAGCGCCCGGCCGATGATCAGCTTCTGGATCTCGGTCGTGCCGTCGGGGATGGTCATCATGCGCGCATTGCGGAACAGCAGTTCGACGCCGAAGTCCTTGGTGATGCCGTTGCCGCCGTGGATCTGCACGGCCTTGGAGGCCACGTCCACCGCGATCTCGGTGGCATAACACTTGGCCATTGCGCTCTCGACTTCGCTGCGCACGCCATGGTCGATCAAATTGAAGGCGCGGTAGATCAGCAGCCGCGCCGCGTCGAGCTGGATGGCCGCGTCGGCGAGCATGCCCTGGATGAGCTGGTGCTGGCCGATCGGCTTGCCGTGCTGGCGGCGCTCCTTTGCGTAGGCGACGGCCTTGTTCAGGGCCGCCTGCGCGATGCCCACCGAGGTCAGGCCGACCATCGGCCGCGCCTTCTCGAACAGCACGAGCGTGTTCTTCAGTCCGGTGCCGGCCTGGATCATCATGTTGCCGGCCGGCACGCGCACGTTGTCGAAGAACAGCTGCGCGGTGGAGGTGCTGTTCAAGCCCAGCTTGTCGATGTTGCGGCTTTCGTAGCCGTGCTCTTGCCGGTCGACCAGGATCATCGACAGGCCGCGTGCGCCGTCGTCCGAGGTCCGCACGATGACCATGCAGAAGTCGGAGTAGTGACCGTTGGAGATCCAGGTCTTCTCTCCGTTGACGATGTAGTGATCGCCGTCGGCCTTGGCGCGGCAAGTGACCTCGGCCACGTTGGAGCCCACGCCCGGCTCGCTGATGCCGCTGCAGGCGATGATCTCGGCGCGCACCATGCGCGGCAGGTACTTCTGCCGCATCGCGTCGTTGGTGCAGACCTCCAGCGAGTAGGCACCGAGCTGCTGGATCAGCAACGAGATCGCCACGTCACCCGATACGCGGGCGAGGTTGTCGTACATCATCGCGTAGGTCAGCCAGGGCATGCCCATGCCGCCGTGGGCCTCCGAGATCAGGCCGTTGCCACCCATGCCGTAGGGCAGCATCATCTGGAAGATCTCCAGCATGCGCTCTTTCTCGATCAGCTTGTCCGGCTGGTAGCGGCGCACGATGGGCTCGAGCTTGGTCTCGAGAAAGCGGTTGAAGCCCTCGACAGCGAGGCGTTGTTCGTCGGTCGGCAGGAAGTTCATCGTTGGCTCGGTATGTCGGTGCGTTTGGCTCGGGGGCGCTCAGCGCGCGCTCATGCGTGCGCCGGCATCGATGTGCAGGCAGGTGGCGTTGATGTAGGCGTTCTCGACCACGCTGCGAACCAGCAGCGCCAACTCTGCGGGACTGCCCATGCGGCGAGGAAACAGGATCATGCGGTCGACGATCGCCTGGGCGACCTTCTGGGGCAGACCGGCGACCATCGGCGTGTCGAACAGCCCAGGCGCCACGGCCACGCAGCGAATGCCGTGGTCGGCCAGGTCGCGCGCCACGGGCAAGGTCAGGCCGATGACGCCAGCCTTGCTGGCGGCATACGCCGCCTGCCCCATCTGCCCGTCCTGCGCGGCGCCCGATGAGAGGTTGACGATCACGCCGCGCTCCCCGTCCTCGGGTTCGTTGCGCGTCATCGCCACTGCGGCCAGGCGCAGCACGTTGAAGGTGCCTGTCAAGTTGACGGCGATGACCTTGTCCCAGATCGCCAACGGGAAGGGCTTGCCATCGCTCACGGTCTTGGCGGCGTCCGGCACGCCGGCGCAGTTCACGCAGACGTGGACGGCGCGGAACCGGCCGAGTGCCTGGTCAATGCCGGCCTGGACCTGGGCCTCGCTGGTTACATCCACCGGGACGAACAACGCAGCGTCGCCGGCGCCAGCGGCCACCTCGGTGCCGCGCTCGGCATCGCGGTCGAAGAGCACCACGCGGGCGCCGGCAGCCAGAAGTGTCTCGGCGACGGCGCGGCCGAGTCCGGAGGCGGCTCCGGTGACGACAGCGACCTTGCCCGACGGATTCATGCCCGGCGCTCCGTCAGCGGCCGAGGATGGTGATCGCGCAGACGGCCTCCTCGATGCCGTACAGGCCGCCGCCGTTCTCGGCCATGGCCAGCCGGGCGCCCTGCACCTGGCGAGCGCCGGCCTCGCCGCGCAGCTGCGTCACCAGCTCGTGCAACTGGCCGATGCCGGTGGCGCCGATCGGGTGGCCCTTGGATTCCAACCCGCCGGAGGTGTTGATCGGGATGCGTCCGCCAATCGTGGTGGCACCACTCTCGGCCAGCGCGCCGCCGGCGCCGAATTCGCAGAAGCCCAGGTTCTCCGACTGCACGATCTCCCCGATGGCGGTGGCGTCGTGCACCTCGGCCACAGAGATCTCCTGCGGCCCCACGCCGGCGCGCTCGTAGGCCAGTTTGGACGCCTTGACGGTGATGTGCTGGCCGACATCCTCCGGTTTGCGCGTGGTGCCGGTGGCCACCACCGAGGCGAGCACGCGGACCGCGCGGCGCCGGTCGGCCAGGCGGGCCAGCGCTGCCTCCGAGCAGACGACGGCGGCCGCGGCCCCGTCGCTGATCGGCGCGCACATCGGCAGCGTCAGCGGGTAGGTGATCGGTGGCGCGTCGAGCACCTGCTCGATCGTGTAGGTGTTGCGGTACTGTGCCAGCGGGTTGTGCGCCGAGTGGCCGTGGTTCTTGGCCGCCACCGCGGCGAACTGTCGCTGCGTGGTGCCGAACTCGCGCATGTGGAAGCGCCCGAACGCGGCATAGATGTCCATGAACAGGCTGTACGGCGCCTTCGAGGTGCTCCCCTCGGGCGGCTCGATGCCGCTGCCCATGGCCAGGAGTGTCGTCTTGTTGCCCTCGATGTTCTGCAGATCCCAGGCGCCATCGAAGACGCTGAACATCTTGGCCTTGTCAGCGCAGAACATCTTCTCGGCGCCGATCGCGAGGGCCACCTCCACTTCGCCCGAGCGCACGGCCTGCACCGCCAGGTTGAAGGCAGAGCTGGCGCTGGCACAGGCGTTCTCGAGGTTGTAGACCGGAATGCCCTCGATGCCCAACGGGCGCAGCGCGATCTGCCCGCGCACCATGGTCTGGCCCTCCAGCACACCCTGGGTGGCGTTGGAGAAGTAGGCGGCCTGGATGTCGGCGGTCGCGAGCCCGGCGTCGGCGAGCGCGGCGTTCACCGCATCGGCCGTAAGCTGCTTGATGCTGCGGTCAAGGAACTTGCCGGTCGGGGTCATGCCGACGCCGGCGACGTAGACGGAAGGAAGGACGACGGTGCTCATCGGACGCTCCATGGCGTGTGTCAGTAGCCCTTGAACTCGGGCTTGCGCTTGCCGACGAAGGCGGCGAGCCCTTCGCGGATGTCGTGCGAGTGGCGGTGGGCGTCGAGCACCAGCCGTTCCAGCCGCAGGGCGGTGGCCTGGGGCTGCTCCAACCCATCAGCCACGGCCTGCTTCATGCGGCGCAGTACGAGCGGGCTCTTGGCGGCGATGCCGGCGGCCAGCCTGTCGACCTCGGTCGTGAGCTCGGTGTCGGGCACGACCCGGTTCACGAGCCCGAGAGGCACCAACTCGGCCGCGGGCATCGTGTCGCCGGTGAACAGCAGGTACTTGGCCGCCGTCGGCCCGATGCGCCGCGGCAGCACGGCGGCACCGCCGGCTCCCGGGAAGACACCGAAGTTGGCGTGGGCGTCGCCGATGCGTGCGCTCCCGGCGGCGACGATCAGGTCGCAGGCCATCGCGAGTTCGAGGCCACCGGCCATCGTCAGACCGTTGAGCGCGGCGATCGTCGGTTTGGGCAAGGCGCGCAGTCGATCGATCATGCCTGCGACGCGATCGAGGAAAGCGTTCAGCGGATCCTCGGCTTCCGGCGTGGCGGTGCCGCCCTCGAACACACCTTTGAGGTCTGCACCGGCGCAGAAGGCCTTGCCCGCGCCGGTGAGCACGACGACCCGCACGCCGCGATCACGCTCGATGCGACCGACCGCGTCGGCGAGTTCGTCGCACAGCACGTCCGACAGCGCGTTCATCGCCTCGGGCCGGTTCAGCGTGAGCCAAACCGTCTGCGCGCGCTGTTCGTAACGCAGTGCGGAATATGGATCCAAGACTGTCTCCGTGCTGGATTCTTATGGGTGGCTCCCGAGGGCGGGAGCGCGGATCACATCGGAAAGGATAAAGGGGCATTGTGAAACTGTCAAGCGTTAGATAGACTTCTGGCTCCGACCAAGCGCCGGCGTGGCCAGCGCAAGTCGGTCATCCGAAACCAAGAGATGCGAAGTGAGGCATTGCCCCTGACCGTGGCCGATCTGTTGCGCAAGCAGGTGGCCGTGCGGCCCGATGCGCCCGCGCTGCAGGACTCACAGGGCGCGTTGAACTACGCAGGGCTCGACCGGTGGGTCAGCCGTATCGCGCAGGCCCTGCTCGCCAGCGGTGTCCGGGCCGGCGAACGCATCGCCGTGCTCGCGGAGAACCGGCGCGAATACATCGGGCTGCAGCTGGCAGTCGCCAAGATCGGCGCGATCGTCGCCTGCCTGAACTGGCGGCTGGCCGACGCCGAAGCCTCGCACTGCCTGAGGCTCGTGTCCCCGCACCTGGTGTTCGTGTCGCGGCGTCATGCCGACGTGCTCGTGCGCATCGGCTGGACGGAGTGCCCGGTGGTCGGGCTCGACGCCGAGTTCGACGGTTTCGTGGCCGCCGGCATCGAGACCGACCCCTTGATCGAGGTCGACGCCGAACAGGGCTTGGTGATCCTCTACACCAGCGGGACCACCGGCCTGCCCAAGGGGGCCGTGATCAGCCAGCGCGCGATGGTGGCGCGCGCGATGTGCTTCGCTGCCGAGTACGGCATCACCGCCGAACACGCCTATGTGGCCTGGAGTCCGCTGTTCCACATGGCCGCGACCGACTTCAGCCTGGCCACGCTGATGCTTGGGGGCAAGGTCATCGTGCAGGACGGCCTGGACGTCGATCGCCTCTGCGCGACGATCGAGGGCGAGACGATCGGCTGGTTGGTCGCGATGCCCGGCATG